>Ga0190265_10002343_pt1 | contig 12717 bp, 17 predicted proteins | sample Popmic124T_FD_133135 | JGI IMG/M metagenome (GOLD analysis project Ga0190265, IMG submission 133135) | Populus adjacent soil microbial communities from riparian zone of Indian Creek, Utah, USA - 124 T | ecosystem: Environmental > Terrestrial > Soil > Riparian zone | place: USA: Utah | collected... | reverse complement strand
TCCTCTTCCTCATTGGTCGGCGTGAACAATTCCTCGCCGGCCTCGACCCGCGCGCCCCAGAGCGCGAACATGGTGGCGTCGCCGCCGTCGTCGAGGATCATGTTGCAGGTTTCGTCCTGGCCCCAATCGAAGATGCGGGCGGCATAATCCCAATATTCCTCGAGCGTCTCGCCCTTGATGGCGAAGACCGGCACGCCGGTCGCGGCGATCGCGGCCGCGGCATGGTCCTGCGTCGAGAAGATGTTGCACGACGCCCAGCGGACCTGCGCGCCGAGCGCGGTCAGCGTCTCGATCAGCACCGCGGTCTGGATCGTCATGTGGAGCGAGCCGGTGATCCGCGCGCCCTTGAGCGGCCTGGACGCGCCGAATTCGTCGCGAAGCGCCATCAGGCCCGGCATTTCGGTCTCGGCGATCTCCATTTCCTTGCGGCCGTAGGCGGCAAGGCCGATGTCGGCGATCACATAGTCGTTGGTCGTGCTCTTGGGCTGGGTGGCCACGTGCGGTCTCCTGCGAAAAACGAAAGGCCGCCGTGCGATTGAGGCGGCCGCGTGCCGTTTCCCTAGCGGCGGCCGCCTCCAAATGCAAATATAAAGATATCTTTATATGTGACCTTCAGTTGCTGCCCATCGAGGCGAAGCTGAGGCCGCACTGGCCGCCCGGAAGCGCCGGCGTTTCGCCGAGCCGCTCGGCGATGGTCACCAGCCTTTCGATGTCCCCGCCGGCAGTGGCCGCCTCCTCTGCCACCGACGCGGTCGCGGCGCAGACCTCGCGATCGGTCGCGTCGTCGCCGTAGATATTGGCGAGCGACGTGGCGAACCGGTCGTAATGAGTCTGGGCCTCGCCCCCATGGCCGGCGCGGAACGCCGCCATGATGACACCGTTCGCGCCCTGGATCGTCGTCCGGTTTGAAGCGACGAAGCGATTATAGGCGGGCGCGACGTCCACCCCCATGGCCGAGCAGCGCAAGGTCGCCACCATCAGCCGCGATTGCAGGTCCCGGACCTTGGCCGCCGCGACCTGGGTCTGGTTCCAGCAGCCCATCGCCGCCTTGGCCGGCATGCTTGCGCACAGCATCGTGATCGCGACCGCGCAAAGGCCGCTCTTATTCATGTGTCCAAACATGATCTGCACTCCCCACTCGGCCGGGCGCTTTGTACGCTCGGGCCGAGTCGAAGCTGTCACGAGGCTGGTAAGCGGGATGTGAAATGTTACGGTTAAGGCTGCCCGCGCAACCACTTGGTGGCTTTTCGACATCGCCGGGGACGAGCCGCGAGCGATCAGGCGGTGCCGAACTCCGCCGCGATCAGGCGCGAATCGATGCCCGCGGCCTGGAAGGCGGTGGCCCAGCGGGTGTCGACGTCGCACGCGTAGAGCAGGGTTTCGTCGCCGGGCGTCGCGAACCAGCCGTGGCGCGCCAGCTCGCTCTCCAGCTGCCCCGGCCCCCAGCCCGCATAGCCAAGAGCGGCGATCCAGCGGGCCGGGCCTTTGCCCTCCGCAATCGCCTTCAGGATGTCGATCGTCGCCGACAGCACCCAGCGGTCGCCCACATAGACGCTTTCGCCGCCGCTCCAATCGGGGGAGTGGAGGATGAAGCCGCGCTGCGGCTCGACCGGGCCGCCCTGGTGGATCGGAACGTCGGGTGCCTCGCCGGCGGGGATGTCGAGCTGCTTCAGCAAGGCGTGGAAGCTCAGCCGCGGCACCACCCGGCCGAGCCCGACCCCGAGCGCGCCCTCCTCGTCATGGACGCACATCGCGATCACCGCTTTGTCGAAGCGCGGATCGCCGATGCCCGGCATGGCGAGCAGGAACTGGCCGGAGAGAAAGCGCGGGGCGTCCATGGCCTGGCTATAGGCGTTTGGCGGGCGCCGCGACAATTGCTAAGGCCGCCCGGCAGCGAATCCCAGGAGAATGACATGACGATCAAAGCCGGCGACCGCATCCCGAGCATGACCCTGACCAGGGTGACCGCCGAAGGGCCCCAGCCCGTCGAGACCGACGACTATTTCGCGGGCCGCAAGATCGCCTTGTTTGCCGTTCCGGGCGCGTTCACCCCGACCTGCTCGGCCCGCCATCTCCCCGGCTATGTCGAAAAGGCCGGCGAGCTGAAGGCCAAGGGCGTCGACGAGATCGCCTGCGTCGCTGTCAACGATGCCTTCGTGATGCAGGCGTGGGGCACGCAGGGCGGCGCCGACGGCAAGGTCACCATGCTCGCCGACGGCAATGGCGAATTCGTCGAGGCGCTCGGCCTGGCCGCCGATTTCTCCAAGTTCGGGATGGGCAAGCGCAGCCAGCGCTGGTCGGCGATCGTCGACGACGGCGTCGTCGCCGAGATCAACGTCGAGGAGCCTGGCGCGTTCAGCGTTTCGAGCGCCGATTTTATGATCGGCCAGCTCTGACGCTATTCCCCCTCCCCGGCGGGGAGGGGTCAGGGGGAGGGGGTCGGGCGACGGGAAATAGTCTCCACTGCCGAACACCCCTACCCTACCCTCCCCCTCGAGGGGGAGGAAAGCGCGGCGCCCCTCACCGCGCCCGCATCACCTCGCCGGCGAAGCGGTCGGCCTGGTTGGCGAAGACCAGCAGGTTGACCGCAAGATTGCCGCGGATGAAGCCGTAATCGGCGGTCAAATAGCGCTGCAGCGCCGGCCGGCCGTCTGCGGTGAGATAGCCGCGCGCGAAGGCATAGCGCAGGTTGAAGGCCTGGATGGCGCCGGGCAGCCTGGCGGCGGCCGCCGCCGCGGCGGGGCGCGGCCAGATCGCCTGGATGCTGATCGACTTGCAGACCGCGCCCTGCTGCTCGCAGGCGCCGAACACGATCGCCCCGCGCCGGTTGTTGGGAAAGGTGACTCCGAGCATCGGCCGCTCCGCCGTCCCGCGCCGCTCGAAGCGCGCGCCGATCTGGGTCAGCACGGTTTCGACATTGCCGTAGTTGAAGGTGGCCAGGACCTGCCGGTTCTCGGCCGCGGCCGGATTGAAGCGCTGCTGCCCCGGCGCCGGCGCGGCGGCCGCGAACAGGAGGATCGCTGCGAGAGCGGCCCGCACGAGCCTAGCGCGGCGCCAGCGCGAAATCGGCGCCAAGCATCATGATGGTCGGAATATCCGGCTCGGCCTGCGGCTCGCCCGGCGACTGCAGGCCGCGCAGGCTTCGAAACAGCGCTTCGTTGTTGAAGGCGAGCGCATACATGTCGTCGCCGATCCGCTCGGTCAGTCGGACCATCCGCACCAGGCGCATATTGATTTGCGCGGCATAGGCCTCGGCGTCGGCCCGCGCGGCGGCGAGCGCCAGGGCCTGGGCCTGATGGCGGGCCTGGACCCTGTCGGTAAGCGAATAGACCGGGCCCGAGACAGCGTTCGCGCCCAAATCGGTCAACGCCGCGCGGACGTCCGCCACCTTGTCGATGTTGCGCAGCCGGACGACGAGCGTGCCGCTTTCGTCGAACGCGGGCGTGCCCGGTGGGTCGAGGAACGGTGCCGCCGCCGGATCCGGATAGACGCTGAAGGTGACGGCGGTCCCGGACGTCCCCACCTGGGTCGCGATGGCGTCGGCGGGAACGCCGGCGCCGCGCAAAGCAGCGACGATCCGGCGCGCTTCGGCCTGATAGGCGCGGCGGGCGGCGGCCCGCGTCTCGCCGCCGGCCGAAAGCCTCACAGTGATCGTGGCGAGATCGGCCCTCGTCGTCACATAGCCGATGCCGCCGGTTTCGAGCAGGATCTCGCCCGGCGCCAGCGGATCGGTGCGGAACGGGCTCGGGCCGCCGCCGCCCGTCATTCCCGGCACGCCCGCAATGGCGGGCACGGCCAAGATCGCGGCAAGGAGGGCCGCGACGCGCGATCTTCCTCGCCAGGCGCTCATCGCGGCGCCAGCGCGAAATCGACTCCGATCGTCATCGACGTGTCGATCTCGGGCTCGGTCTGTACGCCCCCGTTCATCGTGCGCCGCATGGCATTCTCGCTCGTCATCATGGTGAAGAAGTCCATGCCCGCGCGCTCCGAGACGCGAAGGACTCGGCCCACGCGCATGCCCAGTGCTGCGGCATAGGCCTCGGCGTCGGCGCGCGCCGCAGCGAGCGCCCGCGCCCGCGCCTCGCGCCGCGGCCCGGCGGCGTCGGCCAGGCTGTAGGCCGGCATAGGGATGATCGTGCCGCCGGCCTCGCCGAGCGCCAGGGTCACCGCATCGAGGCGGGCAATGTCGCGAAGCCGCAGTTCGACCATCGCATTGGCCGTCACCGACGGAGCGTGCTGCATCATGTCCATGTCGCCGACGCTCTCCATCGCGTTCATCTCGGCGACGTTGACCATCTCGTCGACCGGCGCGGCCATGTTCATATCCATGGTCATGGTCATGGCGTCGGACATCGTGCCGATCTCGCCGGCCTCGATGTCGGCCGCGGGCACTCCGGTCGCGCGCGCCGCCTGGGTGACCCGGCGGATCCGGGCCTCCGCGTCCCGCCGCGCTTCCTCAACGGTCGCGCCGCTGCCGTTGATCTGGACCTGGATGGTGACGATGTCGGCCCGCGACGTCACCGATCCGGTCGCGTTCACCTCCAGCAGCAGTTCGTTGGCGCCAAGCGGCGCGGTGGTGACCGATTGCGCCCCCGCATCCCCCGCCAAGGCCGGCACCGCCAGCGCCAGCGCGAGGCCCGTCATTACCAGCCGCATCTGCGCCCCCCATTCTGTTCCTGAAGCCACCCCAGAAGCGGCCGGAAATATTCGACCATCGGCTCGGCCGAAATTTCGCGCGAGCCCGTGAAGGCCTCGAGCGCGTCGGGCCAGGGCCGCGACGCGCCCATCGCCAGCATCTCGTTGAGGCGCCGGCCGACCTCGCGATTGCCGTAGAAGGAGCAGCGGTGAAGCGGCCCGCGCCAGCCCGAAATGTCGCACGCGGCCTTGTAGAATTGGAACTGGAGGATCCGCGCGAGGAAATAGCGCGTGTAGGGCACGCTCGCCGGCACGTGATATTTGGCGCCGGCGTCGAAATTCGCCTCGGTGCGCGCGACCGGCGGGACGATGCCCTGGTAGCGAAGCCGCATCTCGTCCCACGCCGCCTGCATGTTGGCGGGCTGGATCTGGCCGGAATAAATGCCCCAGCGATAGCGGTCGACCAGCAGGCCGAAAGGCAGGAAGGCGATCTTGTCGAGCGCCTGGCGAAGCAGCAGCGCCCGATCCTGCTCCTCATTGGGCATCTGGTTCTGCCGCAACAGGCCGATCTGGACCAGATATTCGGGCGTGACCGACAAGGCGATCATGTCGCCGATCGCCTCGTGAAAGCCGTCATTGGCGCTGTTGAGATAGAGGAAGGGCTGCTGGTTGTAGGCGCGCTGATAATAATTGTGGCCGAGCTCGTGATGGACGGTGATGAAGTCGTCGGCATTGACCCTGGTGCACATCTTGATGCGCAGATCCTCGACATTGTCGAGGTCCCAGGCCGAGGCGTGGCAGATCACCTCGCGGTCGCGCGGCTGGGTGATCATCGAGCGCTGCCAGAAGGTTTCGGGCAGCGGCGCGAAGCCCAGCGAGCTGAAGAAGCTCTCCCCCTGGCGGACGATGCGCTCGGGCGTGTAATTGGCGCGGACCAGCAATTGGGTAAGGTCGTAGGGCGCGGCGCCGCGGGTGCGCGGCGCGACCACGTCGTAGATATTGCCCCATTCCTGGGCCCACAGATTGCCGAGCAGATCGGCGCGGATCGGGCCGGTGGCGGGCTGGACCCGGTCGCCATAGCTGCGATTGAGGCCGGCGCGGGTGAAGCAGTGGATCTGCTCGTAAAGCGGCCGGACTTCGTTCCACAGCCGCTCGGTCAATTGCGCGAACTCGTCCGGGCTCATGTCGTAATTGGAGCGCCACATCGCGCCGGTGTCGGCGAAGCCGAGCTCGCGCGCGCCCTCGTTCGAAATCTCGGTCATTCGGACATATTGCGGGCGCATCGGGCCGCCGACATTGGTGTTCCAGCTCGTCCACATCTCCTGGAGATGGGCGGGGTTGCGGACAGTGCCCATCCGCGCCTCGATCTCGTTGCCGGTCAGCGTCTCGCCGTTCATCGTCCCGCGGCCGCGGCCATATTGCGATTGCAGGTCGGTGGAGATGCGATTGAGCTCGGCCGCCGCGCCTTCCCTGGTCGGCGCCGGCAGGGTCAGGCTGGCCCGCAATATGTCGAGCTTGCGGCGGGTGTCCGCGCTGAGCCCGGGCGCGCGCTGGAAGCGCGCCGCTTCGTTGGCGAGTCGCACCTGCATCTCGGTGCCGATGGTGCCGAAATGGGTCGCGATCGCATCGGTATCCTGGGTGATGTAGGTGGCGTTGACCCATTGCGCGCGGGCGTTGATGATCGAGAATTCGGCGAGCTCGCGCTCGGCACGGACGACGAAGGCGGCCGCTTCCTCGGCGGTCGGAACTGGCCCGGCCTCGGCCGCGCCCGCGGCGGCCTCGGTCGCAATGGCCGTGGCGTCGTCGTCATAGGTCACGTCGTCCGCGCTCGTGCTGGTCGACGTGGTCGCGCAGCTCGCGACGAGGCCGGCGGAAAGGGCGATGGCGAACAGGGAGACGCTGCTTTTCATGTCGGCAATTCCTCGGGTTTTTCGTTGTCCTTCAACGCGTCCATGGACCCGCCGTTTCGGCCGGTCAACGGTCGAGAAAGTCGGCGATTGCGATCCCCAGTTCGGGCCCGGTGACGGCGCTCATATGATTGCCCGGAACTTCGACATAGTCGCCGCGCGGGAGCAAGTCGGCGAGCGCTTCGGCCGAGCCGTTGTCATGATCGTCGGCGCCGGAAAGGACCAAAGTCGGCATGTTCATGCTGCGCAGCATTTCCGCGCTCGTATCGACGAAGCTGTCGAGCAAGGGGCGAAGCGCCAGCGGGTCGCCGCCGGTGGTCTTGAGGAAGGCCTCCGCCATCCATTCGGGCGAGCCGCGGGCATGCGTGCCGAGCCCGTCCAGGATCGTCTTGAAATGGTCGGAGCGGGCGCGGGTATCGAGCAGCCCCTCAAGCCCCATGCCGGCGACGATCAGCCCCCGCGGCGAAGCGCCCTTCGCCACCATCCGCACCGCCGTTCGCCCGCCCAGCGAATAGCCGCCAAGGTCGTAGCCGCGCAGGCCAAGATGCGCGATCAGCGCGCGCCCGTCGTCGGCCAGAATGTCGGACGGGTAGGACGCGGCGTCGTGCGGCCTGGCGCTGGTCCCGTGGCCGCGCAAGTCCGGTATGATCACACGGCGGCCGCGCCCTGCGATCAAGGCGGCATGGCCGAAGCGGATCCAATTGGTTTGCGCGTCGGAGAAAAGGCCGTGGAGCAGCACCACAGGCACCCCATCCCCCAGCTCGTGCCAGGCGAGCTCGGTACCGTCGGGCGCGGCGAAGACATGCCTAGCCGGGGAAGCGGCCAATGGCCTTCTCCCAGCGCTCGACCAGCGGTGCATAATCCCCGGTCCGGCTTTCGGGCAGATCCTCGGTATTGAGCCAGGCGCGGTGCGCACTTTCGATTCCAAATTGATATTCCGGCCTGAACCGCGCCGGATCGTCGAACGCGGCGACGGCCAGATCGGCCTTGTCGCTGTCGAAATATTCGAACCCCAGGGAGGTCCCGCAGCCACCGCAAAAAGGCCGGCGCGCGATCGCCGAGCTTTGATACCAGTCCGGCCCGCTCTCCCAGGCGATCTCGGCCTTGGCGACGGTCTTCAGCGCGATCGAGACGCTGCCGGTGGCGCGCTGGCACATCCGGCAATGGCAGAGATAGGCTTTGTCATCCTCGACCCGCGCGGTGAAGCGGACCTTACCGCAGGCGCAGCCGCCTTTCATGGCGGCGCTCATTGCCCGAGCGCCCTCAGACGCGTCGCATGCGGCGTCGATCGGACAGCCTGGATGAAGCGATGATCGGCGGTAAGCAAGTCGTCATCCCTCGCCTCGGCGAGAGCCAGATAGATGCAATCGTAGACCGGGTGAGCAAGGTCGAGCGCCAGGCGCAGCGCGCGGGGCAGTAGCGGCGTCTCGTCGACCGTGCGGATATAGTGCGCAAGATCGGCGAGGCGCGGCTCGATCTCGCCATCATCCGACAGTTCGTTCCTGCGTATTTTCTTCCACAGCGCGTTGGCGACCTCGGCATGGATCAAGGCCGGGCCGACCAGCTCCTCGCGTCCGATCCACGCAATGGCTTCCCGGCTTCCCGGCTCTTCTACGATCAGTTTGAAGGCAATGCTCGCATCAATGATCATGGTCGCGATCTTCGCGGATCAGATCGACGCCCAGCGTCTGCGAGGACCCGGGGACGCGCGCCTTTCGGCTCCACTCCTGCGAGCGGCGGATAAGCGCCAGCTTCTCTTCGACATTGCTTTCCGAGGCTTTGTGGATGGCTTCACGCGCTAACGCCTCGAGAGAGGTGTTTCGTTCCCTGGCTCGAACCTTCAGCCGCTCGATCGCGGCGTCGTCCAGCTGTCGAACGAGGATCTGTCCCATGCGCAGATGATAGCGCCATGATATCAATTCTTCAAGCGGATTGTGTCCAAGCGCGCCCGCCACGCCGCCGGCAGCGCCGCCGGCCGCCGCGATTCGCGGTCGACATAGACGTGGGTGAAATGGCCCTCCGCCGCGGCATCGCCGGAACCCTTGGCGAAGACGCCGAGGCGATAGGTTACGCTCGACTCGCCGAGCCGCTCCACTCCGAGGCCGATCTCGACCGGCTCGGGATAAGTGAGCGACGCCGCATAGCGGCAGCCGGTTTCGACGACCAGGCCGATCGGATCGCCCCTCGCGATGTCGAGCAGCCCCGCCTCGATCAGCCAGGCGTTCACCGCGCTGTCGAACCAGGCATAATAGATGGTGTTGTTGACGTGGCCGTAGGCGTCGTTGTCGGCCCAGCGCGTGGTGATCTCGCGCCAGACGGGATAGGCCGCCCGCCCCTTCAGCGGGTCTCGGCTCAAAGCGCGGCCTCGTAGAGCCGCCGCGCGTCGGCCTGGCTGATCGGGCAGGGATTGTTGATGAGCAGGCGCTCCTGCTTCATCGCCTCGGCAGCGAGCAGATCGAGATGTTCGGGACCGATGCCGACGTCGGACAGGCGCTGCGGAACGCCGGCCGCGCGTGACAGCCGCGCCAGATGCTGGACGAAGGCTTGGGCCTGGCCTTGCTGGCCGATGTCCTTGACGCTGGGGTCGAGCATCGCGCCCAATTCGGCATAAAGGGGCCGCGCCGCTTCCATATTGTGGGCGAGCACATGGGTCAGCATCAGCGCGTTGGAGAGGCCGTGCGGAATGTGGAAATGGCCGCCCAGCGGATAAGCGAGCGCATGGACCCCTGCCACCGGCGCGTTGGCGAAGGCGATGCCGGCGAGGTGCGCGGCCAGCAGCATCCGGCCGCGGGCGTCGGCATCGTCGGGATGGTCGCAGGCGCGCAGCAGATTGTCGGAAATCAGCCGCATCGCCTTGCGCGCGAACATGTCCGACATCGGATTCTTGAGCCGGGCCGAGGTGTAGGCTTCGATCGCATGGACCATCGCGTCGATGCCGGTGGCGGCGGTGACGGCGCGCGGCAGGCTCAGCGTCAGATCGGGATCGAGCACGGCGAAATCGGCGAGCAAGGCGGCGCCGCTGACGCCGCGCTTCTCGCTGCCGCCGACGGTGATGACGGTGACCGGAGTCGCTTCCGAGCCGGTCCCCGCCGTGGTCGGCACCAGCGCCAGCGGCAGCTTGGTGCCGAGCGCCTTGCCGACGCCCCAGAGCGTGTCGAGGTCCTCAGCCGTGGCGATCAGATAAGCGGCGAGCTTGGCGACATCCATCGGGCTGCCGCCGCCGAAGCCGACGACCGAGACGCAGCCCTCCCCAGCCGCGACCGCCGCCATCAGGGTATCGCGCGACGGATCCTGCTCGACCCGGTCGAACACGACCGGCTCCCGCCCGGCGGCGGCGAGCGCGGCCAGTGCCCCGTCGGCCAAGCCGAGCGCGCGCACCGTTTCGTCGGTCACGAACAGGCAGCGCCCCGCCGGCAGCATCGCGTCGAGCCGCTCGGCCGCGCCGCGCCCGGCGATCAGCTTCGGGCCGTATTGGAATTGATAGGACAGCATCATGGCAGCTTAAGGCCGATGTCCGGGCGCGTCACCCCGCTGCCTCGTCGTCAGCCCCGGCGCATGGGGTCAGAACGAACGCTGCAGCCGGCTCAGCAGGCTCCGCGCCGGGCTCCCCGCGGGCTCCTCGGGGAAATTGCCCGAATCGATGCGGGCCACCCGGCCGTACAGATCCTCGCTGGCGCGGATCAGCTCGGCCGCCGCTTCGGGCAGCCGCGCATAGAGGTCTCGATCGGTGTCGGGCGCCTCGCCGAGGCGTCGCTCGGCCTCGCCGGCCTGGGCCGGGCTCAATTCGCCGGAGGCGACCGCGCGCTGGGTCAGCAGCCAGGCGATGACGTGCATCAGCCGGGTGGTGACCTTCAGCGATTCGCACGAGAAGCCGACCCGGTCGACCGGATCGAGAGCGAGCCTGTCGTCGCGGCCCTGCGCGTCGAAATAGAAGCGCGCCTCGTCGGCAAGCACCATCGCCTCGACGTAGAGCGCGTCGACCAGCTTGGGCGTCAGCCGGCTTTCGATCCTGTGGGCGGGGTCCATCGCGCAAGCCTGCCACAGCCCAAGCGGACCGCAAACGACAAAAGAAGGTAAAGGGCGTCCCGATCCGGGCCGCGCACCTTCAGGCGATGATGTTGGGGACCGCCATGTCCTCGAGGATCTTGATCTCGTCCTTCAGCCTCAGCTTTCGCTTCTTGAGGCGCGCCAGCTGCACGTCGTCGCTGGTCGACATGTTGCTCAGCGCGTCGATCGCGCTGTCGAGGTCCCGATGCTCGGTCCTGAGGGCCGCGAGTCGCGACCCCGGATCCTGAGCGCCAAGGGACTGGGCTTCTGAGTCCTGGCTTTCCATAAGCACCCTCGCTTCCCATCCGGATTTTTGCGGCGGGGTCCTTGATAAACCTTCGACGGACCGGCGTACATATGTGTTGGATCGCCGTGTGCGGGGGAGACAATGGCGGGGCGGCGTGGTTAGATGGCCGCATCAGGACAAAGGAGAAGCGAATGCACCAGGCGCACGTTTCGGCCCTTCAGGCCAAGCATGCCGGCCTCGAAGCCAGGATCGTCGAGGAAAGCCAGCGGCCCCTGCCCGACATGGCGACCCTCGCCCGGCTCAAGAAAGAGAAGCTCAGGGTGAAAGAGGAGATGAACGGCCTCGACGAGCCGCACTGACGCAGGATCGCGACTCGCAGCCCGGCCTAACGGGCTGAACCGCCGCCCCGGCCTCCGGGGCGGCGTTTTCATGTCAGTCGTCGCGGCTGATCCGCTCGTTCTTCTCGTGGCGCTCCTGGGCCTCGACCGTCATCGTCGCGATCGGCCGGGCTTCGAGCCGGGCGAGGCTGATCGGCTCGCCGGTGACTTCGCAGAAGCCGTAATCGCCGGCATCGATCCGGCGCAGCGCCGAATCGATCTTGGCGATGAGCTTGCGCTGGCGATCGCGGGTGCGCAGGTGGATGCCCCAATCCGTCTCGCTCGACGCCCGATCGGTGAGATCGGCCTCCTGCATCGGACCGCTGGCGAGCGCGGTCATGGTTTCGCGCGATTCCTTGACGATGCCGTCCTTCCAGGAGAGCAGCTTCTCGCGGAAATAGGCAAGCTGGTCCGGGTTCATGAAGTCTTCGTTGGCGCTGGGACGATAACCGCCAAGGAATTGAGGATTCAAAGCGTCACTATGAAGCGTAGCCACATTACCCCTCCACTCGTCTCCCGGCTAAGGCCGGGGGTCCGACATTGAGGTGAGGGTCTGGCCCCGAATCTACACCACCCACCCCAAGCGCGCCTATAGCTATCGGCAAAGCCCTGCACAAGTCACTCTAACAGGGTGAAAAATTACCGATTTTTTTGTTTCGGGGACGACATGTGCGGGCTTTTCCGGCGAAGCAGGCGGGCGGGATGCGAATCGGGCCGCGACTCGGGAGCCGCCGCCGCCGCTTCGGCCGGCATTGCCCGGAATCCCGCGCGGGGCCGCGTTCACCCCGCCCGAGAAGCTGTTCAACTATGGGACGGAAGCCCCCTAAAGGCCCCGAATCCGGGCCTTTTCCGGCCCCAAATTGGTTAACGCGCTTGCGCTTAAAGAGATCGTTTGCATCTGCTCGCTACAGGCCAGCGGCGATGGACCGGGCACCTCCCATCCATCAGCCGGACGGTCAGGAACAGGGATGCTGTTATGTCGGTAAGAATGGCTTTGGCGAAGCTCTGCGCTTGCACCTGCGGTGGCGCGATCATCGGCGGCGGCGCCGTCCATGTCGCGGAGAATCCGCCCCCCCGTCCCGCGATCGTCAAGCAGGCGAAGGCGAAGAGCGGCCATGTCCGCCGCGCCCGTGCCAGCACGCGTCGTCGCGTCGTCCGCCGCACCGTCAGGCGCACCGCCTGCGCGGCGCCCGCGGTGGTGACCACGCGGACCATCATTCCTCCCATGTTCGCGCCGCCCCCGCCGCCGCCTCCGGTGGCCGTGGGCAGCAGCGGCAGCTCGGGCGTCGTCGTGGTCGGCGGCTCCTCGGGCGGCTACGGCTTCGGCGGCGGCTTCTTCGCCGGCGGCTTCTTCGGCGGCAGTTCGAGCGGCGGCAAAACCGAGGTCAACGTGTCGACGTCGAGCTCGTCCTCCTCGTCCAGCTCCTCGTCGAGCTCGGGCGGCGACATCGACATCGACATCGACAACCAGAACAACAACAATAACAACAACGAAAACAACAAC
>Ga0190265_10002342_pt1 | contig 12722 bp, 12 predicted proteins | sample Popmic124T_FD_133135 | JGI IMG/M metagenome (GOLD analysis project Ga0190265, IMG submission 133135) | Populus adjacent soil microbial communities from riparian zone of Indian Creek, Utah, USA - 124 T | ecosystem: Environmental > Terrestrial > Soil > Riparian zone | place: USA: Utah | collected... | reverse complement strand
GGGCGTAGGCGTAGCCGGCGAGCAGCAGCAGCTGATAGACCAGCATCGCGCTGTTCCACACCGAAGGCGAACCGCCGACGCGGGGCAGCGCCATGCGCGCGATCATCGGCTGGGTCAGGAACAAGAGGAACGAGCCGGTGATGATGGTGAGGATGAACAGCGGGCGCGCCAGGCGCTCGTTCATGCGGCGCGCGCCCGGCCCGCCCTCGACAGCGACATCCTGCGCCATCAGCGGGCCAACAGCCGCGCCGCGACCGGCGCGTGATAGGTGAGCACGCCCGATGCGCCCGCCCGCTTGAACGCCATCAACGTCTCGAGGACGAGCGCGTCGCGCTCCCCCGCGCCGGCCGCGGCCGCCGCTTCGATCATCGCATATTCTCCCGATACTTGATAAGCGAAAACAGGAACCTGAAAGCGGTCTTTCACACGCCTTATGATATCGAGATAGGGGAGGCCCGGCTTCACCATCACGCTGTCGGCGCCCTCGGCGAGGTCGAGCGCGACCTCGCGCAGCGCTTCGTCCCCATTGGCCGGGTCCATCTGATAGCTTTTCTTGTCGCCCTTCAGGAGGCCGCGCGAGCCGACCGCATCGCGGAACGGCCCGTAAAAGGCCGAGGCATATTTGGCGGCATAGGCCATGATCTGGACGTTGAAATGTCCCGCCTGTTCGAGCGCTGAACGGATGATGCCGACGCGGCCGTCCATCATGTCCGAAGGCGCGACGATGTCGGCGCCGGCCCCCGCCTGGACCAGCGCCTGCTCCGCGAGAACCTTCACCGTCTCGTCGTTCAGCACATAGCCGGAAGCGTCGGTGAGCCCGTCGTGGCCGTCGGCGCTATAGGGATCGAGCGCGACGTCGGTCAGCACGCCGACCTCGGGCGCCGCCTGCTTGGCCGCCTTGACCGCGCGGCAGATGAGGTTGTCCGCGTTGAGCGCCTCGCGCGCGTCCCCGGTGCGCAGCGCCGGCGGCGTGTTCGGAAACAAGGCGATGCAGGGAATGCCGAGATCGCGCGCCTCTTTGGCCCGGGCGCCGATCCGGTCGACCGACCAGCGCGACACGCCGGGCAAGGTCGCGATCGGCTCCTCGGCGCCCTCGCCTTCGCAGACGAACAGCGGCCAGATCAGGTCCGCCGGGGTCAGCACCGTCTCCGCGACCAAAACACGGCTCCAGGCGTGGGCGCGGGTCCGGCGCATGCGCAAGGCGGGGAAGGAAGCTGACGTCATCGCCAAGGCTAGTAACGTGCGGCACCCCGCCTGCAAAGCGGCGATCCAGCGCCGCGCCGCCCGGGTCCTTCCTTGAAACGAACGCGGATTGGTGTCATTCTGGCCGCGCCAATTTCCAATTGGTACGGGGGAACTCAAGAACCTCTGTGTCCTTCACTTCGGGGATGAAAGGACCAGCAATGAAAATAGCAAGATCACGGATACTCCTGGCCGCGCTGGCCGTCTCGGCCGTCGCCGCAATCGCCGGCTCTTCGCTGGCCCAGCGCCCGCCGCCGACGCTGCGGCCGGGGCCGCCGCCCTTGCCCAATCCGATCCTCTATCTGACCAGCGTCGAGCCCTATACGACGGCATCGGGCAACTTCATGCGCTACAATTACGACGTCTTCAACAAGGACGCCTATCCCGCCGCGATGTTCGCGGCCGCGCCGGGCCTGCCGCCCTGCGGGGGCAACGCCAATTCGTCGCGGACCTGGGTCGATTTCTTCGAGAACAGGACCAACCGGCGCATCTACGGCTTCTGCGCGCTGGGCAGCCCGAACAATCTCGGGGGTATCTGGTTCGGCCTGCCGGAGGGCCAGCTGCCGCCGAGCTACGTCTATATCGAGCTGATCGACCGCCAGACCAACACGCGATACCGGTCGAACCTCGCCGATACGGTGATGTAGCGGCGAGCCGCCGCGGCCTCAGCCGAGCCGCGCCAGCGCGGCCCGGTATTTCTCGGCGTCCGACGCCTTTTCGGCGTGGTCGGCGCGCGCCTTCTCGACGGCCTCGGGCCTGGCGCGCTCGACGAACGAGGGGTTGGCGAGGCGGGCGGCGAGGGAGTCGCGCTCTTTCTCGGCGGCTTCGGCGGCCTTGTCGAGGCGGGCGCGCTCGGCCTCGATGTCGATAATGTCCTTTAGCGGCAGAAGATAGCTATCGCCTTCGACCACGAGCGAGGCCGCACCATTCACGTCGGCTTGGTGCGATGTCCGATCAATCGAAATTCCGTTTTCGAGATCAAATGCTTGGCCAGTGTTTAGCACTTGGACAACGCTGCAACGACCGAGGCGATGGATGGCAGATCGGAATTTTTGTAACCGACGAACCGTTGTTTCAGGAACAACAGTCGCGACCTTGAACCCTTGGACCTCCTTTGGCGCCTCAATCCACAACTCCGTTCGAGCTGAAGGGGGGACATTTACGTCGTTACGCACTCGCCGGATTTCGCTGATCAGATCAATGAGCCAACCGATGTCTGCAGCGGCCTCCGGATCGAGCGCGCGCGCGTCCGGCACCGGCCACTTGGCGAGGATCAGCGGATAAGGCCGCTCGCCCATCGCGTGCCACAATTCCTCGGTCACGAACGGCATGAACGGGTGCAGCATGATCAGGATCTGGTCGAATACCCAGGCGGCGACCGCTTTCGTCTCGTCGTCGATCTCGCCCTTGATCAGCTCCAGATACCAGTCGCAGAAGGTGGCCCAGACGAAATGGTAGATGGTGTTTGCGCTTTCGTCGAAGCGCAGCTCGGCGAGCGCGATGTCGAGCGCCTGGACGGTCTTCACGGTCTCGCCGACGATCCAGCGATTGACCGGAAGCATCGCGGCCGGCGGTTCGATCGCCTTTGACGCGCCGATGCCGTTGGCCTGGCAGAAGCGCGCCGCGTTCCACAGCTTCGTGGCGAAGTTGCGATAGCCTTCGACGCGCTTCTCATCCAATTTGATGTCGCGGCCCTGGCTCTCCATCGCGGCCAGGGTGAAGCGCAGCGCGTCGGCGCCGTAGCGGTCGATCAGGCCCAGGGGATCGACGGTGTTGCCCTTGGACTTGGACATCTTCTGGCCCTTGGCGTCGCGGACCAGGCCGTGAAGGTAGAGCGTCTTCCACGGGCGCTCGCCCATGAACTCGAAGCCCTGCATCGCCATGCGGGCGTCCCAGAAGAAGATGATGTCGAAGCCCGATATGAGGACGTCGTTGGGATAGTGGCGGCGCAGCTCCGGCGTGTCCTGCGGCCAGCCGAGCGTCGCGAACGGCCAGAGCGCGGAGGAGAACCAGGTGTCGAGCACGTCGGGATCCTGGCGCAGTGCGACACCCTCCCCTGCCAGCGCCTGCGCCTCGGCTTCGGTCTCCGCGACATGGACTTCGCCCGCTTCGCCGTACCAGGCCGGAATCCGGTGGCCCCACCAGAGTTGGCGCGAGACGCACCAGGGCTGGATATTTTCGAGCCAGTTGAACCAGGTCTTCTTCCAAGTTTCGGGCACGATTCGGATGTCGCCCGAGCGGACCGCTTCGATCGCGGGCTTCGCGAGCGTCGCCGCGTCGACATACCATTGGTCGGTGAGCCAGGGCTCGATCACCACGCCCGAGCGGTCGCCGAACGGGGTCGCGACGACGCGGTCCTCGATCCGCTCCAGCAGGCCCGCTTCGTCGATCAGCGCGACAACGCGCTTGCGGGCCTCGAAGCGATCCAGCCCGAGCAGCTCGTCAGGAATGCCGCCGCACTGCACGATCCTTGCTTCCTGATCGAACATGTTGAGCATTTCGGCGGGCTTGAACCCGGCCCGTTTGCCCACCTCGAAATCGTTGAAGTCGTGTCCGGGCGTGACCTTCACGGCGCCGCTGCCCAGTTCGGGATCGGCATGTTCGTCCCGGATGATCGGAACCAGCCGTCCGGTGATCGGCAGCCTCACGCGCTTGCCGACCATGGCCTTGTAGCGGGCATCGTCGGGATGGACCGCCACCGCCATGTCGGCGAGCATGGTCTCGGGCCGCGTCGTGGCGACCGAGATCGCGCCGGAACCATCCTCGAGCGGGTACGAGAAATGCCAGAAGCTGGAATTCACGTCGGCGGTCTCGACCTCGAGGTCCGAAATCGCGGTCCTGAGGCCCGGATCCCAGTTCACCAGCCTTTTGTCGCGGTAGAGCAATTTCTTGTCGTAGAGGTCGACGAACACCTTGAGCACGGCCTTCGAAAAGCCCTCGTCCATCGTGAAGCGTTCGTTCGCCCAGTCGCACGACGCGCCGAGCCGGCGCAGCTGGCGGGTGATCTGGCCGCCGCTTTCGGCCTTCCACTCCCAGACCTTGGCGATGAATTCCTCGCGCGTGAAATCGGTGCGCTTCTGCTGGCGCTCGGCGAGCTGGCGCTCGACCACCATCTGGGTCGCGATGCCGGCATGGTCCATGCCGACGACCCACAGGGCGTCCTTGCCCTGCATCCGCGCGTGGCGGATCAATATGTCCTGCAGCGTGTTGTCGAGCGCGTGGCCGATGTGGAGCGAGCCGGTCACGTTGGGGGGCGGGATGACGATGGTGAAGGGCTCGGCCTCGTCGCGCGCCGGACGGAACAGCCCCTCGCGCTCCCAATGCGCATACCATCGCGCCTCGATCTCGGCCGGGTCGAATGTCTTGGGCAGCTCGCTCATGAAGAGAGGCGTTAGCGGCGTTTCTTTTCCCCGTCACTCCCGCGAAAGCGGGAGTCCAAGCGGAGGATGGGGCGGACTCGAAATCAGCTTGGATTCCCGCTTTCGCGGGAATGACGGATCAGGGGGATGGCCGCAGCCACCGATCCAGCCAGCCGTGGACCTCGCGATACCATTGGATCGAATTTTGCGGCTTCAGGATCCAGTGATTTTCGTCGGGGAAGACGATGAGGCGCGAGGGGATGTTCCGGCGCTGGAGCGCGTTGAAGACGCCGAGCGACTGGCTGTAGGGAATGCGATAATCGCGCTCGCCGTGGATGACGAGCATCGGCGTCTGCCAATTCGCCACGAAATTGACCGGGTTGTTGCGCTCATAGGCCGCGGCGGCCGCAGGCTCGTAATAAGGACCGCCGAATTCCCACTCGGTGAACCACAGTTCCTCGGTCTCGTAGGCCATGGCGCGCTGGTCGAACACGCCGGCATGGCTGACCAGGCAGCGGAAGCCGTCCGGCCAATTGCCCGCGATCCAGAGCGCCATGAAGCCGCCGTAGGAGCCGCCCGCGGCGCAGGCATTGGCGGTGTCGAGCACCGGATCCTCGCGGCCCGCGGCGGCGAGGCCCAGCCGCAGATCCTCGAGCGGCGCGCCGCCCCAATCGCGGTTGATCGAATCGGTGAAGGCCTGGCCGTAGCCGGTCGACCCGTGGAAATCGACGGTGACCGCGGCATAGCCCGGCGCGGCGAACACCCACGGGTTCCAGCGATAGGACCAGCCGTTGCCGAACGAGCTTTGCGGACCGCCGTGGATCAGGAGCAAAGTCGGCAGCCGGCCGGCCGCACCCGCCGGACGCACGATCTGGCCCCAGACGGTGTCGCCGTTCGCGCCGGGGAAGCTGAACCGCCGGACGCTCACCGGGTCGAGCCCGGCGAGCCTGTCGGCATTGACCGAGGTTAGCCGCGTCGTGCGGCCGCGGGCGTCGATCCGGTAAAGATCGTCGGGCGCCTCTAGGCTGTTCAGCGTGAAGAGCAATCCGCCGCCCTCAAGGGGAATGACGTTGCCCGCCGACCCCGCCTGGGTGAGGCGGGCGACTCGGCCGGTGCGGACGTCGACGCGGAAGACCGGGGTGTCGAGCGTGTCGCCGGCGGTGACGAGGAGGCTGCGGCTGTCGCTCGCCCAGGAGATCGAGCCGACCGAGCGGTCCCAATCGGCGGTCAGAGCGCGAGTCTGGCCCGTCCTGAGGTCCCTCAGCTGAATCACCTGGCGGTCCGCTTCGTAGGTGGCGCGCGCCATCGCGGTATAGGCGAGCCAGCGGCCGTCGGGCGACACCGCGGGCATGGTGTCCGTACCGCGGTTGGCGGCGGTCAGGTTGGCGGGTGCGCCGCTGCCGTCGGCGGCAACGGCGAAAATGTCCATGTTGGTCGAAACGGCCTCGGTGCGGCCGGCCTCGCGCAGGGTGAAATAGAGCGTGCGTCCGTCCGGGCTCCAGGCGATCTCCTCAGCCCCGCCGAACGGCTTGGACGGCGAATCGCCGGTGAGGTTCGGCGCGACCGGCGTCCCCGCGCCCTGCGGGCGACCGTCGACCATCGGCAGTATGAAGATGCGCGAACGTACGCCGGGCTCGACCCAGGCGTCCCAGTGGCGGACGAAAGTCTGGTCGTAGGCGCGGCCGCTGCCCTGCCCCTGCTGCGGGCCGTGCACGGTCAGGCAGTTCATGCTTTCGCAGGCCATGTTGCGGTCGGCCCAGACCGCGACCCGGTCGCTCGACGGCGCGATCGCGAAGCCGGCGACGTCGGTGGCGAGGTCGGTGACCTTCTCGGGCGTTCCGGCGGGCAAGGCGACCCGCCAGATCTGGTCGCTGCCCGAGGCGTTGCTGAGGTAATAGAGCCAGCGGCCGTCGGCGGAGAAGCGCGGGTCATGTTCGTTGTGCTCGGGGGCGGAGGCGATTCGCACCGGATCGGCGCCGGGCGCGCGCAAATCCATCAGCCACAGATCGGTGCGGCCGCGATTGGCGGCAAGGTCGGTCTCGCGCAGCTGGTAGACCGCCCAATGGCCGTCGGGCGAGACCGCGGGCGCGGCGAGGCGCCGCATGGTGGCAAGATCGGTGGCGGTGATCGGGCGGGCGAAGGCGGCCGGCGGCGAAGCGAAAGCGAGCGCGCAAAGGCCCGCGAGCAGGAGCTTTCTCATGGCGCGGCGCCTAGCACCGCCAATCCGCTTAAACCAGAGTTTAGAGGTCGCGGCCGGTGATCCGGGCTACTTCGCGCGACACGATGTCCTCGACGATCTCGGGCAGGCGCTGGTCGAGCCATTCCTTGAGCATCGGCCGAAGCAGCTCGCGCACCACCGCCTCGAGCGCGCCACTGTCCGCGGCGCCCTCGCCGCGCTGGCGCAAGGCCGTGAGCGAGGCGAGCCGTTCGCGGCTGGTGGTCGCGGCGTTGTCGGACAAGAGGCCCGAGGCTTCGGAAACGGGGTCGTCGAGCTCGAGCACGTCCTCGTCGCGCGCCGACGGCTCGGCGCGCGGCGGCCGGCGCGCGGGCCGCGCCAGAGTAGCCGCGGCGCGCCCGTCCTCGGCGATCACGCGCTTGATCGAGGCGAGGATCTCCTCCATCGACGGGTCCTGCTGAATATCCCCCATGATGAGGACTTTATGTCTTATTGCGGCGGCTGTGTCACGGGGCTGTTTGAACCGGCGGGCGCGGTGCGGGTCGAGACCGGCGCCGCGCGGGGGCCGTCGTCCCAGTCGGACCAGCTTCCCGAATAGCGGTTGTAATTGACCACCGGGTCATAGAGCGGGCCGCCGTCGAGGTTCAGATCCTCCGCCTCGGCCTGGCCCATCGCGTTCAGGAGCTGGAAGCCGGCGACATAGGCGTCGCGCCGCGCGGTGACGAGCAGCACTTGGCTGATCAGGAGTTCCTGCTCGGCGTTCAGCACGTCGAGCACGTTGCGCGTGCCGACCGTCTGCTCGGCGCGCGTGCCTTCGAGCGCAAGCTGGTTGGCGGCGACCGCGATTTCGTTCGATTCGATCGCATCGAGCGCGGCCCGGTAGCTGGCGAAGGCGGCGCGGGTGGTCGAAATCACGGACCGCTCGACCGCGACCGCGGTTTCGAGGAGCTGGGTTTCGAAGGCGCGGGCCCGGCGGACTCGCGCGCCCGCCGCGCCGCCCTGATAGATCGGCATGGTCAGCGAGAGGCCGATGCCGGTACTCGTGGTGCTGTCCGGAAACAGGCCGGGCGTGCCGCCATTGTTCGCGGTTCCCAAAAGGTCGACATAGCGGGTCGTGCTCACCGCCGAGATCGTCGGCGCCCGTCCGCCCTGCGCAACGCGGACGTCGTAGCCGGCGGCGCGCGCCTGGGCCGCGATCGAGGCCAGATCGGCGTTATTGCCGAGCGCGACCTCGGTCGCCTGGTCGGGCGTGCCGGGCAAGGTCGGCAGCGGATTGGGCGGCTGGAGATCGCCCGGATTCTCGCCGATCACGCGCCGGAAATTCTCCTCGCTGCCATGCAGCCGCCCCTCCGCGACCGCCAGCGTGCTGCGCGCGAGCGCGAGCCTGGCGTCGGACTGGGCGACATCGGTGCGGGTGAGATCGCCGACCTCGAACCGATCCCGGGTCGCCTGCAAATTGGTGGTGAGCACGCGGACCTGATTCTGGTTGAGCTGGACGATCGAGCGGTCGCGAATCACGTCCATATAGGCGGCGACCGCCTCGGTGAAGATATCGCCCTCGGTCGCACGCAGATCGGCGCGGCCGGCCTCGACCCTTGTGTTGGCGGCGCGGACCGAATTGCGGATCCGGCCTCCGGCATAAACCGGAATGCTGACGCTGCCGGTGACCGAAAGGTCGCTGCCGTTGGCGCCCAGATTGCGGCTCACCAGGTCGCGGTTGATCCCCACCGAGGTCGAGAGCTGGGGCCGGCCCGGCGCGCGGGCCAGAGCCACGTCTTCGTCCGCCTGGCGCAGCGACTGGCGCTCGCCCATCAGCGTCGGATTGGTCGCGTAGGTCGTGACCAACGCGTCGCGGAGCGTCCGGGGCGGCCCGGCGGGGACGGCCGCCTGGGCCGTCGCCTGCGCGTCATCCTGGGCAAGGGCCGCCCCGCCCAGGGCGATAGCCGCCGCTCCGACCGCTGCCAGCAAACCAGCACGCATCAAATCACTCCGTTTCGTCAAAAGCTGAAGCCACGGGGCCGCTCGAACCCCGGCAGGATAGCGGCGGCGGCATCGGCATAGACATTCATGCCGAACGCGCCCGAAACGACGCGCCCGATCGCCAGCCGCGTCACGCCATTGTCGAGGATGCCGGCTGCGATCTGCCCGCCGTCGGCCGTCTGGTCGACGATCGCGCGCGGCACATGCTCGACCGCCCCGTCGATCAGGATGAAATCATAGGGCGCGCCCTTGGCCCAACCCAAAGCCAGCGGCCCCTTCACGATCTCCACGCCGCTGCTGTTCAGCGCCTTCTTCGCGAAGGCAAGCAGCGCCGCGTCTCCCTCGAGCGCGACGACCGATCCGGCAAGACGCGCGAGCAGAGCGGCCGAATAGCCGGTGGCGGCGCCGATCACGAGCGCGCGCTCGTCCCCCTTGAGCCGCGCCTCGGTCAGCATGCGGCCGAGCGCCATCGGCGGATTGAGCGCGCGGCCGCCCCCGAGCGGCACCAGCGCGTCGGCATAGGCCAGCGCGCGGCGCTCCGCCGGCACGAACCGCTCGCGCGGCACATCGCCCATCGCGGCGACGACGCGCGGGTCGTTGACCCCGGTCGTGCGGAGCTGGCTCGCGACCATCGCGCGGCGCATCGGTTCGAAAACATGCTCGGTCATCGTCGCGGTTCTACTCGCACAACTGTTTTAGTGATGCAATACACTTGTTGGTCCCTGCGGCTTTTATCGGCCAAGGCGGGGAAGGCCAAGCGGAAGTGGTGAATGGCCCTACGGGATCAAGGCCGCTCAGGCGGCGGCCGGGTCCAGCTGCATCACGCCCAGGATATTGCCCTCGCTGTCCTTGACGTAGGCGAGCCAGCCGACGCCCGGAATCGCCATTTTGGCCAGTGCGAGCGCGCCGCCGTTCGCCTGCGCGCCCGCGACACAAGCGTCGACGTCGCCGACATCGAGCGTGCACACCCAGGAACTGAGCGGCTCGCCGCCCTGAGGCGGCGGCCCGCGGCGATGCATCATCCCGCCGTCGATGCCGGGCCCGGCGCCGGTCTTGATCAGCCGATAGTCGCTGCCTTCCACGCCGGCGAACGTCCAGCCGAACATCGTCTCGTAGAATCGTTGCGCGCGATCCATGTCCCCGGCGTGGATTTCGAAATGAATCGGTCTCGGCATCCCGGCCTCCCCTTCTGCCACCGCTTTGCTATAGCGCTGCGGTGCCAGTTCCGAACCAGCTTTTCGACCCGAAGCTCACGCGGCTGCGGCGCGAGCGCGCGGCGCCGAGCGACGATCCCGCATACTTCCTTCACCGGCGCGCCGCCGACGAGTTGCTGGAGCGGCTCGATCTGGTGTCGCGGCCGTTCGCGACGGCGCTCGATCTCAGTTCCTATTCCGGGCTTGCCGAACGGCTGAGCGAACGCGGCATCGCGGTCACGCGGTTCGACGAGGAAGGCCTCCCTGCCGCGCCTGGCCCGTTCGACCTCGCCGTCTCGCTCGGCCTCATCGATACGGTCAACGATCTGCCCGGCTCGCTGGCGCTGATCCGGCGCGCGCTGAAGCCCGACGGCCTGTTCCTCGCCGCCTTCGCCGGCGCCGGCAGCCTGCCCCGGCTGCGCCGCGCGATGCGCGCCGCCGAAGAGGCCGAAGGCGCCGGCGCGTCGCCCCGCATTCACCCGCAGCTCGACGTGCGCGCCGCCGGCGACCTCCTCGTCCGGGCCGGCTTCGCTCTGCCGGTCGTCGATCGGGAGATTGTCGAGGTCCGCTTCAAATCGCTGATGCAGTTGGTCGGCGACCTGCGCGCGATGGGTGCGACCAACATCCTCGCCAATCGCCAGCGCCGACCGTTCAACCGAAGGGGCCTTGCCGCTGCGGCGGCCGACTTCGGAGCCGACGCGCTCGAGCGATTCGAGATCGTCTATCTGAGCGGCTGGGCGCCGGCGCCGGACCAGCCCCGGCCGGCGCGGCGCGGCAGCGCCAACGCCTCGCTCGCCGAGGCGCTCAAATCAAGGCGCTGAGCAGCGCGATCAGCGGCCGGTCGGCGGGGGGCATCTCGGCCGCGGCCATCTCGTCCGGCCGCAGCCATTTGACCGCCGCCGCGTCGAGCGGCCGCGGCTCGCCGCGCCACTGCCGGCACAGATAGAGCAGCAGGATCATGTGGCGCTCGCCGACGGGCGCGCTGGCGAAGCAGGCCGGCGTGAGCGCGGCCGCGTCGACGGCGATCCCCAGCTCCTCCTCGAGCTCGCGGACCAAAGCGGCTTCGGGAAGCTCGTTCTCCTCGATCTTGCCCCCGGGAAATTCCCACAGACCCGCCATGACGCGCCCCGGCGGGCGCTGCTGGAGCAGGACCCGGCCCGACCCGTCGACTAGGGCCGCGGCAACCACCATCAATGTCGGAATTTCTTGCACTTGCGCGGCTCCGGGTAGGACTCCGTTAACGACATCTGGATTATGCCCCCGCCGAGACGGGCGATCATGCCCTGGGGACCGAGGGGCGAAAGATGCGGCGATCCTTCCGGATATTCAAGGACGAGCGGGGCACATCGGCGGTCGAATATGCGCTGATCGGCGGGATGGTCTTCCTCGCTTTACTGGTCGGCGTCGTCGCCGTCGGCGGCAGTACCATGGACATGTGGAACTACGTCTCGGAGGAAGTGCGCAAGGTGTAGGGGGGCGTTAAATGTTTCGCAACTTCCCCAGGATATGACTCAGGTTAGCTGACCCAAGGCCAAGCGGGGCGGCCGGAAGTGTGGACTTCCAAGATTTGTTGGAACCAAGGAGACCGGAAATGCAGTTCATTCGCAAGCTGATTAGCGACAAGAAGGGCGCCACCGCCATCGAATATGGCCTGATTGCCGCTCTTATCGCGGTTGCTGCCATCACGGCCATGCAGGGCCTCGGCACCAGCCTCAATTCGACCTTCACCAATATCTCGGATTGTATGGATAACCCCACCTGCTGATCCTTCGGCATTTGGGTAAAGGTCGGGCGGCGGGATCCAATCCCGCCGCCCGATCTGCAATGGGGGACCAGGGTCCTAACCGATCGCCAGATACTTGGCGCGCCGTTGCGCGCGGACCTCCTCGCGCGACAAGAGCGCGAGCGCGTCGAGCTCCTCGCCGATAGCGCCGCCCAGCGCCGCGATCATCGCCGCCGGCTGGCGGTGGGCGCCGCCGAGGGGCTCGGTCACGATCCGCTCGATCACGCCCAGTTGCTTCAGGTCCGCCGCGGTGATCCGCATCGCCTCGGCCGCTTCCGCCGCCTTCTCCGCCGTCCGCCACAGGATCGAGGCGCAGCCCTCCGGCGAGATCACCGCATAGATCGAATGTTCGAGCATCAGCACCCGGTTGGCCGCCGCGATGCCGATCGCGCCGCCCGACATCCCCTCGCCGGTGATCGCGGTGACGAGCGGAACCCCCAGCGCCAGGCATTTCTCGGTGGCCCGCGCGATCGCCTCGGCCTGGCCGCGCTCCTCGGCGTGAACGCCGGGGAAGGCGCCCGGCGTATCGACCAGAGTAACGACCGGGAGGCCGAAGCGGTCGGCCAGCTCCATCAGCCGTATCGCCTTCCTGTAGCCCTCGGGCCGGGCCATGCCGAAATTGTGCTCGAGCCGGCTGGCGGTGTCGTCGCCTTTCTCCTGGCCGATCAGCACGATCCGGCGCTTGTCCAGGCGGCCGAAGCCGCCGATCACGGCGCGGTCGTCGCCGAAGGCGCGATCGCCGGCGAGCGGCACGAAATCCTCGATGAGGCCGGCGACATAATCCTTGAAATGCGGGCGCTCGGGGTGGCGGGCGACCTGGGTCTTCTGCCAGGGCGTGAGCCTGGCGTAGGTGTCGCGCAACATCCGCTCGGCCTTGACCTCGAGCCGGGCGATCTCGGCCTCGATATTGGGCTCTTCGGCCGAGGCGGTGTCGCGCAGCTCGGCGATCCGGGCTTCCAGTTCGGCGATCGGCTTTTCGAAATCGAGAT
>Ga0190265_10002341_pt1 | contig 12725 bp, 14 predicted proteins | sample Popmic124T_FD_133135 | JGI IMG/M metagenome (GOLD analysis project Ga0190265, IMG submission 133135) | Populus adjacent soil microbial communities from riparian zone of Indian Creek, Utah, USA - 124 T | ecosystem: Environmental > Terrestrial > Soil > Riparian zone | place: USA: Utah | collected... | reverse complement strand
GAAGTGTTCCTCTCGATAGGTAAACCGAATCCGGTCTGCTGTTCCTCAGATCCTGAGATCCTGCGCAATGTGCGTGCCTCAGTGGTCCATGACCATTCCGCAGTTGCTGAGGCGCCAGAAGTCGTTCGTGGGCCCCAGAAATACGGTTTGCGAGAGTCGGCGCAGTTGATCAAATCCTCCGCACACTCCCAGACGAAGATGCCGAGCTTGCGTTCGGCTGCCACCGATTCGCCCGCTATCTACCACAAAGACGTGAGCCTAGTTTTCACCAGTTGGAACCGCATCGGCGAATGGCCCAGCCAAGATTGGCTTCGGACTTCAGATGCGCCCTGATGCCTTGCCCGGCCAGCGGTTCAGGTGGGCATGGGAGAGTTCGCCAACGCGCCCGCAGTTCCACGTTGCATCCGCAATTGGCGCGTTCACAAACCCACTGGAAATGTTATCGTGAGACCGGCGGAAAAGAAGCCACCTACCAGAAGTCCCAAAAGAGCGGAAGGATCGTTCAGGCCCCGAAGGCTGGACGCCACTCGTCATCACGTTAAGTCGACGGGAGGATTCAATATGCGGTTCAACCCGAGCGGAGTCGTCGTGGCAGCGGTGTTTTACGGCCTTCTGGGGTATGCGTTTAAAAGCGGCCTGGATTACGAATACATGCAAGCGATAGCGGCTGTAGTGCTGATCGTGGCGGCCGGCTGGATCTCGGTGGGCGTCATTGCCGAAGGGCCCCTTGGGCCGCTGCGTCGCGTTCGTAAGTGACCCAACCGGCCTGGTACTGAAAAGCTAGGGGCGAGCGGGCCGGGATCTGGAGAGGCTCCGGCCCTTCGTTTTGGACCCCCGACTTAGCCAAGTAAGTTATTACCGAAAAACCCTTGTTTTGGCCAGCACCATCGCGATCCTATTTTGGAAAGCGCAGAAGCCCCGGTAACTAAAGTTCAAGTTGGGTTTGTGAACGCTCCAATTGCGGACAGGCTTGCTGTGATTGATAGGCTTGTTGAACTCCTTTCCGCCCCTGGTAATGGCGCGATTGTATATTCATCGCTACGGGCTCGATCATGGGTGATGACCGAGCTCAATCAGCGGCTGGGTCGCCCCTCAACGCCTCGTTCCGGAATCCTTCTTTACCCAAGCGGGGCGCGCGTGGCGTTGCACGACGGCGATGGCGCGGTTCACACGATGCGCGGTCAGCAATTCGACTGGTGTGCCCTGGTCGCCGACAGACGGCCGATCCCGGATGCGTCGGTCCTGGTCGCTCGTCTCTCCGCATGGCACGTGATCAGCATTGAAATCAGCGCCTGACCTTCGAGAATCGCTGCTCTCGGCTCTGCGCGGACGGACTACAGCGCCGGCGCCCCGCCACATGCGACAAGTCTAAACCCGGCCGAAATCGATGAACCCGCGCGCCGGGTCGGTGCGCAGCAGCTTCACCCGAACGCGATCGCCGACGTCCAGCCCTTCGCCGCCGCCCTCCAGTCTGCCTTCCACCGGCGGGCGGCGAACCCGGACCCACGTTCCCTTCTCGGACGCACCCGTGACGACGCCGTCGAACCGCTCGCCGATCTGTCCCTGGAGCAGCAACGCGGCCGCTGCCTTCCGAACCAGCCGCTCCACTTTGTTGGCGGCGTCCTCGCGCTCCGTACAGCGCGCGGCAATCGACGCGAGTTCTCCGTCCGTGTACGGCGCGGCCTGTTGTGCCAGGGCCGCCTTGACGCTGCGCTGGGCGACCAGGTCTGGAAAGCGCCGGTTGGGCGCGGTCGAATGCGTGTAGTCCTGCACCGCCAGGCCGAAATGGCCGGTCGCCGGCTCCCCGGCACGCTCGACGATGTATTCCCCGCGCCCGAGCAGCTTCACGACGCTGAGCGAGAGGTCGGGAAAATGCGCAGGATCATCGGCGCGTCTTCCAGTCAGCCACTCCTCGAGCGCAACCGGGTCGGGCGTCGCGGGCAGGCGATGGCCGCCTTGCGCGGCGAGATCGACGATGCGAGGCCACTTGGCGGGCACGCGCACGACGCGCCGCAGCGATGACTGCCGCTTCGACGCCAGGAAGCGGGCGACCACCCCGTTGGCGGCAATCATGAAATCTTCGATCAGCTCGGTCGCCCGGTTGTGCTGCGGCTCGGCAAGATCCCGCAGCGTGTCGTCCTCGAACACGGCCCGTGCCTCGACTGTCGACAGCGTCAGCGCACCCAGCTCGTGACGCCGTTCCTTCAGGGCCTGGGCTGCGTCATCCTGCCGTCGCAGGTTCTCTTCGAGGCCTGGCACCTTGCCGATCGCCGGTGGCATCGGACCTGTGCCTTCCAGCCATCCCCCGACGCTCGGATAGGCGAGCTGGGCGCGATTGCGAACCAGCGCCTGGTAGACATCCGACCGTCCGATCGAACCATCGGGTTCCACTGCGTACTCGACGACGATTGCCGCGCGATCCGCGTCCGGATTGAGTGAGGTGAGATCGGTTGACAGGCGCTCCGGCAGCATCGGAAAGATCTGGGCGCCGGTGTAGACCGTCGTCGTGTTATGCGCGGCGTGCGCATCGACCGGGGAGTCGCTCGCAACCAGCGCATCGACGTCGGCGATCGCCACCAGGATCAGGACCCCGCCGGCGGAGGGCTGCGCCACCGACAGTTGATCCAGATCGCGGGAGTCGTCGTTGTCGATGGAGCACCACGGGAGATTGCGCAGATCGCGCCGGCGGTCGAGAGGAGCCGCGTCGGGGAGCCGGGCGACCTGGGCCCGCGCGGCGGCGGAGAAATCCGGCTCGAAACCGCGGTCGCGCATGGCCTGCTGCGCGATCCGCTGGAGAAACGCACGCGGTGAGGACATCCGACAACTGTAACGGAAGTCAGATGCTCAGCCCATGTGTTCGCTCGCCGATCCGCTACTGTACAAGGCGAGGGAGAACGCTATGAACGTTGCGAAGATATCCGAGATCAGTTCGACATCGACCGTCAGTTTTGAGGACGCGATCAAACAGGGCCTGGCACGCGCGAACAAGACGATCCGCAACATCCGCAGCGCCTGGATCAAAGAACAGCAGGTGCGTCTCGACAAGGGATCGATCATCGAATACCAGGTGAACATGCTCATCACGTTCGTCCTGGACGACTAAGTTCAAGTTCAGGGAACGATGCGCAAGTTCGTTGGCGGGGCCAGAGCAGGCGGGCGGTAGCCACGTTCGACGACTTCGAAGTCAGCGGCCGTCAGCGCCCGAAATGCAGGATTGAGCACGTCGTTGTTCCATCGCGTGTCGAACGTCCCGCTGATGTACATGTCCGACCCGTTGTCAGCGACGATGAGCCCGTACCGCTGCATGGCTCGAAATATTTTTTGGACCTGAGGCGTGAAGCCGGAGATGTCGCGGCTGGCCTTCAGGCGCAGCCGCGCGCCCATCGGCAGGGCGCCCGTCGTCGACCCGGCCCGGTGCGAGGCCGGATAGACGTAGCCGTTGGTCGCGCGGACGGTGACCCGGAAGGCATGAAGAATCTCGCCCGGACCAAAGGCTTCGTCATACCTGACGAGACCGGGCAGAATGGCCAGGCCGGCGGCATCGGCGGACGTCCATCCGTCCGGGCGCCGCGCGTTCGAGCTCAGATCGAAGAAGGCGCCAGACCCCGCACGCCAGGTCGCGCCGTCATAGAACACGTTATACAGCTCGTAGAGATAGCGACGATCGCGATCGACGATGAGGAGATGGCGATCGCTGGTCGATCGCTGGTCCACGTTGCCTGGCGCCCCGCCTTCCACCCAGTGCGCCTGGCTGATCGCTTCGGGCGGAATCGGATAGAACGGAACGCTCTGGCCCGTCGAGTGGTTCACCCCATCGCTCTCGTCGGCGTATTGGAACTGCACCGTTCGAAGCGGCGTCGTGCCGTCAACCACCGCGTAGGGGAAGCCGTAGATCTCCTGGCTGCCCGGCGACGCCTCGCCACCGAAGTCGGGATGCAGCTTGCGCGTGGTCCCGATGAAAGCAATGAAGGAGGGCGAGGAGGGATCCACGGGCGCCGCCGAGATGTCCAGTTTCCACCAGTTGTCGGCGGGGAAGAGCGGGAGCGGCCCCGGGAGTGTGCCGCCGAGCTCGCTGGCCGCCGTCAGACCGGCGACCGCGACGAGCAGTACGAACAACGTTCCTGCCGGGCTAGCGTGCCGCTGGCTGCTGCGCATCATCACGAGGGGCCGGATCCAGCAGATCCGGAGCAAGAGGGACGCCGCTCCCTTTACCCCTGTTTTGGGAGAATTCGGATTGGGTGACTATCCCTGAGTGTCAGCAGGCGGACGAAATCGTCGGCGCATTTGCCATTTCGTCTATCGCAGCTCGCCGGCCTTGCGAAGCGCCATCAGTTCCACCCGCGCCTGCACGCGCTTGAAGCATCCGTAGAGGCCGCTCGCCACCAGGCTGAGCGCGCCGCCGCCAGCCGCGGCCCTGTGCGCGACCGTCGCCGCCACGCGCGGCGGCACGGCCCGACGGGTCACGGGTTGTGAGCGGGGCACCCACCGGGTCAGGTACACGAACGTTTCCGAGACGCACACCGGACACGCGTACGCGTCGTGTACTTCCTCGCAGTTCAGGCAGAGTCGTGCTGTCTTCAGCTGCACAGTTGGTCCTCAGGAACGCCGGACGGGGGCCGGCTCGTCGAGCGATGCCAGACGTTCGATGCGGGCCGCGAGCGCCCCCGGGGACGTCCGGCAGAAGACTGCGCGGTCGTTGACGTCCCGCTGAGACGATCCGATGCCCCACCAGGTATTGCAGCCCTGGCACCACCACAGCTCGACGACGTAGGTGTCCAGCAGGGTCTGGCGGTGACTCTCCAGGGGCCCGTGGCAGGCAAGGCACATTGCCGTGCCGTATGTTGACGTGCGCGGCATGTGCGCGGCGTCCGTTCGCATGCGCCAAGAGAAACGCAACACGCGGGCCTGCCTGCCACCAGCGAATTTACGCGTGATTCCGGCTACAGTGCGTCGGTTCTCCTGACGCCGGCGACGACGAACCGTCATGTCTCATCGACGGTGTTCTGCCTTGAAACACCGGTTTTTGTAATGCGGCTGGTGCAGTGCTCGGGGTGTGCGCTCGCAAGGTGTCGATCAGGAGGCGGCCGGCGACTGATCGCGCTGCGCGAAACCGCGGTAACACATCACCACCACCTGCGACGGCGCATGATGCGGCCTCCCGGCTGGAATGCTGCGGACGACGCTGGCGCCAAAGCGAGTGTGCAGACCAACGGCGTCCTCGGGACTGAACGTCCCGAGATTCGGCTCCTGGAATCTGTCGAGCGCCGATTCGACCAGCGTTTTGGCGACCCCGGACGCCCCATCCCGCTTGGTCACGTCCACCAGCATTCTCGTATCGGGGTCCGGATCACGGCGCGACCAATACGGCCCGACCAGTTCTTCAAATGTGGCTGGCACCCGGTGTGGGTCGCCGTCGGCGCGGATGCATTTCGTGCGCAGCACGCCGTCTATTCGCCCATCAGTGACCCGCACCAGCATGTCGTCTCCGGCATTGCGCATGATGGCGGAGATATCGTCGAGATACGGATCGGTGTCCTGCCACGTCGGCAACAGGATGGCCAGAATCTCGAGAAAGTACCTGGGGTGCAGATCCGAACCGCGCACCACCGTCACGGGCGGGAGGGTCTGCTTGCTGGTCAACGCAGGCGTCAGGTCGCTCACCGGTTGATCTCAGTGCGGATGGTCGATGGCGGCAGTTCGACGCACCGTTGCGCATAGACATCGCCATCGACGATGAGGTGACCACGGATCTTCGTGGAGAATCGTGGCTTTTGAGAGGGATCAGTGCCGTAGCCGATATCAAGCGTGCCTTCAGGATATAAAGCGACGTGCGGCACGAGTTTGTCTGGTTTGTACTCGCTGCTGCCATCCGGGCTCCTCCCGGATTTGCCTGTCGCAGTTGAGAGGTACAGCATGTTCAGTCTGGGGTCCGCGGCTGCCGCTCCCTGGACGGCCGCTTTGAGCGCTCCGTAACCACTCCGCCCGCCTTCCCAGCTCTCGAATCCCACCTGGCCGATAATCGCAAACGGCGCCAGGAGACTGCTGAAGTCGATCCGATTCGGGTAATCGCCGGGCGCTCGACCGAGCCGAAGTTCGGAGATGTCGTTGACTTCGCGCATCACGCCTGATCTGAACAAGAGTTTTCGCGAGGCCGGGTCGTACAGAAGATCCGGAGCCACCATGTTCATGCCGTGCGGCGTGCTGCCTTTGTCTCTCCTGTAATTGAGTAAGAAGGAATCAGAAACCGTCGCGTTCTCCCCGATCATGAGGAACGTCCGGTATGGATCCACCGTCGGGTCTGTTTCCTGCCGGGTCAGTTGACGGGTGCGGACGAATTCACCCCCTTGCGCGTACGTCTTCGCTTCTCCCGGAATCCCGAAGACGTGCACCACCTCCATGATGAAGGTGAGCAGGATAAGAGTGTTCCAGAACGGCGTCATATGACCCTCGACGCAGGTTCAACACGGTCATGGGAGGAGACCCATGTATCGATTGCGGTGACCGTTGTGCAACGCTCTTGCCTTCGGAGCGATCAGCCACGGGGTGAAATCGCCGCATGTTTCTCTTCGAGCGCCCCGGAAGTCTTCCGCCCGATCCCTATTTGTCACGCGGGGTGCTGCTCGCGCGAATCCATTTACAAATCTGGCAGGTATGCTCAGGAAGACTCACGCACGAGCGCGCGTGCTCAGTTCTGGAGCAGCGGCGCAGGCTATGATTTGAGCGTGACAAATCGACTCACCTGTGCCCTCGCCGCCGCAACGCTCGCGATGGCTCCCGCGCTGGCGCAGCAGAAGCCGCTGCCAGCCGTGCAGCTCGCGAAGGTGTCGTTGCCGCCCGGCTTCCAGATCGCGCTCTATGCCGACGGGGTGCCGTCGGCCCGCCAGATGGCCTTGGCTCCGGACGGCACGGTGTTCGTGGGCACCTTCGGCCTCTTTTCCGGGAACCCGAAGATTGGCAACGTCTACGCGGTCCGCGACACCAACCGCGACGGCCGCGCTGACGAGGTGAAGACAATCCTCATGGGCCTCAATATGCCCAACGGCGTCGCGTTCCGTGACGGCGCGCTGTTCGTCGGCGAGCAGCATCGGATCGTCCGGTACGACAACATCCTCACGAGACTCGATAACCCTCCCACGCCGATCGTCGTGGCTGCCTTGCCCACCGACCCGAGCACCACGAACCACAGTTGGAAATACCTGCGGTTCGGACCGGATGGAAAGCTGTACGTGCCCGTCGGCGGCCCCTGCAACGTCTGCGACCGCGGCGACCCCTGGGCCACCATCCTCCGCATGAATCCAGATGGATCGGGACGGGAGGTGTACGCCCGGGGTGTCAGGAACTCGGTGGGCCTGGCCTTCGATCCCGTCGGCGGCAGCCTGTGGTTCTCTGACAACGGCCGCGACATGCTGGGGGACAACCTGCCGAGCGACGAGGTGAATCGCGCGACCGGCGCCGGACAGCATTTTGGATTCCCGTATTGCCACCAGGGGGACGTCCTTGATCCTGAGTTCGGGAAAGGGAAGTCGTGCGCCGCGTACGTGCCGCCGGTCGTGAAGATGGGGCCGCATGTCGCAGCGATTGGCATGACGTTCTATACGGGCAGCATGTTTCCGGCTCAGTACAAGAACCAGCTCTTCGTCGCCGAGCACGGGTCCTGGAACCGCAGCGCGCCGCTCGGGTACCGCGTCGCGGTCGTGCGCATCCAGGGCGGAACGTCATCCGGGCAGGAGGTCTTCGCCGGCGGCTTCTTCGATGGCAGAGAGGTCATGGGTCGTCCGGTCGACGTCCTGGAGTTGGCCGACGGATCGCTCCTCGTGTCCGATGACTTGCAGGGAAAGATCTACCGCATCGCCTACCGCGAGTAAGCAGATATCACCGGAACCCATAGGTGAACGTTCCGATCATCGATATCCATCCGCACATCATCGCGGCTGATTCGCACCGGTATCCGCGTGCGCCCCTTGGCGGCCATCAGTCAGGCTGGTCCCAGGAGCGCCCGGTCGGCGTTGAGCAGCTGATCGTGGAGCAGGACCGGGCGGGCATCCGGAAAGCCGCGCTGGTTCAGGCGTCGACGTGCTATGGCCACGACAACTCCTACGTTGGGGACGCCGTTGCAGCCTATCCCGAGCGATTTACCGGTGTCTTCTCGTGCGACATCCTCGCGCCCGATGCGTGTGAGACGATGGCGCACTGGATGGCCCGGGGGCTGACGGGCTTGAGGCTGTTCACCACCGGCAGCACCATGCCGGGTCAGGCGGGCTGGCTGGACGATCCGCGATCGTTTCCCGCCTGGCGCAAGGCAGAGGAGAGCGGGCTTCCCGTCTGTCTGCAGATGACGGCGGACGGTATCCCGCAGATCGAGCACGTGCTTCGCCAGTTCCCGGGCTTGCGCGTGGTGCTCGATCACCTCGCGCGCCCGGTCCAGGAAGATGGGCCGCCCTACGAAGCTGCTGACAGTCTGTGGCGGCTCGCCGCCGTTCCCGGCGTATACCTCAAGGTCACCGAGCGGAACTTCGTGGGTGCGAAGAAGGGAAAGGCGACGCCGGAAACGTTCTTCGGACGGCTCGTGTCCGAATTCGGCGTGTCTCGCATCGGATGGGGCTCGAACTTTCCGGCTTCGGAGCGCTCGTTGCCCGAGCTGCTCGCCCTGGCAGAGAACACGCTTGGTTTCCTGCCGGAGACGGACCGCGAATGGATTTTCTCGCGAACCGCGCAAACGCTGTATCCAGCGCTCGCGACCCGTCAATGACTGTGGCCGTGGATTCCCCCGTCACGTTGTACTCGCTGCTGGCGAACCACGCCGGCACCGACGCGCTGAAGACCGGGCGTGTGACGTCGCCGGTGGTCGCGTTCGACTACGCCGACGTGAAGGTCGTCAACACCCAGTTCAAGGCGCTGATGCGCGAGCTCAAGTACGATTTTGCGGAAGTCGCCATCGTCACCTACCTTCAGGGACATGAGTACGGCAAGCCGTACGTGCTGCTGCCGGCGACGACGAACGGCCGCAATCAGCATCACACGATCTTCTACAACGCGGACCGCGGCCCGTTGACGCCGCGGGAACTGAACGGCCGGCGAGTCGGTGTCCGCGCCTACACGCAGACGACCGGTGCGTGGGTGCGCGGTTTTCTCGCCGAGGACTACGGCGTCGATCTCGAAAGCATCACCTGGGTCACGTTCGAGGACCCGCATCTGGCCGAGTACCGGGATCCCGCCAATGTCGAGCGGGCGGCGGCGGGGAAGCCGTTGAAGCAGATGCTGGTGGACGGGGAGATTGACGCCGCGATTCTCGGCGATGTCGCCGAGGAGGGGCCGCTCACCCACCTGATTCCGGATCATGCCGCGGAGGGGCAGCGCTGGGCGCGGACGCACGGCGGCGTGGCTATCAACCACATGGCGGTCATCCGCCGGTCGATTGCCCAGTCGCGGCCCGACGTGGTTCGCGAGGTGTATCGTGTGCTCAGGGAGAGCCGCGCCGCCGCCACGCTGCCGCGCTTCGACTCCGGGCTGGACGACCCGCTGCGCTTCGGCGTGGCCGCGACCCGGTCATCGCTGCAGCAGGTGGTCGCCTACGCGTTTCAACAAGGGCTCATCACGCGGCGTCCCACGGCAGACGAACTGTTCGCCGATGCCGTGCGCGTCCTGGGCCCGGAGGCGGACTGATAGATGACGTGCAGAACTCCCGCGGGCCGTCAAGGCCCGCGCCGCAGGTGAACGGCCGCCGCCGGCGTCCGCTCTACAAGGACCTCTCGCTGCAGATCCTGGTGGCGATGCTCCTGGGATGCCTGGTTGGCTACCTGTGGCCGCAGAGCGCCGAGTCACTCAGACCGCTGGGCGACCTGTTCATCCGCCTGGTGCGCATGGTCGTCGCGCCGATCATCTTCTGCACCGTCGTCCACGGGATCGCCAGCGTCGGCGAGGCGAGGCGCGTCGGTCGCGTCGCCGTGAAGGCGCTGGTCTACTTCGAGATCGTGACGACCATCGCCCTGGTGCTGGGGCTGGTGGTGGTGAACCTCTGGGCGCCGGGGGTCGGCATGAACGTCGATCTCTCCACCCTGGCGGACGGCGGCGCTGACGTCCAGCAACAGGCGAGGCCGGTCGGGTACGGCGAATTTCTCGTCAGCCTGGTCCCGACGAGTGCCGTCGGGGCCTTCGCGGAAGGCGACGTCCTGCCGGTGCTGTTCTTCTCGGTGATGTTCGGCTTCGCGCTGCTGGCCCTCGGTCCGAAAGGCGAACCGATCATCGCCGGCGTCCACGCGGTGTCGCAGGTCCTCTTCAAGATGATCGCGTTTGTCATGTACGTCGCGCCGATCGGCGCGTTCGGCGCCATGGCCTTTACGGTCGGACGGTTCGGACCCGCGTCGCTGCTCGCGCTCGGCAACCTGGTGCTGATGTTCTACCTGTTGTGCGCCCTGTTCGTCCTGCTGGTGCTGTGGCCAATCGCGTGGGGATTCGGCATCCACATGTGGCGGCTGGTGCGCTACATCGGCACGGAGCTGATGATCGTGGTCGGCACCAGCTCGAGCGAGTCGGTGTTTCCCCGGCTGCATGCCAAGCTGCGGCAGCTGGGCGTCGATCCTCCGGTGGTGGCGCTGGTGCTGCCGACCGGCTACGCCTTCAACCACGATGGGACCTGTTTGTACTTCGCGGCGGTCTCGGTGTTCCTCGCCCAGGCCGTGGGGATCGATTTGTCGATCGGCCAGCAACTGGGGCTGCTCGCGATCCTGCTGATCACGTCGAAAGGGGGGGCCGGCGTCGCCGGTTCCGCCATCGTCGTCCTGGCATCGACGCTTGCCGCCACCGGAACGATCCCGGTGGCGAGCGTCGCCCTTATCCTGGGGGTGCATCGTCTCCTGTCGTCGGTGTTCGTGCCGGTCAACGTCCTCGGCAACGCGATTGCGACGCTGGCGATCGCCCGCCTCGAGGGCGCGATCGATGTGGCCAGGTTCGAATCCGAGCTTCGCCGTCCCGTTGGAGCCGACGTGCCGGTTGACGCCGTGGAGCTCGAGCCGGGCCGACACGACGAGCGGCCTACGCCAGTCGCGTCGTGAGGATGAGGGGCGTTGATCATGTACACTCGAGCGCTTGGCTGACCTCTCATCTGTCGACTTTCTTGAGGAGGAGATTTCATGAAGGCTACGTCGGTCGTTGTTGTTGCGATGCTCGTCGGCGGAACAGCTCTTGCCGCACAGTCGCCTATGCGCCCTGGACGCTGGGATATTACGATGCAGATGCAGATGCCAAACATGCCGGTGCAGATGCCGGAGACGAAGACCAGTCAATGCATCACGGCGGAACAGTTGAAGGACCCGGCCAACGGGCTGCCGCGAGGACCGCAGGCGGGTCGCGGTGCGAACCAGGATTGCAAGGTATCGGACTACAAAGTGTCCGGCAACACCGTTACGTGGAAAATGGCGTGCTCAACGCCGCAGCCGATGACGAGTACTGGTGAGATGACGTTCACTGATGACAGTTCCTATGCCGGGACGATGAAGATGAACATGCCACAGGGCGACATGTCCATGAAACTCACGGGTAAGCGCGTCGGCGACTGCGTGCAGTGACAGGCTCTCGTTTCCGTCCGTGTGCCCTTCACGATTGATGCCCTGGGCCGAAGCGCCCTGCGGCACGTCGAACGAGTTGAAGCAGCACCAAACCAGGGCAGCTCATTCACCTGATCGAGAACAACAACCGGTGGCGTGTCTCCGCACCGACGGGCGGCCGCACAAGCCGAAGGAAGTCCAAGCAGTAGCACACCTACCCGACGAGGCGGGCGCTGGCTGCCTGCCTCAGCCCAACGATCCGCGGCTGAAGAAGTTGATTCAGGCGCATCGTCAGGTGATCCAGGTCAAGGGGCTTATGCCACAACTCCGCTTGATGCGACTCGATCTGTGAGACGACGTCATGATTGAGCGGAAAACCGGTCAGGACGATGACGGGGAGATGCCGCAGCCTGGCGTCCTCCCGGATGAAGTGCAGCACATCCAACCCCGAACGGCCGCCGCTGTTCACGAAGAGCATATCGACGATCGCCGCCGCGATGCCCGGGCGCCGTAACTGGTCCATCGCCTCGCGCACATCCATTGCCGGGTAAGGCTGATACCCAGCGTCCGTCAGCGCATGGCTGAGGAGCGCGCGCATCCCCGGATCATCATCGGCGGCGACAACGCCGGGCCTGAATAGACCTGACCTCTGCCTTCGGATGAACATCGTGCCCTTCCTTCGATCGATCGGACGCACCGTGACCGGCGATCAGTGAATGGAGGCCTTCGACGGTAACTGGCGGAGCGTCAAGGCGTTCCTGGCCGCGACGACCGCGGAGACACTATTCGCAGCGACCATCACGGCGATCGCCGCTGCTTTGTTTTTCCGCCACAGGCGCTCGCTGGCCATCACGGTCGCAAGACCGACCCCGGCTTTCACCGCGACGAATCCCGGCGTGCTGGCCACCACGGATTGCATGAAGGGGTTCGCCTCGCGTGCGCCGCGTGCCAGCGCTCGCCTCGTCGAGTAGACGTCGTAGGCCTGCAATGCGGCATAGCTCCCATAGAGCGCTGCCAATGCGGGCGGCCGGGACACCTTGTCGTCGCCCAGGGTCACGTTCTCCCACACGATCGGGGACGGGGTGAGAGTTTTCGTCCGGTCGATCAACAGTACGATCGTCGCGTCATCGCCGGCATCAGCCGGCGCCGCCGATAACGCCAGCGCAAGGATGGCGACCGCGG
>Ga0190265_10002340_pt1 | contig 12729 bp, 9 predicted proteins | sample Popmic124T_FD_133135 | JGI IMG/M metagenome (GOLD analysis project Ga0190265, IMG submission 133135) | Populus adjacent soil microbial communities from riparian zone of Indian Creek, Utah, USA - 124 T | ecosystem: Environmental > Terrestrial > Soil > Riparian zone | place: USA: Utah | collected... | reverse complement strand
GTTCCTTCACGCCGCGCAGCGTCGTGTTGTAGAAGCCGAACTCGGCATCGACCACGGCCTTGTTCAGATAAGGCGCAAAGCCATTGAGCAGCGACGCCTTCAGGTACGGCTTCCAGCTCTCGACCGGAACCTGGTTCACGGTGGCGGCGAGCGCCTTCAGATAGGTCGGCTGGCTCACCACCACCGACGGAAGGCTGGTGACGCCAAGTTCGCTGAGCCACGCCGGCCAGTCGAAGCCCGGGAACTGCTTGCCCAGATCGGCGACGGCGACCTTGTTGTAGGTCTTCACCGCGTCGCGGTTCTCGACGTTGGTCCAGTGCGCGCGCGCCAGGCGTGTTTCGAGCGCGAAGATCGCCGCCGCGGACTTCGCCGGCGCCGGATCGTTCACAAACGTCAGCAGCGTGGTCAGGAACGCCACGTACTTATCGCGGTATTCCTTCAGCTTGGGATCGTTTTGCAGGTAGTAGTCACGATCGGGCAGGCCGAGGCCGCCTTGATACACGTAGAGGATGTCGTGCGTCGGCTGCTGCGCGTCGCCGTCGACGTAGCCGATCATCGGATTGATCAGGTTCAACTTGAAGAAATGCGCGAAGTGGCGGGCCACGTCGCTCTTCGTCTTGAGCGCGTCGATGGCGGCGAGCTCCGCGTCGAGCGGCGTGATGGCCAGCTCCTCGACCCGCGTTTCGTTCATGAAGCTTTCGTAGAAATCGCCGATCTTCTGCGCCTCGGACCCGGGAGTCTTCGCCGTCGACTTGGCGGCTTCCTCGACGATGTTCCGCAGGTCGACCTGCGCTTTGTCGAAGAGGATGTCGAAGGCGCCGTAGGAGGCCTTGTCGGCGGGAATCTCGGTGGTGGCGAGCCAGGTGCCATTGACGTGATGGAACAAGTCGTCTTGCGGCCGCACGTTCTTGTCGAATGCCGCCGGATCGAGTCCTGCGACCGCTGGCGTGGCTGGCGGCGCCGGATCGGCCGGCCATGAGCACGCCGTGGCCGTCACGCACAGCGCGATCAAGAGTGCACGAATCATCACGATCTCTCCAATCCGCGGATCTTACCGCGCGCCGGGTTAGAATGCCTGTCGATCAGACAATCCATACGTGAGCGGAGGGACGAGTGCAGGACTGGCTGCCGGCCATTGCGGCGTTAGTAGGCGCGTTGGCGATGTTCGGCATCTGGGCGTACGGCACCCGTCGCCGTCTCGCGTCGAAGGCCGCCGAGCTCGAACGCGCGCTCGAGACTCGTACCACAGAGCTCGAATCCGCGCGCATTCAGCTGCAGCGTTTGAGCACCGAGGATTCGCTGACCGCGGTCGCCAATCACGAACAGTTCCTGGAATTTCTCGAGCGCGAGTGGCGCCGCGCGCGCCGTGACGGGCTGCCGCTGACGCTGATCTTCCTGGACGTCGATCACTTTCGCGCCTACAACCGCCAGTTCGGCCGCAAGGCCGGCGATGAAGTGCTGAAGCAAGTCGCGCGCGTGATCGCCGGCATCGCCGGACGTCCCGGCGACCTGGCCGCCCGCTACCACCGCGACGAGTTCGCGCTGGTGCTGGCGTCAACCGACGGGGCCGGCGCGTTCAACATTGCCGAGCGGGTTCGCGTGTCGATCGAGGAACTGCAGATACCGGCCGCCAACGACGCGCCCGCGCCGGTCGTGACCGGCTCGGTGGCCACGGCCACCGCGGTGCCGCAACGGGAGTCGGCATGGGAGGAGCTCGACTTGATCAAGGCCGCGCGCCACGCGTTGCGTGAAGCGCGCGCCACCGGGGGCAACCGCGTGTTGCGCGCCAACCTCGGCATGGCCGGCCCGCCCGAGCTTGTCCATCGGTAGAATGGGACTTGGGGCTTGGGGCTTGGGACTTGAGGCTTGGGCCAACGAGTTCTCGCGCCGATGCGTCTGACACTCACACACTGTACGATTCGTCCATGGGCCAGCACCGACGCCGGCTCCCTTCATCGTCACGCCAACAATCGCAACGTTTCCCTTCACCTGCGTGATCGATTTCCGTTCCCGTACGAAATGCAGCACGCCACCACCTTCCTCGGCTGGATCGCCAAGCAACCCGCGGCTACCGTGTGGGCCATCGAGGTGGACGGTGAAGCGATCGGCGGCATCGGCATCGAGTTACATACCGACGTCGAGCGGGTGTCTGCGGAGATCGGCTATTGGCTGGGCGAGCGGTATTGGAGCCGCGGGATCGCCACCGAGGCGTTGCGAGCGGTGACGGCCGAGGCGTTCAAGCAATTCCAGATCACGCGCCTCTATGCAGTACCCTTTGCCGATCACACGGCCTCGGTCCGCGTGCTCGAAAAAGCCGGTTACGTGAAGGAAGGGCATCTTCGACAGAGCGCGATCAAGGACGGTAAAATCCGCGATCAAGCGCTCTACGCCTCGTACAAACCCCTATGAAAAAGCTACTCCTCGCTGTTGGTCTGGTTGGCTGGTCGGCAGTCTCTGCGTCGACCCAGGTCCCAAGTCCCAAGCCCTCCGCCTCCGCCAAGGCTACGGCGGACAAGCAAGCCCCCGCATTTCCTTTGACCGTCGACAGCATCATGCGCGGGCCGGAGCTGGTCGGCAATCCGCCGAACAACCTGCGATGGTCGGGCGATTCGAAGGAGCTGTACTTCGAATGGCTGATACCCAAGGAGGATGTGCCGGCGACGTGGGTCGTGGCGCGTGACGGCACCGGGTTGCGCCGGCTGTCGGAAACCGAGCGGCGAAGCGCGCCGCTGGCCAATGGGCAATGGGACGGCGCCCGGCGGCGCATCCTCGGCGTCGATCGCGGAGACATCGTCGTGATCGACACTGTAAACCGCAAGCGGATCGACGTCACCCGGACGACGGGGGCGGAAACGAGCCCGCGGTGGACGCGCGGCGAAACCCACGTGACCTTCGTGCGCGACAACAACCTGTTCATCGTGCCGGTTGAAAGCCCACCCCACGACGCAGAGTCCGCGTCGTGGGGGCCCCGGGGCGCGGCCGCCGGCAGCCTGGTGCAGCTCACCGACGTGAGCGCCCGGCGCACGGATCCGCGCACGACCGACAGCCAGAAGTTCCTCAAGGAAGAAGAAGCAAAGCTGCTGGACTGGGTCGAGGAACAAACGGCCCGCCGCAAGCGCCGTGAAGCGCTCGATCGTGCTCGAGCGCTGCCGAAATTCGAGCTGGCCGAGCGGCAGACCATTGCCGACGCCGCGGTGTTGAGCGACGCCAAATTCGCGTTCCTCGTGACGAACCAACGCGGGCAGTCGCGCGCCTCGCAGGTGCCGCGCTTCGTCAGCGAATCGGCGTTCACCGAGGAGATCAACGCGCGCACCAAGGTGGGCGACGCGCAGGATCGCCGCCGGCTGGCGATCCTCAATCTCGAATCGGGCGAAGGCGTTTGGGCCGGGCTCGACGGCGTCAGTGATCCGATCGCGATTCCGAAACCCCCGGAAGGCGACGAACCGCGTCCGCCCGCCCCGAGCGAAGTCGAGGGGGCCGCGAAGCCGGATCCGGCCAAGCGCGATGTGCGATGGGGCTCGCCGCTGCTGTCGCCCGATGGCCGCATCGCGGTGGTGTCCGTGCGCTCGGCCGACAACACCGAGCGCTGGCTGGCCACGATCGATCCGGTGAAGGGCACGACCAGAATTCTCGACCGCATCAAGGACGATGCGTGGGTGCGGGATGGGGGGCAGGGATGGCTGCCCGACAACAAGCGCGTGTGGTTCCTCGCCGAGCACGATGGCTGGATGCATCTCTACACCGTCGACGCCACGACCGGTGATCGCAAGCAGCTGACGTCAGGGAAATTCGAGATCGATTCCGTCGAGCTGTCGCCGGACGGCCGCACGTTCTACGTCGAATCGAATGAAGCTCACCCGGGTGAGCACCATCTGTATGCGATGAGCGTGGACGGCGGGCCGCGGACGCGGCTGACCACCGAAACCGGCGCGCATCAAGGCGCGATTTCCCCCGACAACTCGACGTTCGGGCTGGTGTCGTCATCCGCGAACCGTCCGCCGGAAGTGTTTGTGAAAGCGAATCGCGCCGACGCGACGGCGACGCGGGTCACTACGAGCCCCTCCAAAGAGTGGCTGGCCCACAAGTGGATCGAGCCGCAGCTGGTGACCTACAAGGCGCGCGACGGCGTCGACGTGTATGCGCGGTTGTACACGCCGGAAATGGTCGGCGCGAAGCGCGATCCCAAGGCACCAGCGGTGATCTTCGTCCACGGCGCGGGCTACCTGCAGAATGCGCACAAGTTCTGGTCGAGTTACTACCGCGAATACATGTTCCATCACCTGCTGGCGGCGCGCGGCTACGTGGTGCTCGACCCGGATTACCGCGCCAGCGCGGGTTACGGCCGCGACTGGCGCACCGCGATCTATCGCTGGATGGGCGGGCACGATCTCAAGGACGTCGTCGATGGCGCCGCCTACCTGGCGAAGTCGCACAAGGTGGATGCGAAGCGCATTGGCGTGTACGGCGGCAGCTACGGCGGCTTCATCACGTTGATGGCGCTCTTCACCTCGCCCGACACCTTCGCCGCGGGCGCGGCGCTGCGCCCGGTGACCGATTGGGCGCACTACAACCATCAATACACCTCGAACATTCTCAACGAGCCGCACGCGGATGCCGAGGCCTACCGCAAGAGCTCGCCGATCTACTTTGCGGAAGGGTTGAAGTCGCCGCTCCTGATCGCGCACGGCATGGTGGACGTGAACGTGCACTTCCAGGACTCGGTGCGGCTGGTGCAGCGGCTGATCGAGTTGCGGAAGGAGAACTGGGAGCTGGCGGTGTATCCGGTGGAAGATCACGGGTTTGTCGAAGCCACGAGCTGGGCGGATGAGTACAAACGGATTCTCAAACTGTTCGAAACCAATCTGAAGAAGTAGCGGCCCAAGCCCCAAGCCCCAAGCCCCAGGTCCCCATGACCGCCGACTTCATCGACCTGCAGTTCCGGGGCAGCCCGCGCGTCATTGCGACCCCTCTCCTCAATGGGCCAGGCGGACTCACGCTGATCGATCCGGGCCCGACCTCGTGCCTGCCGGCGCTCGAGGCCGGGCTCGGCGAGCGGGGCCTCACCTTGCGCGATGTGCGGACGCTCCTGCTCACGCACATTCATCTCGATCACGCGGGCGCGTCGGGAACCATCGTCGAGCGGGTGCCCGGCATTCGCGTCTACGTGCACGAGCGAGGCGCGCCGCACATGATCGATCCGGCGAAGCTGCTGGCCAGCGCCACGCGGTTGTACGGCGATCAGATGGACACGGTCTGGGGTGCGTTCCTGCCGGTGCCCGCGTCGCAGGTCACCGTGTTGACCGGCGGCGAGCGGCTGGATCTCAGCGGCACGTCGCTGCAGGTCGCCTACACGCCTGGGCATGCGAAGCACCACGTCAGCTTTCTTGACGAGCGTGCCGGCATGGCGTATGTCGGCGACACCGCCGGCATCCGCATCACTGGTGATTACCTGCTCGCGCCCACGCCGCCACCCGACATTGACGTCGAAGCCTGGCGGTCAAGCCTCGACGTGATCGATGCGTGGCAGCCGGTGTCGTTGTTCCTGGCGCACTTCGGACCCGTCACCCCGGCACGCGCGCATCTCGCGCGGTTCCGAACCACGCTCACGGCAATGGCAGAAGCGGTGCGCGACGCCTTGCAAGCCGGCGGGAGTGAGGAAGAACAGATTCGCGGGTTTGTCGAGCGCATGCGAGCGGAGGCGCGGCAAGGGTTGCCGGAGCGCGAAGCGAAGGCGATGGAGTTAGCCGCGCCCTTCGATCAGCTTTGGCAAGGATTAGCTAGGTACTGGTCAAAAAAATCCACTTAGACCGCGAGCGCCTCTTCGATGTGGACCACTGCTGCCGGCATCCCCGGCTCGACCAGGAAGCGCAGCGCGTAACCCGACGGCGTGCCCGTCGATCGGCGGCACGGCGCCACGCGCCACACCGCGGAGAGGACCCGGCCTTCGCGCAGCCGCGACGGCAGGTGCTCGGCATGGCTCGACGAGCGTTCGACCTGGAGGTGCACCAGGCGGTAGAGCGGAATTGCCGCGCCGGCGTCGCACTCAACGAACACCCCGTTGTCGCTGATGTCCCGTGTCATGACCGACGCAAACCGCACCGCCCCGGACGCGTCCTTCCAGGTCAGCCTGGCAGGCACGCTGAGATTCCGGCGCTCGGTCGTGCGCTGACTGTCCTTGCCAAGTCGTTGATTAGCCACGGTTTTCACTCCCAGGGTTTCGAAAACTGCACCGGCTTTCACGGCGTGCACGCAGCACGACCATCCAAGTTTCGCGCCGAAAGTGTGCAACCCTTTTTGCGTGATCAGAAGTGAGCCGAAGAGCGTAAAGAAGGTCTTCTAGCGGACTTTCGTGACGAACTAAACCGGGGAGTGGTGTTTAGTAAGTATCCACACAGACTTGTAATTGACTACTTAGTAGCCACGTCCGGCGGGTTTTCGAGCCCCAACCGCCGGAGCTTCAGGTAAAGTCCGCGCCGCGTCAGGCCGAGGGCGCGCGCGGTCTCAGAAATATTTCCGCGATGACGATTCATCATCTCGCGAATGAGATCGCGCTCGATTTCATCCACCACCGACGCCAGCGTCTGCCCGCCGCGAATGGCCACCCGCGCCGGGCCGGCCTGCATGGCGGTGGGCGGGCTGGCGGTGAGATCCGCGGACAGGTGTTCAGGACCGATCCGGCCGCCGGCCGGAGCCATGGCCACCGCGCGCTGCAGCTCGTTGCGCAACTGTCGCACGTTGCCGGGCCACCAATACTGGGCAAACAGGTCGAGCACCTCCGACCCGAGCTGCAGATCGGGCTTGCCCAGCCGATCCGACGCGTCACGGAGGAAGAACGCCGCCAGGTGGGGAATCTCCTCGCGACGCTGGCGCAGCGGCGGCACGTGGATGCGAATCACGCTCAGCCGGTAATACAGGTCCTCGCGAAACTTGCCTTCGGCCACGCGTTGTTCGAGATCGGCATTGGTCGCGGTGATCACGCGCACGTCCACCGGCTGCGGGCGATTTTCGCCCACCGGCATGATCTCGCCTTGCTCCAGGAAGCGGAGCAGCTTGGGCTGCACGTCCAGCGGCAGATCACCGACCTCGTCCAGGAAGAGCGTGCCGCCGGCGGCGCTGCGAATCAGGCCGGGCTGGTCCGACATCGCGCCCGTGAACGATCCGCGCCGATGGCCAAACAACTGGCTGTCGGCCAATTCGCGCGTGGTGGTGGTGCAGTTGTAGGGCAGGAAGGTGGCGGCGTTTCTCGACGAGCCCACGTGAATCGCGCGCGCCACAAGCTCCTTGCCGGTGCCGCTCTCGCCGGTGACGAGCACCGTGAGGTCGTTGCCCTGCAGCCGCTGGATCTGATCGGCGACCTTGACCATGACGGCGCTCGCGCACAGGAATCCCGGCAGGAGCGGTTCGAGCGGCCGTTCCGTCGTCGCGTCCACCACGGTGGAGGGACGATCGCGCACGCCGCACAGATCGAAGCCCTGGCGCGCCACCGCGGCCATCATGCGCACGCGGCGCAGCAGCGGATGGCCCAGCGGACGCGGCGCGGCAATCACGACAAAGCGCGGGCCGTCGGGCTCGCGGCCAATCGGTTCGAGGACGAGCGCGCCGGCGCCGTAGGTGCCGTGCTGAATGGCGAGGCGGGCCACGCTGCGCGCGCCCTCCACATCGGTGCCGGCATGGGCGATCACGCGGACGTCGCCGCCGGGCAATTCGACGAACACCGCCGCGGCATCCGCCGTCACCGCCTCGAGGGAGGTGGCGGCCAGCTCGCGCGCGAGCAGGTCCGGCAACACCGCCGCATCCACCAGGCGCCGCACCAACGCATCATCCGCATCGGCGGGCGAGCCGACGTATTCGCCGGTGCCCGGCGATTGCGCCGCGGCCATCGCGGCGCGCACCTGTTCGAGATCGCGCGTGGCGCCCAACGCCTGGAAGACTTGCGCCGCGTATTCGTAATGCCGATCCGCGGTCGATTTGGCGCCGGCCTTGGCGGCGAGGCGCGCGAGCGCCAGCTGACTCACCGCGGCTTGATAGCGCTCGCCGACCAGCTCGAACACGCTCGAGCTCTGCGCGATGTCGTGGTACGCCTCGGTGGTGCGGGTCTGCCGCGCGCGCAGGTCGCCGCGCAAGCGGAGGAACTCTCCCCAGGCGCCGGGCGTGGTGCGCGGATCGAGCCTGGGCTCGACCTGCGTGAGTCGTCTTTCCGCTTCTTCGACGCGATCCGCGGAGAGCAACGCCTCGGCCGCGATCAACTCGGCTTCGATCGTTTCCGCAGGAGGCGCGTTGGTGGACTTGGCGATCTCGTCGGCGATGATCAACGCTTCATCCGGCGTGCCGCGGCGCGTCGCCAGCCGCGCGCTGATCACGCGCAGCGACCACTCATACCAGCGGCTGGTGTTGCGCCCGTAGGCGCCGTAAGCCTCGGCGGCTTCGCGCAAGTACTCGGCGGCATTCTCGTAGTCACCGCGCATCAGCGACATTTGCGCGAGCGTGTCGTAGACGGCGCCGGTCGTCTCGTGGAACTGCATGGCGCTGCGCACCTCGAGTGCGCGGTGCAGCACCTTGTCGGCGCGATCGAGATTGCCGACGCGCACGCAGATTTGCCCGAGCGTGGCGAGCGCCACGGCGAGGCCGGGTCCCTGGCCCAGGCCCTCATGGAGATTTACAGCGCGATCGGCCAGCGCCAGCGCCTGCTCGTAGCGATGGCGAATCAGCGCGACGTTGGCCTGGTTGCCATACACCGTGGCCAGCACATCGTCGGCCTGCAGCATCGACGCCATGCGCTCGGCCTGGCGAAGCGCGGCGTTGGCTTCGTCGTAGCGACCGGTCTGCGCCAGCATGACGGCCGAGAGCGAATGCACCATGGCGAGGTGGCGGCGATCGCCGGCGGCATGCAGCGCCGCCGCCGCTTCGGCAATGTGCTCGCGGACAATCGCCATGTCGCCGACCTGGCGATAGCACTGCCCGAGATAGAAGTGGGCGAGGCCGATGGCGCGCGAGTCGTGCGCGATTTCAGCTTGTTTGAGCGCGCGATTATGCAGCGCGATGGCGCGCGACTGTTCGCCGCGTGCAAACGCGACGCGGCCATGTAATCGCCATAAATTCGAGTGCAGAACCTGGGGCAGCTGCTCGCGGAGCGTGTCGGGCGACCGGCCCAAGGCCGTTCCGGCCTGTGCAAGATCCCCCTGCAAGAGGTACGATTCAGCCAGCATGACGCGAACGCTGAGCTCGTCTTCGCGCGTCAGTGATGACGGCGCGCGCAGCAACGGCGACAGCAGCTCGATGGTGGCGGCGGCCTGGCCCCGCTCGAGCGCGGCGTTGGCGCGGGCGATCACCGGTTGTAATGCGGCGTTGGCCACGGGGCCGAGTATATAGCGGATACTTACTATCCAGTCGTCATAATCCTTTCTGCAATATGGAGTTGACCGTAGGAAGCCGGACCGATGTGGGTCCGCGGAAGATGAATCAGGACCACCTCGGCTGGTGGCCGGAATTGGGCCTGTACGTGGTGGCCGACGGGATGGGCGGCCACAATGCCGGCGAGGTGGCGTCGCACCTGGCGGTCGAAACCATCCACGGATTCATCGCCGAAAGCGCCCGCACCGCCGACATTACGTGGCCGTTCGGCCTCGAGGTGAAGAACTCGATTGATGCGAACCGCTTGATCACCGCCGTCCGGCTGGCCAACCGGAAGATCTATAGCGAGGGCTCCAAGGCGCCCGAGTTGAGCGGCATGGGCACGACGGTGGTGGCGGCGCTGGTGGTCAGCGGCCGCGTGGTGCTGGTCAGCGTCGGCGACAGCCGCATCTATCGCCTGCGCGACGGATCGCTCGAGCAGTTGTCGAAGGACGACACGTGGCTGGCCTCGGTGCTCGGCGCGAAAGAGGCGGAGGATGCCGACCCGGCACATCCGTTGCGGCACGTGCTGACAAGCGTGGTGGGGACGAAAGACGATCTCAAACCCGAGTCGCGCGAGGAGGAGCTCAAGCCGGGCGACCGCTTCCTGTTGTGCACCGACGGCATCCACGGCAAGCTCGATAGCGCGGCGCTGGCGAGCCTGCTCAAGGCCGCCGCGTCGGCCGCCGACGGCGCGACCAGGCTCGTCGACGAAGCCCTGACGCGCGGCACCACCGACAACGCCACGGCGCTCGTCATTACGGTGTCGTGATGCGCGCGTTAGTCGTTCTCGTTGCGGTTGCCGCGTTGATGGCGGGTTGCAATCGCGAACCGGCGCCGGCTCCGGTGACCTCACTCAATGTTTCCGTCGAGCCGACCTCACCGCCACTGGTCGGGCCCGCAAAACCGAAGATTGTGTTCCTTGGCGATAGTCTTACCGCCGGTCTTGGTCTGCCCACGGATCAAAGTTATCCGTCGCTGATCGGCCAGAAGCTGAAAGATCACGGGTACGACTATGACGTGGTCAACGCGGGTGTCTCGGGTGACACGTCGGCGGGTGGAGTGCGCCGGCTTGACTGGTCGCTCGAGGGTGATGTGCGTGCGCTCGTGGTGGCGCTTGGCGCCAACGACGGCCTGCGCGGTTTGCAGACGAGCGAGATGAAGAAGAACTTGCAGGCGGTGCTCGATCGCGCGAAGGCGCGCAACATTCCGGTGGTCCTCGCCGGCATGGAAGCGCCGCCAAACAACGGTCCGGATTACGCGCGCGAGTTCCGCGCCGTGTATGCGGAACTGGCAGAGGAATACGACGTCAGGTTCGTGCCGTTCCTGCTCCAGGGCGTAGCGGGGAACGCGTCGCTGAACCAGAGGGACGGCATTCATCCCAATGCTCGCGGCGCCCAGATCGTGGCGGATCTCGTGTGGGCGGAACTGGAACCGGCGCTGCCGCGTCCCAACTAATCATTGATGATTCAACTTCGTGGCGTGAGCAAGACGGTCCAAAGCGGTGACCATCCCCTGACGATTCTTCATCCGCTCGATCTCGACGTGCCCGCGGGACGGTGTCTTGCGATCATCGGGCCGTCGGGCAGCGGCAAGTCGACGCTGCTCGGGCTCATCGCGGGCCTCGACTCCGCGTCCACCGGCACCATCACCATCGCCGGCACCGAGATCACCAGCCTCGATGAAGACGCGCTGGCGCGGCTGCGCGGCGAGAAGATCGGCTTCGTGTTCCAGTTCTTTCATCTCGTCCCGTCGTTGACGGCGATCGAGAACATCCAGGTGCCGATGGAGATTGCCGGCCGGCGCGACGCGGCGGCGCGCGCGCAGGTGCTGCTCGACGAAGTCGGCCTGCACGATCGCGGGCATCACTATCCCTCGCAGCTGTCGGGTGGCGAGCAGCAGCGCGTGGCGATTGCCCGCGCGTTGGCCAACGACCCGCCGCTGGTCCTCGCCGATGAGCCGACCGGGAACCTGGACAGCTCCAACGGCCGTCACGTGCTCGACCTGTTGTTGCAGATGCGGCGCGCCCGCGGTGTCACGCTGGTGTTGGTGACGCACGATCCAAGCGTCGCGGCGATTGCCGACGAGCGGCTGGTGCTCAGGGATGGCCGTCCGGTGGTGAGCGAGCTCGAGCGGGGCGAGTCGCGCGGGACGAGCCCGCTCGAGCGAGTCGAACCATGAGGTTCGTCTTGATCATGGCGGCGCGCGAGATGCGGGCGTCGTTCAAGCGGCTGCTGTTCTTCTTCATCTGCATCGCGGTGGGCGTGGGCGCGATCGTGGCCTTGCGCTCGGTGATTCAGAGCGTGCGGCACACGTTTGCCGGCGAGGCGCGGGCGCTCATCGCCGCCGATGCGATTGTCACCAGCAATCAGCCGTTGAAACCGGAGGCGTTGGCGCGGATCGCGACCCGGCTGCAGGCGGCCGGGGCGGAAAGCACGCGCTCAGTGGAGCTTGCGACCATGGCGCGCCCGGCGGACCGCGCCGATGGCCGGGCCCGCATGGTCGAGTTGCGCGCGGTTGAAGCAGGATTCCCGTACTACGGCCGCATGAAGCTCGCCGACGATGTGCCGTATCAACACAGCCTGTTGCGAGGCTTCGGGGTGCTGGTGCGGCCCGAGCTGCTCGCGCAGCTGAACGTCAAGGTGGGCGACGGCCTCACCATCGGATCGCAGCGCTTCACCATTCGTGGCGTGATCGAAGGCGAACCCAGCCGCCGGCTGGGCGCGTTCAGCATCGGCCCGCGCGTGTTTGTCGATCTGGCCGACCTCGAGAAGACCGGCCTCACCGGTTACGGCAGCCGCACCGCCATGCAGCGGCTGCTCAAGGTGCCCGACGCGGCGTTCGACCAGTTGATCCTCGATCTGCGCGCGGATCTGTCGAACGACTTCGCGCGCGTCCGCTCCTACAAGGCCACCGAAGACGACATCGGCGAAGACTTCACGCGCGCGGAAAACTACCTGAGCCTGGTGGGGCTGGTGATTGTCATTCTCGGCGGCATCGGGGTGTCGAGCGTGACGCGCGTGTTCGTGCAGCAGAAGATGAAGAGCATCGCCGTGCTCAAGTGCGTGGGCGGCCGGTCGTCGCAATTGCTGGCGGTGTATGTGGCGCAGGTGGCGGTGCTGGGGTTTGCTGGAAGCGCGCTCGGTGTGGGCCTCGCGGCCCTGGCCATGCGCGGCATTCCCTCGCTGCTCGCGGGCGCGACGCCGGGTGTCGACATCAGTTATGGGCTCACGGCGCCGGCCGTGCTGCAGGGCCTTGGCATCGGACTGCTGGTCTCGCTGCTGTTCTCGCTGGTGCCGCTGCTCGACGTGCGCCACGTCAAGCCGTCGTTGTTGCTCC
>Ga0190265_10002339_pt1 | contig 12729 bp, 7 predicted proteins | sample Popmic124T_FD_133135 | JGI IMG/M metagenome (GOLD analysis project Ga0190265, IMG submission 133135) | Populus adjacent soil microbial communities from riparian zone of Indian Creek, Utah, USA - 124 T | ecosystem: Environmental > Terrestrial > Soil > Riparian zone | place: USA: Utah | collected... | reverse complement strand
TCGCCCGGCGCGCTCCGCGATGAACTGGATGAGGAACGTGAGTTGAGAAGCTGGCAGTTTCGCGTCTTGGGCGTTCCCGTGAGCGTCGAGCCTTGGTTCTGGCTCGTGGCGCTGTTCCTCGGAGCATCCCTTCCGCCACCCGATCTGCCGCTGTGGATCGCATCCGTCTTCTTTGCGGTGCTGGTGCATGAGATGGGGCACGCGCATGTCGGACGTCTGTTCGGGCTGGCGCCTCGAATCCAGCTGTACGCCATGGGGGGGCTGACTTCGTGGGCCGTGACTCGGCGCCTGCCCGCATGGTCCAGCATCTGGCTCAGCTTCGCGGGCCCGGCGGCTGGATTCATCCTGGGCGCGGCGTTGTGGGCGATCCTGGCTCTGCTGCCGGAGACGCTCGCCTATCCGTGGCTGAGATCCCTGCTGCGATTCGGGATCCTGATCAACTTCGTATGGGGCGTGCTCAACCTCATTCCGGTGCTGCCGCTCGATGGCGGCAACATCATGCGGTCGCTGGTGCAGCTATACGTGCTCAGACCGGCGCCCGAGCTGCCGCTCCAGATCTCGGTTGGCGTCGGAGCGGTCGTTTCGCTCTACGGTCTCGTCACCGGCCAGTGGTTCCTGGCCGTGCTCTTCGGCTGGCTCGGATACCTCAACTACATGGAGCTGCAACGCTCCGCACGCTAGCTCGGACGTACACGATCGAGTGTAGGATCCGATCAGAGGCGCATCGCGAGCCGTTCGCGCAGGACCGCATCCTCCAGACAACGTCCGGCTCCGAGCGCGACCGTGGTCAAGGGATCGTCGGCCAAGCGGACGGGCAGCTTGGTCGCGCTCTGCAGCAAGCGGTCCAAGTTGGTCACGAGCGCGCCCCCGCCGACGAGCAGGATGCCGTTCTCCGCGATGTCGGCGGACGTCTCCGGGGAGATGCCTTCGAGCGCCAGCTTCACTCGGTCCACGATTGCATTCACCGGCTCGGCGAGCGCCGCGCGCACTTCCTCGGACTTGATTTCGAGGATCTTGGGCGCATCCGCCAGCAGGTCGCGACCCCGAATCTCGACGGCGCGCATCTCGCCGTCCGGATAGGCGGTGCCGATGTCGATCTTCACGCGCTCGGCGGTGCGTTCGCCGATCAGCAAGTGGTAGGTGCGTCGCACGTACTGGATGATCGCCTCGTCCATGGCGTCGCCGCCCACACGAGTCGAACGGGAGTAGATGACACCGGAGCAGGACAGCACGGCGACCTCGGTGGTTCCTCCTCCGATATCGACGACCATCGTCGCCGCCGGAGAGGTGATGTCGTAACCCGCGCCGATCGCCGCCGCGACGGCTTCTTCGATCAAGAAAACTTCACTCGCGCCTGCGAGCAGAACGCTTTCCTTGACCGCCCTGCGCTCGACGTCGTTGAGCCCGGCAGGAACCGCGATCACGATCCGCGGCCGGATCACCATGTGGTCGCGCTTCACCTTGGCGATGAACTGGCGCAGCATCTCCTTGGTGATCTCGAAGTTCGCGATGACACCATCGCGGATCGGCCGGATCGCAACGACGTTGTCCGGCGTGCGGCCCAACATCTCCTTGGCTTCTACACCGACCGAGTGAACACGGCCGTAGGCGGCTCCGTTCTTGGTCATCGCAACGACGCTGGGCTCGCGCAACACGATGCCCTTGTCCTTGATGTAGACGAGCGTGTTGGCGGTCCCCAAGTCGATCGCGAGATCGTTTCCCATTGCGCGAAGGATCGAAGTCAGCATGGCACCCGTACCCCTCCGATGCGGCTACAGATCAAAGCTCCGCCCACTGCGGATCCCGTGGCGGGCTGCAAGACCTGAGCCAGCGCCTTTCAGCGAGCAAATTCAATGGTTCTACGCTCACATCCGCGAAGAGCTGCGCCGAAGGAGGCGCCGTGCTCGAAGCCGGGCGTGGAACCGCCTTTCTCCTTCGTACCCACCAGGCCGTACCGTCGGCCCGTCGTCGTCCGCGAAGCAGCGCTTCGCTTTTCCTTTGGATCACCGGTCTCCGCAAACCGTCCCCTGATCCCAGCGAACGACAAGCATGTCATTTCCAAAGAGCTTGTCACAAGCAAATCTGAGCCGAATACGTGCTAGCGCGAGACAAGGAGCTGCTCGATACTTGCGTTTCTTTCGAAAGATTCGATCTATACGGCAGGATCGAGACCGCGGCATCGGGCTCCACTCCACCAGCTAAATAGGCGGATCAGAAAAGCTTCTCGCCTCTTGCGCCAGGCGCGGATCGGAACGACGGCGACTATCCAGCGCCGTCGTCACGACCTGCAGAAAAAAAACGTTTTCATCGGGAGTAAGGTGACGTCGCGCACAGCACCGACGAACGGAATGAGTGGAGGCACGATAGAAGAGTCGCCGTCCGAGGTGGCTGCGAACGACGACGTCTGGCGCGGTTTGGAAGCGGCCTTCGCACGCCAGCGTCGCCGGCTCGACGCGCTGTTGGACGACGCGGACACCTCGAGTCCGGTCGCGCAGACACCTCTCGACCGCACGACCGCGCTCGCATTGTTCGAGGACCAGCTGCGCAGTCGCGAGCTCGATGCAGCCGCCAGAGTGCTGCGTGCGCGGGGCGAAGGCTTCTACACGATCCAGAGCGCGGGACACGAGCGCAACGTCGTGCTCGGTCAGCTGCTGCAGATCACCGATCCGTGTCTCCTGCACTATCGCTCGGGCGCACTGATGATGGCGCGCGCGCGCCGCGGTGGCAGCGTCGATCCGCTGCGCGACACGCTTCTGTCGCTGTGCGCCTCACGCGACGATCCCATCGCGCAGGGACGCCACAAAGTCTGGGGCAGTCGAGCGCTCTGGGTGCCGCCTCAGACGAGCACGATCGCATCCCACCTGCCGCGTGCGAGCGGCTTGGCCTTCGCCCTCGGACGTGCAGAGCGGCAAGGATTGTCCACGGGACTTCCATCCGACGCCATTGTGTGTTGCTCGTTCGGCGATGCATCGGCACACCATGCGAGCGCGCTCGCAGGCATCCAAGCCGCCCGCTACGCGCATCGACGCGGCAATCCGGTGGCCATCTTGTTCGTGTGCGAGGACAACGGCATCGGCATCTCGGTCGAGACTCCGAAAGGCTGGATCGAGCAGAGCTTCGGACACCTCTCACATTTGCAGTACGTGCGCGCGGCGGGAACGCTCGATCAAGTACACGCCAAGACCTCCTCGGCCATCGAGCGGTGTCGCAGCGAGCGCGTCCCCGTCTTTCTCCATCTCGAATGCGTGCGTCTCTTCGGCCACGCCGGTAGCGATGTGGAGACGAGCTACCGCGACGCCGCCTCGATCGAAGCCGAGGCCACGCGTGACCCGATCTTGCTGGATGCCTCGTGGCTGTTGGCTCAGCGCTTCGCCACGGCGGACGAGCTGCGCGCGCTGGTCGTGAAGGTTCGCGGTCGGGTTGCCGAGCTGCTCCCGCAGGCGGCGTCGTTCCCGCACTTGCGCGACCGCTCCGACGTGATGTCGACGCTCGCGCCGTATGATGAAGCGACCGCACGTCGTGATCTTCAACGGCGAAAACCTTCGCACAGCGAACGCGAGCGGGCCTTCGGGCAAGCGCTTCCGGAGCACGCGCGCGCGCCGTCGCGCCGCACGCTCGCCGCGCATCTGAGCTCGGCGCTGCGCGATGCGATGCTCACGGATCCACGTATCTGGGTCTTCGGAGAAGACGTCGGACGCAAGGGAGGCGTATATCACCTGACGGCCGGCTTGCAGGAGTGCTTCGGAAGCGAGCGCGTATTCGACACACTGCTCGACGAGACGACGATCCTCGGCATCGCGCTCGGCGCCGGGCTCATCGACGTGCTGCCCGTTCCGGAGATCCAGTATCTCGCCTATCTGCACAACGCTCTGGATCAGCTGCGCGGCGAAGCCTGCTCGTTGTCTTTCTTCTCGGCCGGGCAGTTTCGCAATCCCATGGTCGTGCGCGTCGCCGGGCTCGCGTATCAAAAAGGTTTCGGGGGGCACTTCCACAACGATCATTCGATCGGTGCGCTGCGCGACATTCCAGGCCTCATGCTCGTCACTCCGGCGCGAGGCGACGACGCGGCGCGCTTGCTGCGGGCCGCGCTGGCCATCGCGCGAACGTGTGGACGCGTGATCTGCTTTCTGGAGCCGATCGCCCTCTACCACGAGAAGGATCTATATGCGCCCGAGGACGGCGCGTGGCTATTCGACTATCCCGCGCCGGAGGAGGCGCTTTGGCCCGGCGATGTCGGGCTCTATGGGGACGCAGGCTCGGAGCTGCTGATCGTCAGCTATGCGAACGGCGTGCGCATGTCGCTGCGCGCGGCGCGCACGCTCGCCGAGCGGCACGCGATTCGCGCACGCGTTCTCGATCTGCGCTGGCTGGCTCCCCTGCCCTTCGACGCGATCGAACGCGAAGCGCGCGACTGTCGTGCGGTTCTCGTGGCCGACGAGTGTCGCAGCACCGGCGGCGGAATCGCGGACGCCGTGCTCGCTCGGCTGGCGGAGCGCGGGCTCGGCGCGCGCATGGGCTCGGTGCGCTCGGCCGACTGCTACGTCCCGCTGGGCCCCGCGGCCGCGCACGTGCTGCTGACCGAGGATCAGATCGTCGCCAGAGCTCTCGAGCTGGCCGGCGCGAATGGCGCCCACATCACCTGACGCAGATCTGTGTGACTCTCGGCTCTCGGCTACGAATCGACGGGCGATCCGGGATCGTCCGGCAGGCGGGTCAACACGGCATCGGGTCGCTGCGCCGGATCGAAGGCGATGCTCAAGAACTGCTGCGCGATGAACTCGGGACGACTGAACGATGCCGTCCGCGCCAGCTCGCGAAAGCGCTCGACCTCGGGGAAGACTTCCTCACTCGTGGCGCGAATCTTCTCCTGCATCGCCGTCTCGATCACCCCGGGGGCGATCGAGTAGGCGCGCAAGCCCGCGGTCCCTTCCTCGAGCTGAACGCACTCGGTGAGCCGGTCGACGGCAGCCTTGGCGGCGCAGTAGCTCGACCATCCGGCATAGGGTCGGCGCCCGGCCCCCGACGACACGTTGATCAGCACGCCTTCACCACCCCTCGCTCTCAAATGGCGCACGAACGCCTGACAGCCCGCGACGACCCCCAGGACGTTGATCTCGAGATGCTCGCGCACCCGAGACGAATCGAGATCGCGCAGCGGACCGATCGGGTCGAGGACACCGGCGTTGTTGATCCAGAGATCGATCGCGCCGAAGCGCTCGCTGACCCGCTGGGCGAAGGCCTCGACGGCAGCGGGATCGCGCACGTCGACGGCCAGCGCACAGGCGCGCGGGTCCGTCTTCCAGGTTTGGATTCCCGGGGGGCGCTGCCACGTATCCGGCTGCGAGCGAGCACACAGGCCGAGCCGCATGCCACGAGCGTGGAACGCTGCCGCGAGCCCTGCCCCGAGACCGCGGCTCGCTCCGGTGATGACGGCCGTTCGGCCCTCGACGTTCATCTCGAGCGGGAGCCGAAGCTCGAAACGACGCTCACGCTCAGACGTCCTCGTCAGGGTCGAGCGAGAGCATGCGAATGGGATGAGGCGCGTACTCCGGACCTCCATCCCATCCCGGAATCGATGCCGCCTGATCGAGCCAGGACTTGGCGATCGAATCGTCGACGACGATCGAGCTCGCGTCGGCAGACTCCGCGATGCTCTCCCAGAGCTCGCTGCCGCCCTCCTCCCACCAGTTTCGGGCGGGATTCTCGAAGTCGATACCAAGTCGAACCAGCATGTGGCCACGACAGATACCACCCCGCTCGCGGCAGCTCAAGAGAGGCGCGATGCCGAGCCGTGCTGGCCTCGCCTGGGTCGGCCTCCGCGGCACCGGGCGCGCCTACGCGAAGCTCACCCGCGAAGCGGGCTCAGAACTGATAGGTGAGGCTGACGAAGATCTCGTCTCGATTCTCGGCGAAGCGATCGCCGAAGCTGCGCGTCTCGAGGAAGGGCGTCTCGGCGGTGCGCGCGAAGCCGCGATTGAGCGCTTGAAAGTTGCCCGCCTGGTAGCTCGGATCGGTGGGATCGCTCAGGCACGCGATGCTCAGATCGCCGCCGGTACAGAGGTTGCGCAGCGGCCGCGTCTGACGGCGCCCCGACACGATGTTGGCGCCCAGCTCGAGGAAGACGCGCTCGCTCAGGATCCACTTGAGCGACGGTCCGAACGCGAAGGCCTGCGCCCCCACGTCGTAGGCGGCGAAGGTCGTGAGGATGACTCCGTCGTTGCGGAAGAAGTTCTGCATGAACAGCGTCGCGATCAAGCTGGTCTCGTCGGGAATGAAGCGGCGGCCTTGGCCGTCGTCGTCGTACTGCAGGATGTGCTGCACGAACAGCTGGCCCGACAGGAACGACGTGCGGTTGGGATTGAGGAACGAGATGAAAGGATTCAGATCCAGGCCGATCAGCGCGGAGACCACGTCGCTCGAGTCGATCAGATCCTCTTCTCCCGTGTCTTGGATCTTGCGATCGAAGTCGTAGGCCAGCTCGAAGCGCAGCACGCCGTCCGCATTGGGTATCTGGTAGTCGGCGGAAGCGCCGAGCGTGAAGACGCGCGGATACTCCAGCGTGAACTCGCCGCCGGCGAGCGGCAGCAGCAGCTGATTCAGCTGAAAGCCTGCCGGCAGGACACCCATGAGGCCCGCGTTGTTTCCGCTGATGCACTGGCGCAAGCCCTCGACGTCGCCGCTGCCCATGAACGAGCCGCAGACCGCTCCCACCAAGGCGCTGTAGGTCGCGGCCAGCGTCGCGCCCGCGACCTGCGTAGAGGCCGCATCGAAGGGATCGAATGCGGGGACGGCCGCCATCGGCAGACCATTCGCCGCACCCAGGGCCTGCAACAACAGCAGCGCGCTCGGATTCGGATTGGCGACGGAGTACCGGTTCTCCAGCCGCACGACGCCCTGATCCTGGAAGCCCAAAAAGCCGGTGATCGAGAACGAGATCTCCGGCTTCGGAACGAGGAACTCCAGACGGAATCCAGGCTCGGTGTTGCGCAGCTGCCAATCGCGCTCTTCGATCTCGGCGAGCGTCAGACCGATCGCCGAATGCGCGGAGGCATCCGCTCGGCCCTCGCACGCCGCTGCGAATGCGCGCGGATCGCCGCACTGACCGACTTGAATGGGCAGGAACCGATCCAGCACCCATACCAGCTCGAGCGACACGTCCTTGAGGGGTCCCACGTCGCCGATGCTCTGGATCACGTCGATCGCCAGCGTGGGAATGCGCTGATCTTCGAGCGGAATGAAGATCGATTGTCGGCTCAGGTCCAGCGGATTCACGATGTCCTGCAAGCGGAACGAGTCGGCCTTGCCCCAGACGATCTGCTGTTTTCCGATGCGCACGAGCGTGTCCTCGTACTCGACGTCGAAGTACAGCTCACGCAGGAAACAGTAGGGATGCGCGTTGTCGAAGCAGTCCGTCGCCAGCGCGCTCTCGCGATCGTTGGTGCCGAAGGGCGCTTGACGAAAGGAGCCACGATCGCCGAGCGCCGGCAATCCCGCGGCGATGCGCGCCGGCGAGCGCACCGGCGTCGCGAGCACGCCTTCGCGCAGCGCCGGATTCGCCCCCAGTCCGCCGCCGGCCATGTTCAGCGACGCTTGCAGGTTGACGAAGTTGGCGTTCATGGGTGAGACGCCGAGCTCGAGCAAGGTCTGCAGCGCCGTATCGAATACGCTCAGATTCGGCGCGGAGCCAAACGCTTCCACACGACGGCTGCGCGGCGTGGCCGGCGCGACCCGACTGCCGAAGAAGACCACCGGATCGATCACCACATTCGGGTTGTTCTCACCGGTCAGGATGCGCGCGATGTCGCCGTTCACATACCGGAACTGTCCCGGGATCCCCGCTCCCAAGCCGGGTCGCGAGTCGCCGCTGAGCGCGCCGTTCGGAATGCTCAGCCCCGCGGCGGTTCCGCCGCCGGTCTCGGTGCCGAAGTCACCGCCCCGCGCACGCTTTCCATAGACATCGGGATAGAGGTCGTACACCGCGTCGTAGCTCGGTCGGAGCACGGTGAACAGCGACACGTTGAGAGCGTCGCTCTCGTACATCGCCAGCGACGCTTCGAGGTTCAGCTCGGTTCGCAGCGAGTCGAGCTGGATCGCGTCGCCCACGTCGAAGCTGGGTGAGTTGAACGCCAGCGTCGAGCGGGCGAAGCCGTGGACCTCGAGCTTCTCACTCCAGCCATCTGCTCCGGCGGGGCGCGCTCCACACAGCAGCACCAAGGCGAGAACCACCGTCCATCGAAAGCCGCTGATCGTGCGCTCCATGCAACCCCCGTTCGTCATCCAGCCAGTGGGATTCGCATGAGAGAGCGAGCAGTCTCGCCGATCTCACAGCCGTGAACTTATCACACAAATGTGTGATGAACGCGGGCGTATGATTCGATCCACGTCACGCTATGAGGCGCGCGAGCCGCTTACAATTCGTTCGGAAAGGTGTAGCGAATCAGCTCCTGCTCGATGGTGACCTTTCCCCCGTTCTGCTCGTCGTAGGTGACGGTACGAAGCAAGCCGACGCCTTTTGCATAGAAGTCTTCGAAGCGCAGCACCGGGTGATCCGGCACGGAGTCGTCCCAGTACTGACTCTCGACACGTAACACGTCCTGGAAAACACCTGCAGGAACCTGAAGGCTGGGCACCGCGGAGGCGCGGTGAACCCACCGCAGCTCGCCTCCCTTGCCGTCCGGTAGCTCGAAGATGCGGTTCTCTTCTTCCCACTGCGTCACTTGCTGAGGGTCGAGAGGCATGAAACGCATCGGATCCTCGCCGCCCAGCAGTCGAAGCTCGTCTTCATCGTAGTCGAGACCGAGATAGCGCCCGAGGTGCTGCTCCAAACGCACGTAGCCGACGGGCGCGACATCCGCGAAGCCGGCGGCACGACCATCCGTCAGCTCGTCCATGACGAACACTTCCGCATCGAGCCCTCGCACCGCGCGCGGTCCGCGCGCCACGACTTCGACTTCGCCCGACACCATGCCATGGAGCGCATAGACCCAGCGCGCGCCGACGACCAACGGAAAGTAATCTTGGGCCGCGTCGCCGGTCGCCCCGCGCGGCACTTCGGTCTCGGAGCTACACCCGGCGAGGATCAGGCTCAGCGTGAGTGCGAGTCGCGGCACCACTGATCGCATGGAGCTCCCCTTCGCTGCGATGGCTCGTCGCGTCGCTGGCGCCGCACTGCACGGCGAAGCGCGGCTTGAACAAACACGTGAAGGCGGGCACGAGCAAGATCGCGCCGAGCATGTTGCCGATCAGCAGGATCGAAAGCAGCAAACTCATGTCGGCGGAGAAACGCAGGCTGCTGATGAACACCCAGAAGACGATACCACCCACCAGCGTCGATCCCGTGAAGAAGACCGCCATTCCGGTGGTCTTGATCGCAGTGCGAACGGCATCGTCCAAGCTGAGCCCGCGCCGACGCTCGCGCGTGACGCGATCCATGATGTAGAGCGCGTAGTCCACGCCCACGCCGACGCCGAGCGCTTGAACCGGCAGTGTGTTGACGTCGAATCCGATGTTGGCGAAGTGCATGTACGCAAGTGAGACCAGCGATGCCGTCCCGAGCGACAAGATCATCAGCACACTGACTCCGAGCGACCGGTACGAGACCAGGACCACCAGGAAGACCGTGACGAACGACGCGATCAGCGTGGCGTTGTTGCTGCCCTCCACCTCATCGTTGCTCGCTCCGAGCACACCCATCAGCCCCGAGGCGAGCGCCCAGCTCGCGCCGTCTGCCCATTGACCGGACTCGCGGCGAATCCAATCCGCGCCCTGGTACTGGATCCACAGCTCGTAAGGCTCGTACGAGCCGCGCTTTCGCACTTGCGTGGCGATGCCTCGCTCGTCGTCGCTCCACTCGAAGACCACGCGGTGATCGCGCCGATCGAGCTCGGCAGCTTGAATCAACGCGTAGGCCGTCACGAGATCGAAGCCCTCCACGCGCGCCAGCTCCTCGACGTCGGCGCTCGCGATCTTGGCGACGCGGTCATATCCGGCCTCGACCAGATTGGCGTGCAGCGACCTCGTGAGTCGCGGCAAGGTGAGGATGCGCTGCTCCGAGTCCTCGGGCGCGGCCTCGATGCGGTCGGGTCGCGTGACCTCTCGGCGCGCGTAGGAGCCCGGCGACTCCTGCACCAGCACCAGCAGCTCGGGTGAGCGAGGGGGAATCAGCGGGCCCATCCACCAGTACAGCGTCGAGAGCCAGTCACCGTCCGGTGTCACCATGCGGACGTTGACGTCGCCGCCCGGATGTCCGTCGATGAAGCTGCGCGCGCGCGCGAGCGCCGAGCGAATGGTCTCGCCTTGATGATCTTCGTAGAAGACTCGGACCGCGGCGGTCTGAGCCGTGCTGTCGCGAAACGGCATCAGCACCCGCGGATCCGGAGCGCTGGCCTCGAACAAGTACAGCAGCCCGCCGATCTCCTGCGCGGTCGCGGGCACGCTCTCCCAGCGCGGATCCGAGTTGTGGTAGACGCGATTGATGGTCTTCATGAAGTCGACGATCGAGACGCTCCCACCTACGCGCGGATCCTGCTCCATGTAACGCTGGAACGCCTCGATGTCCTGCATGACCTCCGGTCGGTGGATGCCGCCCTCGACCTCGGTCTCGACGATCGCCATCAGCTCGTCGGCGCCGTAGAACTTGCTCCCGATCACCGCTGCGGACTTGTTGAACTGATGATCGGGATAGAAGATCGGAGTGCCGGGGGTCGACTCGCCTACCTTGACCCGAGGCGCCACACTGAAGCACAGCAGCACCACGACCACCCAGCACGCCGCGATGACGCGCGTCGAGCGCGCTCCGGTCGCCAGCGCCGCCAAACGATCGAGGATCACGGAGATCGGACGCGGCACGTAGTGACAGGTGCTCTTGGGCGCCGGGAAGTACGCGATCATCAGCCGGTTGAGCAGCATCTCGGTGATGGCGATCGACAGCGCCCAGAAGGCGCCGAAGATCGCGACCTTCTTCATCAGCGCAATCGACGACACCCCGATCACCAAGATTCCGAATGCGTCGGTGACGATCGCGAGCGTGCCCGGCAGCAGCAGCTCCGCCATCGAGCTGATCACCGCTTCTTCTTTGTCCTCGAGACGCTCGTACTCTTCGTAGAAACGCTCGACGAACTGCACCGAGTGACTGATCGCGCGCGCGGTGATGAGCATCGGGATCACCAGCACCAGCGGCTCGAGCTGGTAGCCCATCAAGGCGATGAAGCCGAGTCCCCAGATCGCCGAGACCGCCGCGCCGGTGAACGGCATGACGATTCCGTACCACTGCCTGAAGTAGATGCCCAGCAGCGCGATCAGCATCGTGATGCTGCAGAATAGGATCAGCAAGATCTCGCCGAGGAACTCGAAGGTCCAGCCGATCAGCACCGGCTGGCCAGAGAGATGAATCTCGACCGTGCCATCCGCCTCGAGCTCGGCCTTGAGCGCCGCCAGCTCGTGGAAGATGCGGTCGTAGTCGAGGCGGCCTTCGACGAACCCGGCCGAGATCAGCGCCGCGCTGTCGTCGAGCGAAGCGAATCGTCCATACACATTTCGGTTCTGGCGCACGCGATCCGCCAGGCCTTCGAGCCCATCCGGAGTCAGCAATCCTCCCGAAGGGTGAACGAGTCGCTCACTTTCGAGCCGATACGCCGGATCCAGCGCATCCAGACGAAGCCGCAAGACATTGATCTCCGCCGACAGACGTCGCGCGGTGCGGACGCGAGCGGCGCTCTCGGAGTCCTCGATCTGCTCGACCGGCAGGTTGGCGTAGGGTGCAAGCTGGTCTTCGAGCTCCACCTGCACGCGCGTCGCCGAGGCGCGCAGCTCCGCGAGATCGCCGGGCAACGGCTGGGATGTCTCCTTCAGGTGACGCAGCAAGCGACGCGTGAAGAACTGCGCCTCGAGCAGCGACAGAGTCTTGGCCCCGACGATCTGCGGAGTCCGCAGTACGCCCTCGCCATCGACCTGCTGGTCGCGCATGGAGATGTGCGTGAGCGACTGGATCTGGCCGTGATCGGCGCCTTCGATCTTGTCGACCTGATCCGTGAACGCGTACACCTTCTCGAGGGTTCCCTCGTCGTAGATGTCGCCGTCACGCGCCACGATCGCCGCATACACGACGTTCGCGCTGCCGTACTGCCGGTTGTACTTCTCGTACACCTGGATGTACGGGTGATTGCGTGGCAAGAGATCGATGAACTGGCTGAAGACCTCGAGCTGGAACGCGTGGTACGCGAAGAAGCACGTCGCGGCACCGATCAGCACCATGTTGACGTGTCGATGTCGGATGAAGAAACGCGAAAACCTCAGCGCCAGGCCGTCGATCACCGGGTAGGCTCCCCTTTAGGTTGCAACACGACGCGAGACACGCGCGCCGGAGCGTCGTCGGAGGCCGCCTCGCTGCGCGCGGTCGCTTGATGCTCGCCACGAGCCGAGATGAAGTGGCGTCCGCCGTCGTCGGAACGAAGCAGCGCCCCTTGCGCGCCCACCACGAACACGCGGTCGTCGTTCGCATAGGTCACACCGCCCAACCAGCCGTAGAGCCGCGGGCGCTTGGAAGCGGTCCACGTGCCGCCTCCATCCGACGTCCAGTAGATCGTCCCGCGATTGCCCGCGACGACCGCCGACACGTCGCGCGCAGCCGCCGCATAGAGCGCGACATCGTCCGGCACCTCTTGGGCGAGCCAGCTGGCGCCACCGTCGCGCGACACGAGCACCGTGCCGGCCAACGTGACCGCCGCAGCC
>Ga0190265_10002338_pt1 | contig 12730 bp, 11 predicted proteins | sample Popmic124T_FD_133135 | JGI IMG/M metagenome (GOLD analysis project Ga0190265, IMG submission 133135) | Populus adjacent soil microbial communities from riparian zone of Indian Creek, Utah, USA - 124 T | ecosystem: Environmental > Terrestrial > Soil > Riparian zone | place: USA: Utah | collected... | reverse complement strand
TCGCGGCCTTGCCCGCCGTCGCGCCCTTCAGCCCCAGCCCGCGCGCCACCGCCCGCGCCTGGAACGGAACCAGGCCGAGGTGGGGATCGAACGACAGGCGGAAGATCTTCTCGGGGTGGGTCTCCGCCACCTCTTCGATGTCCATGCCGCCCGAGGCGGACGCCATGATCACCGGCTTGCCCTGGGCGCGGTCGAGGGTGATCGAGAGGTAGAGCTCCTGGGCGATGTCCGCGGTCTCCTCGATCAGAACCTTGCGGACGAGCTGCCCCTCGGGGCCCGTCTGGTGCGTGACGAGCTGCATGCCGAGGATCTTCCCGGCCATCTCCCGGGCCTCCTCGGGGGACTTGGCGAGCTTCACGCCGCCGCCCTTGCCGCGTCCGCCGGCATGGACCTGGGCCTTGACGACGCACCGTCCACCCAGCTCCTCACAGATCCGGCCCACCTCGGCCGCATCCTCCGTCACCCTGCCCCGCGGGGTCGCCACCCCATACCGGCGCAGAATCTCCTTGGCCTGATACTCGTGGATCTTCAAATGACTTCTCCTCCAATAAGTTCCGAGGGAACGATCCGAGACGGATACCCCCCGGGAGGGGGGCCGAGAGCCCCCGGGCAGGCCGGTGGCGGGAAGGAGTGTATCAGAGGGGAGAGAGGGGGTAATCGACTGGAAGGTGATCCTTTCGGGGCATGAGACCTGCCTGCCACCCTGCTAGATGTCACGCTTCCCCCTCCCCACGCACCGCATGTTGTAGAGGGTAAGCGCACACTCTCCGAGGCCATCCTCCTCATCAACCCCAAGCCTCTGACTCCGAGAGGGCCTCCGAGCTTTCAGCCTCCACTTGGCGTAGAGCGGCGGCGCGTGATCCCACGAGCCGCCTGACTTGAGCTTCACGCCTCCCGGCCAGTAGCCGGGGTGGCGACTCCTGAGGAGGTAGAGGTCATGACGCCGTCGGAAAAGTCTCGCTTGTCGCGTGGGTGGGTGGGGTTGCTGGTGGCAGTCCTCGTGATCGGAGCCGGAGGCGCCCTCTGGGCGGCGACCCCCAAGGAACCTTCCGCGGCCCTCGATCACAAGGAGTTCTTCAAGCCGGAGCTGTACATCAGCAGCGCCAACGTGCCCGTCGAGAAGATCCTCTCCCAGCTCTCGAACCGGTCTTCGTGGGAGACCTTCCTGGCGGCGCAGGAGACGGCCGCCGCAGGGGCGCCCGAGCTCGGCATGGCGCGCGGCTTCATCGACCCGCGCTCCGGCGCGGCCACCAACCTGATGGGGTCCTTCCCCCTCATCCCCGGCCGCGGCATCGGCAACCAGGTCCGGCTCGAGGACCTCTCCGCACGGCTCGGCCGCGCGGTCGAGAGAGTGGACAGCCCGACGGTCGCCCAGGCCGTGCTCGCTTTCACCCTCGCCAACCGCGACCTGCTCGGAGTCGACCAGAAGCAGTTCGGCGACGTCCGCGCCGTCCCCGTTTCGGACGAGCTCTGGCAAGTGAGCATCCCCCAGACCTATCAGGGGATCCCGGTGCGTTACGGGCGCCTCGCGGCGTCGATCAACAACGGCAACCTGGTGGTGATCGGCACCGAGGCCTGGGGCGACGTGCGGGGCCTGAGCACCCTGCCGCGGCTCAGCGGGACGGACGCCATCGACGCCGGCTACGCCTACGTCGGCGGCGCTTCCTCGCTGGATGAGATGGTGAAGAAGCCCGAGCTCGAGATCATCCCCGTCGCCCCGCCGGAGCACCAGCGCGGCGAGGCTTTCGCGGGCCCCGTGGGCGCCGGCTACCGCCACCGCCTGGTGTGGACCTACGTCTTCCGCCGCGCCCCCGACGAGGCGAACTGGGAGGTCATCGTCGACGCCCACGACGGCGAGGTCCTCGCCTTCCAGGACGTCAACCACTACGTCAACCAGCCGATTACCGGCGGCATCTATCCGGTGACCAGCACGGACATCTGCCCGACCCCCGGGACCTGCGGCATCCTGCAGAGCGGCTCGCCCATGCCGTTCGCCGACACCGGCTTTGCCGCGCCGAACAACTTCACCAACAGCGCCGGCATCTACAACTACACGAGCGGCACGGCGACGACCACCCTGACCGGCCGCTACGTCGACATCGTCGACTCCTGCGGCGCGGTCAACAACACCTCGGCGACCGGCGCGATCGCCATGGGCGGCGTCAACGGCCAGCACGACTGCACCACGGGCGGCGGCGGGGCCGGCAACACCTCGGCCTCGCGCACGGCCTTCTACGAGGTCAACAAGCTCGCCGAGATGGGCCGCGGCTGGCTGCCCACCAACACCTGGCTGCAGAACCGGTTGACCACCAACGTCAACATCAACCAGACCTGCAACGGGTTCTGGAACGGCTCTTCGATCAACTTCTACCGCTCGGGCGGCGGCTGCCGCAACACCGGCGAGCTCGCCGGCGTGTTCGATCACGAGTGGGGCCACGGCCTGGACGACAACGACGCCATCGGATCGCTGTCCAATTCCAGCGAAGGTTACGCGGACATCGCGGCCATCTACCGCCTGCAGACCTCCTGCATCGGCCACGGCTTCTTCTGGACCAGCAACAAGGGCTGCGGCCAGACCGCGGACGGCACCGGCTTCAACCAGAACGAAGCGCAGCAGGGCGCGGCCCACTGCAACACCGACTGCTCGGGCGTGCGCGACGCCGACTGGGACAAGCACGCCCACCACTCCCCCGACACGGCCCTCGGCTTCGTCTGCACCTCCTGCCTCACGGGCTCCGGCCCCTGCGGACGCCAGGTGCACTGCGCCGCTGCGCCGTCCCGGCAGGCGGCCTGGGACTTCGTGGCGCGCGACCTGCGCACCGCCCCCTTCAACCTGGACAGCCAGAGCGCCTTCATCGTCGCCAACCGCACCTTCTACCTGGGCAGCGGCAACATCGGGGCCTGGCACGCCTGCACCTGCGGCTCCAGCTCTTCGGGCTGCGGCTCGACCAACGCCTACATCCAGTGGCTGACGGCCGACGACGACAACGGCAACCTGAACGACGGCACGCCGCACATGACGGCGATCTTCAACGCCTTCAACCGGCACGGCATCGCCTGCGCCACGCCGACGCCGGTCAACAGCGGCTGCGCCGGCGCCCCCACGACGGCGCCGACCCTCTCCGCCACGGCCGGGGACTTCCAGTCCTCCCTGTCGTGGAACGCGGTCTCGGGCGCCGCCAACTACTGGGTCTTCCGCACGGAGGGGCACGCCGGCTGCGATTTCGGCAAGACCAAGATCGCCACGGTGACCGGCACCTCCTTCGTCGACACCCAGGTCGCCAACGGCCGTCCCTATTCTTACAACGTGGTGGCCGCCGGCTCCTCCGCGGCCTGCTACAGCCGGGCCAGCAACTGCGCGACGGTGACCCCGGCCGGCTCGGTCGTCCCCAACTTCTCCATTTCGTGCGCACCGTCGAGCCTGTCCGTCGGCCAGAGCGGCAGCGGCACGAGCACCTGCACGGTTTCCTCGCAAAACGGCTTCAACAGCGCGGTCGCCCTGTCGTGCACCGGCCTGCCCGCGGGCGCCTCCTGCTCGTTCGCGCCGGCCTCGGTGACGCCGCCGGCCAACGGCAGCGTCAACAGCACGCTCACCGTCAACGTGGCAGGCACCACCACTGCAGGCACCTACAACATCCAGGCCCAGGGGATCGGCGGCGCGCTGACGCGCACCACCCCGCTGACCCTCACCGTGACGCTGCCGGGTCCCAACACGGTCTTCTTCGACAACTTCGAGACCGACCTGGGCTGGACCAGGAACGCGAGCAGCACCGACACGGCGACGACCGGCCTCTGGGAGCGTGGCGATCCGGAAACCACAACCTCCAGCGGCACCAAGCAGCTCGGCACCGCCTTCAGCGGCACCAACGACCTTGTCACCGGCCGCCTGGCCGGCGCCGCCGCGGGAGACCATGACATCGACGCGGGCGTGACCACCATCCGCTCGCCCGCCATCACGCTGCCGTCGACCGGCACGCTGACCCTGTCGTTCGCCTACTACCTGGCGCACGGCACCAACTCCTCCACCGCCGACTTCCTGCGCATCCGGGTCGTCGGAACCACCACCACGCTCGTCTTCGAAGAGCTGGGCGCCGCCAACGACGACGACGCCGTCTGGGCCTCGGGCTCAGCCAACATCAGCGCCTTCGCCGGCCAGACCGTCCGCATCCTGATCGAAGCGGCGGACGCCTCGACGGCCAGCCTGGTCGAGGCCGCGGTCGACGACGTGAGGATCACCCAGCAGTAGGAAGTTGCCCAAGTGCGGGGGCGCTCCGGCGCCCCCGCTTTCGTTGCCTATCCCATAAATCGAACTGATTCACCAACAGAGGGTTCAGTGAGATAGTCGCGGCGGACACGCTTGCCCATTCCCAACTCAGCCAGCAGAATCAGTGTCGAGACGGATCGGGTTGGTCATCCCCCGTTACTCGGTTGGGGTGGAAGATTGGAGGCTTGCATGGCGAAAGCTCAGAAGATGGTCAGCATCCGCTTGGAGGCGGATGACTACAAGTTCCTCAGCAGGCTTGCGGAGGCTGACAAAGAGGATCTGTCGACTGCCCTCCGTGATCTCCTTACCCGTGGACGCAGGTTCCTGGCCCTGGAAAGGTATCGCGAAGGCAAGGCTTCCTTGAGCAAGGCGGCCGAGGTGGCGGGTGTCTCCGTCAGCGAGATGATGGATCTCCTCGCCGAGCACGGAATCCCCGCAGACCTTCGCGTTGAGGACTATAGGGAGGGCCTCTTAAGGCTTCGCGAGGTCTGGTAATGTTTCGCCGGCCTGCGGCGGGTTACGACGTGACCTTCGCCAAGCCTGCTTTCCGCATCCGTTCAAGAAAGCTCGGCTTCTTGGCGTGCTCCTCACAAAGCCGAAGGAGGCGAGCTTCAACCTCGCTAGCTCGGCCTCTCTGAAGACCAAGGTCCCGTAAGTCACACAGGAGCTTCACGGCCTCGTCATATCTGCCCGGCTGCTTGGTAGCAATGAGAGCATCTACCTCGAGCCATGCTTTCGTCTCACGCTTGGCAAGAGCCGTGAAATGCCGCTCCCGAGCGTCAGCTTCTTGACGCTCACGTTGGATCCGTTCGGCCGCAGCCCGCTCGGCTTCCCTTTGGCGCCGTTTTTCTCCAAGCCGCTCTGCCTCGGCCAAGATTGCGCGTACGGTCCTTCGTGTCTTGTCGCCGTGACTCGAGGTGACCGGACGAGAGTCACGGAACCGTTGCAGGAATTCGGCACGCAAATGGGGCTCCTTTCCCTCGGCAAGCCGGATGAGCCAGCGTGTTTTCGCGGCATCTGGCAGTGCCGCGACCCACTCCGTGATTTCTCCGGGGGAGAAAGGCTCATCCTTCTTAAGACTGTGAGACGCAGCCACGGTTATGAGGTCGTCATCAATGCGCAGGAAATCAGCAAATGCCCGGAGAGATGCGGTCAGGTTGTCCAAACCGGCAGGGACCAACGGCTCGACCGCGTCATCTTCGAGCTCTCCCGCTTGTAGACAGAGAAGCCAGGCGAGATAAAGCATCCGGTGATCGCCACTCGCGAGATCCGCCCGAAGTAGGATCAGCGACGAAAGCCGCCCGCTCCCTTCGTACTCTTCCACATCGTCGTCGCCGTCATCTTCGGAGAGAAGCTCCAGGATGACGAAGTTCCCCTTGACTCGGGCCGACGCTGCTCGGCCACAGCAATACTGTTTCGCAAGCTTGAGATCCAGAAGCTGTTTAGGCAGACGGATCACGAGCTCGTGCGTACCCCAACTGGCCAAGTACAGAAACGCGTCGAAGTACTTCTCCATCCAAAGGGAGGAGTCTCCCTTGAAGTTTCCCCACTCATAGTGGTTCACAAAACGGGTGGACGTGACGGTGGCCCGCGACGAGCAGGAGCGCAGTTCCCGCATCTCGTGCTCGGTGAGGGGCCGATCGAGGGCCTGGAACTCGTAGTACTGGTACTCGCTCATGGCTCGCTGCCTGCGAGGAGACGCTTCGCCGCCTTCTTCTCCTCTTCCCGCCGTACCACATCCTCAATGGACACGACGACATCTGGGCGTAGCTTGCCGAATCGCTTAAAGTACAGGTGTTCGAGGAACTCCGCGAGGGGTGCCTTCCAGGGCTCCTGCTTATGGTTGGCGATCTTCCCGAACTTCGCCGGATTCAGTCCCATCTCACGGGCCATCTGTATGTGAGCATGCGAGAGGTGATGCCGCTTGCGAGCATCGATCCAGTCCTGAAGACGCTTGGGGATCCGTTTGTCAGGCACTAAGTTACCGCCTCCTGGTTCCATGAGACGTCGACGAGAGAATAGTACCGCACATAGGGAACGGAAGGGGAGCCCGTGCAGATCAAAGTCGGCGAAAGAATTGCCGGTGGTAGGATTTGAATAGGAGGGCGTCGCCATGAAGACAAGACGGATCGGATCTCTCGAAGTCTCCGAGGTCGGGCTCGGCTGCAACAACTTCGGGATGCGCCTGGACGCCGCGGGCACGGCGGAGGTCGTCGACGCGGCTCTCGCCGCGGGGATCAACTTCTTCGACACGGCCGACATCTACGGCAAGGGCCAGAGCGAGGAGTACCTGGGCCAGGCGCTGGGAAGCCGCCGGGCCCAGGTGGTGGTGGCGACGAAGTTCGGCATGCCGATGGACGACCGGCGCCGCGGTGCCAAGCCCGAATACGTGCGGCAGGCCGTGGAGGACAGCCTCCGCCGCCTCGGCACCGACCGGATCGACCTCTACCAGCTCCATCAGCCCGACCCCGAGGTGCCCATCGGGGAGACCCTGGGCGCCCTCGACGAGCTGGTGCGGGCCGGCAAGGTGCGCGAGATCGGCTGCTCCAACTTCTCGGTCGAGCAGATCCGCGAGGCGAAGGCAGCCACCCGCCCGGACGCGGCCCGCTTCGTGAGCGTGCAGAACGAGTACAGCCTCTTCCACCGCGAGCCGGAGCAGGGCGTGCTCGCCGAGTGCGAGCGCGAGGGGCTCGCCTTCCTCCCCTTCTTCCCCCTGGCGAGCGGTCTCTTGACGGGCAAGTACCGGCAGGGCCGGCCGCTGCCCGAGGGGGCCCGCCTCACCTCGAGCCAGCGCTTCGGGAAGCTGCTCTCGGAGGAGAACCTAGCGACCGTCGAGCGCCTCATCGCCTTCGCGGAGTCGCGCGGCCACACCCTCCTCGAGCTCGCCTTCTCCTGGCTGCTCGCCCGTCCGGTCGTCGCCTCGGTGATCGCAGGCGCCACCTCGCCCGCGCAGATCGCCGCCAACACCGCCGCCGCGGACTGGCAGTTGACGGCCGAGGACCTCGCCGAGATCGACACGCTCCTGGCCGAGCGGGAGTGACCCTCCCGGCCATGGCCACCCCCTCCGAGACCGATCCCCCGAGCAGCCCGGGAGTCCACTTCCCCCCACCCTTCCTCTATGCCGCGGTGTTCCTGCTCGGGCTCCTGCTGGACTATCTGGTTCCCGCGGCTCAGCTACCGCGCAACCCCTCCCGGTGGCTCGCGGCCGCTCTGCTCTTGCCGGGGCTCGGGCTGGTCTTCTGGAGCCTTCTGCTCTTCCTCCGGGCGCGCACCAACCCTCTCCCGATGCGGCCCGCGACCTCGCTCGTCCGGACCGGACCTTATCGCTTTACCCGGAACCCCATGTACCTGGGGATGCTGTTGATCTACACCGGCGCGGCCCTGCTGTTCGACGTCTTCTGGGCCCTGGTGCTGATCCCCGGGCTGATGGCCCTCGTCGTCCGGCTGGTCATCCGCCGCGAGGAGAGGTACCTGGAGGCGACGTTCGGGGAGGCATACCGACGGTTCAAGGCGGAGGTCCGCCGGTGGATCTGAACCCTGAGCGCCGAACGGCGCGAGGAGGGTTGCTCCTCGCGCCGCCGGGGATGAGGGGTTTTGCCCGGCTTAGTTGTCGACTTCGGCCTTGATCGTCAGGGCGAGGATGGTGCCGTTGCCCTGGCGGGTGCCCCGGCCCTCGACGCGGGTCGCCCGGCCGGCGGACACGGAGCGCGCCACCTGGCTCAGGGAGGAGAGGTCGCCCCGGGCGATCCACTGGGTCTGACCGTTGACCACGACCCGGGTGCCGCCGGAGAGAGTCACGGTGTTGCCGTTGACCGCGGAGACCGAGCCCTCGAACTCCTGGCCGGTGCGCGGACGGTTGTTGTTGTTCGGGCTGTTGTCGTCGCCACCCCGGCCGCCCCGGCCGCCGCGCCCGCCCCGGTCGTCGCCGGGCGAGTCGTCGCTGCCACGGCCACGGCCCCGGTCGTCGTTGCCACGGCCGCGGTCGTCATCCGAAGAGTCGTCGCCACCCCGGCCGCGCCTCTTGTCGGTTGCCGAGGAGAGCTCGTCGGTCGTCGAGGCGAGCTCTCCGCTGACCACGGCGGACTTGTCCGAGAGGTCGTCGAAAGCGGGCTCCGTGGGGCTATGGCCGTTCGAGCAGCCGACGGTGCCGAGCGCGAGGGTCGAGAAAGAGAACGAAACCACCAGGTTGAGAATTCTTTGACGAGTCATGGGAACCTCCTTTTTGTCGATGGGGACCGAGGATCTCGATCCGCCTTTCCTGCATCCCACAGACTGAGACAGGCGAAGCGGCCCCAGGGAACAACTTTTTTCGAGGGACCGGAGGGCCTCCCGGCGGGCCCGGTGCCGTATTGGGGGGTAGACGCGGAGCGGGTCGACGTTCAAACTACGCGGAGATCGGTACCGAAAGGAGTCTCCAGATGAGAAACCGCGCGGTTGTGGCGCTTCGTCCGCTCTCGCTGCTCCCCCTTCTGCTCACGGCCGGAGCGCTGCTGGCCGGCCCGGCCGGGGCGTGGGCGCAGGGGCGCATCGTGTTCACGGACATGACCATCCAGAAGTGCGAGGACTTCGGGGCGTGCGAGTGGAAGCTCGCCTGCGCGGCCGGCGACGGGCAGCCGGCCGACATCGTGGACGGCGCTTCGGGCAAGGCCGCACGCACGGTCAAGCTCGGCAATGCCCTCGACGTCCAGAGCTTCCCGGTGACGCTACGCTGCACGCTCTGGGAGGACGACGGCGTGTTCGGGTCCTCCTGGAAAGAGGCGGGCGAGGCCTCGGTCGAGCTGCCGGCGGGCGGCAACTTCAAGATCGACCTGGGCAACATGGACCAGGGCGGCGTCCGCGTCAAGCTGATCGCGGACAGCCTGGAGATCGCCGTGGCGCCCCCCGTCGCCGAGCCGGCCCCCGCGGCCAAGGCCAGGAAGCCGGCCGCGAAACCCGCGAAGCCTGCCGCCCCGCGGCAGTACCTGGGCGTCTTCAACCCCCGCGACGAGGGCACGGCCGTGGTGATCGGCCTCGACACCGAGGCGTTCAAGGCGAGGGTCGACGCGCTCGGGGCCAAGGGGATCAAGCTCTACGCGCTGGACACCTTCGAGGACGGGGGCAAGCGCCTGTGGAGCGGGATCTTCCGCTCCGCCCAGGACCGCGTCATCCTGCTCCAGAGCATGGAGTGGGATCCTTTCCTGGCGCAGTGGAAGAAGCTTTCAGGGTCCCACATGCGGCTCGTCGACCTGGAGATCCACCAGGAAGGCGGGGCACCCCGGTTCACCGGCCTCTACCGCCATGGGACCGACACCTACAGCCTCTGGGTAGGCCAGGACCGCGAGGCCTTCCTCAAGAAGTGCAAGGAGCTCGCGGCCCTCAAGGGCATGTACGTGAACGACCTGGAGACCTACCGGCCCGGCAGCCAGGTGCTCTACGCGGCCCCGTTCCGGACCGCGGTGAGCGAGCCCGAGATCTGGACCTACCTCGAGGCTGCGGCCTTCGAGACGAAATGGCAGGAGGCGAAGGGCAAGGGCTCGCAGGTGACGGACGTCGAGACCTACAAGGATGGCGGCAAGCGCTTCTACGAGGCCACCGTCGTCAAGCAGACCGCCGGCGAGGTCGCCCTGGGCCTCGACCAGGCCGGCTTCGCCAAGCGCTGGCGCGAGCTGCTGGACAAGGGGCTGCGGCTGGTGGACATGGAGACGTACAGGGACTAGCCCCTCACCACCCCCGACTCACTCCGGGTCAGGCCCCAAGCCTTCTTGCGAGCTGCTCCGCCCGGCGCTGGTTGACGGCGCCGGGATCCGGGGCACTCAGCTCGCGGTGGGCCACGGAGGCGATCTTCAGCTCTCTTTCGGAGGGAGAGAGGGCCCGGTCGTTGACCGCGTCCCACGTCTGGCTCACCACGATCGCCTCCAGGTTCTGAAGGCGCTCCTGCTGGGCCGCGATCGTCCGGGTCAAGGTTTCCACGTCCTTCTCCAACTCCGTGGTGGAAGCACCGAGGGCCCGTTGCTTGGCAGAGAACCGGAGCCACTCCCGAAACGCTCCGGTGAGGATTCCGAAGATGGGGATCAGAACCCAGAATTCAAAGTCCATTGGCTGTTCCTCCAGGGCGGAGCGAGTCAAACCTCTCCCGCCCCTCTCCTTCATTCTAGCGCGGTCGCGGCCGGCGCAGATCGGGCTCCCAGAGGAACCGGTCGAGGTTCACCCGGCCCCCGGCGTTGAAGGCGACGCCTTCCTCTTCCAGCAGATGCCGCTGGTAGCCCTCGCGCCCGGGCTCGGCGCGCAGGCTCACCTCTCCCTTGGCGTTGATCACCCGGTGCCAGGGCAGCGGCGAGCCGTCCGGCAGCGCATGGAGGGCGTAGCCCACCTGGCGGGCGTGCCCGGCGAGGCCGGCTATCGTCGCCACCTGGCCGTAGGTGGCGACGCGGCCTTCCGGGATACGCTCCACCACCCGGTAGATCCGGCCGTAGGAGTCGGCGGAGGAGTCGGCGGACGGGGCGGCCATGAGGCCGCCAACTCTACCAGCCCGTCACCCCGCCAGGATGCAGGCATGTAGATAGAGCGAAGACAATTCCCCTCCCCGCCCACCTGGTGTAGAGTTTCCGGTCACCATGACCCTGGAAGACCCGGTTTCGAAGTTGGATTGGACCCCCGTATCCTGGCAGGCCCGGCCCGCGCTGCAGCAGCCGAAGTATCCCGACACGGCGCGGGTGGAGGAGGTGCTGGGCGAGCTGTCGAGCCTGCCGCCGCTCGTCACCTCCTGGGAGATCGAGCGGCTGAAGTCGCAGCTCGCCGAGGCGGCCCGCGGCGAGCGCTTCCTGCTCCAGGGGGGAGACTGCGCCGAGAGCTTCGCGGACTGCACCTCGGCGTCGATCGCCAACAAGCTCAAGATCCTCCTCCAGATGAGCCTCGTGCTGGTGCACGGCACCCGCCGCAAGGTGATCCGGGTGGGCCGTTTCGCAGGCCAGTATGCCAAGCCGCGCAGCGAGGACCTGGAGACCCGCGACGGGGTGACCCTGCCCTCCTACCGCGGCGACATCATCAACCGCGTCCCTTATACGGCCGCCGACCGCACGCCGGACCCCACGCTGCTGCTGCGCGGCTACGAGCGGGCGGCGCTCACCTTGAACTTCATCCGCGGCCTGATCGACGGCGGCTTCGCCGACCTCCATCATCCCGAGTACTGGGACTTGGCTTGGGTGAAGCACTCGCCCCACGCCGAGGAGTACCACCGCCGGGTGGAGGCGATCCGCGACTCGCTGCGCTTCCTGGAGGCGCTGGCCGGCCCGGTCGAGGAGATGAACCGGGTGGACTACTTCACCAGCCACGAGGGGCTCCACCTCACTTACGAGCAGGCGCAGACGCGCCGGGTGCCGCACCGGACGGGCTGGTACAACCTCTCCACCCACTTCCCCTGGATCGGCATGCGCACCGCGCAGGTCGGCGGCGCCCATGTCGAGTACTTCCGCGGCATCGCCAACCCGATCGCGGTCAAGGTGGGGCCGGGGCTGCCGCCGGAGTTGCTGCTGGAGCTCGCCGACGTGCTCGATCCCAAGCGCGAGCCCGGCCGCCTCACCTTCATCCACCGCTTCGGCCAGAAGAGGATCGCCGAGGGGCTGCCGCCGCTGATCGAAGCCGTGGCGCGCTCGGGCCGCACGGTGCTCTGGGTCTGCGACCCCATGCACGGCAATACCGAGGCCATCGCCAACGGCCTCAAGACCCGGCGCTTCGACCACATCCTGGGAGAGCTCGAGCAGGCCTTCGAGATCCACGAGCGGCTCGGCTCCTACATGGGCGGCGTCCACTTCGAGCTGACCGGCGAGGACGTGACCGAGTGCATGGGCGGCGCCCGCGGCCTCACCGAGGAGGACCTCCAGCGCGCCTACCGCTCGCAGGTGGACCCGCGGCTCAACTACGAGCAGGCCCTGGAAATGGCGCTGGGCATCACACGGCGCATGAGCGGCTGAGGAGACGAGCGTGAGAAGACTGGCACTGTTGACGCTGCTCCTCGCCGCAAACGTCCTGACCGGCGCGAGCGCCGCGGCGCTCCCCGCCTTCCCCGGCGCCCAAGGGTTCGGCGCCGTGGCGACCGGCGGGCGCGGCGGCCAGGTCTACAAGGTGACGACGCTCGCCGCCTCGGGCACCGGCAGCCTGCAATGGGCGCTCGACAGGCCGGGGCCGCGCATCATCGTCTTCGCGGTCTCCGGCGTCATCCACGGCGACGTCCACATCCCGCATGGCAACGTGACGATCGCCGGCCAGACCGCTCCCGGCGCCGGGATCACCATCCACGGCCACCTTTCCACGACCTTCGGGACCACCTTCGGCAACCTGGTGATCCGCCACCTGCGGGTGCGTGCTCCCCTGTCGAATCCGGACTGGCCGCCCGCGCAGCACGACGCCATCCAGTTCTCGACCAATCACACGATGATCCTCGACCACGTCGACATCTCGCACGGCATCGACGAGAACTTCGACCTCTAC
>Ga0190265_10002337_pt1 | contig 12740 bp, 11 predicted proteins | sample Popmic124T_FD_133135 | JGI IMG/M metagenome (GOLD analysis project Ga0190265, IMG submission 133135) | Populus adjacent soil microbial communities from riparian zone of Indian Creek, Utah, USA - 124 T | ecosystem: Environmental > Terrestrial > Soil > Riparian zone | place: USA: Utah | collected... | reverse complement strand
TTTCGCCCTCCTGCCATACGCCCCGTGCTGCGGCTGGTCGCTCATGCGCAGCCTCCCGCGAACGGGGGGAGCACCTCGACGGTGCCGCCGTCGCGCAGCGGCACGACCTGGTGTGCGCGCTTGCCCACGGGCTCGCCGTCCACGAGGAACGAGCAGCGCAGCAGTACGCGCGCGAAGTCGGGGCGTCCGCTGTGCCGTTCGCGGGCGCCGTCGAGAGCGCCGGCGAGGGTGTCGGCCTCGTACCGCTCCTCGGCGACCCCGGCGGCGGCCTTGGCCGCAGCCCAATAACGGATCGTGCCACTCGCCATCGTGGTCCTGTCCCTCTCAGCCGTCCCGGTTGCGGGACCCATCATGCCGGGCCGTCGGGGGCGCTCCGCCACCGAGCGTCGATCCATTCTGCGATCCGGTGCAGGAGCGGGGGCTCGGCGGCGTTCTCGGCGTGACCGAAGCCCGGCACCACCCACAGTTCGGTGCAGTCCGGGTCGGCTGCCGCGGCGAGCGAGTGGGGGTGGTCGAGGGGGAAGTACGGGTCCTGGTCGCCGTGCACGACGAGCAGCGGGGTCGGCGCGAGCGCCGGGGCCGCGGCGACGGGGGAGAGGGGCACGGGGTCCCAGTCGCGGGAGTGGATACGGGTGCGCAGCCCGTACCGGGAGACGAACCGTCCCACAGGGCGCTGGATCACCCAGTGCAGACGCCGCATGGGTGCGGTGCCTCGGTAGTACCAGCGGGCGGGTGCGCTGACGGCGACGACGGCCTCGGAGTGCGCACTGTGCCGGCCGGCCGCCGGGCCCGTCGGCTCAGGCGACCCCGCCGGGTGGCCCGCTGTGCCGGGTTGTGCGCCTGTGCGCCCCTCGTGCACCTTCGTGTGCGCTGTGTCGCCGTCGGAGCCCCCGGGGACTTCGGAGCTCTCGGACCCGTAGCCGTACGGGCGGTAGAGCGCACCGTGCCGGACGACGACGGAGCCGCCCATCGAGAAGCCGACTGTCGCGACGTGCTCATGCCCCAGCGAACGCGCCCAGGACACCGCGGCGGCAAGGTCGAGGACCTCACGGTCGCCGACCGTGGAATGGCCGCCTGAGTCGCCGTGCCCACGGAAGGAGAAGGTGATCACGGCTCCGTACTGCTGGAAGACCTGCACGGCCCTGCGCAGTGCCGGGCGGTCAACGGAGCCGCTGAAACCGTGTGCGAGCACGATGGCGAAGGGCGCGAGTGGCGCCGCCGTCGCGCTCTTTCCGGTGACGGCAGAGCCCGTGTACGGGTCGTACGCCGCCTCGATCCGTACCCCGTCCGAGGCCCGCAGGGCCGCTCGCCGGTACGTACCGGAACGGCCGCTGATCTCACTCTCGGTGCTGGTGGCAGCAGAGGAGCGAGCGAACTCACACTGCTCTTTCTCACCCATGTCGGCTATTCTCCTCGAGTGAAGGATCCGGGCAGCGTCGCCCCCGGGTCCTTTTGTGCTTTCAGGAGCGCTGTGGCTTCAGGAGCGCATCCGTACGAAGCAGTGCCGAGCTGTACCGAAGTCCCCGACCGGGACCTAGGAAGGACCTGACGTGAGTTCGCTACTCCTGCTGACGAACGCCCTCCAGCCCTCCACCGAAGTTCTGCCCGCCCTCGGACTGCTGCTGCACAACGTGCGCGTGGCACCCGCCGAGGGCCCGGCCCTCGTGGACACCCCGGGTGCGGATGTGATCCTCGTCGACGGCCGCCGTGACCTGCCGCAGGTGCGCTCTCTGTGCCAGCTGCTGCACTCCACCGGGCCCGGCAGTCCGCTTGTGCTGATCGTGACCGAGGGCGGGCTCGCCGCCGTCACCGCGGATTGGGGCGTCGACGACGTGCTGCTGGACAGCGCGGGTCCCGCGGAGGTCGAGGCACGGCTGCGGCTGGCGACGGGCCGGCAGCAGATCGGGGCCGCCGAGACACCGACCGAGATCCGCAACGGCGACCTGTCGGTCGACGAGGCCACGTACAGCGCGAAACTGAAGGGGCGGGTCCTGGACCTGACCTTCAAGGAGTTCGAGCTGCTGAAGTATCTGGCTCAGCACCCCGGCCGCGTCTTCACCCGCGCCCAGCTCCTCCAGGAAGTGTGGGGCTACGACTACTTCGGCGGCACCAGGACCGTGGACGTGCACGTACGGCGGCTGCGGGCGAAGCTCGGCCCCGAGTACGAGTCGCTCATCGGCACCGTGCGCAACGTCGGCTACCGCTTCGTCTCGTCGGAGAAGGGCGAGAAGTCCGCACGGGAGAAGAAGGCCGCTGCCGACGCCCGTGCCGTCACGGACGCGGCAACCCGTTTCGCCCGCGAGGCGGTTGACGGACCAGCGGTGGAAAACGGGTCGTACGCGCGCGATGCGGAACCCCTGGACGGCACCGCTCGCGGCGGTCGGACGTCCAACCCCTGAGGCCCCTCAAACAGCGGATGCTTCCCGCGTAGACTGCGCGCGTGGCCAGGGTGACGCGGGACGATGTGGCAAGGCTGGCGGGTACGTCGACCGCGGTCGTCAGCTATGTGATCAACAACGGGCCGCGGCCCGTCGCGCCGGCGACGCGTGAGCGTGTGCTCGCGGCGATCAAGGAGCTGGGCTACCGGCCCGACCGGGTCGCACAGGCCATGGCCTCGCGCCGTACGGACTTGATAGGCCTGATCGTTCCGGACGCCCGGCAGCCCTTCTTCGCGGAGCTGGCGCACGCGGTCGAGCAGGCCGCAGCCGAGCGCGGAAAGATGGTGCTCGTCGGCAACTCCGACTATCTCGACGAACGGGAAGTCCACTATCTGCGGGCCTTCCTGGGGATGCGGGTCTCCGGCCTGATCCTCATCAGCCAGGGCCCCAGCGAGCACGCCGCCGTGGAGATAGACGCCTGGGACTCCCGGGTCGTACTGCTGCACCGGCGCCCCGAGGCCATCGACGATGTCGCTGTGGTGCTGGACGACGTCGGCGGCGCGCAGCTGGCCACGCGGCACCTGCTGGAGCACGGGCACGAATACGTCGCCTGCCTCGGCGGCATCGACTCCACGCCGGAATCCGGCGACCCCGTGACCGACCACGTGGAGGGCTGGTCGCGGGCGATGAAGGAGGCCGGGCGCTCGGTGGAGGGGCGGCTCTTCCAGGCCCCGTACAACCGGTACGACACCTACCAGCTCGCGCTGGAACTGCTGCGGCGGCCCGACCGTCCGACGGCCGTCTTCTGCTCGACGGACGACCAGGCGTTCGGTGTGATGCGGGCTGCCCGCCAGCTGGGCATGGACGTACCGCAGGACCTGGCGGTCGCCGGCTTCGACGACGTGAAGGAAGCGGGGCTGACCGACCCGCCGCTCACGACGGTCGGTTCGGACCGTGAGGGCATGGCGAAGGCCGCGGTCGATCTGGTGCTGGACGACTCGCTGCGGGTTGCGGGCTCCCGGGGGCAGCGGGTGAGGCAGTTCCCGTCGGGGCTGGTCATCCGCCGCTCGTGCGGGTGCGGATCACCGCCCGAGCGCTGACGCGGCGCAGAGCGTCACGGAGAGGCCCGGAGATTTCGGGGCTTCTCAGCGGCATCTCAGGTGTCTCTCATGGAGCGGGGCCACCGTGAGCGTATGAGCGAACACCAGGCGTTTTCCTCTTGGCCGGGGGCTGCTTCTCATGCGGGCGCTCCTCCGTCTCCTCCTTCCTCGCCTTCGCCTTCCGACTCCGGTGCGGATTCCGGTGCGGGTTCCGCTGCGGGTTCCGGTCCGGGGTCCGGCCGCGCGCACGCGGGCGTCCGGCGCGGCAGCGTCCGTCTGCCGGTGGCGGCGCTGGCCGCCCTGGCGCTGGGGGCAGCCGCGCTGGGCGGCGGGGCCGCCGTCGGGGTGGAGCACCTGCTCGGCGACGGCGGGAGCAGCAGCGTCGCCGGTGCTGTCGCCGACGGCAGCAAGGCCTCCGCGCGTGCCGGGGGCACCGTGTCCGCGGTGGCCGAGTCGGTCGGTCCGAGCGTCGTGGAGATCAAGGCGGACACCGGCGGCGGGCAGTCGACGGGATCCGGGGTGGTGATCTCCGAGGACGGCGAGATCCTCACGAACAACCACGTGGTCGCCGGCGCGGACAGTGTGCGGATCACCTTCAGCGACGGCAGGACGGCGACGGCCGACGTCGTGGGCAGGGCGGCGGACCGCGACATGGCCCTGGTGAAGGCCCGCGATGTGGACGGGCTGACTCCGGCGAAGCTGGGCGACTCCGACGATGTGGGCGTCGGCGACCAGGTCGTCGCCATCGGCTCGCCCGAAGGACTTTCGGGAACCGTGACCAGCGGCATCGTCTCCGCGAAGGACCGCGACGTGACCGTACGGAACGAGGGCGGGGACGGCCGCGACGGGCAGAGCCAGGGTGAGGGCGGCGACTGGCCCTTCGAGTTCGGTGGCGGCCAGTACAACGGCGACCCGGGCGAGGACACCACCACCTACAAGGCGATCCAGACGGACGCCTCGCTCAACCCCGGCAACTCCGGCGGCGCACTCGTCACCATGGACGGAGAGGTCATCGGCATCAACTCCGCGACGTACTCCTCCGGTTCGGGCTCCGGTTCCGGCTCCGGTGGGGCGGTGAGCAGCGGCGGCAGTGTGGGGCTGGGCTTCGCCGTCCCCGTCAACTCCGTCAAGGACGTACTCGGCGATCTGCGCTCCGGCGCCGGGGTCAACTGACGATGGGCACCGCGAACGAAGGCGCCGCCTGGCCGACGGGGTACGGCCACACGTACGGCTACAACGGCCCCACCCAGACCCACGCCCACACCTACGCCCCCGCGAACCCCCCGGCCCTTACGGCAGAAGCCGCCGCCGATGCGAAGCTTGAACCCATGGTGGCCATGAAGGTGCTGATCGTCGACGACGAGCCGGCCGTACGGGACGCGCTACGCCGCAGCCTCACGTTCGAGGGGTACGACACGGCGCTCGCCGTCGACGGACTGGACGCCCTGGAGAAGACCGCGTCGTACGAGCCGGACCTGATCCTCCTCGATGTGCTGATGCCCCGCATGGACGGACTGACGGCCGCCCGGCGGCTGCGCGCCGCGGGCCGGCGCGTACCGGTCCTGATGCTGACCGCGCGTGACACCGTCGGCGACCGTGTCACCGGCCTCGACGCGGGTGCCGACGACTATCTCGTCAAACCCTTCGAGCTGGACGAACTGCTGGCCCGCATCCGTGCGCTGCTGCGGCGCAACTCCTACGCCCAGGAGCACGCCGCCGTCAGCGCCGACGTCGAATCCGGAACGGGCTCCCTCGGCTTCGCCGACCTGCGCATGGACCTGGGCACGCGGGAGGTGACGCGGGGCGCGCGGACGGTGGAGCTGACCCGCACCGAGTACACGCTGCTGGAGATGTTCCTCTCGCACCCGCGGCAGGTGCTCACGCGCGAGCAGATCCTCAAGTCGGTCTGGGGCTTCGACTTCGAACCCTCGTCCAACTCCCTGGACGTGTACGTGATGTATCTGCGGCGCAAGACGGAGGCGGGCGGCGAGACGCGCCTCGTGCACACCGTGCGCGGCGTCGGCTACGTCCTCAAGGACGAGGGGGCGTGAAGCTGCCGAACGCCGCCGCCCTGCGGCCCCGGCTGTCCGCTCCGCCGCTGCGCTCGCGCCTCGCACTGCTCGCGGCCGTCACGGTCGCTCTCGCTGTGGCTGCCTGCGCGACGGCCTGCTGGTTCCTCGTACGGGGACAGCTGATCGGTTCACTGGACGAGTCGCTGCGCAGCAACAACCGCGTGGACTCCAGCTTCATCGTCGACCAGGTGAGAACCGGGCAGTGCTCGCCGGCCGACGAGCGGGCGCCGAACCCCTTCGACGCGACCGTCCAGGTCGTCGACCAGCGAGGCAAGAGCTGCGTCATCGTCGGCAGCAAGGTGGAGGTCGCTCCGGGCGACATCGACGTCGCCAAGCACACCAGCGTCGAGTCGGTGCACACCTCGCGCAGTCTGGACGGCTCCGGCACGGACTACCGGGTCCTCACCAGCCCGGTGGAGGGCACCGACGTGGCGGTGTCGGTGGCACGGCCGCTCACCGAGACGGACCGGTCGCTGCGCAACCTCGCGCTGATCCTCGCGCTGGTGGGCGGAGCAGGCGTACTGGCGGCGGCGGGCGCCGGCGTCGCGCTCGCGCGCGCGGGGCTGCGCCCTGTGGACCGTCTCACCGGCGCCGTCGAGCACATCGCCCGTACGGAGGACCTCGGGGTGCGCATCCCGGCCGAGGGCGACGACGAGATCGCCCGGCTGTCGCGCTCGTTCAACTCGATGACCGAAGCGCTCGCCTCATCCCGCGAGTTGCAGCAGCAGCTGATCGCGGATGCCGGGCACGAGCTGCGTACGCCGCTGACTTCGCTGCGTACGAACATCGAACTGCTCGTACGCAGCGACGAGACGGGCCGTTCACTGCCGCCCGAGGACCGCCGGGCGCTCCTGGAATCGGTCAGGGCGCAGATGAGCGAACTCGCGTCGCTTGTCGGGGATCTGCAGGAGCTGTCGCGGGAGGCGGGGCCCGGCGGCGGCAGGGTCGACGCCGTCGCGCTGCACGAGATCACCGACCGCGCGGTCGAGCGGGTGCGGCTGCGCAGCAAGGGCATCAGGATCACGGTGGGGCAGGTGGCGTCCTGGTACGTGCAGGGGGAGCCCGCCGCTCTGGAGCGTGCCGTGGTCAACCTGCTGGACAACGCGGTCAAGTTCAGTGCGGACGGCGGCACGGTGGAGGTCGAACTGAGCGAGGGCACCTTGCGCGTACGGGATCACGGGCCCGGGATCACCGAGGACGAACTGCCGTACGTCTTCGACCGCTTCTGGCGTTCGCCGTCCGCGCGGAGCCTGCCCGGGTCGGGGCTCGGGCTGTCCATCGTGGCCCGTACAGTCCAGCACTCGGGCGGCGAGGTGGTCCTGCAGCCGGCGCCGGGTGAGGGCGGCGGCACCGAGGTGGTGATGCGCCTGCCCGGGACGCCGGAACCCCCGCCGCCGGAGCCGGAGCCGGAGCCACCGGGGCCTGGGTCTCCACGGGACTCCGGCTCTCCTGCCCCTCCGCAGGGCCCGTCCGAGTGGCGCGACAGCCAATAGCTTGACTTGAACTGAACTTCAAGTTTGACCCTTGGGGCAGCCACGACGGCTACCGCACGCGAGCGACGTGCGTTCCACCGCGTTCGAGGAGAGTCCCATGGAGAGCAACAAGCCGCTGCGTCTCGCAGTGATCGTCGGCAGCGTGCGAGCGGGCCGTTTCGGGCCGACCGTCTCGGACTGGTTCGCCGGCGAGGCGAGGAAGTACGGAAGTTACGAGGTCGACGTCATCGACCTGGCCGAGGCCGAGCACGAACTGCCCGTGGCCTTCCCCGACTTCGGTGCCGCGCTGCCGCCCGAGGTGGAACGCGTACGGGCCGGCCTGGCCGGGCGGCTCTCAGCCGCCGACGCCTTCGTGGTCGTGACCCCCGAGTACAACCACAGCTTCCCCGCCTCGCTGAAGAACACCATCGACTGGTTCAACCACGAGTGGCACGCGAAGCCCGTCGGCTTCGTCTCCTACGGCGGGATGGCCGGCGGTCAGCGAGCGGTCGAGCAGCTGCGGCAGGTCTTCCCCGAGCTGCACGCGGTCACCGTCCGCGCGACCCTCAGCTTCCACATGGCCTGGGAGCGCTTCGCCGAGGACGGCCGCCCCCGCGACGAGGAGGGCAGCAACGCGGCAGCGAAAGGCATGCTCCGGCAGCTGGAGTGGTGGGGGCTCGCGCTGCGGGACGCCCGCACGAAGTTCCCGTACTCGTCGGCCGCGTAGACATCGGCCGCTGGACACGGCCGCCCCTGCCGGGAGCCGCGACCTGTTCCGGCCACCGTGGAAGCCCTCCGGAAGCCCTCCTCGGTGGTCGGGGAGTGGAGCGGTACGCGCGTCTCGTAAAGTCGTTGCCATGAGCGACGTGGTGGTTGTGGACGAGGCGTCGGCCGAAGTCGTACGGGAGGCGCAGTCGCTGCTCGACGAGGCGGCCAGTGCGGATGGTCAGTCGCCCCTTTCCGAGCAGGGGTGGCTGCAACTGCGCGGGGGGCCGCGCCCCGGAGTGCGGCATCTGCTGCTGCATCAGGACGGCGAACTCCTCGGCTATGCACAGCTGGAGGACACCGATCCCGTCGAACCGCCCACCGGCGAACTGGTCGTTCACCCGCTGCACCGCGGACGCGGATACGGACGGCAGCTCGGCCAGGCGCTGCTCAAGGAGTCCGGCAAGAGGCTGCGCGTGTGGGCGCACGGCGGCCACCCCGCGGCACGGCACCTCGCACAGGTCCTCGGCCTCAGCCTCTTCCGCGAGCTGCGCCAGATGCGGCGGCCCCTGACCGGCGCATCGACCCCGGCACTCCCCGAGCCGGTGCTGCCGGAGGGCGTGACCGTACGTACGTTCCGGCCCGGTGATGACGACGCGGCCTGGCTCGCGCTGAACGCCGCCTCCTTCGCACACCATCCGGACCAGGGCAGCCTCACCCAGCGCGACCTGGAGGACAGGAAGGCGGAGCCCTGGTTCGACCCCGCGGGCTTCTTCCTGGCCGAACAGGAGGGACGCCTGATCGGTTTCCACTGGACGAAGGTGCACAGCGCGGAACAGCTCGGCGAGGTCTACGTGCTCGGCGTCGCACCCTGGGCGCAGGGCAGCGGGCTCGGCAAGACGCTCACGGCGATCGGACTGCGGCATCTGGAGCGGGACAGGGGACTGCCGACGGCGATGCTCTACGTGGACGCGGACAACTTCGCGGCCGTCGGCGTGTACGAGCGGCTGGGGTTCCGGACGTACGAGACGGACCTGATGTACCGCACCGAGAGCTGAGGCGGCGGGCGGGGGCCGTCAGCCCGAGCCCTCGCGCGTACCGGTCTCGCACACCGGTCCCGCGTACCGGTCCCGCACACCGACTCGCCTGCCGGCCTCCCGTACCGCCTTCCCGTCGCTCCTGTGAACGCGTGCCGGTGGCGTGCCGCTCGCCTGTGCGTCATGTGCGCGTAACCATCGATTCAGACACCCTTGCGAGCATCACCGGATGCAGCAGTCCGCTCGCCACCTCGCCACCCCTACCGGAGCCGCCGGTGCGGGGAACAATGGAGCCATGAGCGAGCCCGCGTCACGTGCCGCATCACCCGTCTCTTACCCCTCCCCGTCCGCAGGCCCGGCCGACCGTACCGCAGGCGGTACGGTCCCCGATCTGGACCCGGACCTCGACTCCGACCCCGACGTCGGCCCTCCGCTCACAGCCGCGGGCGGCCAGCAGGACGACCTGCCTGCGGACCGCTTCCTGGACCGCGAACAAAGCTGGCTCGCCTTCAACGAACGGGTCCTGGAGCTCGCCGAGGACCCCGAGCCGCCGCTGCTGGAGCGGGCGAACTTCCTGGCGATCTTCGCCAGGAATCTGGACGAGTTCTTCATGGTCCGGGTCGCCGGCCTGAAGCGGCGCATCGCGACCGGTGTGGCCACCCGCTCCGCGTCCGGGCTTCAGCCGCGCGAGGTGCTGGAGCAGATCTGGACGCGCTCGCGCGAGCTGATGGCGCGGCACGCCCGCTGCTACCAGCAGGAGATAGCCCCCGCGCTGGCCGAGGAGGGACTGCACCTGATCCGCTGGCACGAACTGACGGAGAAGGAGCAGGCCCGGCTCTTCACGCTGTTCCGGCAGCAGATCTACCCCGTGCTCACGCCGCTGGCGGTCGACCCGGCGCACCCCTTCCCGTACATCTCCGGGCTCTCGCTCAACCTGGCCGTGGTCGTACGCAACCCCGTCACCCAGCACCAGCACTTCGCACGTGTGAAGGTGCCGCCTCTGCTCGCCCGCTTCCTCGAGGCGTCCCCGCAGCGCTACGTCCCGCTCGAGGACGTCATCGCCGCGCACCTGGAGGAGCTCTTCCCCGGGATGGAGGTGCTGGCCCATCACATGTTCCGTGTGACGCGGAACGAGGACCTGGAGGTCGAGGAGGACGACGTCGAGAACCTTCTCCAGGCGCTGGAGAAGGAGCTGCTCCGCCGCCGCTTCGGGCCGCCGGTCCGGCTGGAGGTGGAGGAGTCGATCGACCCGTACGTACTGGAACTGCTGGTGCGCGAGTTGAACGTCTCCGAGGCGGAGGTCTATCCGCTGCCGGGCCCGCTCGACCTGACAGGACTGTCCGGAATCGTTTCGGCAATGGACCGGCCGGACCTGAAGTACCCGAAGTTCGTGGCGGGCACGCAGCGCGATCTCGCACAGGTGGAGTCAGCTCAGCCGCCCGACATCTTCGCCGCGCTGCGCGAGCGCGACGTACTGCTGCACCACCCCTACGACTCCTTCTCCACGTCCGTGCAGGCGTTCCTGGAGCAGGCGGCCTCCGATCCAGAAGTGCTGGCGATCAAGCAGACGCTGTACCGCACTTCGGGCGACTCGCCGATCGTCGACGCCCTCATAGACGCCGCCGAGTCCGGCAAGCAGGTGCTGGTGCTGGTCGAGATCAAGGCACGCTTCGACGAACAGGCCAACATCAAGTGGGCGCGCAAACTGGAGGAGTCCGGCTGCCACGTCGTGCACGGGCTGGTCGGGCTGAAGACACACGGCAAGTTCTCGCTGGTGGTGCGCCAGGAAGGCGAGACGCTGCGCCGCTACGCGCACGTCGGCACCGGCAACTACCACCCCAAGACGGCACGCGTGTACGAGGATCTGGGCCTGCTGACCGCCGATCAGCAGGTGGGCGCGGACCTATCCGACCTCTTCAACCGCCTGTCCGGATATTCGCGCCGCGAGTCCTACAGGCGGCTGCTGGTGGCGCCCACCTCGCTGCGGGACGGGCTGGTCTCGCGCATTCAGCGGGAGGTCGTCCAGCACCGTGCGGGACGACCCGCGTTCGTGCGCTTCAAGGTCAACTCGATCGTCGACGAGGTCGTCGTCGAGGCGCTCTACCGTGCCTCGCGGGCCGGCGTGCCCGTCGATCTGTGGGTGCGCGGCATCTGCGCGCTGCGCCCGGGTGTGCCGGGGCTGAGCGAGAACGTGCGGGTGCGGAGTGTCCTCGGCCGGTTCCTGGAGCACTCCAGGGTGTTCGCTTTCGGGAACGGCGGTGACCCGGAGGTGTGGTTCGGCAGCCCCGACATGATGCACCGCAACCTCGACCGGCGTATCGAGGCCCTGGTGCGGGTCCCCGACCCCGCGCACCGCATTTCGCTGAACGGGCTGCTGGAGACGGGTATGGCCGACGACACCGCCTCCTGGCACCTGGGCCCGGACGGCGAGTGGACGCGGCACGCACACGACGAGGACGGACAGCCGCTGCGCAACATCCAGGAATCGTTGATCGAGAGCCGGAGACGCCGGCGTGGCCCGGCGGCATGACGTGAGTCCGGGCTTAGCGGGCGAGCGGTGTGAGCGGGCGAGCGCGGTGAGGGGGTTGTGATGGGGCAAGGGGAACCGGCCGGACCGGGCAGGCTTGTGCCCGCCGTCCGCGGCGGAGCACACCACGGAGGCGGAAGGCCCACGACCGGGGCCGGAGGACAGAGAGCCGGTGCCGGTCCGCAGCTGCCGCTGCCCGGGACGAGTGAGCCGGCCCTCCGGCCGCCCGGCCCTCTTCCCGTACGGCCCGCGGACCTGCAGACGGTGAACGCGGCGGAAGCGCTCAGCAGTTATCTGCACACATGGTCAGCCGACTTCCTGCGCAGCCTGCGTCTGCACGAGGAGAGCGTCGGCAGCGCCGAGACGGCGGCGGCTGCCGCTGACGCGGCCCGCCGGCTGCGCCGCGCGTCCCGCAGGCTGAGCGGCACTCTCCACACGTACCGTCCACTGGTCGACGGGGCCTGGGCCGACAAGCTGTGCGTCGAACTGCGCTGGCTGTCGGACACGCTGTCCAAGGAGTACGGTCACGCCGCCCGGCTGGACCGGCTGCACTCCGGGCTCCAGCGGCTTGCGAGCGAAGGCGGGGGCGGCGAGGCCGAACGCAGTCCGGGCGGCAGCCCCAAGGGCGGATCGGGCGGAAGCCGTTCCCGTGGCGGCGACCAGGGCGCGGGCGCGGACACGGGTCCCACGCTGCCGCCGGGTACGGCCCGTGCGGGTGCGCTGCTGGAGCGGCAGCTCACCCTCGCCCGTACACGTGCCCATTCGGCAGCGCTCCAGGCGCTGGTCTCCAACCGCTTCCACGCGGTCGCGGACGCCGTGGCCGTACTGGCCTCGGAGGTGCAGCTCGCACCGCAGACAGCGCAAAGCGTGGCCGACGCGGCGCTCGTACCGCTGGCGGACCAGGCACGGCAGCGGCTCGTACAGGCCGTGGGCGCACTGCCGTTCCCCCCGCTCGAGACGCCGTACCACGCGGACTTCCTCAGCCGGCCGGTGACTGCCCGGACGTCACGGCTGCGTCAGGACGCGGCGTGGCACGAGGTGCGGCTCCTGCTGCGGTTGCACAGGTATGCCGAAGAGGTCCTGCTGCGGGGCGCGTCCGACGACGGGGAGGACGGCGCGGGCGGCGAGGGGGGTGCGCGGGCGCGGCTGGCGTCGGCGAGCGCCGCCCTCGGGGAGCACCGCGATGCGGTGGAGGCGGCGGAAGCGGCAGCCGCCGCGGCCCGTACGCCCCGTATCGCGCCCGTCACCGCCTATGCGCTCGGCGTGCTGCACGCGGACCAGCGGCAGGCGGCGGACGCGGCCTGCGTCAGCTTCGGCCGGCTGTGGCATCGAACCGTGTCGCAGGTGCTGTGACCTGCTGCCGGCTATGACCGGCGACCGGTTGTGACCGGCGACCGGTTGTGACCGGCTGTCGGTGTCCCTCCGTCCCTCCCGGTCAGCTCCCGCGTG
>Ga0190265_10002336_pt1 | contig 12742 bp, 12 predicted proteins | sample Popmic124T_FD_133135 | JGI IMG/M metagenome (GOLD analysis project Ga0190265, IMG submission 133135) | Populus adjacent soil microbial communities from riparian zone of Indian Creek, Utah, USA - 124 T | ecosystem: Environmental > Terrestrial > Soil > Riparian zone | place: USA: Utah | collected... | reverse complement strand
GGAGCTCGCCTCGCGCGCGTTCCGACAGGCCTGGGCGTTCGGCACAAACGTCCGGTTCATTCGGGAGGCGACCAGTCTGACAAGTGTCACAGACTCGTTCCAAGTCACGGTGTCCGACGAACCAACAATCCTGGCTCGCACGGTGATCCTGGCTCAAGGAGCCGCGTATCGACGACTCGGCATCCGGCCGCTGGAGGATCTGGTTGGCGCAGGTGTCTACTACGGCGCCGCCGTGACAGAAGCCCCGGCGACACGAGACAAAGACGTCTTTGTTGTTGGTGGGGGAAACTCTGCAGGCCAGGCGGCGATGCATCTCTCGAGGTTCGCGTCGCAAGTCACCCTGTTAGTGCGAGGAAGCTCGCTCGCGGACAGCATGTCGGAATACCTCATCGCCGAGATAAGGACCAGGCCAAACATCTCCGTCGAGTTTGGTTGCCAGATCGTAGATGGGGGTGGTGAAGCCGGCTTGGAGTGGCTAGAGATGCAGGAGGTCGGGAGCGGCTCTAACCGACGAGTCAACGCACACGCGCTCTTTGTCTTGATCGGGGCCGTTCCGGCCACTGATTGGCTGCCTCCAGAGATAGACAAAGACGAATGGGGATTCGTAGTCACGGGCCTCGAGGTAGCGGAGTCACTGCGCTGGTCGCTTGACCGCCCACCGCTTCTGTTCGAGACCAGCCTTCCCGGTGTGTTCGCGGTGGGGGATGTTCGCCGAGGGTCAGTTAAACGTGTGGCATCTGCCGTCGGTGAGGGTTCCGCTGCGATCCAGTCGGTGCACGCATTCCTGTCGATCGATTCGAGTGCCTCGTCTATCGGCGCACGGGGAGCGGACAACTTGGGCACTGAGAACCTACGGATCTGAAGCCCGCTGGTTCGGAGTTATCAACACTTCGTGTTATTGCTCATTGTTGCCACACGAGAGTGGGTTTTTTCGGGGAACGAATCGCGCTCGAGAATGTCGACAGGGCCTCTGACCAGAGCTTTTAGGGTGGGTCGCCTGGGAATCGAATCCTGACCCTACGGATTAAGAGATCGACCTATCCGAACGTGTGACCTTCGTTTTTGTCTGGAAGACTCTCCGAGCAGGCATTTGATTGATCGTCGTTCATCATTGTTGAGCGTCATCTCCGTTGTCTCGCGGGTTTCTTCTGGGGTTTGTCTCGGGGCTTTCTCGCTCGATCTAGCCGTCCCATCAACACCGATTGAATCTCCTGACCAACTGACATACTGCGAGCGATGGGCCACTCTCACCACGCTCACACCGGGATCAAGGTACCTGCACGCACCCGGCGGATGCTGCTGGCGGCTCTTGTCCCATTCATCCTCGCCACGGTGATCGGCATCTTTGTGCTGTGGCCAGAAGGCAACGGGGTTGATCTCGGACAAAGGGGCGTCAGCGCCCAAGAGTTCAAGGCTTTCGTTACCGAGGTCGCGCCTCAAGACTGTCCCGGCATCCCCGGTCAAGAGAACTTCATCTGTTCGAGGGTGACCGTTGAACTGGCCGAGGGTGAAGACAAAGGCGAAACCTTCACGCTTGATTACAGCACCGGACCTCGGACGCGCTCGGTCGAACAAGGCGATGACGTCATCGTGGGGGCCGCGAGCCAACCTGAAGGAGAAGGAGTCCCCGCAGAGGAGGAGGCTCCGAAGTACTACCTGCAGGATTTCGATCGACGCACGCCGCTCTTCGCTTTGGCGATCGTTTTCTCGCTGGTCGTGATCGCTCTCAGCCGCTGGCGCGGCCTGGCGGCGCTCGCCGGTTTGGCGATCTCATTACTCGTGCTCGTCCGATTCGTACTGCCCGCGATCCTCGAAGGCAGCAACCCGCTCGCGGTCGCCCTGGTCGGGGGTGCGGTGATCATGTTCATGGCGCTCTATCTCGCTCACGGATTGAACGCCGCTACCACAACCGCGGTGTTGGGAACCCTTGCGAGCCTTCTTCTCACCGGACTACTTGCACTGTTCTTCGTGAAGATCTCGATCTTCACAGGCGCCGGCTCGGAAGAGGCCGCCTTCCTCCAAATAAGCCAGCAGCAAGTGAACCTCCAGGGCCTGTTACTCGCATCGATCGTGATCGGCACGCTGGGTGTCCTGGACGATGTGACGGTCACGCAGGCTTCTGCGGTGTGGGAGCTGCAAAAGGCCAATCCCAGCTTTGGGATTCGTAATCTCTATGCAGCCGCGATCCGGATCGGACGTGATCACATCGCATCAACAGTGAACACACTCGTTCTCACCTATACGGCTGCATCCTTGCCGCTGTTGATCCTGTTCTCTGTTTCGAATCGGAGCCTGGATCAAGTACTCAACATCGAGACGGTCGCCGAGGAGATAGTTCGGACTCTGGTCGGAAGCATCGGGTTGGTGGCGTCGGTTCCTATTACCACTGGGCTCGCCGCCTTGGTGGTAACCAGTGGGAAACGGCAAGGTCGCCACACTCGGAAAGCTCCGGTAGCAGATAAAAACGAGGAGCCAGATCCTTTGGGCGAATACCAGCCACCCCGCCGAGAACGGGACTTCTGGGACGATCCCACCTAATGAGCGGTCATCCGGCGATCCGTTGTAGTGGTCTCACGAAGTACTACGGCGAGACGCTTGGGATCAACGATCTTGAGCTTGAGGTAGCAACCGGTGAGCTGTTCGGCTTCCTCGGTCCCAACGGCGCGGGCAAGACAACCACGATCCGACTCCTTCTCGATCTCATCAGACCGACGAGCGGATCGGTCGAGGTTTTCGGATTGAACCCTCGCACCCACTCTGTGGAGGTACGGCGGACGATCGGTTACCTACCTGGGGAACTGTCCCTCTACGAAGGACTGACCGGGCACCAGCTGTTCACCTACTTCGCGTCCCTCAGGCGAGGCAAGAGTCTCGACCACGCTGTTGAACTCTGCGAACGCCTCGATCTCGATCACTCGCGATCGATAGGCGATCTGTCCAAAGGCAACAAACAGAAGGTCGGGCTGGTTCAAGCGCTCATGCATCGCCCGCCTCTCCTCGTCCTCGATGAGCCGACGAGCGGCCTTGACCCCCTGATCCAACATGAGTTTCACAGCATCCTCGCGGAGACGGCCGCGGAGGGGAGGACCGTTTTCCTTTCCTCTCACGTGTTGGCCGAGGTAGAGCACATGGCCAGCCGGGTGGGAATCATCAGAAGGGGAACGCTCGTTGCGATCGAGGACGTCGCTGCACTTAGCTCACGCGTGACGCGACGCTTTGACCTCCGTTTTGCGAATGGAGCCCCATCTTTGGTTTGGCCGGACATACCGGGTGTCATCGACGCTCACGTCGTGGATGACACCGCTCACTTAACCGTGGAGGGATCAGTGGACCCGCTTCTCAAGGCTCTCGCTCAGCACGAGATCCTCGACATCGTCAGTCGTGAGTCCGACCTCGAGGAGATCTTCCTGTCCTACTACGAGGACGAAGACGATGCGTAGCGTGTGGTCCAAGACTCTGTTCGACCGGCGACGGGCGATCTTCTGGTGGAGTCTGGGGTTTGTCCTTCTCACGACCGCGATCGTGTCTATCTATCCATCCGTGCGGGATAGCCCTGAGCTGGATGAGCTTACGAGGCGATTGCCGGCAGGACTGAAGGCACTGATCGGGGAGAGAAGTTTGACGTCACCTGTTGGTTACGTTCAGAGCCGGTTATTTCAGTTGTTGGTTCCCTTGCTCCTGCTCGTCTTTGCCATCGGTCAAGGTGCCGACGCGATAGCCGGTGAAGAGCGTCGCAAGACGCTGGACCTGCTCCTTTCCAATCCCATCTCTCGCCGCAGGGTTGTCCATCAGAAATTCGTGGCGCTTTGCCTGCAGCTGATGACGCTAGGCGTGCTGTTATTCGTTTCCCTGCTGGTTCTGACTGCCGGTTTCGATATCGACCTCGGGGCTGATGGGCTTGCAGCGGCGACGCTCAATGCAGTTCTCTACGCGCTCTGCTTTGGAGCGGGCGCGCTCGCTATAGGTGCGGCCACCGGCTCCAAGGGAGCCGCCGACGGCGTAACTACGTCGATCGCTGCCGCGGCCTATGTCTGGGAGTCCCTCACCGCGATAGTGCCGGATCTGGACGCATACTCGTGGGCATCACCTTTCCATTACTACGTGGCCAGCGATCCCCTGGTTCAAGGGTTCGACGCTCTCTATCTGCTGGGATTCACCTCGGCCACAGCCGCACTGGTCGTTGTGGCCGGCATCTTGTTCTCGAGGCGTGACATTCGGATCTGAGGCATGTTCTCTCGTTCGAGGTAGTTCATTACGACATAGTGGGTTCCTTAAGGGTTTCGCAACCACTCTTGGTCCAGGCTTGACAGCCGATCAGCAGTGATCCGGGAGGGCAAATCTTTCTCCTATTGATTGCATTCATAGGCGGTGCCGCTTCGGCACTGACGCCGTGCGTTCTCCCGATACTTCCCGCTCTGCTGGCCCTGTCGGGTGCCGGATCGCGACGGCGGGTCGTCGGTCTGGTGATCGGCCTCGAGCTTTCGTTCTTCCTGATCGGGATCGTGCTCGCCGGCGTACTGAGTTCGCTCGGTCTCCCGGATTCAATTCTCCAATGGGTCGCGGCCGCGCTCTTGATCGTTTTCGCTCTCACGATGATCGTCCCGCAGCTACACCATGGTTTTCAGTCGATCATGTCGCGATTGACCAACCCGGTCGCTGGTGGCGTCATGCAGCGTGAGGGGTTCGCCGGAGGGTTGCTCGCCGGAGCACCTCTGGGTCTGATCTGGGCCCCTTGCGCGGGTCCCATCCTGGCCGGGATCGCCGTCGCGGGGGCGACCACCCGCTTCGACGGACGGACGGTCGCGATCATGATCGCCTACGGATTGGGGATGCTCGGCCCCTTGCTAGCGATCGGCTTCGGGGGCCGAAAGATGTCGAGCTGGCTGCGACGCAAGCTCGAGGGAGGCAGGCGCGTGGAGATAGGGATGGCCGTGGTCCTTCTCTTTACCGCCGCTGCGGTCGGGTTCGGCTGGGTGAACCGGATAAACCTGTTCCTCGCCGAGAGCATCAATCTCACTTCAACACCGACGGCCGCTCTGGAGCAGCGTGCCTTGACTGGTGGTCGCGCAGTTACGGAGGGGGAACGAGTGCGTCTATCCGAAGGCGAGTTGTTGGCAAACGGCTATCCGGAGCTCGAGACCCTTGCCGATTACGGTCCTGCTCCGGAACTCGCCGGCATCTCGGATTGGTTCAACTCACCCAAGCTTTCCCTCAAGCAGCTTCGAGGCAAGGTTGTCTTGATCGACTTCTGGACATATTCGTGCATCAACTGCATCCGGACGTTTCCCTATCTCAAGCAGTGGCACGAGGACTACAAAGACGACGGGTTCGTGCTTCTAGGTGTACATACGCCCGAGTTCGCCTTTGAGAAAGAGCCTGAAAATGTCGCGGAAGCCATCGAGGATTTCGGAATCAAATATCCGGTTGCACTCGATCCGGACTACGAGACATGGGAAAACTTCTACAACCGCTACTGGCCGGCTCACTACTTGATCGACCGCGACGGAGAACTCCGGTCGGTTCATTACGGCGAAGGGGCTTACGACCGCACAGAGAACGAGATCCGTCATCTGTTATCCCTGGCGCCGATGCGGGACTCAAGGGGAGACGAGGGTGGATCGTTCGGGCTGCGCACCCCCGAGACGTACCTGGGCTATCAGCGGGCCGACCGTTTCGTGGGAAGCGTCGAAGGCGAGTTCGGATTCGTTACCGGGCAACAGGCCGTTTACGAGGCCCCGCCCGACCTTCCTACTCATGCATGGAGCTACGACGGTACGTGGGAGGTGCAGGCGGAAGCTGCGGTTGCCGGACCGGACGCAACACTCGAGCTCAGCTATCTCGCAGCAGATGTGCACATCGTTGCCGGTCCCGGCACGTCGGATTCGGGGACCATCACCTTGCACCAGGGTGAAGCCAGCGAGACCGTCGTGGTGGACGAGCATCGCCTCTACACGCTTGTCTCCGACGAGAGACACCAGGGGACGATCCGACTCGAGCTCTCGGAGGGACTAGAGGTCTATTCCTTCACTTTCGGTTAGGCCGACTATTCGGCCTGTGGGATCGGGATGACAACGGCGAAGCGAGAACCGTGACCCAGCTCGCTTTGCACCCTTAGCTCGCCTCCGAGGGCTTCGACCACCCGCTTGGCGAGCGTCAGCCCTAGGCCTGCGCCTTTCTCGGATCGACTTGCATCGCCGCGCCAGAAGGGCTCGAACACCAACTCGAGAGCCGGGTCGGCGATCCCCTCACCGTTATCTTCGACCGCGATCTCCACTGAGTCTTTGTCCCTCCTTCCGTCGATGCGTACCGTTCCGTCCGAAGGGGTGTGCCGGATAGCGTTCTGAACGAGATTCTGAAGGGGTCTGGTCAGTCGCGGCGAAACCAGCACGTCTTGCGCCGAATCGATCTCGCTTCGAAGCTCCACCCCCTTCTCGATCGCTTTCGCTCCGCAGGCGGCCAAGGCGAGACTCACAATCTCCCCCACGGTCGCTCGCTCCGTTTCGGCCCTTATCGCTCCGGCATCGAGCTGGACGAGCTCGAAGAGATCGTCGACCAGCTCGATGAGAACGCCGAGCGAGCGCCGCATCTCGACCGCGTACCGTCGCAAGGTTGGGGGATCGTCGACCACACCGTCGTCGATCGACTCGACGATCGCGCGCAGCCCGGCGAGGGGCGTCCTCAGATCGTGGGATACGGCAGTGATCAGGTCGTTTCGGACCCCGATCGCTCGTTGTTCGCTTGCGATCGTCTGCTCCAACTGAGTCGCCATCTCGTCCAGAGTGGTTGCGAGCCGATTGAGTTCCGGACCGCCCTCTACCGCATCGATCCGAGAGGAGAGGTCGCCGCGTTTGAGCGCTTCCGCACCGCTTACGAGACTCGCTATTCCGGCTCGGAATGAACGAGACAGGGCAAGGGCAGCTCCGACGCCGACCGCACCCGAGTAAGCGATCAAGGTCGCGATCAGCAATGCGTCGTGCTGAACCAGCATCAGGGCGGCAAGGACGGCGAGGTTCGCCAGGGCAACCACAACCGAGATGAGCGCAAGGGAAGCGAAGCGGAGGCGCACCGAGGCGTTGCGCAAAAGAGGTGACGCCAGCAGAACCATCGCGATCGTTGCAGCGATCGCCGGTAGGAGCAGCTGACCAAGATGGACGACCTCGTCTCCGGGCATGCCGATCGTCCTCGCGACCGCCAAGGTCGCGATCGCACCAACGACCGCCGCGATCGTGACCATCGCGAGGGGGCCGGCTCGTTTCATGGATCGAACCTGTAACCCGAACCCCACACGGTCACTATGTGCTGTGGCCGTGAGGGATCCAGCTCGATCTTCTCCCGCAGCCGGCGTATGTGGACGGTCACCGTCGCCGGGTCACCGTAAAAGGCGAAGTCCCACAGTTCTTCCAGAAGTTCCAGGCGGGTGAAGACCGTGCCTGGGTGCGAGGCCATGTAGAACAAGAGATCGAACTCGCGAGGAGTGAGGGCGACAGGTTCACCTTCCACATACAGTCTTCTCCCCGCGACGTCGATGTTGAGCCGGCCGCAGACGATGTTTGACGCGTCGCCGGGATCCCATTCGTGAGCCCGACGGAGAACCGCTTTCACCCTGGCCACAACCTCACCGGGTGAGAACGGTTTACTAACGTAGTCGTCTGCACCCATCTCCAGGCCCGCGATGCGATCGTGCTCCTCGGTCTTTGCGGTGAGCATGATCACGGGAGTGTCGGCGATCGCTCGCATCTGCTCGAAGACCTGGAATCCATCGATCTTCGGCAACATCAGATCTAGCAGGACGAGATCCGGACGCGCTCCTGTAAAGGATTCAACTGCAGCCTCACCATCCGCCGCCAGCATCACTTCGAAACCGTCCTTGGCCAGGTAGCGACCCAGCACTTCACGCACGATCGCTTCGTCATCGACGACAAGCACCTTTGTGCCCATCTAACGATTGTGCGCCCAAACGATTAACAATTCATTACCTTCGGCTGGGTCACCCCTCCGTAAGGGCCTCTTAATAAGTGCCTGGCTACCCTGAGGCTCCACACTCAGGAGGAGGTTGGCATGGATTCGTCCGAAGGCGGTTCGGCTCCGCGGTTCTTCACCACCCGACGACTGCTCATCGGGTTGATCGTCGCGGCGGTCGGTGTCGCCGTCGTGCTCGTGTGGTTTCAACCCCAGAAGCTGATCCAGGACACGCGTGTCGACGAAGCGCCTCCGGGTGCGATGGAAGACGACGCCATGGCTGAGGACGACGCGATGGCCAAGGAAGATGACGCGATGAAAGAAGACGACGCCATGGCTGAGGACGACGCGATGGCCAAGGACGACGCAATGATGTTCGGAGGCTCCTTCCGTAGCGTGGATCACGAAACGAGGGGCAGCGCCACCCTTGCGCCTGCCGACGACGGGCGTTACTACGTCAGGTTCGAAGACTTCTCCACCGAGAACGGTCCCGAGCTGTTCGTCTACCTGTCGACCGCGCCGGCCTCGGCTGAAGGCCGTGAATTCGCTGAGGACTATGTCGATCTGGGACGCCTGAAGGGGAATATCGGGAACCAGAACTACCTGGTGCCTGAAGGCACAGACATCGACAAGTATCGGAGCGTGGTGATCTGGTGCCGGCGGTTCACCAGTCCCTTCGGCGCTGCACCTCTAGATCCGAGTTAGTGAACGCGCCGACTAGTTGTCTTCGTTCCGATCGAGCGGCAGACCAGCAGCTTCCCAATCGGGAGCCCCATCGACGAGCCTCTTGACCCGAAATCCCTTGTCCTTCAGGTAGCGGGTTGCCTCCGGGGCAAGAGCGCAAAGCGGCCCCCGGCAATAGGCGACTATCTGCTTGCTCTTCGGAAGCTCCCTGACACGCCTCTTCAGATCTTCGAGTGGGATGGAAACCGCGCCGGGGATGTGTCCCGCGAAGTACTCCTCTTCGGGGCGGACGTCGAGCACAACCAGCTTTTCCTTACGCTTGATGCGTTTCCACAGGTCTTCTTTGGTGAGCTCCTCGATCTCGTCTTCGCCGAGGTACTCGTGGACGAGCTTTTCGACATCTCCTCGGCTGGCTCGAGCGATCGCCTGCAGCGAGCGCCAGAATCCGACAACCTCTGGTGATGCGAGACGGTAGTAGATGAAGGTGCCTTCTCGGCGATTCGTCACAAGTCCGGCGTTCTTGAGGATTTGGAGGTGCTGGCTGGTGTTGGCGATCGATTGATGAACCTCGGCAGCCAGTGATTCGACGCTGCGCTCGCCGTTAGCCAGGACATCCACGATCTCAGCTCGTCGGCCGTTGGAGAGGGCTTTAGCTACTTGAGCAAAGCCATCGAAGAGAGCCTCTTTGGTAGCGCGGGTGCTCATGAGGGCATCGTAGGTGCAATCAATCGTTCACTTGAATGTTTCTCACGCAGATTTAGGCTCACATCCAGACCAGAGGCCGCGGTCAAGAGGGCGGCCGCGGCCGCGGCGGCCGGCAAGCCCCAAAGATCGGCGACAGATCCGAACACCAGGGCGCCGATGACGTAACCGGCGTCTCGCCACATTCGAAAGAAGCCGACCGATGAAGGACGACGGTGTTCTGAGGACATGTCGGCGGCTGCCGCGATCAGGGACGGGTAGGCCAGAGCAGTGCCCACTCCGAGAACCACTGCTGCCGCAAGAGCAGGCATAAGTTGTTGCGTTAGGGCAAAGACGGTGAGAGAGGAGGCCTGAAGCAACATGCCTGCTCCGATCGGAGCTCTTCTTCCGATGCGGTCCGATAGAGGACCTGTGAACAGTTGCAAAACCCCCCAAACGATCGGGTAGGTCGCGGCCACGGCTGCGATCTGCGGCGTGGAAAGGTCGGCTCTTGTCAGCAGCAACGGCAGTAGGGCCCATGCGAATGCATCATTGGCGTTGTTGACGAGTCCGGTACGTGCGCAGGTGTTCAGGAGGCGGTCTTTGAACAATGACCGGAGCTGAAGGTGAGGCTTGAGATTGATGACCGAATGAGTGTCTCGAGCTACGAACGAGCTCAAGAGTGCGCCGCCGACGACGACGACCAGTCCGAGAACAAATGGTTCGGGGCGAAGCCCGAAACGTTCCGCTAGCAGCCCTGATCCGAGTGCAGAAAGACCGACCGCCGCGTAGCCGGCGAATTCATTTAAGCCGACAGCTCGCCCTCGTTCGTGATCACCTGCGAGTTGGATCTTCATCAGCACGGTGGTCGACCAGGTGAGACCTTGATTCACCCCGAGTAGGAGATTGGCGGCGATGACCCAACCCCACGTTGGGGCCCACATCAATAGCAGCGGGACGGGAAGACCAACGAGCCATCCTGCAACGAGGACCCGTCGCGGACCGAAGCGCTCGGCTAGCAACCCGGCGACGAGGTTGCTGGGGGCCTTGGCCAACCCGAAGGTCACCAAGAAGAGGGAAGTGGCTAACCCCGACGCCAGCCCGAACTCGCCCTTGGCAAGTAACGGGATCAGTGACCGCTCTTGTCCGACCAACGTTCCAACCAGCGCATTGATCCCCACCAGGAGAGCGAACTGGGGCAGGTTGGCCCGGATCCCCCTGTTCGAGAGGAATACTGTCATCCTAGGAATATACTATTCAAGCGAACACTTGACAATAGCGTTTGGCGGGGTCAATATTCAGACGTTCGCCCCGAGGAAGAAAGGCGAGAAGACATGATCTTCAGGCAGTTCCTACACGACGAGCGCTCCTGCACTTCGTACTTGATCGGCTGTCCCATCGAGGGCGTAGCAGCGGTCGTCGATCCTCAGGGCGATATCTCTTTTTACCTCTCGATCGCCAAACGGCTTGGCTTGCGCATAACCGATGTGCTCGAGACACACGTCCACGCCGACCATGTCTCAGCGGCCCGGGAGCTCGCCGACGCGGTGGACGGAACGTTGAGATTGGGACATGGTGCTCAGGTTGGCTTCGAGTACGAACCGCTGTCTGACGGCGACATCCTCGAAGTCGGAAACCGGCGCATCCGAGTCATGCACACCCCCGGTCACTCACCCGAGCACGTATGCCTTCTAGTGGACGATTGGGTTCTTCTTACCGGTGACACCCTGTTCGTCGGAGACGTCGGCCGTATCGATCTCGCGCTTGAGGAGCTCGACGAGGACGAGAAACGAGATCGTGCTCGTCAGTTGCATTCATCGCTGCAGAAACTCCTCGATCTCCCTCCGGAGACAGAGATCTACCCGGGTCACTATGCCGGCTCGAGCTGCGGGCGCGGGATGGACGGAAAAACGATCTCAACGATCGCTCGGGAGAAGCGCGCCAACCGGGCTTTGAATCTTGATCTCGAAACGTTCATTGAGTTCCAGCTTTTCAAGGCGCCAAGGCCACCCGAAGACTTCGAGCGCATTAAGCGGGCAAACGTCGGTCTCGATACGTCGGCGAAGGCTCCGGATCGGATCTGAGGAGGTGATGCCAGGGGGTGCAACGAGGTGAGGCGGCGAAGCGGGCTCATCGTGGGGGCACGCAATCGTGCCTGAGAGAAAGGTTTTGCTATGGCAACGGCGAGTGCAGACGCAAGGCTGTCCGGCACCGCGGAGTCTTCAGATCTCCGGATCGGTACCGGTCTGATGTCGTTCGCGGCCATCGGCTTCATCGGTTACGCCATCATCTTCTTGGTTCGCAACTTCACCGACAGCTTCCTCGAACTGGGCATCGGTCACAGCGAAGTGGACGTCGGCAAGGATCAGATCGCACAGTTCAGCCCGTCGCTGTATCACTACATCGGCCATCTCCACATCGCGGTTTCTGGGTTCATCGCCGCGACCGGGTTGGCGGTTCTGTTCCTGGTTTGGTTCGGTGTCCGTCGTCGCTACATGTGGGCCTGGGTTGGAGCCGTTGCAGCACCAGTCCTTGGTCTCGCGGTCGCGCTGCCGGCTCACTATCCAAACAACTTCGACACGCTCGGACACCTGGGTCTGATCTACCTGGCAACGATGATCTTCGTGGTCGGTTCACTGATGTCGCTCAGAGAGCTTGTGGCCGATCGGACGAAGGAAGTGACGTGAAACCTCTTGAGGGAAATGTCACGGAGCGGCTTTCGGTACCGGCCGGCGAGCTGTTCGACCTGATCTCGAATGTCCACCGGCTACCCGAATGGAACGAGCACATCCACCACGTGGTGGAGGCGCCTGATGGCGAGACGCACCCGGGTGACGAATGGGTGGTTGAGATCCGAGCGATGGCGTCACACCGGAACAGTCGCTCTCGGATCGAGAATGTCGATCGGGAAGCAGGACGATTCGCCTTGATGTCACAAACGGACGACGGCAACCCTTCCTATGCCAAGTGGGAGTGGTTGGTGACGCCGGCGAATGGTCAAACCGAAGTGCGCGTGTCGTGGCAGATATATCCCAAGACCTTCTGGCGCAAGTTCTTGCTCTCCAGGATTCGTCACCGACAGCTTAAGGAGGAAGTACGCGGCTCGCTTCGGGAGGCCGAGCGAGCCGCAACCGTCCTTGGTGTGGGTCGCCAGGGAATCGAACCCTGAACCTTTTTGTGGGTTGTTTTTCAAGGGCGAAGACCGGCCAAAGTGACATCAACCAACCGGCGCGTGGCTGCCTTCGACGAGAAGCTGCTAGCTGCCGTGAGGGCGTGCAGACAGTAGCTGGCAAGCTCACCGGGGGAGATGTCATTCCGTATCTCTCCCTCTTCAATGCCGTTCTTGATCAGCTCTCGGATCATCTCGAGTAACTGATGTTCGGCCCGAGCTACGTGATCGTCCCGATGAAGTAGGGCG
>Ga0190265_10002335_pt1 | contig 12742 bp, 8 predicted proteins | sample Popmic124T_FD_133135 | JGI IMG/M metagenome (GOLD analysis project Ga0190265, IMG submission 133135) | Populus adjacent soil microbial communities from riparian zone of Indian Creek, Utah, USA - 124 T | ecosystem: Environmental > Terrestrial > Soil > Riparian zone | place: USA: Utah | collected... | reverse complement strand
CGATGAGCGTCCCGACGAAGCTGCCATCGGTGACGGCGCTGCCGGCGACCGCGCCAACGCCGGCGCCGGCGACGCCGCCGGCCTGCTCCTGTGTCGCGCACGAGGACGCGAACACGGAGGCGACGAGGATCGGGATCATCAGTAGCTTGTTCGGTACACGGATGTTCATGGGATGGTCTCGCCGGTGGATCGTGCATGTCGCGGGCCACCACCGCCGAGCGGGCAAGTGCAGTCGCTGTCGGTTGAACCCCGGTGACCCCAGGTCAGGCGGATCACGCCGAGTCACACGCGCTCGGGCGCGACAGCGCGGTGGTGAACGCCGAGCCCGCCCGGATGGCTCCGCTCGCGACGCGGTTCACCCGATCACGGGTCGGCGTGCTAGCTTCGCGCGGTGGGAGGGGTCGATGGGTGAGGCAATCAACCTGTCCTGGGCGTCGATCCGGGCCCTGGCGCCCGCCCTGCTGCTCGCCTGTGGTGGTGGTGGTCGCGCGACCGGGGCCACAGCGAGCGAACGCGGGGACGCCAGCTCCGGACCAGCTGCCCGGCCGCGCGGCGCCGCGCTCTCGATCTCCTGCGGCGCCGCGACGCAGCGCAGGTTCGATCGCGGCTTCTTCCTGCTGCACAACATGATGTACTCGCAGGCGCGCACCGAGCTCGAGGCGGCCATCCAGGAGGACGGCCGGTGCGCGATGCTCCACTGGGGCGTGGCGATGAGCTGGTTCCAGCCGCTGTGGTCGGGCCAGCCGACCGAGCAGGCGCTGCAGAGCGGGTCGGACGCGATCGACAGGGCGCGGTCGCTCGGCGGCGGAGAGCGCGACCGGGCCTACATCGCCGCAGCGGCCAGGTACTACGAGGACTGGAAGAAGAAGGACACCACCGCGCGGCTGAAGAGCTGGGAAGCCGGCCAGCGCGAGCTGGCGTCGCGCTACCCGGACGACGTCGAGGCGCAGGCGTTCTGGGCGCTCTCGCTGCTGGCGACGGCGGACAAGCACGACCGGACCTACGCCCGGCAGAGTCGAGCTGCCGGGTCGCTCGAGAAGCTCCTGAGGCTCCGACCGGAGCACCCCGGGCTGATGCACTACCTGATCCACGCGTACGACAACCCGGCCCACGCGCACCACGGCGCGCACATGGCCAGGCAGTACGGCGCCGTCGCGCCGCGGGCGCCGCATGCGCTGCACATGCCGAGTCACATCCATGTCCGGCTGGGCAACTGGGACGACGTGATCGAGTGGAACCAGAAGTCGGCGAGGGCGGCCAGGGAGCAGCCTGCGGACGGCCGGGTGTCGCGCGACTTCCTCCACGCGATGGACTACCTGACGTACGGCTATCTGCAGAAGGGAGACGATCGCCGCGCCCGGGAGGCGGTGGCGACGATCGACGATCCCTCGGTCCAGTACGAGCCGAACAACGGGCCGGCGTCGTACGCGCTCGCCGCCACGCCGGCGCGGTACGCGATCGAGCGCGGCGAGTGGAGCGAAGCCGCCGCGCTGCCGGTGCGGCACGTCCCTTACTCGTGGGACAGGTTTCCGTGGGCGGAGGCGGTGACACACGCGGCGCGCGCGCTCGGGGCGGCCCGGACCGGAAAGGCGAAGCAGGCCAGGAGATCGCTCGCCGAGATGGAACGCCTCCTGTTGCTGGTCGAGTCCACATGGTGGAAGGAGCGGATCGCGATCGATCGCGACGTGGTGCAGGCATGGCTCGCCCACGGTGCCGGCGACGCGGTGAAGGCAGTGGATCTCATGAGCGCCGCCGCGACCAGGGAGATCGCGGCCGGCAAGGACTCGGCCGAGCCGGGCCACGTGATCGGAGCGGCCGAGCAGCTGGGCACGCTGCTCCTCGAGCTCAAGCGCCCCAGGGAGGCGCTCGAGGCCTTCCGGACCGCGCTCGGTGACTCGCCCGGGCGATTCAACGCGCTCCACGGCGCCGGGATGGCGGCAGAGGCGGCAGGGATGGAGGCCGAAGCCAGCGCCTACTACGCCGATCTGGTGGCGAGGTGCGCCGGGGACACGACCCGCGCGGCGTACCAGCACGCGAGGGCCTACGTGGTCCGCACCGGGCAGGCGCCCTCCCGGTAGCGACCGCACCCTCGCTCTCACGCGGCATAGATCCGTCCGTGGCACGGTTACCGGGTCATGGCGAAGCTCACTCGAAGGCAGTTCTGTGCGGCCAGCGGCGCGCTCTGGCCCGTGGCGGCCACTCTGTCCTGCGCCGGCGCGCGACCGGCGCCCGCGGCCGCGCCGCCGGCGGGTCCGCGCAGCGATCACCGGATCCGCGGCGACGCGGGCGATCTGTTCGTCCGCGAGGTGCGGCCCTCCGCGAGCCAGAAGCGCCCTCCCCTGCTCCTCCTGCACGGCGCCCGCGTGCCGGGTGTTGCTTCGTTCGATCTCCCGGTGCCGGGCGGCTCGCTGGCCGCCGACCTGGCCGCCGCCGGCCACCACGTCTTCATCCTGGATGCGCGCGGGTACGGCGGCTCGACCCGCCCGCCCGAGATGGAGCGACCGCCCGGCGCCGGCGATCCGCTCGTGCGCTCGTCGGAGGTGGTCCGCGACGTCGCCGCCGCTGTCGAGTGGATCCGCCGCCGCGTCTCGTCGCCGCGCGTCGCCCTGCTGGGATGGGCGACCGGCGGGCACTGGCTGGGCCACTACTGCACCCTGTACTCCGATCGCGTGAGCCACCTCGTCATCCACAACAGCCTGTACGGCGGAACGCCGGAGCACCCGAGCCTGGGGCGCGGCTCCGATCTCGAGGATCCCGCGCACCCGGGCCGCTTCCACAAGGCGGCGTTCGGACCCTATCGCCTGAACGCCGGCCCCTCGCTGCTGGGCGCATGGGACCGCAGCATCCCGGCCGAGGACAAGGCGAGCTGGCGAGATCCGGCAGTCGCCGAGGCCTACGTCGCGGCCGCGCTGGCCAGCGACTCGACCAGCGCCACGCGCACCCCGCCCAGCTTCCGCGCCCCGACCGGAGCACTGGAGGACAGCTTCTACCTGGCCACCGGCCGCCAGCTGTGGGACGCATCGCTCATCCTCTCGCCCACCCTGGTGCTGCGATCCGAGCTCGACTTCTGGACGCGCGCGGAGGACCGCGAGCGTCTGAGCGAGCGCCTGGTGCGCGCTCCGCGGGTCGAGAGCGGCACCGTGGCCGACTCGGCTCACTTCGTGCACCTTGATGGACCCGCGCGAGGCCGCGCCCGGTCCCTCGAGACCGTGCTGTCCTTCCTGGCCCACTGCCGCGCCGGCGAGAAGACGTTGACATCCACGCCCCGGGCGACTCTATTGCGCGGCATGCGGTCCGTGTAGCCAGGACAAACCCGGCCGGGCTGCGGGTCATGTCGGTTCTCGTGCGACCTGGCTCGGCCAGACTGGAGCAGCGCCGTGACCAGAACTGGCCCTCGTCGCCGATCGGCGATCGTCACCGTGGCGGTCGCCGCCGCCGCGCTCGCCCTCACCGTCGCCTGGCCCGCCTCTGCAGGCGATGACCACCGCGGCCGTCAGGTCATCGACCTCACCGGAGACTGGAAGTTCGCCCTCGCGAATCCGGAGGGGATCGAGGTCCCGCCCGGGTTCGCCGAGGCACACCTGCCTCGGTACGACGACTCCGGCTGGCGGACCCTCGACGTCCCGCACGACTGTAGCATCGAGCTCGACCCCACGGCCGGGCCGGGCACCAGCGCCGGCACCGGCTTCCTCCAGGGAGGTCTCGGCTTCTATCGCAAGCAGTTCGCGCTGCCCCACCGGGAGGCCGGCGAGCGGATCTCGATCGAGTTCGACGGCGTGTACATGAACTCGGAGATCTACGTCAACGGCCAGCTGGTCGGCACCCACCCGTACGGCTACACCGGCTTCGCCTTCGACATCTCCGGCGTCGTCCACACCGACGGGACACCCAACCTCGTGGCGGTGAAGGTGCAGAACCGCCTGCCCAGCAGCCGGTGGTACTCCGGCAGCGGAATCTACCGGAACGTCCGCCTGGTCGTGACCGAGCCGGTCCACGTAGCGCGCTGGGGCACGTTCGTCACCACACCCGAGGTGGCCACCACGATCGCCGACGGATACGCCGACGTGCACGTGGCGACCGACGTGGTCAACGAGGGGCTCGAGCCGGCGGACCTCGAGGTGACACGCACCATCCGGGACCGGCGCGGTCGAGTCGTGGCCCGCTCCAGGTCGTCGCTCGTCGTCGATCCGGGCACCAGCCGCGACACGGCCGTCCTCCGGGTCCACGACCCTGCCCTGTGGTCGATCGGCGCGCCGGCCGTGTACACGCTCGAGACCCGCCTGTCGGCCGGCCGGGAGGTCGACCGGGTCTCGACCCGCTTCGGGATCCGCTGGGTCGAGATCGATCCGGCCGAGGGCATGCTCATCAACGGCGAGTACACCAAGATCCGCGGCGTCGACATGCACCACGATCTCGGCGCGCTCGGCGCCGCCGTCAACCGCGACGCCGTCTGGCGCCAGCTCTCCATCATGAAGGGGATGGGGGTCAACGCGCTGCGAACCGCACACAACCCGCCCGCACCCGAGGTGATCGACGCCTGCGAGCAGCTCGGCATCGTCGTCATGGTCGAGGCCTTCGACACCTGGCGCAGCAACAAGACCGACTTCGACTACGGCGACTGGTTCGAGCTCGAGGCGCCCGGCGCCGGCGGGCTGCTCTGGTCCGATGTCGACATCATGGAGATGGTCAACACCTTCAAGAACTCGCCGGCCGTGATCATGTGGTCGATCGGGAACGAGATCCGCGATCAGACGGTCGAGGACGCCGAGCGACTGGTGGCCGACATCGAGTCGATCGACACCACCCGCCCGATCGTGTGGGGCAGCGACAGCTACCGCACCCCGCCCAGCCCCGACTCGACCAACGGCCGGATCGCGCTCCTGCTCGACGGCGTCGGGCTCAACTACAACACGGCGCAGTCGGTCGACGCCCTCCGCGCCCTCTACCCGGACACGTTCTGGTTCGAGTCGGAGTCGTCCTCCTCGACGTCGTCGCGCGGCTTCTACCAGTGGCCTCACCAGCTCAACACGGGCGAGGACTACACGCCGGGCCGGCGCATGGTGTCGTCGTACGACAACAACATGGCGTCGTGGACGATGCCCGGCGAGTACGGCCTCAAGAAGGATCGCGACCGGAAGTTCTTCACCGGCGAGTTCCTCTGGTCCGGCTTCGACTACATCGGCGAGCCGACGCCCTACTTCGACCAGTTCCCGGTCAAGGCGTCGTTCTTCGGCGCGGTCGATACGGCCGGCTTCCCCAAGGATCTCTTCTACGCGTTCGCCAGCCAGTGGACGGAGGTTCCGATGGTCCACCTGGTGCCGATGAACTGGACCGACCACGAGCCGGGCCAGGAGGTCGTCGTCTGGGCCTACGCCAACGTCGACACGGTCGAGCTCTTCTCGGGCGGCGTCTCGCTCGGGGTCCGGCGCTACGACCACAAGACGACCACGTTCGGCACCGAGTACCTGGAGACCACCGAGCCGACCGGGGACGACAAGACGTTCCCCTCCGGCAGCTACACCAGCCCCAACGGGAGCACCGGCAAGCTCCACCTCACGTGGAGCGTCCCCTTCGCGCCGGGCGAGCTGGTGGCGGTGGCGAGCCGGGACGGGGTGGAGGTGGCGAGGGACACTCTCCGCACCGCCGGCGACCCGCACGCGCTGCGGCTGTCACCGGACAGGCATGTCATCGGCGCCGACGGCCGGTCGCTGTCGTTCGTGACCGTCGACGTCGTCGACCGTCACGGCGTCATCGTGCCCTCGGCTGACGACCTGGTTCACTTCCAGGTGCACGGCGGGAGGCTGGCCGGGGTCGACAACGGCCGGCAGGAGAGCGCCGAGAACTACAAGGCGGACTCGCGCTCCGCCTTCCACGGCAAGGCGCTGGCGATCATCCAGTCGGACGGACACCCGGGTCCGATCGCGGTCACGGCGACCGCCGAGGGCCTGCTGCCGGCGAGGACCACCGTGTTCGAGATCCGCTCCGCGAGGCGGAGGGGACCGATCGGCGCGGTGGACCCGATCGCGCGCACGCCGGTCGGGGTCGCGCCGGCCCTGCCGGAGACCGTCACCGTCGTGCGGAGCGACGGAACCACCTCGCAGGAGGAGGTGAGCTGGTCCCCGGTCACGCCGGAGCAGCTCGAGTCGGAGGAGCCGTACGAGGTCGAGGGCGAGGTCGACGCGCATGGCCACGGTCACGGCGATCGGGTCATCGCGCATGTCACGCCGTTCGCCGTGTCCGAGGTGAAGACGTTCGTAACCTCGGTGCCGGTCGGCGTCCTGCCGTTCCTGCCGGGCGAGGCCAGGGTGACCTACAGCGACGGAGTCAGCGCCTACTTCGAGGTCGACTGGGATGCCGTGCCGGTGGAGGATGTGGAGGTGCCGGGTGAGCTGTCGGTCGAAGGCGTCCTCACGGGCACCGAGCTCGCGACGTCGATCCTGGTGACGGTCTCGGAGGCGTACACGCCGGGCCAGAACCTGGCCCTGGACGCGGCGGCGACGGCCAGCTTCAGCGGCGCTCCCGAGACGGTACCCGCGTCGCTCAACGACGGCGTCACGTCGGACCCGGACGGATGGTCCAGTCTGTACGAGAAGGACGCGACGGCCCTGCTGCCGGCGTTCAGCCTGGCCCAGCCTCAGGACTGGGTGTCACTGACCTGGGAGACGCCGCAGGCGCTCGACTCACTCGCCGCCTACTTCCGCCTGGCTGACGGCAGGAGCTTCCCCGCCGAGGTCGCGGTCGAGGTTTGGGACGGGCGAGCGTTCGTCCCGGCCGCCAACCAGGCGGTGACGTGGGCCGAGGAATCCGAGCAGCCGACCGCGATCACCTTCGATCCGGTCTCCACGACGCGCATCCGCCTTGTCATGACCAGCGCGGCGCCCGGAACCCCGGACGGCTTCGTCCAGATATCGGAGCTGCAGGCCCTCGGCGATCGTCCGGACGCGCCCACCGGCGACCCGCTCGCCGGCGAACCACCGGACGGTGGAGGCTGCACCACCACCGGCGATTCACCCATCAGCTTCCTCGCCCTGCTGCTGACCGCATTGGCCGCTCCCCTCGCCCGACGATCGCGCAGACGCGCACATTGAACGCCTTCCCGGATAGCATGCGCTTCGCACCCCTGGTGGTCCTCATGACGATACCTGTTGCATGTGCTCCCTCCGGCGCCTCGCGCGGCGCTGCCGGCACCGGGAGCTACGACGACCTGGTCGCGCTGTTCAGGGACTGGCGCGCGTTCGAGCAGCCGCCGATGCGCGAGGGAGCGCCGGACTACACGGCGTCCACCACCGCGCGCAGGCACGGCGAGCTGAAGAAGTACCGGTCGCGGCTCGACGCGATCGACCCGAGCTCCTGGCCGATCGCGCAGCGGGTCGACCACGAGATCGTGCGCGCCGAGATGAACGGGTTCGACTTCTACGTGCGCGTGCTGCAGCCGTGGACGCGGGATCCGGCCTTCTATCACTCCGTGTGGACGGAGCAGAGCGACACGCCGGCTCACGAGGGGCCGACCCACCACGGTGTCGTGGAGCTCTGGACCTACTCGTTTCCGCTGTCGCCGGATGCCGCGGCCAGGCTCGCGCGCGAGCTCGGCGTGGTCGCGCCGCTGCTCGAGCAGGCTCGCGTCAACCTGACCGGCAACGCGCGCGACCTCTGGGTCGCCGGCATCGTCACGATCAAGCAACAGGTCGCGGCGCTCCGGGAGCTGGAGGCGAAGACGGCCGGGGCCGGTCCAGATCTCCAGTCCGCGATCCGCGCGGCCAGCCAGGCCACGGCATCGTTCGTGGCCTGGCTCGAGCAGCAGGCGCCGTCGAAGACGGGTCCGTCCGGCATCGGCGTGGAGCAGTACGACTGGTGCTTGTCGAACGTGCACCTGTTGCCGATGACGTGGGCGGACGAGGTCGCGCTGCTGCGGAGCGAGCTGGCGCGAGCGCACACCTCGCTGCGGCTCGAGGAGCAGCGCAACCGCGACCTGCCCCCGATGGTCGGCATCGCGAATCAGAGTGAATACGACCGCCGCAGCAACCAGGCGGTCACCCGCTTCATCGACTTCCTCGAGAAAAAGGACCTCATCGAGATCCGCAGCTACATGGATCCGGCGCTGCGAGCGCAGATGGGCCGGTTCGTGCCGGAGGACTCTCGCAACTTCTTCGCCATCGCCAGCCACCTCGAGCCTCTGGCGCTCTACACCCACTTCTATCACTGGTGGGACCTGGCCCGGATGCGCGAGGACCCGCACCAGAGCCCGATCCGCCGCGGCCCGCTCCTCTACAACATCTGGGACAGCCGCGCCGAGGGCATGGCCACGGCGATGGAAGAGATGATGCTGCACGCCGGTCTCTTCGACGACAATCCGCGGGCGCGGGAGATCATCTGGATCATGCTGGCGCAGCGCGCGGCGCGCGGGCTGGGCTCGCTGTACGCGCAGGCGAACCAGTTCACCATGAAGCAGGCGGCCGACTTCCACGTGAAGTGGACGCCGCGCGGCTGGATGCGCGAGGACCTCGACCTCCTGGGCTTCGAGCAGCACCTGTACCTGCGCCAGCCCGGCTACGGCACCAGCTACCTGTCCGGCAAGTTCCTGCTCGAGCGCCTGTTCGCGAGCCGCTCGCGCGCGCTCGGCGGGGATTTCACGGTCAAGCGCTTCTTCGCCGAGCTCGACCAGGCCGGGCTCATCCCGGTCTCTCTGATCGCGTGGCAGCTCACCGGCGAACGCGACTAGACTGATCCACCTGGGCATGAATCGAGGCAACCATGAGTGAGGCGAAAGACGCGGTGGCCGAGGCAATGGCGCTGAACAAGCGCCTGGCGGCGAAGCTCCTGGTCAGGAAGCAGGAGCTCGAGGCGGAGCAGGCCGCCGGGCCGACCGACGTCCGCGCCGGGGCGCTCGCCGACGAGCTGGCCCGCGTCGCAGCCGACTATCGAGGCGCGCTGGCCGAGCTCGCCGAGCTGCGCAAGCTCGGGGCAGCGGCCGAGCATGGCGCGGCGAGCGTCATCGGGGCGGACCTGGCCGGCGATCCCGTGCTGCAGACCTACGAGGAGCGCGCGCTCGACGCGGCCCGCGCCCACATCGCGGAGCTGGAGGCGCAGGCCAGCCTGGGCGAGGTCGGGGAACCCGCGCCGGTGAAGGAGCCGCTCACGCGCAAGCAGTCCGACGACGAGGCGCGCGCCGAGTTCGAGGCACTGCGCGCGAAGCGATCCGCGCCGCCGAAGAAGACCCTGTGACGCGCGAGGTCCGGCCGGGCCTGCCGCGCCGAACTTGACCGGTTCCTCGATCGCGTCCAGAGTCGCTGCGATGGAGTCGTCGAGGGGCGCTCCCCCGGTTCCGGACGGTCTCGAGGGAAGCGTCGCGGGACCAGAGCCCGGTGGCCGCGCCGTCGGCGCGCTGCTCAACCTGTTCCTCTGGCCGGGCATCGGCCACTTCGCCGCCGGTCGGTTCCTGGCCGGATCGCTGTGGGCGGCCACATCCCTGGTGCTCATCCTGGGGGCGCCGTTCAGCGCATTTCTTCCGCTGCTCGGCATGGCCGGCTGCCGCATCGCCTCCGCGGTGGATGTCGCTGCCCGCCGCCCGGGCAGCCCGCCGGCGCGAATCCGGGTGGCCTGGGTGCTGGCAGGGCTGATCGCCGCCGGCGGCGCATTCGCCGCGATCAGGATCCACTATCTGGAGGGTTTCAAGATCCCGTCCGTGGGGATGGCGCCCACGCTGGCCATCGGCGACCACGTGTGGGCCTTCAAGCTGGCCTATCGCCTGGGCGAGATCGAGCGAGGCGACGTGATCGTGTACGTGGAACCGTGCAACCAGGACCGGGACATGGCGCACCGCGTGATCGGCTTGCCGGGCGACACCGTCGAGGTCCGCTGCGACGTCGCCTACGTGAACGGACGCCCTCAGCCGCAGCGGCTGGTGCCGGGCGACTGCCAGTACTGGGACCTCGAGGGCCGGAGTGACTGGAAACAGCGCGACTGCACCCGCTACGTCGAGACGATCGACGGAAGAGATCACGAGATCCTGCAGGCTCTGGATCGGCCCGAGCACGACCGCGCCCGGGCAGAGCTCCCGGACGGGGAGGAGCCGCTCCTGCTCGGCAGTCGCGACTTTCCGCTCGATGAGCTGCCGAGCTGCGCCGACGTCGGCGATGGCCGGCAGCGCGCCGAACCCGCTCCCGGTCGGATCGAGTCGTCACCGCGCCCGGCCAGCACCTGCGCTCCCCACCGGCACTACGTGGTGCCTGCCGGTCATGTCTTCGTCATGGGCGACAATCGCGACAACTCGGCCGACTCGCGCCATGCCGGGCCGGTGCCCGTCGAGCTGGTCAAGGGGCGCGTGCTCTCCATCTGGTGGTCGTCCGGAACTCCCGCGGATGGGCCGGCCTGGGGTCGGATCGGCGACGTTCGCTGATCCCGGTCAGCCGCGCGCTATGAGGTAGGCCGCGACTGCGGCGAGGGCGAGGCCGGTGGCGCGCGCCGCGGACAGGTGCTCGCCGAACACGGCGATCCCGACGATCGCGAGAATGGCGCTGACCGAGACGTTCGCGATCACCGAGGCGCTCGAGAGCGACCAGCCGGACCGGTAGATGAAGAAGAAGCCGGCCTCGATGCCGAAGGCGGCCAGCCCGACCGCCAGCCCCGCGACCAGCTCGGCCCGGCCGGGCTGCCAGCGCGGGCCGGTCGTGACCGCGAGCAGGCTGGCCAGCGCGAACGCCGCGCCGTAGGCGACGGCGAGCATCGGCCACGGGCTCACCACTCCCGACGCCCTCTGGGCCAGGTGATAGACCACGCCGGACGCGATCAGGAGGGCGAGCAGGAGCATCCGGCTACCGTACGGGCCGGCCCATCATGCGTCCATTGCAACCTTTGGATGGATCCATGCACACAGCGTATGATGGCTTCCATGCCGCTCTCCCGTGACCAGCTCGAGGCGTTCGCCGCGGTTGCGCGCGCCGGCAGCTTCACGCGCGCCGCGGGCGCGCTGCACCTGAGCCAGCCCGCCCTGTCGCGGCGGATCACCGGGCTCGAGGAGCAGCTGGAGACCATGGTGCTCGTCCGCGGCCGCACCGGGACTTCGCTGACCGAGGCCGGGCGCCGGCTGCTCGACTTCGTCGAGGCGCAGCAGGCGCTCGAGGAGGAGCTGCTCGGCGACATCGAGGCCTCGCCGGCCTCCTACCGCGGGGTCGTGCGGCTCGCCGGGCTCTCCTCGCTCGTCCCGCCGGTGGTGCTGCCGGCGCTGGCGCCGTTCCTGCGCGAGCACCCCGCGGTGCAGATCGAGATCCACCGCGAGGTCGACCGCGGCGTCATCGAGGCTCTCAGCGCGGGGCGCGTCGACTTCGGGATCTCCCAGGACCCCTCCGACACCCCCGGGATCATCGACCTGCCGCTCGGCGAGGAGGAGTTCGTCATGGTCGAGAGCAGCGCGCACGAGGCCCGCCGCGACGTCTTCCTCGACGTCGGCCCGCGCGACAACACGACCGAGTCGTTCCTGGCCGCGCAGCCGGCGCGGCTGCGGCCGCGCGGGCGCTTCACCCGCTCGTTCATGCACGACGAGGCGGGCATCCTGCTCGGTGTCGAGCTCGGGCTCGGCCGCGCGGTGAAGCCGCGCCACACGGTTCCGAGCAGCGTGGCGGTGCGCGTGGATCCGAGCTTCGTCCCGGTGATCAGGCCCGTCTACCTCCATCACCGGCGGCAGCGCTACTACGGCCGCCTGCACCAGGCGATCTCGAGCCGCATCGAGGTCGCGGTGCGCGAGCGGCTCGAGAAGCGACCGCGACGGCGGCGGGGGACGTAGACGCCGCGGTCGCTCCGATATCGAGCGCCGGCTCGCGAGGCAGCAACCCAGGCCACATCGCCGCGGGCCGGAGACCTCCGGGCTTCAGGCTCCGGGCTTCAGACCTCAGACCTCAGACCTCAGACCTCAGACCTCAGACCTCAGCAGAGGTGTCTCGCATCTCCGAGGACGCAGCGAAGCGATTCTCCGACCTGAAGCCTGAAGCCTGAAGCCTGAAGCCTGGAGCCCCTCCGGCCGCCGGGGGTGAAAGGGTGAAGCCGAGGGGACGGCCAAACTGCTCCCACTTTTTGGTGATTTTGACCCTCCCGCGGCTCATCCATCCGCCTCCCGCGGCGCCCCGGACTGGTAAGATCGGCAGCGCGTGTCCGCGGGAGGAACACCAACGGCCCTGGCGCTCGGGCTCGATGAGCCGGCGCTCGCCCGCGTTCGCGCCGAGCTGGAGCCGGGCGGGTTCGCGCTGATCGCGGCGGCCGCGCCGGACGCGGCCGATATCGGGTCCTGCCACGTGGCCATCCTGGCCGAACCGCCGCGGACCAACGGCCAGAGCGAGCCGCGAACGGCCGCCGGCGACGCGGCCGAGGCGTCGTGGCGCGAGCGCCTGGCCGCGCTGCACACCGCGCGTCCGGACCTGGCCGCGGTGCTGCTCACCCCGGATCCGCGCTCGGTGTGGGTGACCGGCGCGCTCAAGAACCGGCGCCTCAGCCAGGCGGTCCACGTCGACTTCCGCCCCGGCGAGCTCATCGCCGCCTGCCTGGCCGCGCAGGAGCTGGGCCTCCTGCGCCAGGAGGTGACCGAGCAGCGCCGCCTGTCCCAGCACCGGATCGAGGTGATGGCCACGCTGGGTGAGGTGACCGCGGCGACCGCCGATCTCGGCTCCTTCGCCGAGGTGCTCGAGGTGGTGACGCGCGAGCTCCACCGCGTGATCCGCTTCGACATGGTCGCGGTGCTGGTCGCCGTCGACGG
>Ga0190265_10002334_pt1 | contig 12746 bp, 8 predicted proteins | sample Popmic124T_FD_133135 | JGI IMG/M metagenome (GOLD analysis project Ga0190265, IMG submission 133135) | Populus adjacent soil microbial communities from riparian zone of Indian Creek, Utah, USA - 124 T | ecosystem: Environmental > Terrestrial > Soil > Riparian zone | place: USA: Utah | collected... | reverse complement strand
TCCCCGTTCCCGTCGGCACGTTAATCTACGCGAAGGATGCCGAGACCGGCGAGCTCGAGCTGGTGGCGGACCTCACCACGGTCGGCCAGCGCGTGCGGCTCGCGAAAGGCGGACGCGGCGGGCTCGGCAACGCGCACTTCGCCACCTCCACCAATCGCGCCCCGCGCAAGGTGCAGCCGGGCGAAGTGGGTGAAGAATTCGCTCTGCACCTGAAGCTGAAGCTGCTCGCCGATGTGGGCCTGGTCGGATTTCCCAACGCCGGCAAGTCGACGTTGATCTCGGTGGTGTCGGCCGCGAAACCGAAAATTGCGAACTACCCGTTCACCACGCTCTCGCCGAATCTCGGCGTGGTGGCGCTCAGCGGCGACCGCGACTTCGTGGTCGCTGACGTCCCCGGCTTGATCGAGGGCGCGCACGAGGGGCATGGTCTCGGCCACCAGTTCCTGCGCCACATCGAACGCACCAAGGTCCTGATTCACCTCGTGGACGTGTCGAGCGAATCCGGTCGTGATCCGGTGGAGGACTTCGACGTCATTCGCCGCGAGCTGGAGTTGTATAACCCCGAACTGCTCGACAAGCCGCAGCTGGTGGCGGCGAACAAGATCGACGCCCTCGACGATCCGAAACGCGTCACCGCGCTCGAGAAGCGCGCGAAGAAGTTGAAGCTGAAGTTTTTCAAGATTTCCGCGGTGACCCGCGAAGGCGTGAATGAGCTCATCGAGGCGGCGTGGCCGATCATCGCGAAAGGCCGAGAGCTCGACCTGAAAGCGATTGATCTGGATCGGGAAGAAGACGAGGAAGAGCGAGACGTTCCGGAGGACTACAACCCGGCGCTCGTCCCACCTCTTCGGGCCGGCGGCACGAGCAAGCCGCGGAAGAAGCAGCACGCCCGCAAACGTTCATGACGCTGGGTGTGCTCGGCGGCACGTTCGATCCCATTCACAACGGCCATCTTGCCGCGGCGGCCGCCGCCCAGCAGTTCCTCGACCTCGAATCCATCGTCCTGGTGCCGTCGCGCATGCCGCCGCATCGCCAGGATCCGGTGGGGGCCAGCGCCGAACAGCGGTACGAAATGGCGGCGCTTGCGGCGGCGGAGCGGCCCGGCTGGTCGGCGTCACGGATCGAAATCGATCGTCAGGGTCCGTCTTACACGTTCGACACATTGGCCGAGCTTAGACAAGACATGTCTATCCGGCTGAAGCCGGACACCACGGCATCCGGTACGCAGATCTTCTTCATTCTCGGCGCCGATGCGTTTGCCGAAATTGCGACCTGGTCCCGTTACCCGGACATCCTCGGCCTGGCGCATTTCGTCGTCGTCTCGCGGCCCGGAATCACGTTAGACTCATTACGTGACCGTGTGCCGTCCGCATTCCCTTCGACTTCGCTCGGGGCAAGCGACCGTAAGACTTCTGCTCAAACACGCGTGATCCTGGTCGAAGCCACCACTCCGAACGTCTCCTCAACAGATATCCGGCGGCGCATTCGCGCCGGTGAGCGTCTCTCCGGTCTCGTCCCGGACGTGGTCGCCGACTACATCCAGGGGCATCGTCTTTACGTCGGTAATTAATTTGCATGGCAAAGACAACCAGCCAGCGGAAACCCAAACCCCGAACCACGGCACCGAAGGCGCCGAAGCTGCCCAAGGCAATCCAGGCCGTCGTCGACGCGGCCCAGGACAAGAAGGCCAACGGCATCGTGGTGCTCGACCTGAAGAAGGCGGGCGCGTTCACGGACTACTTCGTGATTTGCTCGGCGGCCAATCCGCGGCAGGTGCAGGCCATTGCCGATGCGGTGGAAGAGGCCCTCAAGGCACAGAAACAGCGTCCCTCGCTGGTGGAGGGCTACGCCCGTGCCGAATGGGTGCTCATCGACTACTTCGACTTCGTCGTCCACGTCTTCTCGAAGCACGCCCGCGACTTCTACGGCCTCGACCGCCTCTGGGGCAGCGCCACGCGCTTCGAGTTCCCCGACGTGGCGTAAGGGGGCTTGGGGCCTGGGCCTTGGGGCCTGGGTAAGAGCTTCCTGCAATCAACTTCTCTCGGAACTGTTCGAGCCGCCGTGCGCGGCGTGCCGCGAACGCCTCCGTCACCCGCTGGACGGATCGGTGTGCGAGGTGTGCTGGGCCGGCATTCGGCACGCGCCGCCGCTCGACGAACGTTTCGACGCGCCGCATGCCGTCCGCTGGGCCGCGGCCGTGGACACCTATGACGGACGGATGAAGGACATCATCCACGCGTTGAAATACGATCGCCGCCGCTCGATTTCGCCGCGCCTGGGCGCGCTGATGCGCGAGAGCGGCGCGGACCTACTGGCCGACGCGGACTGCGTGGTGCCGGTCCCGCTGCATCCGCGCCGCGAATACCGCCGCGGCTTCAACCAGGCGCACGACCTCGCGATTCATCTTGGAGTACCCGTGCTGCCACTGCTGAAGCGCGTGGCCTTCACGCGCTCGCAGATTGAGCTGCCCAGAGATGAACGCCGCGCAAATGTGAAGGATGTCTTTGTATTTTTTCCGGATCCCGGATCCCGGAACCCGGTTCCCGGCGTTGCGGTACTCGTGGACGATGTGTCGACAACCGGTGCCACGCTGGAAGCGTGCGCGCGAGTGTTGAGAACAGCCGGCGTGAGCGAAGTGCGGGCGCTTACAGCAGCCCGGGTTGTGCAGCCCAGGTTGATGACCGTTAGCGAGGAACGCGGCGCTGCAGCTCTTCGAAGAAGTTGAACAGAAAGACGAGGCGGTCACCCGCCGCCGATTCATCTGGCGCACGCGCCATGGCTACACGCCGGCCGTCCGGGTGCAGATTGAAGTTTCGGGTAATCAGGGGGCCGAGCAACCGATGGCGGGCATCCGACCATGGACGCGGCGGAGACGCTCGAAACGACTGGGCATCGGCTTCATACGTCGCCAACATTAGACGCTGGTCCAGCGTGCTGTATAAGAGCTCGCCGCGAGCGTGTGACCACGTCGGGAAAGTGCCGCCGCCGCTCGAGATCTGCCACACCCCGCCGGGCCCTGGAAACGGCCGGACATAGACTTCGAAGCGGCCCGACTCATTAGACACATACGCCAACCATCGCCCGTCTGGGGAGAACATCGGCTCGAGCTCCACGGCCGGCGTCCGTATGAAGTCAGTGGGTGTGCCAGCCGTCCAGCCGGCGGCCTCAGCACCATGCAGCGGCACGATCTTGATGTCGTAGCTCGTCTTCGGATCGAGCTCGCTGATGGCGAGGAACCTGCCAGTGGGATGGAACGACGATGCCGCCTGGCCATTGGCACCCTGCGTCAGACGCTGCACAGCGTCCGACCCGTCGGCGCGCTGCCACGCGATGTGGAACACGCCGGTGCCACCGCCAGCGGCGGTGAACGCGATGCGCGAGCCATCCGGCGTCCACACCGGTTTGAATGCGGAAGGCGACTGCTGCGTCAAACGCGCCAGTGCATCGCGTGCCAAGTCGTACAGCCACACGTCCGACCGCCTGCCGTCGAAGATGGTGATGGCCAATTGCCGCCCATCACGCGCGAAAGCGGGATCGCTCCAGGTCGCAGGCGTCGAACGCAGGACCGCCGACTCTCCTGACTGCGACTGCCACGAAATGGGCGTGGCCGCATTCGACTCCGATAGGTAAGCGAACAACCCGCTATCGGCCGCCGAAAATTGCGCCGCACCGGTCCAGAAGGCGCCATTCGCCACGCCGTCGAGCACCGGTACCGGATTGCCGCGCCGTTCGAGACGGTTCAAATCGAACACCGTCGCAAACAAGGTTCCCTCATGCATGTACACCAGATGCCCGCTTGGCAGGTAGCGGCCGTGATACGCACCTTCTTGCAGCACAACCGATGGACCGGAGGGCAACGGCTGCATCACCAGCTCGGCATCCTCATAACCGGTAAGGCTCGCGTGACTCGTATAGATCACCGCCTTGCTGCCGGGAAGTACCTGCGGCCAGCGATGCGTGCCGGAACTATCCGCGGGAGTCGTGACCCGCGCGGCGTCCCCGCCCATCGAGGGCACCCGCCACAGGCCCGAGTAGAAGTCAGGCATGTAGATGATGTGATCGTCGTCACCCCAACTGCCCCCGCGACCGTTCGGGGCGTCGGCCAGCTCGATCGCCCCGCCGCCGGCGATGGACGTCTTCTTCAGTTTCGCGCCGGCGAAGAATCCCACCCACTGGCCGTCCGGTGACAGGAACGGGCTCATCGCCCCTTCGGTACCGGGCAGCACATTGGCGCTCAGCCGATCGAGAGAGCGGACGTACAACTGCTGCGGGCTTCCGGCGGATCGCGGCTGGCCGACGAACACCAGCGCGTCACCAGCAGGAGCAAGGACACCGCCGACGCCCTGGGCGGTAACGAGCGAGACCGGAGCGCCGAGATCTGCATCGAGCCTGATCACGGCGGCCGGGGCTTTCACTCGCCACGGTGCCGACAGACCGAGCACCGCGCCCGCAACGGCCAGGCTCGCCGCGGCCACCGCCCATGGCGCACGTGAAGCGCGCGGGCTCGGCGGCGCAGGGGATAACGGAAGGGCAAGCGACCCCGGACTTGCGAGCTCATCCTCGAGATCCAGCCTGGCGTCGGCGATATCCGCGAGACGCCGCGTGCGATCCTTCTGAAGGCAGCGCCGCACCAGCCGTTGAATCGACGGCGATGCTCGCTCGAGCGCCGTCCAGTCGGGGTCATCGGCAAGGACAGCGCGAAGCGTTCCCGGAAGATCAGCGCGTTCGAACGCGCGCCTGCCGCTGAGCAATTCGTAGAGCACGCAGCCGAACGACCAGATGTCGCTGCGCTTGTCAGCCGAGCGCCCCGTGGCCTGCTCGGGGCTCATGTAAGCGGCCGTGCCGAGGATGACGCCGGCGCCGGTCAAATTGTTCGACGTCAGGGTCGGACTGTCGGCCGGATCCGCCCCGGACATTGGCTCGATCGATTTTGCGAGACCAAAGTCCAGTACCTTGGCCCGACCGCGTTCATCGAGCATGATGTTTGCGGGTTTCAGGTCGCGGTGAACGATGCCCTTCTCGTGGGCCGCTTCCAGCGCCGACGCCACCTGGGCCGCGATTGACACGGCCTCGCTGTACGGCACCAGCCCGCGGTCCAGGCGCGTGCGCAGGTCAACGCCATCAATCAGCTCCATCACGAGCCCGCGCACACTGCCATCGAGCTCCACACCGTAGACGTGCGCAATATTGGGGTGACTGAGAGCCGCGAGTGTTTGCGCTTCGCGGGCAAAGCGCGCAACCCGCTCGGGGTCGTTGGCTACGATGTCGGCGATTATCTTGATCGCGACATCGCGATGCAGCCGCGTGTCACGGGCGCGGTAGACCTCGCCCATACCGCCATGACCGATGGCGGCCACGATTTCGTAGTGGCCAACCGACGTGCCTGCTGGGAGCATCGTGGCAGAGCTTACAGCAGCCCGAGTCGTGACCGTACCGCGCTGACCACGGCCGTTGAGACCGCGTCCTTGTCCTGGTGGCCTTCGAGGCGAATCCAGTCTTTCGATTGCGCGCCCTGGCGCAGGTAGCTCTCGCGGACGCGGCCGAGCATCGGCAGGTCGCGTTCGAACTTGTCGCGCGCCACTTTCTTTCGCGTCAGCGAGGCGTCGGGAGGAATATCGAGCAGGATCGTCAGCGACGGCGGCGGAAGACACCGTTGGATGTCGGCCAGCCACTGGCCGTCCACGCCCTGTGCTTCGCCGTAGGCGATGCTCGAAGCGAGGTAGCGATCGCACACCACCATCGTCCCGGCTTCGAGCCACGATTCGATGCGCGGCCGGAACTCGAAACGATTGGCGATGTAGAGCAGTTGCAGCGTGTCCGGCTGGTAGTCGCGCTGGCCGTGCAGGGCCTTGTCGATCTCCTCGCCGATCGCAGTTTCGTAGGCAGGAAACGTCAGGAACTCGGTGTCATGCCCCGCTTTTCGGAATGCCTCGAGCAGGCGTTCCGCCTGCGTCTGCTTGCCGCTCTGATCGAGCCCCTCAAAAGCGATGAGATGTCCGCGCGCCTTCTGCTCTCTCTGTGTCATCTGCGCCTTCTGCGGCCTACTCCTCGAGAGACAGCAGCTCGTCCAGCGTCTGACGGCGGCGGATGATGCGCCACTGGTCGCCGTCGAGCATTATCTCGGGCGGCAGCGGGCGGCGCAGGTAGGTGTGGCCCATCGCCGCACCGTAGGCGCCCACGTCGGCGACCATCAGCAAGTCGTCCACGCGCACGGGCGGAAAGGCGCGGTCGCGGGCGTAGGCGTCGGTGCTCTCGCAGATCGGACCGACGATGTCGACGATGGTGGCGTCGCCGTCGCGGTGGACCAGCGGTTCGATGCGGTGATAGGCGTTGTAGAGGGCCGGCCGCATCAGCTCGGTCATGCCGGCGTCGACCACGACGAACCGCTTTGCGCCGGGGAACTGCTTGACGTCCACGACTGTCGTGAGCAACACGCCCGCGGGCCCAACCAGCACGCGGCCCGGTTCGATCGCCACCTTCAACCCGCTGCCACGCGTTGCGCCAACCAGCGCGCGGACATACGCCACGGGATCGGCGACCGGGCTGCCGTCGTAGGAAATCCCCAACCCGCCGCCCATGTCGAGGTGCTGCAGTTCGATGCCTTCGCCGCGGAGCGCGTGCGCGAGTGCCACGACCGACTGCGCCGCCTTCTCGAGCGGCTCGAGCGTGGTGATCTGCGAGCCGATGTGCACGTGCGCGCCCACCGGCTGCAAGCCGCGCCGTGCCGCCATCTCGCGGAACAGCGCCGGCGCCTCGTCGATCGGCACGCCGAACTTGTTCGATTTCAGGCCGGTGGAAATGTGCGGATGGCTTTTCGCATCGATGTCGGGGTTGACGCGCAGCGCCACGGGCGCGGTCACGTTCTGCGCGACGGCGCGCTGATCGATGCGATCGAGCTCGCCGGGCGATTCGACGTTGATGGCCAGCAGCCCCAGCGAGACGGCGCGATCGATCTCGCCGGCGCTCTTGCCGACGCCGGTAAACACGATCTGATCGGGACGGAACCCGCAGCGCAGCGCCACGTCGACTTCGCCGAGTGAGTTGGCATCGGCATGGCTGCCGAGCGAGTGCAGCAACCGCACCACCGCCAGCGACGAGTTCGCCTTCAGCGCGTAGTGAATCGCGTGCGGATAGCCGTCGAAGGCATCGTCCAGTGTTCGATAGGCGGCGCGAATGACGCCGGCGTCGTAGACGTAGCAGGGGGTGCCGGCCGCCGCGGCGATTTCGCCGAGCCGCGCCGTCCGCACATCGGCAGGTGTCGAGGGAGTGGTGGAGGCCACTCCCTCGATTCTATCGTGGCCGGCGGCTCACTGCCGCTGCAGGGTGATGGCGTAGGTAATGGGCTGTCCGCCGGGCAGCTCGCCGCCGGTGCCCATCGTGTAATTGAACTGAATCCGGCCGGTCGCGGTATCAACCGTCCCCTCGGCGCGCACGCCGACATTGGGAAACCCCGCCACGGTGCCCCGCGCGTCGCCATTGAACCGGCCGCTGGCGGTATCGAAGAACGCACCCACGATGTCGATGAACGGCGCCGGATGCCGAATCGTGATCGATCCCTCCATGACCGTGAAGTCCCCGGCGATCTGCGGACCAAGGTTGATCGTCGGATTGTGCCGTCCGTTGTCGGCGACGACGTTGACGGCGACGCAACGATAACGGCCGTTCGCGGTGACTCGCGGCGGCGTGGTCGTGACCGGCGTGGTATTGGCAGACGGCACGGGCGGCACGACCGTGACCGGCGGCGATGCGACCGGTGGCGGCGTGGTCGTCGTCGGTAAGGGCGTCGACGTAAAGGTATTGGTGGTCGTCGAATCGCCGCCACCGCCGGCCAGCAATCCAATCAGGACGGCGCCGCCACCGATGCCGCCAATCACTTTCGGATCGCGGAAGGAAAGGCCGCCGCAGCCGATGACTTGCGCGCCAAAGTTCGCGAAATTGAGTGTGATCTTCGTCACGCCGCAATCGCTCTGGAACGACACCGCCGCCAGCCGACGGCGGCAGCCCTCGTCCTCCGGCGGCGCCTGCCCACTACCCGAGACGAACATCACCTTGACGATCTTGCCGTCCTTGCAGACGTCGACGTAGAGCGTCACCTTGGTCTTCCCCATGTTGCTGAGGTCCAGCAGCCAGTTGGCATCGCCGGTGACGTTCACCGGCGCGTCGGCGAGCTTGCCGGCGTTGAGGTAGAACTCGATGTTAACGCCAGGCGTACCGTTGGCGACGGCCACCGGAATGGGCGCCGGTTTGGGCTGCGCGGCGGCGCCGCCGCGCGGCCCCGCCGCCGCCACGGCTACCGTAGTCACGAAAGCAATGAAGAACGACCGCATCATGAGTTCTCTCCCTTGGGAATCCAGTACCAAATCGCGCGGCGTCGATGCGCCGGTGTCACCGAATGAGGCGCGGCGGCTGCCGTCAGCACCGGTGAGGGGGTGCCGGCTGACGCCTTCACTTTCATGACCTCGCCGAGGACTGTCGTGACATCGCGCCACCGTCCAGGCGCGACCTTGCGCACCGTGTCGCGCATCGCATCGGTCCATGTGACGCCCTGGCCCTCGACGTTCTTCCGGGTCTGCTCCACGAACGCTTCCGTGAATCGCTTCTCGTCGAAGTTTTCCTGCCGCGTCCAGATCGACCACTGCCGGATGAAATTGAAGTAGCCCTTGATCTCGCTGTCGGGCCGCAGCCCGCCGACATCCATCACGCGTTTCGCGGCGTGCAGCACGTCCACGAGGCGGCGATGCTGCGCCTGCATGGCGGGCGGCGCGACGCGATACTGCGTGCCAGGCGGGGCGACCGGCCGCTCGCGCTCGAGGCAGAACGCTTCAACGGGCTGCGTCACCACCTGCGGCGTGGCCGCGATCTGCGCATCGGCGCGGTTGCCGGCCCTCGACTGCGAAACGCCTTCACGGACCGGCGCGGCTCGCACCGGTTCGACGACGATGCCGTCACCCTGCACCTGGACGGGGGCCGCGCCGCCGTTGCTCGCCCTCACGGTAAAGGCGTCGCCGCCGGACACGCCGAGGGCTTCGAGCGACAGGTCGACCTGACTCCGCGACGCCGCGGTCGCGGCGTTGCCCAGGTCCAGCATCGACACCGGCCGCGGTGTGACGAGGCGCTGCCGCAGTGAGTTGACGAGCTGTTGTGGCCCGACGCCGAGCTTCGACATTGCGCCTCGAACCGAATTGGCCATCTGTTGGGGCGTGGTGCCCGACAGCCTGGCCTTCGGGATGCCCAGGATCAGCTCGTCGGTCATGCGCACGGTGGCGTTCGGATCGACGAGTGAGGCCGCGTTCGGAGGAGTGATGACAGTCTTGTTCGGGTCGAGGTAGGTCCGGTTCGGATCAACTGTCGTCCGGGTCGGATCGAGCCTGGTCGTGTTCGGATCAAGCGTCGTCGTGTTCGGATCGATCGTCGTCGTGTTCGGATCGAGCGTCGTCCGGTTTGGATCGCTCGTCCTGGTGGGACTGGAGGCTGGCTTGACGCCGGGCGGCGCGCTGCCGGTGGTGGTCGCAACCGGTGGCGCTGCGGGCCTCGCGGCGGCGGCTTTCCTGGCGTCATCCACCATTTGCCCGACCTGCGGGTCTTTCAGCAGGGCATCGCGCTGCTCCGTCGTGAGCACGGGGTCAAACTCGGCACCGGGCTCGGAGCTCCTGAGGCGGCCCTGTTTCGGTAACCCATCCAGATAATTCGGATCGGCAGCCAGCTTCTGGCGCAGAAACTCGTAATCGTCCGGAGTCAACGTGCCCAACCGGCGCCTGATGTCAATCTGCGTGAGGGCGATGTAGTCGCGCCGAGGCATCGTGAGCTGCTTGCCTTCAGCGTCGATGGCTTCGCGATACAGCGTGTTGGCGGCGTCCACATCAACGTCGCCATCGCCGATGATTTTCTTGATGCGGTCTTCGGGTACGCCCGCGGCCCGCGCGCGCGTCAGGTTGGCGTCGTAGATCTCCTTCAGTTCCGCCGCGTCTGCGGCTTCGATCGCCTGCTGCTCGGCCGTGGAGACGTGGGTCGCTCCTGGCCCGATGATCTTGCCGTCCGCGTCCCGGACCGGGGGCAGGACCGGGTCGTCCCAGAAGGGGCTTGGGGGGCGGCCAGTGGGTTGCGCGACTGGGGGCGGCCCGGCGGCGGCTGGTGGCGCACCGGCGGCCACTGGCGGCGTGGTCGGCGGCGTGTTGCGGGCGCCGGCTCCCGTCGCATCAGCCGTCGTGTTGGTCGCGGCGGTCGTCGCATCCGCGGCGGCGTTGCCGGCGCCGGGCCTCACCGGCCCTCTGACAACTCTCACGGCCTGCACGCCTTCGACAACCGTCGCGGCCAGCGAGACGGCGAACTCGCCTTTCTCCAGCGCCAGCTTTTCCTCGGCGGTGAGGACGCGCGTGTAGCCGGTCACCGTGGCGAGATTGCGAGCGTCGTTGGCATCGAGCACCGCAACCACCAGCTCGTTGCCGTCGCGCACCACCTGGATGGCTGCGGCGCCGGCCGAGACCCACGGCCCGACGACGGGAATGACCCACGCCGTGCCGGCGACGACGTTGAGGCCGAAGTTCGTGATCGCCGTCGAAACGGCACTGGCCCCCTCCACTTGTTCGTACCAGCCCGCGGCGCCCACGACGAGCGTGCGCGGCAGGGTCGATCCGTTCGCATCACCCAGCTCGCCGATCGCCTGGCGCGTGCGTTCGTACTTCGGGCCGCCGAATTCGGTGAAGTCCTCGGCCTCGTCGATGGCCGTGACTCGGGTCGCCTCCTCCCGGGCCTCGGCGGCGCCGGTGACCAGGTATGGACGCACCAGCTCGACGTACTCGCTGTTGGGCGCGTCAGACGACAGCGTGTTGCGCATCTTCTTGAAGAGAAAGTCGGTCGAGAACAATCCGCCTCTGTCGCCGAGTCCAAGGAGAGGGTTCTGGTCGAGCGCCTCGTAGAACAACTGTTGGCGAGAGACGAACAGCCCGTACGCCGAATCGTTCGCCGAATCCCGCAATTTCACGGCACCGGCGAGATCGCCTTTGTCCTCGCGTTGCTGGGCGGCTCGCATCTCGGCCTCGTACAGCGCCTTCAGGTCGACGCGGTTGCGGGTCTCGATGGCGCCGACCGTCGTTTCCGCGGCGACCATGTTCACGTAGGCGTCATCCACGGCCTTGGCGTCGCGACGCAGACCGCGAACGACTGAGTCGAGCTGCGCGGGATCCTTCAACAGGTTCTCCATCGTGTCGGCGGTGGCATTCAGCTGTGAGATGTAGGTGTCGCGGGTCAGGACCAGGCCGAGCAGCGGCCCGGTCGGCGTGTCATCACGCGTGATCGTCGTGAGCTTTCGTTCCAGCTCGATCCGCAACGTGTCGTTGTACGACAGCGCCGGGCCCACGGGCGCCACAGGAGTATTCGTGACGCCGGCCGGCGCGGGCGGCGCGGTGTTGCCGGTCACGGTGTTGTTCGCCAGCGTTGACTGCGTACCGCTGATCTGGATGCCGCCGGTCTGCGTCCCTTGCAGGTCCGGCGCGCCCGTGCCGCGAATCTGCACCGGGTCGCCGACCTCGCTACCGGTCCCGATGGCCGGCTTGAATTCCTTGATCAGGACGACGCGGCCGTCAACCTCCCGCGCCCTCACGCTGATGTCGCCGTCCTTCAGCGAATCCTCGTAGGTCACCGTGCCGTCGGCACCGGTTCTGAAACTGCCGCTGTTGTCGAAGCCGGCCTCGGAGAGCGCGTCATACAGCGCGATCCGCGTCGAGCGGTCACCGAGCGCCACAGAATCCGGCATCGTTGACAGCTTCGTCGCGGATTCCAGCGATCGCACGTGTGCGTCGGAGGCGTCGATGTCGTCGAGAATCGAATCCGCTGGCGCGGCGGCGAGAATGGGTTGCGCGAGGACTTCCTTCATGAATTGGTCCATCCAGCCGCCGACGTCCGCGGTGAGCGCTACCGGCCCGCCTGGCGGGACGGCGACGTTGACCGTGAACACCAGGTACAGCTGCGGGCGGTTTGGGCCGGTCATCGCGGCCTGCCCGGTCGAATTCAGCGCCTGCAGAAACGCCCGCTGCGTGAGCAGGCCGGTTTCTGCGCCGCTCCCGGACCGCCGGATGACCGGCCCGGGCCAGGCCAGGCCGGGCGCGGGAATGAGGGTCGCGACCAGAAACAGCGTGATGACTTGGCGTGCGGCCAACCTGAGTGGCATGTGGGTTCCTCCGAGCTCAGGCAATGGACAGGCTGGCGGCGAAAATTCCATAACCGCCGGCCGGCCCGGGATGGCCGAACGGATCGCCGCCAACACGACCGCGACGCGCGCCGCGAGCTGATACATCACCGGTTCCTCGTTGCGGCCCGGGGGGAATGGGCCGCTGACCGGTAATGCGTAAACGGCGGGAAAACCGCGCCACCTGCCCGGATTCCCCAGCTTTTGCGGCCCGGCTGGCCGGGAACGGGATGGTATGATTTCGGCTCGGGGACGAGTCGTTCCCGGTTCACCGCGACATGCCTGACCCTTCGGTCCCTACTGATGCGATCGACACGCTCATCCAGCGTTGCCTCGGCGGCGACCAGGTGGCCTGGGAAGACATCGTCCGGCAGCACCGGCGGAAAGTGTTCAACATCGCGTACAAGTTCACCGGCCGGCACGACGAAGCCGAGGATCTGACGCAGGACATCTTTCTCAAGATCTTCAAGTCGCTGCATACGTTCGATCGGCGCGCCAATTTCCAGACCTGGCTGGTCAGCGTCAGCCGCAACCTGTGCATCGATCACTATCGCAGCGTGCG
>Ga0190265_10002333_pt1 | contig 12750 bp, 10 predicted proteins | sample Popmic124T_FD_133135 | JGI IMG/M metagenome (GOLD analysis project Ga0190265, IMG submission 133135) | Populus adjacent soil microbial communities from riparian zone of Indian Creek, Utah, USA - 124 T | ecosystem: Environmental > Terrestrial > Soil > Riparian zone | place: USA: Utah | collected... | reverse complement strand
GAGCCCGGCCCGGCCCTCCTTGCGCCCGCCGCCGGAGGCGAGGTCGGCGGCAATCTTCTCGGCGACCTCATAGCCGTCGGGCCGGTTGGTGCCGATCGTTCCGCTCGGGCCGCGCCGCGCCCAGCCGACCGCGTAGAGCCCGGCGCCGATCACCCCGCCCGCATTGGCGAAGCGGCCGCGATCCTCCTCATAAGGGACGCCCTCGATCGGCGGGGTCTTGTAGCCGATGCAGGTGACGACCATCCCGCAGTCGATCTCATAGGTCTCGCCGGTGCCGACCGCGGCGCCATTGGCGTCGAGACGAGTCCTCTCGACGACCAGCCTTTCGACCTTGCCGTCGCCTTCGATCCTCACCGGCTTGGCGAAGAAATCGAAGACGATCGTCTTGGCCTTGCCCGGTTTCAGCGATCCGAACTCGCGCAGATGGGTCACCGACTTGCGCTGGCCGGGCTCGAGCAGGGCATCGTCGAGCAAAGGCGGGAAATCGGCCGGGTCGACATTCGGCACCGCGTCCTCGAGGTGGCCGAGCTCGCCCAATTCCTTGGGAGTCATGGCGATCTGGTGAGGGCCGCGCCGCCCAAGCACGTGGATCGTGCGGATCGCGCTGTTGCCGAGCGCGCCGAAGGCGTGGGCGACGATGTCGGAGCCGACGAATTCCTTCGGCGTCTTGGCAAGGATTCGGGCGACGTCGAGCGCGACGTTGCCGTTGCCGATCACCGCGGCCGCGGCGACGTCCAAAGGCGGCGCGAGACCGGCGAATTCGGGGTGGCCGTTATACCAGCCGACGAACGCGGCCGAGCCGACGACTCCGCTCAGGTCGCCGCCGGGAAGATCGAGCGGCCGGTCGTTGGGCGCGCCGGTGGCGAGGATCACCGCGTCGTAGAGGGAGACGAGTTCGGGGACGGTGACATCGCGGCCGACCAGCACGTTTCCGCAGAAGCGGACATTGTCGGAAAGCGCGACCTTCTCGTAGCGGCGCGAGACCGCCTTGATCGACTGATGGTCGGGCGCGACGCCGAAGCGGATCAGGCCGTAGGGAACGGGCATCCGGTCGATCACGTCGACTCGGACATCCTCGCCGAACTGCTTCTGGAGCGCCTCGGCGCTGTAATAGCCGGCGGGTCCCGACCCGATCACCGCGATGTGCCGCATCCCGCCTCCCGATTGCCTGGCGCGATGCTTAGCGCGCGGGGCCGGGCGCGCAAGAGGCGCCCGTTCAGGCGCGGTCCTTCGATCGGTCCTCGAGCATCGCCGGCCCGGCCCTGCGCAGCCCGGCCTCGATCGCCTTGCCGAAGAAGGCGAGGGCCGGCGGGAGGATGACGGTGACTCGGGCGAGCCCTTCCTCGACGTCGATGGCGGCGTCGATAGTCTGGCCGAGTACGCCGATGCGGAGCGCGAGCCGGTCGCCCTCCCAGCGGGAGGAGACCTGAGCGCCCGGCGGAAGCTGGGCCTCGAGCTTGTCCATGTTGCCGGAAATCCGCCGCTTCGCCTCGGCGGCGCCAAGGCGGTGCGGGACGTCGACGCTCATTGGTGTATTGCTCATGCACTACACCATAAGGCAAGGCCGACGCTTTTTATAGCCCTTATTGCCCGGCGGAGATCAGGCCTGGAAGAGGTTGCAGGTGCGCCGCTGGGCCGCGGTGAGACCGGCATTGTTGGTCAGCGCCTGGTTGTTCCGCTGGCGGACGTTGAACGCGCTTTCATAGCGGATGATGCGCGGGCCGAAGATCGCATCCGAGACGAGCGGCTGGTAGTTGTAGACGACCTCGACCATCATCACCGCGGTCCCGGCGGCGGCGGTGATCCGGTTGCCCGCCGGGCCCATCCCCTGCAGGCTGGCATTGGTCCGCCCGGTATCTTCGCCGCCATAGCTGGAGACGACGGAGCGGGCGCCGTCGCAGCGCTGCCAGCGGATCCACTGGCCGGTGCTGGCCCCCCCTGAGCCCGCGGTGTTGCGCTCGATGCTCGACAGGATGATTCGGCCGTTCTGGCGGAAGCCGATATTGTCGCCGGTCATCTTGGCGCCGGTCAGAAGCTCGACCACATTGGCTTCGTCGATCCCGTCGCGGACGCGGGCGGCATTGTCCGCCGTGAGCATCGCGATGTTGCTGATCCGAAGATGAGCCATGGCGAGGTTCGCGGTCTCGAGGCCGACAAGGACGAGCATCATCAGCACCGGCAGCGACATGGCGAACTCGACGAAGGCGAGGCCGCTTTCGCAGCCGCGCAGCCGCGAGGCGAAGCGCGACATCCGCTTCGGCGGCGAGAAAGCGATAGCCTTCAACATACGATCGTTTCCGTGTTGGTGCGGCCCGCGAAGGGCTGGTTGCGAAGGACGGTGTTCTGGACGATCGTCACGTCGTCGCTCCAGCCCAGGAAGCTGCCGATCGGGACGATGCGCGGATAGGTCATCGTCACCTCGAAATGGACCACGTCCTCGGCGCCGCCCATGCCGGTGCGGCCGCGGTCGACGTCGTAGGTGCCGTTGCCGTTGACGTCCCGGAAGCAGTCGCCCGGATTGTAGCTGCCCATCGGGGCCGTATCCTGGGTGATCGTCTCCGGGGTCCGAACGCCGTTGAAATCGGCATAGCTGCGAGTCGCCGTGGCTATCGTGGCGTCGCCCGAAAAGCTGCGCAGCCGGTCCTCGACATGGTCCGCGATCGCCGAGGTCGGAACCCCGCCGACCGTCGCCATGCGCGCGCCCTCGTGAAGCGACCCCTGGACGATCGAGGTGACGTAGCTGCGATAGCCGAGGTCGAGCGTGCCGAGCATCAATATGCACATGACCGGCAGGATCAGCGCGAACTCGACGATCGTCGCGCCGCTCTCGTCCCGGCGAAGGCGGTTCAGGGTCATGGCGCGCCTCACTGGGTCAGCCTCAGCGCGCCGATATTGTTGCCGATCTCCCGGAACCGGGCGATCAGCGCGTCCCGGTCCGTGATCGTCGACGCCTGGTTGTCGCTGCTCGCGCACTGGCGCATCTCGTTGGAGAGCGTGGTGCCGAACGCGATCACCCAGATGTTGGCGTTCATGCCGCGCGCCGCGTTGCAGATCATCCTGAAGCGCTGCATGTGGCGCCCGTTCAATTCGCTCTCGGACGGGTTGGACATGCCGGCAACCCGCTGGTCGTTCCGCTCGATACCCTGGAACGCCAAGGTCTGGTTGTCGGTGTCCATCTGGCCGTCGGTCATGAAGATGATGTGCCGCGTGCAGGGCATGGCGTTGAATTCCTCGCAGCCGTCCGCGAAGACTCCGCCGGTCGAAAGCATGCGCGCGCCCCAGATCATGCCGACGTCGTGATAGGTGCTGCCGACCGGCGTCAGCCCGTTGACGTAGGACAGCATGGCGTCGCGGCCCCAGACGGCGAGCCGGCGCGCTTCGGCCGGGCAGGAGGCCGTGTTGATCAGCGTTCCGCTGCCCTGGCTCGCGGTGCCGGCGCTCCGGCTCCAGATGATCCGCGGCAGCATCGGCCGCCAGCGCGATGCGTCCGTCGTCGGCAGCATGTTGATGTCGATATCGAACGCGTCGTCCGGAATCGCGAGGTCGGCCGGCGTCGTCGTCGTGATCGTGTCGACCGTCTGCCGCTCCATGATGCACCCGTTCCAGGTCACTGTCTGGGTGTTGACGCCCGTGCCCTGGGCCTGGAGCGCCGCCATCGTATAGGAGCCGGCGGCCGCGACCGTCCCAGCGAAGTTGGACGAACCGTTGTTGCTGATGTCCGTCGCCATCGTCACCGTATCGCTGGTGCGGAACCCGCTGACATCGACCTCGGTCGTGAGGAAGGTGTCGTTGGTATAGCTGTAGCGGGTCGTATAGGTCCGCCTGGTCATGGTGACGTTGCGGTCGCAGACGCGGTTGGCGGGATTGCCGCTCCACGCGGCGGTCCTCCGCGAAAACTGATAGCGGACATAGCCTGTCGGGGCCGCCGGCGCGCTTGCCTGGGGCGGGGCCGCTCCGTCCGGATCGTAGACGTCGGCGTCGTTGTTGGGGCCGATCGAGGTATAGGTCCAGCCAGACTGGGTGAATCCCCGATTGTTGCCGAAATAGCCGCAATTGGTGTTTGAGATCGCCCTGTCCGTCCCGCTCGTCCGGAACCGCTCGACGCCGGGTACGCCGGGCACGCCGGGCTGCGCGATGAGGATCGGCGTGTCGGTCGGCGTATGGACGGCCGTGTTGTAATTGGCGACGCGCGTCGAATATTCGGCACTGGCGGTGAGATTGTTCGGATCATCGAGGCGGAGCAGGCGGCCGACGTTGACCGTGCTCGAATAGGGCACGATCCCGTAGCGCATCCTGAGGCCGTTGGCCTCGAGCTGGGTCTGGATCGGCGCGAGCTCGTCGTAGAGCGCCATCACCGCGTCGCGCAGCGAGACGATCTTCCTGGTGCCGGCGAGGGTCTGGTCCATCGAGCCGGTGACGTCGAGGACGAGCATGATGTCGGTGTTGACGAAGTTGAGGGCCGCGTCGCAGGTGACGTTGAGCGGCAGATCCTCGAAGCCGAACATGTCCATGATAGCCGTCGGGATGCGGGTCGAGGCGACGACTCGGACCGTGCCGTTATTCGGCCGGGTGACGATCGGCACCACGCCGTCGGTCCCGTAGGGGCCTTCGGTGCGGGGCGGCTGCCCGGCCGGAACGGGCACGTTGCGCTGCGGGAAATTGACGTTGAAGAAGCGGACGGCCTCGGCGCGGACGGCCTCGGTCATGGTGTCGTTGGTCATGACGCGGCGGCCGGCGAGCGCGGCGGCATCGCAGGCGCTCTGCAGGCGGGTCTTGGCCATATAGGCGCGGCTCATGTCGACGCCCGATCCGATCATCGCGGTCAGCGGCACGAGCGCCGCGCCGACGATGGCCAGCGTGTTGCCGCGAATGTCGCGCGCCAGCCGGGACAGGAAGCCCCCGCGCCGCGCCGAATCGGCGACAGTCCTGCTGCCATGCTCGTTGTGCATCTGGTCCTCCAAGGGCCTTTGCGGCTCTTCGCTGACCGTGCATTTGCCCGATTAAAGCTAATCTTCGCTCAAACGAGATGGTTATCGAAACTTTAGCCACGTTGCGGCTTCTACGGACCCCGTCGGGATCAGGGCGCGATCGCCAGGCCGTCGCCCTGCGCGCCCGCGGCGAGCCGGCGCAGCACGCGGCCGCTTTCGAGGTCGATCTCGGCCACCTGGTTGCGCCCCGTCTCCGCGGCATAGAGCCGGCGGCCGTCGGCCGAGAAGAGGATGGTGACTTGCCCGGCCTCGCGCGCGCCGGCGACCGCGATCTCGCGCACGCGCACGCGCCGGCGGGCGTCGATGATGGTGAGGCTGCCGGCGCCGAGGTTCGAAGTCACGATCCAGCGGCCGTCGGGGCTCGCCGCCACGCGGATCGGCACCGCGCCGGTGGCGACGGTCGCGGCGGGCGCGCTGCCGGCGTAGCGGAAGGCGACCTCGGTCCTGCCGGCGGGGAAATCGGGGCCGGTTTCGCGCACCGCCCTTTCGGTCCGCGCGCGAATCCCGGCCAGGTCCGTCCCAGGCTCGAAGAGGGCGACCACCCATCCGCGTCCGGCCTCGACCCCGTGCAGAGTCCGGGCGAGCCCCGGTCCGGCGAGCCGGCGAAGCAGCGGCCTCAGCGCGCCCTCGACCTCGCCTGGCGAGCCGCCCTGCACCACGACGTCGATCCGGGCGACCGGCGTGTAGCCGCGTTCGTCCGCGGCGGTGAGCATGGCGGTTTCGAACGCCTGGACCCGCGCCCCTTCCAGATCGCCCACCCACAAGGTGCGCCCGTCCGGCGTCAGCGCAATTCCCTCGGGCTCGCCGCTGATTGTGAAGTTGCGGATCAGCCGGCCGGCGGCGAGGTCGATCACGCTGACCGTTCCGGCCTGGATGTTGGCGGTGAAGGCGTGAGCGAGATCGGGGCTCACCGCGACCATGTGGGTGCCCGCCTGCCCGGTCCGGATCGCGCTGACCGAATCGCCGCGCCTCGTGTCGACGATGGTCAGCGACTGGCTGCGCTCGGTGGTCGCAAGGATGCGCCCGTCGGGAAGCCAGGCGATGCCGTGCGGGCCCTGGTTGGGCGAAAGATCGATGGTGCGCAGCTTGGTCCGGCCGGCGATGTCGAAAATGTCGATCGTGCGGCCGCCATAAGCGACCACCGCCGCCTGCCGCCCGTCCGGCGACACCGCGATTTCGTGCGGCATCGGCCCGGTCGGCGCGCGGCCGAGCTCGCGGCCCGAGGGGAGATCGATGAAGCTGATCGTATTCTCGCCTTTGTTGCCGACCAGCAAGGTCCCGGTCGCGCCGCGCGCGGGAGCCGGCGCGCCCGCTTGCCCGCTTTGCCCAAACGCCAATGCCAGCAAGGCCAGTCCGATCAGCATCTTCATTTTCCGGCTCCCTTTACCGCGCGCCGATGCTATCGCTTCGGCGATGCGGCGCAACCGATCATTCTTGCGATTTTCGCCGCTGCTGCTGCTGGCGCTCGCCGCCCCGGCGCGCGCGCAGGAGCTCCCGGTCGGCCAAGGCGAGGCGGATTACGCCGCCTGGCTCGAGTCCAATCCCGGCCATCGCGGCCAGATCCTGTCCTTCGAATCCTGGCAGGAGGCGGCCGGAGTCAGGGGCGTGATCCCGACCTTCCAGCTGGTCCGAACCGCCAGCATGTGGCGCGAATGCAATGGGCCGCCGTTCGAAGTGCCGCCCTTCCGGCTGTGGCCAGGCATGGTCAGGACGTTGCGCTACATACGCGCCCATGTCCGCCCGGCTTTGGGCGCGGCCGAGGCTGTCTCGGGCTACCGCAACCCGGCGCTCAACCAGTGCGCCCGAGGCTCGGACCGCAGCGCCCATCTCGATTTTTTCGCGCTCGACCTGATCCCGGTTCCCGCGCTCACCCGGCGCCAGCTGTTCGAGCGCCTCTGCCCGGCCCACGCGCGCCACGGGCCGGCGGCCGGCGCCGGGCTCGGCTTCTATACCTTTCAGCGCTTCCACATCGACACGCGCAGCTTCCGCCGCTGGGGCTCGGCCGGGCCTGGCGGCAATGAAAGCCCGTGCGCCGTGCTCGAGCGCGGCGGCGATCCCGAAGCGCCGCCGGCGCCGGTCGTGCCGCAGCCCGAGCCGGTGCCGCCTCCGCAGCCGCAGCCACCGGTTCAGCCTTAGCGTTCCTTCCTCCATTTCGGCCTCCGGCCCGGATCGAAAACCCGTCCGCCGCGCTCTGGCAATGTTGGAAACGTTCTGTTTCCGTTCCGGACATGGAAAGCGACTTGCCACCCCCGCTCCATCCCGACCCCGAGGTCGCCGCCCTGCTCGCCTTCACGCCCGTGCCGCGCAGGAACAAGCGCCACGACGGCTGGTCGGACGAAATCCAGCGCGGCTACATCCTTGGCCTCGCCGAGACCGGCAATGTCGACCGCGCGGCGCAATCGGTCGATCGCACCCAGAGCGGCGCCTGGACGGTCCGCAACTCGGCCGGCGCCGGAGCATTCTCCGAGGCGTGGGACAGGGCGCTCGCGCTCTACCACAAGCGCAACCCCCGGCACGCGCCCCAGCCGGGCCGTCCGGTGGACCGGACTTGGCCTGCCGAGGCGAAGCCCGATCCCGAATTCGCGAGCGGAGAGGCCGAGGCGGCCTTCAAGCTGGAAATGCTCGAGCGCATCCTCGAAAAATATTGGCGCAAGCTCGACCAGGAGCGCGAGGCGCGCATCGAGGGCCGCATCGTCGAGGCCGATTTCTACGTCCGCCAGCTCACTTTCATCGAGATCGCCATGGATCTGGGCGGCCGCGCCATGGAGCTGCTCAAGGGGCTCGAGCGGCGCGAGGTGAGGCTGCTCGAAATCGCCGCGACGCCGATGAGCGTCCTCCTCGATTCCGTCCGCCGCGCCTTCTGGGCGGAAAAGGACGAGCCCGACCGGCCCGATCTGTCCCCGCTCGGCGAGCATGATTCCGTGCTCAGCACCGGCGCGCCGAGGGGCTATTGGCCCGACCGCGACGGCGACCGCGACGACTGGCAGCGCCGCCAGGACGAAAGCCACACCCTCGCCGCCGAGGCGCAGCGGGTTTGGGAGGAGAAGGCAAGGAAGGAGGCGGAGGCCTGGGCGAAGCGGGAGGCCCGGAGCGGCGCGGACGAAACGGAGGCGGAGCGATGAAATTCTTCATTCCCAGCGCGAAGGATCGGGCGCAGGCGGAGAAGGTCTGGGCACTGGTGCGGATGAGCCTGCTCGACCGAAGCATGCCCACCACAAGGCGGCGGGTCCGCGCGCTGGCTTGGGAGGGGGACGGGGAGACCCACTGTCTCCCCGTCGGCGCCGACACCCCCGCGGCCGAAGGCGATCCCGTGATGGCGATCTTCGAGGCGAGCAATGTCGATCTCTATTATGTCTGCACCTTCGGGCAGGTAGTCATGGAGCAACGGCCCCAAGCCCTGGCCCTCGACGAGAGTTGGCGGGTGGAGGATTTTGATGAGGAGGTGTGCGGGCATGCCTGAGGGGCGGAGGGGCGGCCGGCCCGGCGCCGCCGCCACGCATCCTGCCTCGCCCGGCCCCGCGACACAGGCGCTTCAGGATTTGGTGCCGGCGGCGGGACAAGGTCGCCAGGCCGGCCCGAAATGGTCAGAGACCCACCGACTCGGACTGCAGGATTTCCGAAACTATGCCTTTGTCATAGACATAGGCTGGCGGACTCGCGGGCACGAGAAGTTCCGCAAGGCGCCTGCCCTTTGGCTTGCGGCCGTAGGAAAAGAGCCTTCGATTCTTCGAAATCACCATCGCATAAAACAGCTTCTCCGCGAACGACATGGCCTGCCTGGGCAGGGCAACGGTGACATCCGAATTGGGCACAAACTCGAACGGAGCCACATATGCGTAGGAGTGGCTGCCCTGTCCATTTGTCGAAATGTAGAGCGTCCCGGACGGATAAACATGCTTCGGATCGATCGTGCGCCGATCCACAAACTCGGCGAAGCTGCTAAATTGCGACTTTGATGGCCGGACCAACGGGAGAAAAAGGCCGTCAATGGCCTCCGCCTCGCGAATCTCGGCCGGCGGATTGATGCCATTCCGGAGCGCAAAAATCTTCTCGAGCGGAACCAGTTCCATCGCGCCTCCATCGGCGCCGCGCTTCATATCGAAATCTCCGGGCGTCTGGAGAGGCGCAATGGCAAGGGCCTCGAGTTTGATCTCCTCCACCCAGTCCGGCACATATTCGCGAGACGGCACCAGCAGCGAATTCAAGCTTCGGTTGGCCTCCCTGCCGTGTGAAGAATATTTGAATCTGTTGCGAGAAATACAGAAGCAATAGAAAACCTTCTCGCGGAGTGACATTTCCTGCTTCGCGGACAGCACCTTAATGTTCTGAGCCGTGTAAAATTCTTTCGGCTGGACAAAGGAACTCAGCAGATATGAGCCTCCCAGGGAGACGGTAATCAAACCGGCGGAGTAGGCTTCGACTATCGGGAGCCGCGCCACCCGACCCACAATTCCAAGATTGCTTCTCGAACGACTGACGAAGTTTACCCCTAGGGCGTCCTCGTCCATCACATTGAAATTAAGCTGATTCCCGTATTCGATATCAAATATCTTCTCCAATGGCGCGGTTTTCATACGCCCTCCGCGATCCGATAAGACAGATACTTCCGAAGCTCTCGCTCAAAGTCGCGCTTGGACAGGCTGGAATAGTCTGTTTTGATATAGGCTTCGGCGCACCACTCTTTCTCGGGAGAAAGGGCGACCATGACGGAGTTTATGCCGTCCACCTCTCGGTTGAGATAGTCTTGCAGCCACTTGTCCTTGATCCCTTGCCATCGATTGTAGGCGTCGACCCGACCCTTCCCTTTTTGCTTCACGAAGCCGTCGTCACGCCAATACCCGAGCCAGGTCTTCTTCCCTTTCGGATGTGGCTTGTGTGCTGTGATGACTAAGGTGCAGGTGATCACTCCTACATCCGAATTATGGAAAAGATCCTCCGGCATCGACATCACGGCTTCCAGGGTGTGGGAGGTCAGGAGGCGCTCCTTAAGCAGAAAGCTGGGTCCGTCCGAGGAGAGGACCGACGATATCGGGACGATGGCGACGCATTTCCCATTGGGCTGGAGCGCCTCCAGATTGTTCAATATGAACTCCAGTTCCTCGGGGTCCTCCGCGGTTGATTTGTAGGGCGGGTTGAGAAGCCCGACGGTGGGCTTCTTCGCGGCAATGCGACCGACATCCTCAAAGCATGAAGCAGGGGAAATGCCACTCTTGCCGTCGCCTTGCAGTATCATATTGGAAATGGCGAGCGCGTAAATATCGTCTTGGATCTCAGTGCCGAATAGCTGATTTTCCTTGATGTCGGCGATGCATTGGGAATCGCCCCCGCAACCGCTGACCATCTTCTTCATAGCGCTGATAAGGAAGCCGCCGGTCCCGCAACAATTGTCCCACACGATGCTCTCGCTGTTAACATTTGCGAGATCAGCAAATAATTCTGTCACGTGCGGAGGCGTCAGAACAATTCCAAGCCCTTTATCGTTATTCGCATATCTAAGGAACTCGATATAAAACTGCCCTATGGTATCAAAGAACTCATAGGTCTTCATAAATGTGTTAATTTCTGCGTCAATCTCTCTGATAAGAGCTATAAGATCGTCCTTGTCCTTTGATAATATCGCATGAGTAGAAATAAATGAATACGCAGTTCTTAAGCTCTGGATTCTTTCCTTATCAATGCCGTCATCTATAAGTTCATTGACGATAGTCTGAACCATCGACTCAGTAAGCTGCTTCGCCGTCTTTTGCTTGGCAAACCCCGCGCGAAAAGCCTCGTTTTTAAGCGAAATCAAAATACCGCTGAGCAGCAAGCTGCGCTGCGACTCTTTGACCTTGGTCCTGTGCAGTTTTTTGTTGAGCTTCTGCGTATATTCGAGGAGCGCACTATAGTCGTGATTGAACTTTGCAGGCGACGACTTGTACAGGTCGGCGTAGCCGCCAAGGGACAGGAGCCTGACCGCGGCAAAGGCGGAATGCGTATGCTCGTCTTTCAGGTGAAGGAAGTGGCTGATTTTTAGCTCTTTGGAGGTCTCGCCGCTGACCCCGATCGCAATCACGTCATAGGCTTTGGAGAGGTAGGAGGCATAGAGAAGCGCGTCATCGCAGGCCTGGCTCCCATACTGATCCAGGCTCTCGCTCATGTGTTGGGCGGGGCTGGCCTTGCATTCGATGACGATCAGGAGATCCGGATAGTCGGTCGACGTGATGATGAACTCAGGCTGCCCTACTCCCTGCCCGCGCTTCGAAGCGTTCTTGAGCAACTTTCTGATTTTCGGGTTGTCGCTCCGCTGTTCCTCAACCCTGATGGCTTGGTCAGAAAAGTAGCCAAGGCCCCTCAGCCGGTCTCTAACAAGATTCTCGGTGTTGCGTTCATTCGGCATGGCTAAAGTCCCTTCGACCGGCTCGAAGTCGGACTCGCGCTCGCGCGCGCAGACGGCCGTCGTTCAAACATCCGGGGCCGATCCCAGTTGGCGCTCTTGCACTTTGGGCAAACGCGCGGCTTCTCGTGCTTGTCCCGCGGCAGCCATTCATGGCCGCAGCGACATCGGCACCCGTTGAGTTTGACAATGCCAATCGCAGCCCCGCTCGCTACCATCTGTCGCTCCGAACGATAACGACCAGAAGTATAGACTAAAGAGAAGTCGGGTCAACAATTCAGTATTTACTAGTAGTATATACAAACAGTAGAGACACGAATCAGATGTACCCGGTATGTTCTGCCGAATTCGCGCTGAGAGCAAGAGATATTTCGCAAGGCCGGCCGCCAATGCGCCGCGGGTCATCGTTTCCGGCTTCGCGACCATGGCAGCCAGCACCAACCCCCAGTTGGCGTCCCCCGCCTCCCCTGCTAGGGCGCCCCCAACATGACCGACCTCAGCAAAATCAGAAATTTCTCGATCATAGCCCATATCGACCATGGGAAATCGACGCTGGCGGACCGGCTGATCCAGTCGACCGGCGGGCTGACCGCTCGGGAGATGACCAACCAGGTGCTCGACAATATGGAATTGGAGCAGGAGCGGGGGATCACGATCAAGGCGCAGACGGTCAGGCTCGATTACAAGGCGTCGGACGGGGCGGATTACGTGCTCAACCTAATGGACACGCCGGGGCACGTGGACTTCGCTTATGAGGTCAGCCGGAGCCTCGCGGCGTGCGAGGGCGCGCTGCTGGTGGTCGACGCGGCGCAGGGGGTGGAGGCGCAGACGCTCGCCAACGTCTACCAGTCGATCGAGCACGACCATGAGATCGTGCCGGTGATCAACAAGATCGACCTCCCCGCCGCCGACGTCGACAAGGTCCGCAAGGAGATCGAGGATATCGTCGGCCTCCCCGCGGCGGGCGATTGGAAGGAGGGCGGGGCGGTGCTGACCAGCGCCAAGACCGGCATCGGCATCGACGACGTGCTGGAAGCGATCGTCCAACGCATCCCGCCGCCCACGGGCGATCCGGCCGCGCCCTTGAAGGCGATGCTGGTCGATTCATGGTACGACCCCTATCTCGGAGTCGTCATCCTGATCCGCGTCATCGACGGCGCGATCCGCAAAGGCCAGCAGATCAAGTTCATGGCCGCCGGCACCATCCACCTGGTCGACCGCGTGGGCGTCTTCCGCCCCAAGATCGAGCCTCTGGCCCAGCTCGGCGCGGGCGAGATCGGCTTCATCACCGCCCAGATCAAGGACGTCGCCGAAACCCGGGTGGGCGACACGATCACCGACGCCCGGCGGCCGACCGCGCAGGCGCTGCCCGGTTTCAAACTGGTC
>Ga0190265_10002332_pt1 | contig 12752 bp, 13 predicted proteins | sample Popmic124T_FD_133135 | JGI IMG/M metagenome (GOLD analysis project Ga0190265, IMG submission 133135) | Populus adjacent soil microbial communities from riparian zone of Indian Creek, Utah, USA - 124 T | ecosystem: Environmental > Terrestrial > Soil > Riparian zone | place: USA: Utah | collected... | reverse complement strand
GATCTCCTTAACACCAACGCCGGAATCGTCAAGCAGGTCTCTGAGCAGATCAAGGGGACATCGCCCAGCGCGATTCTCATCGTAGTGTCGAACCCGCTCGACGTGATGTCCTACGTGGCGATGAAGGTGACCGGATTTCCCCGCGAGCGAGTCCTGGGCATGGCGGGAGTGCTGGACACGGCGCGCTACCGCGCCTTTCTCGCCGAAGCGCTCGACGTCTCCGTGAAAGACATCCAGGCAATGGTGCTTGGCGGACACGGCGACACCATGGTCCCGCTCATCTCCTATACATCGGTAAGCGGAATACCCGTGACGCAGCTCATCTCGCAGTCCAAGCTCGACGCGATCGTCGAGCGAACGCGCGGCGGCGGTGCCGAGATCGTCAAGCACCTGAAGACGGCGTCGGCGTATTACGCGCCGTCCTCCGCGGCGGTCCAGATGTGCGAGGCGATCGTCCACGACGAGAAGCGCGTGCTCCCGTGCGCCGCCTGGCTCGAGGGCGAGTACGGAATGTCGGGCTTGTTCCTCGGGGTGCCGTGCAAGCTGGGCCGCCGCGGCCTCGAGCAGATCATCGAGGTGGAGCTGACCAAGGACGAGCGCAGCGCGCTGGCTAAGAGTGCCGACGCGGTGCGCGAGCCGATGGGAGCCCTCAAGCTCTAGAAAAAAATCGCCCGCCGTGAAATGGCGGGCGATGGGTTTTTCAGGTTGTTTCCGGTACGATGTGTGGGCGGTCGGCCTTGCCCCGCTCCACGTCACGGTTGAGGCGAGTCTTCTCGCTCTTCTTTTCGCCGGCATCGTGCTGCTGGCGGTCTTCGAGTAGGCGGTGGGTGCCGTTCTTGTCCACGCCGTTTGTATTGCGGCGCTGCACCGTGCCGTTCCCCGAGTGCAGCTGCTCGATGATCTTGCTCCGCGTCTTGGCGCCGTGTCCGCCTTCAGCGTGGTCCTGCGGGCCCTTCTGATTGCCATTCCGTTTCTTCATCAGTCGCGCTTCCTCTTGTTGCGGTCGAGTCCTACTCCGGCAAGCCGGGGGCCACTCTACATCCGCGGCAGAGTCACGCCCTGCTGCCCCTGGTACTTACCCTTTTTGTCCTTGTAGGATACTTCCGGCGGCTCCTCTCCCTTGAAAAAGAGGACCTGGGCGATCCCCTCGTTTGCGTAGATCTTGGCGGGCAGGGGAGTCGTGTTCGAGATCTCGAGAGTCACGAAGCCCTCCCACTCCGGCTCGAACGGCGTCACGTTGGTGATGATACCGCAGCGGGCGTAGGTGGATTTGCCTACGGTGATGGTCACCACATCCCGGGGGATGCGGAAGTACTCTACCGAGCGGCCCAGCGCAAAGGAGTTGGGCGGGACGATGCAGACGTCGCCCTCGAACTCGACGAAGGATTTTGGATCGAAGTTCTTCGGGTCTACGATCGAGTTGAGGACATTGGTGAATATCCGGAACTCGGGCGCCACGCGCATGTCGTAGCCGTAGGAGCTGACTCCGTAGGAGATGACTCCTGCCCTGACCTGCCGGTCCTCGAAGGGCTCGATCATCCCGTGCTCCTTCGCCATCCGGGTGATCCAGCGATCCGACTGAATTGACATTTATTCTGGAATTGTTTGCGGAAGGTCATCCATCCGCGACGGAAAGACGCAGGATTTCGACGTGAATGTACGATTTTCGCATTGCCGTCGCTACCGAATCGGAGCCGTTGAATTAGGTGTGAGGCGACGGTAAATTCCCCAAAATCTCACTAGTGAAATTTTTCACGAAGTCCGGAACCCCATGGCACGCGCGTACATCCCGGTCCTGATGCTGCTCGGTTTCGTCGTGGTCAACGCGGTCCTGCTGGTCGCGATTTCGACGCTGGTGGTGCGCTCCCGGCCGACGCTGGTGAAGCAGCAAGCCTATGAGTCGGGAGTTCCAGCCCTCGGCGACGCGCGCGAAAGATTCTCGGTGCGCTTCTACCTCATCGCCATTCTGTTCATCATCTTCGACATCGAGACCGTGTTCATGATTCCGTGGGCGGTCTACTACAAGCAGCTGTCGTGCTTCGTGCCCCTCGTGAACGATGTCTGCCCCGTCGGCAACATCTCCTTCTTCGGCCTCGGTGAGATGCTCGTATTCATGGCGATCCTCCTCGTGGGCTTCATCTACGTCTGGAAAAAGGGAGCGCTGCAATGGGATTGAGCGCGCCAGGCGAACACACGACCGTCTCGTACGTCCCTGAGTCGCAGGAAGGCTGGGTCGCGACGAGGCTCGACTTCCTCGTCAACTGGGGCCGCGCCAATTCGCTGTGGCCGATGCCGTTCGGGACCGCGTGCTGCGCGATCGAGTTCATGGCGACGGCCGCCAGTGATTTCGACCTCGCCCGCTTCGGCATGGAGCGAATGAGCTTCTCGCCGCGGCAGGCTGACGTCCTCATCTGCGCCGGCCGCGTTCCGTTCAAGCTCGCACCGATCATCCGCCGCATCTGGCAACAGATGCCGCAGCCGAAATGGTGCATCTCGATGGGCGCGTGCGCGTCGACCGGCGGGATGTTCGACAACTACGCGGTGGTGCAGGGAATCGACACGATCATTCCCGTCGACGTCTTCGTTCCCGGATGTCCGCCCAGGCCCGAGGGTCTGATCTACGGAATCCGGATGCTCCAGGAGAAAGTGATGAACGAGCGCGCCGCCGATACGCGCACGCGCGACGAGATGGAGCCGGACCCGTCCAGCCAGCTCTACATTCCGCCCTCGGTGATCGACGAGCTGGGCGAGCCCTTCGGCAACTCGGTGAACCAGACCAGGTCCGCGCAGTGAGGACGTTCGAAGTCGTCCGCACTGGGTTGCTTGCGTCCACGGGTCATCCGGCGACCCAGCGCGACGTGCCACACCGCGGCGGTGAAGCCAATCCATCGGCGAAGGCGCTACAGGACAAGTTCGGCTGGGCCATCGAGCGCTCCGAGGTCGTGTGGGGCGAGACCGTGGTATTCGTCGAGCCGGCTTCGGTCAAGCAGGTCATTCACTGGCTGCACGACGATCCGTCCCAGCGCTACGATTTCCTGAGCGATGTCACCGCGGTCGAGTACCGCGATGCCGAGGTACCGATCGAAGTCGTCTGGCATCTGCGCTCGCTTCCTTACCGGCGCTTCCTCCGCATCAAGTCGCAGATCGCCAAAGGGCAGCCGCTGGAGATCGACAGCGTGTACGACATCTATCGCTCGGCTGACTGGCTGGAGCGCGAGTGCTACGACATGTTCGGGATCAGGTTTCGCGGCCATCCCGATCTCCGGCGCATTCTCATGTGGGAGTCGTACAAGGAGGGCTTCCCGCTGCGCAAGGATTTTCCGCTGCGCGGGCGCTTCAGCCGCTCCGAGCAGCTGAGGCAGGCGCTCGCACAGAATCCCGAGGCCCGCTACTCGATGGAGGAGCTCTCGATCGCCGATGCATTCGCCGAGCTGCCCGAGGACATGCGCAGGCGGCTGGACAAGGGTGAGAGGACGGGCGAGTAGATGTCGAAGCGCACGGTCGAAGTCGAGCTCTCAACCTCGGGAATGGATGCGCAAGGACGCGCGCAGCGCGTTCCACTCGTGACCAATGATGGGGGCACCGCACTCGCCATCGAGCCGCCGCCGGGCATCGAGCCCGAGCTCGAGGGCGAGCACATGCTCATCAACATTGGGCCGCAGCACCCCGCCACGCACGGCGTGCTGCGTCTCGTGCTCGAGCTCGACGGCGAGACGGTCGTCCGCTGCATCCCTCACATAGGCTACCTGCACTGCGGCTTCGAGAAGATCGGCGAGTACCGGCAATACAATCAGATCATCTGCTGGACCGACCGCGAGGACTACCTGAACTCGATCGGCAACAACGTCGCGTTCGCACTGGGCGCTGAGCGCCTGTTCGGCATCGAGGTCACGGAGCGTTGCAAGGTGCTGCGCGTGATCGCGGCCGAGCTGTCGCGCATCATGTCGCACCTCGTGTGGCTCGGTACGTTCTGCATCGACATCGGCGCCTTCACGCCGTTCCTGTGGGCGTTCCAGCGTCGCGAAGAGATCTATCGGCTCATCGAGAAATGGGTGGGCGCGAGACTTACGACGTCGGCCACGCGCGTTGGCGGCATGGCCGCCGACATACCAGTCGGCTGGATGGACGGCCTCCGCCAGTTCACGCGCACCTTCCCGCAGACGCTCGACGAGATCGACCGCGTGCTCACGAAGAACGCGATCTGGGTAGGACGCACGGTCGGACTCGGCGTGATGACGCCGGACGAGGCGGTGAATTGGGGACTGTCCGGCCCAATGCTGAGGGCGTCTGGGGTCGACTACGATGTGCGGAAGGATTTCCCGTACATGGACTACGAGACCTACGACTTCGACGTTCCCGTCGGAACGAGCGGCGATGTTTACGATCGCTATCTCGTCCGCTTCGAGGAGATGCGGCAGTCGGTGCGGATTCTCAACCAGGCGGCGGACCGCCTGCCGGACGGACCGATCAACATCGACGATCCACGCGTGATCCTTCCGCCGAAATCGAAGGCGACGAGCGAGATGGAGTCGATGATCCACCACTTCAAGGTTGTCATGGAGGGTCCGCGCCCGCCTATCGGCGAATCTTACGTGGCAGTGGAAAGTCCGAAAGGAGAGAAGGGCTACTATATGGTGTCCGATGGAACCGCCAAGCCGGTTCGCTGGCGCATCCGGCCGCCGTCGTTCGTCAACCTCGCGGCGATTCCGAAGATGGTGGAAGGGCACCTCCTCTCGGACGTGATCGCCATCAACGCCAGCATCGACATCGTCATGGGAGAGATCGACCGTTGACCCCGCCTGAGACACTCGGCGGGCTGAAATCTCCCGACCACGCTTCACGCGATCACGTCTCTCACACCCAGCACCAGCCGGTGTTCGTCGCGGACAGCGAGGCGCGCCGCGAGCTCGATGAGCTCATTCCGCGCTATCCGCAAAAAATGGCGGCGCTTCTTCCCGCACTGTGGATCCTCCAGCGCGAGCGCGGCTGGGTGAGCGACGGAGGGATGGCGGAGGTGGCGAAGCTGCTCGAGCTCACGCCCGCCTACGTCAAAGGCGTAGTGACCTTCTACACCATGTATCACCAGCACCCGGTGGGAAAGTATTTCATCCAGGTCTGCACGACGTCGCCGTGCGGAATCTGCGGAGCCGAGGAGGTCGCTAGGGCGTTTCTGCGGCACACGAAGGCCGGTGATCTCGGAGTAACTTCTCCCGACGGACGATTCACCGTGATCGAAGTCGAATGCCTCGGTGCCTGCGGGTTCGCGACACCGGTGATGATCAACGAGGATTTCATCGAATCCGTCACTCCCGAGAAGGTGCCGCAGCTTCTCGCCGCGCTCGCCTAGATGGGATACCCGCACCAGCCGCATCAACGCGAGACGACGGTACTCTCACGCTATTTCGGCGTGAAGGATGCGCGCACACTCGACGGGTGGAAGAAGCGCGGCGGCTATCAGGCGCTCCAGAAAGCGCTTGACATGGCTCCGGCGGACATCGTGAACGCGGTGAAGGAGTCCGGACTGCGGGGCAGGGGTGGCGCCGGATTTCCGACCGGCATGAAGTGGTCGTTCATGAAGCCCGGGGACGGCAAGCCTCACTATCTCTGCTGCAACGCCGACGAATCCGAGCCGGGGACGTTCAAGGACCGCGAGCTGATGCGGTGGACTCCGCATGCGCTCGTCGAAGGTTGCGCGATTGGCGCCTACGCGATCGGCGCCGAGACGGCCTACATCTACATCCGCGGGGAGTTCACCGAGCCGCTCTACTGGATGAACGAGGCGGTCAAGGAGGCGTACGCAGCGGGCATCATTGGCAAGAACGCGATGGGTACGGGCAAGCGAATAGATGTTCACGTGCACAAGGGCGCGGGCGCGTACATCTGCGGAGAAGAGACCGCTCTCATGAATTCCCTCGAGGGACGACGCGGGAATCCCCGCATCAAGCCGCCGTTCCCCGCTGTATCGGGTGTCTTCGGCATGCCGACCACCATCAACAACGTCGAGACGCTGATCGCGGTCGCTCCGATTCTCATGAACGGCGCGGACTGGTACAAGAACATGTCGCTCTCGAACCCGAAGAGCACCGGCACCAAGCTCTACTCCGTATGCGGCAACATCGAGCGCCCCGGGACCTACGAAGTAGTGATGGGATTTCCGTTCCGCGATTTCCTCTACGACGTTTGCGGTGGCCCGCTTCCCGGGAGAAAGTTCAAGGCGGTGATTCCCGGTGGCGTCTCGGTTCCGATCCAGAGCATGGCGGAAGCCGAAGCGACGCTCATGGACTACGAAGGCTTCGTGGCTCAGGACTCAATGCTCGGCTCGGGCGGCGTCATCCTGATCGACGACGCACAATCGATGGTCGCGGTGATCGCGCGGATTGCCCGCTTCTTCGCGCACGAGAGCTGCGCCCAGTGCACCCAGTGCCGGGAGGGTACGGCGTGGACGACGAAGATCCTCGAGCGGATCCGCGATGGCCAGGGCACCACTGAAGATCTGGACACTCTGCTCGACATCGCGGAGCAGATGACCGGCAAGACGATCTGTGTGTTGAGTGACTCCTGCGCCACGCCGGTCGTGTCGGGCATCAAGAAATTCCGCGGTGAGTTCGAGGCTCTGATCCAGGGCCGCCGGTTTCACCCCGTGATCGCGGCGGTCGCCTGATGCCCGAAACGAAGATGATCTCACTGACAATCGAGGGGCGGCCGGTGACGGTTCCGGAGGGCACGACCATCCTCGAGGCCGCGAAGCAGGTCGGTGTGCTGATCCCGCACTATTGCTACCATCCCGGCCTTCCGGTGGCGGGTGTCTGCCGGATGTGCCTCGTCGACGTCGAGAAAGCGCCGAAGCTTGCGCCTTCGTGCGCGACGACGGTGGCCGACGGACAGGTGATTCACGTCCACAATGAGAAATCACTCGAGGCCCGCAAGGGCGTGCTCGAGATGCTTCTCATCAACCACCCGCTGGATTGCCCGATCTGCGACCAATCGGGCGAGTGCGAGCTTCAGGACTACACCTTTCAGGAAGGGCGCGAGGACTCGCGCTACCGCGAGCCGAAACGGTTCAATCCCGCTGAGGATTTCGGCGGCGATGTCGTCTACGTTCCCAACCGCTGCATCCTCTGTACGCGCTGCGTGCGCTTCATGGACGATGTCGCCCACGACCCGGCTCTCAACGTCAGTGAGCGCGGCGATCGCGCGTTGATCGGAAAGTTCGAGGGCAAGGACCTGACGCACCCGTGGGCCGCCAACGTGGTGGATCTGTGCCCCGTCGGCGCGCTGCTCTCCAAGGACTTCCTGAACAAGGCGCGGGCCTGGGAGCTGGATCGCACCGCGTCGGTGTGCCCGAACTGCACGCAGGGCTGCAACGTTATCATGGAGACGCGCGAGAACCAGGTGGTGCGCATGCGGCCGCGTGCCAACGAGTACGTCAACGCGTTCTTCATGTGCGACTGGGGACGGCTCAATTACCGCTGGATGAACGAGAAGAGCCGCGTCGAGCTGCCGATGGTGCGGGACGGCGCGAACCTCGCGCCGACGAGCTGGGAGCGTGCGATTGCGTCGGCAGCGTCGATCCTGCACGGAAAGAAAGTGTTTGTCGCCGCATCGCCAATGCTTTCCAACGAAGCGCTGTTTCTTCTGACACAGCTCATGCAAAGTGGGGCGTTTCGCGTCGTCGAAGGCGACGAGGCGCCGCTGCCGGGAGTGAAGGACCTGGCGCTCCGGCGCGAGCGGGCGGCCAACGTTAATGGCGCCGAGGCGCTGGGCTTCAGGAAGAGTCGCGACCTTCTCGGCGGCCTGGCGCAGGGTGACGTCCTCGTCGTCGCCGGCGAGGACCTCGACGGTATCGACACCTCCGCTCTTGGCCGCGCGAGCGCGGTCGTCGTCATAGGGTCGGTGTTGCCCGCCGGCGTCACGAACGCCGCGGTCGTCCTTCCAATCGCCAACTTCGCGGAAGAAGAGGGCACCGTCACGAACCTGCGCGGACGGGTGCAGCGCTTTACTCAGGCCCGGCAGGCCCCTGGCGAGACGCGCCCGAGTTGGCTCGTTCTCGGTGACCTGCTCGGTGCCCTCGGCCAGCGGTCCAGCTTCTTTCTTCCGTCCGATGTTTTCGCGCAGCTCGCATCCAGCAACAAGGCCTTCGCCGGACTCAGCTACGATACGATCGGCTTCAAGGGCCTGCCGCTCGCCACGGCGGAGGCGACGGGACCCAAGGCGCCGCTCGCGATGGGTCTGACCGGATGAACGTGGCCTACGCGCTACTCCAGGCCGCCGACCCCAATCTTCCGCCCATCAGCGGGACGCCGTTCTTCTTGTTCACGGTCGTGAAAATGATCATCATCTTCACGATCTATATGGTAGGCGTCGCTCTCCTCACCCTGGCCGAGCGAAAGATCTCGGCGTGGATTCAGGATCGGCATGGTCCGAATCGAGTAGGGAAGGGTTGGCTCCAGCCGGCCGCCGACGGGCTCAAGAACTTCATGAAGGAAGAGACGATGCCCGCCGGCGTAAACAAGCCTCTCTTCTTCCTTGCTCCGATCATCGCCTTCATCCCCGCGCTCACCGCGTGGTGTGTGATTCCGTTCGGCGCGCCGCTGCCGACGCGGTGGGGGCGGATCGACATGGTGGTCGCGGATCTCCCCGTGGGATTTCTGTTCGTGCTCGCGCTGACATCGCTCGGCGTCTACGGCATCGTCCTGGCCGGGTGGTCCTCGAACAACAAGTATGCTCTCTTGGGCGGTCTGCGCTCGAGCGCCCAGATGGTGTCGTACGAGATCTCAATGGGGATGGCGACGATTCCCGTTCTGCTGCTGGTGGGTAACGTCAGCCTCAACAGCATCATCAACCAGCAGGCGTGGGGCGGGTGGAACGTCGTCAACCTCACCGTTGCGTTCCTCATTTTCATGGTGGCTGCGTTCGCCGAGACGAACCGCTTGCCGTTCGACCTTCCCGAGGCCGAGTCCGAGCTCATCGCCGGGTATCACACCGAGTACAGCGCGATGAAGTTCTCCCTCTTCTTCATCGCGGAGTACGCGAACATGGTCACCGCGAGCGCGCTGATGGCGACGCTCTTCTTCGGCGGCTGGGACGTGCCGTTCACCTCTCGCGACAACATCGGGCCGTACAGCGGCTGGCTGACGCTTCTCTCGATAGGGATTTTCCTGTTCAAGATTCTGTTTTTCGTGTTCGTCTTCATGTGGATCCGCTGGACGCTGCCGCGGTTCCGCTACGATCAGCTCATGTCGCTCGGATGGAAGCTCATGATTCCTCTCGCCCTCACGTACATAGTACTGATCGCGGCGATCATGCTCGGACTGAGCGCGGCCGACATCCAGCCGGGGATGCTCTATGCCACGATTCTCGGATCCACCAACGTGGCGATTCTGCTCATTCTGTTCGCCATTCTCGACCGCGGGCGGATCATCAGCCCGGCGTACGGACGATTGCACCCCAGAGAGCTGGAGCGAATGCGGCAGGTCACGCGCCGCGCCCAGATGGCCGCGGAGGCGGGACGATAATGGCGATTACAGTGAGAGTCGTGGACCGTCCGGTCGAAGAGGTAAGCTACATCCGGGCGACGCTGAAGGGCATGGGCCGCACACTGAGCCACCTGCTCAAGTTCAACGACAGGGCGACTGTACAGTATCCGGAGGAGAAGTCGGCCATCTCGCCACGCTGGCGCGGAACGCACCGGATGCTGACGACCGAAACCGGAAAGGCGAAGTGCGTCGCCTGCGGACTCTGCCCCACGGTTTGTCCGGCCAACTGCATCAAGCTGGTCCCGGGCGAGGACGAGGAAGGGAATCGTTATCCGCTCGTGTGCGAGATCGATGAGTTTCGCTGCATCTTCTGCTGCTACTGCCAGGAGGTTTGCCCCGAAGAGGCGATCCACGTCGGTCGGCACTATGAAAACTCCGAGTACAGCCGCGATGGGTTCGTCTACGACCTGCAGAGACTGATGGACCAGTCGCACCCGGTTTGCGAAATGTGGGACCCTGAAGACCCGAAGGGCGAGTGATGGAACCGCACTACTCTCTCTTCTACACCTTCCACTTCTACCTCTTTGGCGTCATCGCTCTGGGCTCGGCGATCGCATTCGTCACCCGGAGGAGTCCAGTCGCCGCGGCGCTGTGGCTGGTGAACGTGATGTTCAGCCTCGCCGCGCTCTTCGTGATGCTGGACGCGGAGTTCATCGGCGTGATTCAGGTGCTGGTCTATGCCGGTGCGATCATGGTGGTTTTCGTGTTCGTGATCATGTTGCTCAATCTCGGACACCCCGCCGAGCTGGCGCAGGCTCGAGGCAAGTGGTGGAAGCTGGCCGCCGGGGTGGTGGGATTGGTCCTGCTCGCGGAGATCATGGTTATATCGCGGGGCGGGCTCCCCGAAACGTTGATCGTACCGGCCGCAGAGAATCAGCAGCAGCTGCGCGAGCTCAACCCGGTCGGCGTCGTGGCGAAGCCGCTCTTCAACGAGTACCTGCTCGCGTTCGAGCTGACGAGCGTGTTGCTCCTCGTCGCAATCGCCGGCGCCGTGGTGCTCGGCAGAGGGAGGGCGGTGCGTGCTGGCTGAGTCGCTCGCCCTGACCGCGGCGCTGTTCACGATCGGGGTGATCGGCGTGCTGACGCACCGGAACGCGATAATCATCTTCATGTGTGTGGAGCTCATGCTCACCGCGGTGAACCTGACTTTCGTCGCGTTCTCGCGGTTCTACGGCGCCGCGGGCCAGGTGTTCGTGGTGTTCGTCATGACGGTGTCGGCCGCTGAAGCGGCTGTCGGGTTGGCAATCATCATCGCGATCTTTCGCCATCGGCAAACGATCAACCTCCAGGACATCAATCTGCTGAGAGGATGATGCTGCTCCTCCTGCAGGCCGCGGCAGCGTCAGCGGAGCTGCCGGCGCATCCCCTGGCCGGCACTGCCGCCGATTACATGTGGCTGCTGCCACTGCTTCCGCTGCTGGGGTTCGTGATCAATGGCCTGCTGTCGCTGAATGCCGCCCGCCTCGGGCCGGCGGATCCGAACACGCCCGGCCATCATCCACATTCCGAGGGCGCGGCCGAGGCACCGGCGATCGCGCACGCGGAACAGGCGGGCGCGGTCGGAGACGACCACCATGCGGTGAAGAGGCATCGGTGGGCCGGAGTAGTCAGCATCGTCGGCCCTGGAGTGTTGATCCTGTCGTTCGCGCTCGCGCTCGCGATGTTCGCGGCCATGACTGGCATCGTGATGGAAGCGCCGTTCGTTCAACGCTACTTCGAGTGGATGGTCGCGGGCGATCTGAGAATCGACGCTGCGTTCCAGCTCGACCAGCTGTCGATGGTGATGGTGCTCGTCATTACCGGGGTCGGGAGCCTGATCCACGTTTTCAGCGTTGGCTACATGCGGGACGATCCGGGTTATCCGCGCTACTTCGCGTATCTCAACCTGTTCGTCTTTTTCATGCTCGTGCTCGTTTTGGGAGCGAACTATCCCGTTCTCTTCGTGGGGTGGGAGGGAGTCGGTCTCTGCTCGTACCTCCTCATCGGCTTCTGGTTCTCGGAGAAGGCGAACGCCGACGCGGGCAAGAAGGCGTTCATCGTCAACCGCATCGGCGACTTCGGTTTGCTGGTCGCGATGTTTCTCCTGTTCGCCAACCTGGGTGTGCTCGACTTCGTCGGGGTGAACATGCGTGCGTCCGAGCTGCAGGCCGGGGGCGCTCTGGTCACCGCCATTTGCCTGTTCATGTTCCTCGGCTGCGCGGGCAAGAGCGCTCAGATTCCGCTCTACGTCTGGCTCCCCGATGCAATGGCGGGTCCGACTCCGGTGTCGGCGCTGATCCATGCCGCGACGATGGTCACGGCCGGTGTGTACTTGATCGCGCGCAGCGCCACGTTGTTCGCGCTCTCGCCCTTCGCCTCGCTGACGGTCGCGCTCATTGGAGCGGTAACCGCCTTGTTCGCGGCGACAATCGGGCTCAAGCAGTGGGACATCAAGAAGGTACTGGCCTATTCCACGATCTCCCAGCTCGGATTCATGTTCATCGCCGTGGGCGTCGGCGCCTATGCGGCCGGAATCTTTCACCTCGTGACGCACTCGTTCTTCAAGGCGCTGCTCTTTCTCGGGGCGGGATCCGTGATCTACGCGATGCACGCGGCGTATCACCGTACCCACAGCCACGAAGACGCGCAGGACATGCGAAACATGGGCGGTCTCCGGCGTTTTCTGCCGCTGACCTGGATCCTTATGTGGCTCGCGACGCTGGCGATCGCCGGCATTCCGCCGTTTTCCGGATTCTTCTCCAAGGACGAGATCCTGGCCTCGGCGTTCGAGCGGGCGCATGGCTCCACGCTCGCGACGTCGAGCTGGCTCGGCGTGCCGGGCAGCACGCTCCTTTACATCATCTACGGCATCGGCCTCCTGACCGCCTTTCTCACCGCCATATACATGACCCGGATGATGCTGTACACGTTTCACGGGCCGACGCGGACGGGTGGGCGAGAGGAGGAATACCTGCGCGAGGCGCCGTGGATCATGACTGGTCCCCTCGTAGTGCTCGGGTTGCTGAGCGTCTTCGGAGGCTGGCTCGATCTGCCCGAGGTCATCACCGACCTGGTTCCTCTCGGACCGCGTGAGCTGCTCGGACATTGGCTGGACCCGGTCGTCGGACAAGCGACCGCGACGGTCAGCGCGGGAGAGGTTCACGCATCGGTCACCGTCGAGGAAATACTCATCGGCGTGGCGGTGCTGGTGGCGGTGGCCGGAATCCTGTTCGCCTG
>Ga0190265_10002331_pt1 | contig 12761 bp, 11 predicted proteins | sample Popmic124T_FD_133135 | JGI IMG/M metagenome (GOLD analysis project Ga0190265, IMG submission 133135) | Populus adjacent soil microbial communities from riparian zone of Indian Creek, Utah, USA - 124 T | ecosystem: Environmental > Terrestrial > Soil > Riparian zone | place: USA: Utah | collected... | reverse complement strand
TGTGCTTCTCGTAGCCGCAGCCGCCGCGGTAGCGCCCGGGGCCGCCGGAGTCCAGCGCCAGGCCCAGCCGCTCGATCCGCAGCGGGAAGCGGCCCTCGGTGAACTCCGTCGGGAGGTTCCGCGAGTCCGGGACGACGTGGATCGTGTCCTCGCCGTCGGCGTAGAACCGGCCGCCCGAGCCGCCGCCGAGCACCTCGCGCATGAGGTAGGACTCGCCGTCGAAGTCGGTGCCGTAGACGCCGGTGTAGCGGATCGTCTCCTGGTCGGCGGGCATCCGGCCGCCGGTGGCCTTGGCCAGCACGCCGGCCAGGACGCCGAGCAGCCGCAGGATGACGAACGTCCGGGCGTTGGTGGGCGCCGGGAAGATCGGCGTCAGCAGGGTGCCCTTCTCCGGGAACCGCATCTCGATCAGCGGGACGACGCCCTCGTTGACGTCGAGCTGCGCCATCCGCTCCGGTGTCTCCGCCAGGTTGCGCAGGATGGGGGCCAGCCACTTCTTGAGGAAGTTGCCGTCGGCGTAGTCGCCGCAGTGGTTGATCGGGCCCTTCGCCTGCGGGCCGGTGCCGGTGAAGTCGATGACGAGCGGGACGTCCCTGGTGGAGTCCATGATCAGGGTGATCCGCTGGCGGTGCAGCTGCGGCTCCTCGACGCCGTCGTGCTCGGCGTAGTCCTCCCAGACGTAGGTGCCGTCGGGGATCTGGCTCAGGATCTCCCGCCGGTAGACCTCGGTGGAGCTGGCGAGGATCGCGTCGAAGCAGGCCTCGACCGCGGCGACGCCGTAGCGGTCGAACAGCTCGCCCAGCCGGCGCGCCCCGGCCAGGCAGGCCGAGCACTCGGCGTCGAGGTCGGCGGCCAGCGAGTCGGGCATCCGCGAGTTGCGGGTCATGATCTTCAGTGCGGACTCGTTGGGCACGCCGCGGTCCCACAGCTTGATCGGGGGGACCATGAGGCCCTCCTCGTACACGCTGGTGGCCGCCGACGGCATCGAGCCGGGCACCGCGCCGCCGATGTCGTCGTGGTGGCCGAACGCCTGGATGAAGGCCACCACCTCCGGTGCGCCGGTCTCCGGCGAGGCCGCGAACACCGGCACGGTCACGCACAGGTCGGGCAGGTGGCCGATGCCGCCTTCGGACAGGTAGACGTCGTTGTGGAAGTAGACGTCGCCGACGTTCATCGTCTCGATCGGGTAGTCGCGCACCACGGGGTGCACCAGCGCCGAGTACGAGCGGCCGGTCAGCTTGCGCAGCTGCCGGTCGTGGATGCCGGCGCGGAAGTCGTGGGCGTCGCGGATCATCGGCGACCGCGAGGTGCGGCCGATCGAGGTCTCGACCTCCTTCTCGATCGCGGCGAGCGTGCCCGCGACGATCTCGACGAGGACCGGGTCGGCGTCGATCTTCTGGGCAGCGGTCACAGCGCCGACTCCTTCGTGAGCAGCAGGTTGCCGTAGGCGTCGACGGTGACCGCGAAGCCGGGGTGGACCGGGACGGTGGAGCCGAACTCCTCGATGATCGCCGGGCCGCTGACCACGTCGCCGGGCGCGAGGTCGGGCCGGTTGTAGGTCGGGGTGTCGACCCAGTCGTCGAAGAACACCCGCCGGGAGCCCGTGACGGCCCGGTCCGTCCCGCCGTCCCGCCCGGGCAGCTCGACGATGTCGGGACGGCGGATGGGGCCGATCCCGCTGACCCGGAGGTTGACCCACTCGACGGCCTGGCGCGGGTCGGTGGCGAAGTCGTAGCCGTAGAGCTGGCGGTGCGCGGCGTGGAAGGCCTGCGCGACGTCCTCCGCCGCGGCGCGGTCGAGCTCGCCGTCGGCGACCGGCACGCGCACCTCGAACGCCTGGCCGACGTAGCGCAGGTCCGCCGTCCGCTGCATGCGCTGCTCGTCGCGGCCGAATCCCTCGCCGTCCAGGGCCTCCTGGGCCCGGCCCTCGAGGTCGGCGAAGACCGACCCGACCCGGCCGAGGTCGAGGTCGGCGTGCTTGGAGACGACGGTCTGCACGTAGTCGTTGCGGACGTCGACGGTGAGCAGGCCGAATGCGCTGACGTTGCCCGGGTTCGGGGGCACGAGCGTGCGCGGCAGGTTGAGGATGTCCATGAGCCGGCAGGCCAGCAGCGAGCCGGAGCCGCCGAACGTGGTGAGCGTGAAGTCGCGGACGTCGAGGCCCTTGGCGACGGTCACCTGGCGCAGGGCGTTGGCCTGGTTCCACGCGGAGATCTCGAGGATGCCGGTGGCCACCCGCTCCAGGGAGAGGTCGAGCTTCGCGCCGAGCTGCTCCAGGCCGTCCTTGGCCGCGTCCACCGACAGCGGGATCTCACCGCCCAGCAGGTGCGGGGGGATCCGGCCGAGGGTGACATGTGCGTCGGTGACGGTGGGCTGGTCGCCGCCGTTCGGGTAGCAGATCGGGCCGGGGTCGGCGCCGGCCGACTTGGGGCCCACCTTGAGCGTGCCCTCGGGGGAGAGCCAGGCGATCGAGCCGCCGCCCGCGCCGACGGTGACCACGTCGATCATCGGGATCTTGCTCGGGTAGTCGCCGACCGAGCCCTCGGTGGTCAGCGCCGGCTGGCCGTCGATGACGACCGTGACGTCGGTCGAGGTGCCGCCGCCGTCGCAGGTGAGCACCCGGTCGAAGCCTGCGGTGCCGGCGATCAGGGCGGCACCCAGGGCGCCGGCGGCCGGGCCGGACAGCATCGTGGTGATCGGCTGGTGCACGACCTCGCCGGCGGAGAGGACGCCGCCGTTGCTCTTCATCACGTAGAACGGCACGCCTGGGGCGATCTCGTCGAGCCGGGTGCGGATGTTGGTGACGTAGGCGCCGACCTTGGGCTTCACCGCCGCGTCGACCAGCGTGGTGACCGACCGCTCGTACTCGCGGTACTCGCGCAGCACCTCGGAGCTGATCGAGACGACCGCGCCCGGGTGCTCCTCCTGGATCACGGCGAGCATCCGGCGCTCGTGGTCCTCGTTCGCGTAGGCGTGCAGGAAGCAGACGCCGATGGTCGAGATGCCGGCGTCCCGGAAGAAGCGGGCGGCCGCGCGGGCGTCGTCCTCGTCGAACGGGCGGACCTCGGTGCCGTGGTGGTCGAGCCGGCCGCCGACCGTGCGCACCAGGTCGGCCGGCACGATCCGCGGCGGCTTGACCCAGAAGTAGCTGTTGCCGTAGCCGTCGGGCACCGACTGCCGGGCGATCTCCAGCACCGACTCGTAGCCCTCGGTGGTGATGAACCCGATCCGGTCCAGCTTGCCCTCGAGCAGCTGGTTGGTGGCGACCGTCGTCCCGTGGCTCACCGCCGTGACCGCGGATCCGTCCAGGTCCATGAGGGCCAGGACCTTGCGGACGCCGTTGAGGAAGCCCTCGGCGGGGTCGGCCGGCGTGGACGGGGTCTTCGTCGTGGTCGTGCGACCGGTCTCCTCGTCCACCGCGACGACGTCGGTGAACGTCCCGCCGGTGTCGATGCCGATGCGGACCCGGCGCTCAGTCATGCCGGAAACCTTAGCGCTGAGGTATCCCGGCGGGAACCCTCGACGGGTCACGAATGCGGTCGGCCGATGCCGAAGGCGTAGAGGGTCCCCAGGACGGCGGCCGGCGGCGCGGCCACGTAGAGCCACCAGGGGTGGATGAACTCGCCGGTGGCCAGGCAGATGGCCGCCCAGATCGCGACGTTCACCGCGACCGCGCACGCGGCGATGATGGTCAGCACCCGCATCGCCGTGCCGCCGTCGCTGTCCGAGAACACCTGCCGCTTTGCCGGTGGTGCCGGTGGCGGCGGAGGATCCGGCAGGTCGGCGGTGACCCGGACCAGCTCGCCGCGCGTCTTCGCCGCCCACACCGACTGGAGACGGGTGTCGAACTCGTGGAGGTCGAGCTGGCCGTCACCGACGGCGCGACGCAGGCGCTCCTGGACGACGGCGCGCTCGGCGTCGGACACCCGGAGGTCGACGGGTCGGACGGGGTCGGTCACGGGCGCATCGTCGCACCGGATCACCCCGCGATGTCCACCGCCTTGAGGGACAGACCGCGGAATGCGGCGAGTCGTTCCGCCTGCTCCGACACGGCGCGGCGGGTGGCGGCGCCGGCGCCGTCCCACACGGAGACCTCGACGCCGACCGCCGAGCCGGCCTTGCGCGCCCGCCAGGTCCCGACGACCTCGCCGTCGACCAGGACACCGCCCGGTCGCCCGAGGGTGCGCCACAGGTCCTTCGCCCGCACCGGGTCCGCCACCAGCAGCGACCGGTCGCGGGCCTGCAGGTGGAGGTCGAACGGGCCGAGCAGGCGGGTGCCGCGGGGCGGGTCGCCGAGCAGGTCGAGGTCGTCCTCGAGCAGCCAGCAGCGCTCGCCGTCGACGTCCACCTCGACGGCGTCCTCGGGCCACCGCGCCTGCACGTCCTTGACCGGGGCGTCGAGGTAGCCGGCGACGAGCTTCGGGGTGGCCGGACCGAGCAGGCGCAGGTAGGCGCGGACGACGTCCAGGCGTGGCGGGACCGTGTCGGCCGGCGCGAACCCGGGGATCGGCTGGAGCACCGGCGGCGAGGTGCCCGGCTGGAGCTCGAGCCCGGCGCGCAGGGCGGACAGCCGGAAGGGCTGCTCGTAGGTGTGCGTGGCTGCGCACGGCACGCAGAACCGCAGGTAGGGCTCGTCGAGCACCGCGGTCAGGCGGGTGGACATCTCGCCCTTGACCATCGGCCCGGTGACGATCGACCGCATGGCGTCCGCGACGGCGTCGAGGCCGGCCAGGTTCGGGATGCCCGCGGCCTTGAGCGGCTTGCTCGCGTCGAAGATCCGCTTGCCGGCGTCCGCGTCGGAGAACGGCGCGGTGGCGGCGGCGACGCCGGGGAGGTCCGCCCGCCGGTAGACGTGGGGGGCGCCCCGGATCGTCCAGACGGTCGCCAGGGCGTCCTCCGCCGGCGCCTCGACGCCTCGCAGGGCCAGCGCCCACCGGGCGCCGTCCGTGCCGGTGTCCTGCACGCCGATGTCGAGGACGGCGGTGTCGTCGAGCGACCCGGTCGCCCGGTCCAGCTGCTGCGCGCGCACCCGGAGGCCCAGCACGTCCCGTCGCGTCGCCGATCGCACGCGGCACACGCTAGCGCCGGGTCGTGCCGGAACCTGTCCTCAATCGGCGAGGGTGCGCAGGATCCGGGCGAGGGCGTCGCGGTCGTCGGGCGAGAGCCGCGCGAAGAGCTCGGAGGAGTCGGCCGCGCGGGCGGCGCCGATCTCCCCGCGGATGCGCCGTCCCTCGCCGGTCGGCCGGAGGATCACCGCGCGGCGGTCGCCGGGGTCCGGCGTCCGCTCGACCAGCCCGCGCTCCTGGAGCCCGTCGGCGACCTCGGTCGCGGAGCGCGGGGCGATGCGCAGCGCCTCGGCGAGGTCGGACAGCCGGACGCCGTCCCGCTCGCAGACCACCGCCAGCGCGCGGGCCTGGTGCGGCGAGAGGTCCCACGGCGCGAGGACGTCGCGCCACCGGCGGCGCTGCGCGCGGGAGGCCCGCATCAGCAGCTCGCCGAGCTCGTTCGTCCGCTCGTCGGCCACGGCGGAATGGTAGCGGTCGTCTTGCGGTTACCACACCGTGAGGTAACCTCAGCATCTGATCCATTGGAGGTGGTCGGCATCGACGAGATGACGACGAAGGGCAGCGGCGGACGACCCGGCCGCTCGCCCGACCCGGCGGACAGGGCCCAGCTCGAGCGCTCGCCCGTGCGCTGGGGCCGCGTGGCCGGCCTGTTCCGCCCGTACCGGTGGCAGCTGACGGTCGTGGTGGCGCTCATCGTGGCGTCCTCGACCGTGGCCCTGGCCACCCCGTTCCTGATCCGCCTGCTCATCGACGACGCGATCCCCGACCAGGACGTGCCCCTGCTCCTGTGGGCCGTCGGCGGGATGCTGGCCGTCACCGTGGTCACCGCCGTCCTCGGCGTCGTCCAGACCTGGCTCTCGACGACCGTCGGTCAGCGGGTCATGCACGGCCTGCGGACGGCGGTCTTCACCCACCTGCAGCGCCAGTCGCTCGGCTTCTTCACCCGCACCAGGGGCGGGGAGGTGCAGTCGCGGCTGACCAACGACATCGGCGGCATGCAGTCCGTGGTCACCTCGACCGCGACGTCGTTCGCCTCGAGCGCCACCACCGTCATCGGCACGGCCGTCGCCATGGTGGCGCTGAGCTGGCGGCTCTCCCTGCTGTCGCTGATCGTGCTGCCGCCGGCGATCTGGCTGACCCGCCGGGTCGCCCGCATGCGCCGCACGATCACCGCCCAGCGGCAGCGACACCTCGCCGACCTGCACTCCCAGGTCGAGGAGGGCCTGTCCATCAGCGGTGTGCTGCTCGGCAAGACCCTCGGCGCGGGCCCGGCGCAGTCGCACCGGTTCTCCGGCACCTCCGACGACCTGGTCGCGCTCGAGGTCCGCTCGCAGCTCGCCGGCCGCTGGCGCATGGCGACCATGAGCATCGTCTTCGCCGGTATCCCGGCGCTGATCTACCTGGCCGCGGGGCTGCCCGCGACCTCGGGCGGGATGACGATCGGCACGCTGGTCGCCTTCACCACGCTCCAGGGCGCGCTCTTCCGGCCGCTCATGCAGCTGCTCGACATCGGGGTCTCCCTGACCGCGTCGATGGCCCTGTTCAGCCGGGTGTTCGAGTACCTCGACCTGCCCGTCGACATCGACGACCCCGCGCAGCCGGTGCGCGTGGACGCCGCGGACGTCCGCGGCGAGGTGCGGTTCGAGCACGTCGGCTTCACCTACCCCGACGCCGTCCGGCCGGCGCTGTCCGACGTCGACGTCACCGTCCCCGCCGGGACGACGCTGGCGCTGGTCGGCGAGACCGGCTCGGGCAAGAGCACGCTCGCCTCGCTGGTCGCGCGGCTCAACGACCCGACCTCGGGCCGGGTCCGCATCGACGGCGTCGACGTGCGGGACATGACGCTGGCCGACCTCGCCCGCGTCGTCGGCGTCGTCTCGCAGGAGACGTACCTCCTGCACGGGACCATCCGCGAGAACCTGCTGCACGCCAAGCCCGACGCCACGGACGACGAGATGGCCGGGGCCGCCCGCCGCGCCCAGGTGCACGACGTGATCGCCGCCCTCCCGGCCGGCTACGAGACCGTCGTCGGCGCCCGGGGCCACCGGTTCTCCGGCGGCGAGAAGCAGCGCCTGGCGATCGCCCGCACGCTGCTGCGCGACCCGCGGGTGCTGGTCCTCGACGAGGCGACCAGCGCGCTGGACAACGAGACCGAGCGCGCCGTGCAGGCCGCCCTCGACGAGGCGGCCCGCGGGCGGACGACGATCACCATCGCGCACCGGCTGTCGACCGTGCGCGACGCGGACCGGATCGCCGTCCTCGACGCCGGGCGGGTCGTGGAGCTGGGCTCGCACGACGACCTGGTGGCGCGGGGCGGCCGGTACGCGCGGCTGGTCGGGACCGCGGAGCGCGCCGTGGAGCTCGTCGCCTGACCGCACAGGCATAGGAACCTGTACCTGCGTTCTGGGTTCGACAATGTAGGTAAAGCCTCCTATGCCTCGGGGAACACCAGCGCACCGACCGGTACGGCGGCGGCCCGGAGAACCGGGCGCGGTTCGTCGTCGAGGTGGCCACCGCGGTCGCCGCGGCGGTCGGCGCCGGCCGGGTCGGCATCCGCATCTCCCCCGAGCACAACGTCCAGGACGCCGCCGAGACCGACCCGGACGACCTGCGCGCCACCTACGGCGCCCTGCTGGACGGCCTGCGCCCGCTCGGCCTGGCGTACCTGAGCGTGCTGCACCGCGACCCCGCGGGTGAGCTCGTCCAGGACCTGCGCCGGCGCTTCGACGGCCCGCTCATGGTCAACAGCGGCTTCAGCACGGTGACCACCCGGGACGAGGCCGTGCGGCTGGTCGAGGACGCGCACGCCGAGGTCGTCGCGGTGGGCCGCCCCGTGATCGCCAACCCGGACCTGGTCGAGCGCTGGGCCGGCGAGCACCCGGAGAACCGGCCCGACCCGTCGACCTTCTACGCCGCCGGGGCGATCGGGTACGTCGACTACCCCACGCTCGTAGGAAGCCGCGGCTGACCCGTATTCGCGGTAACACTTGCGGCCTCCTGCCTCCATGGCCGCAGAATCGTCGGTGAGGGATACGTGGGAGCCGGGGACGAGCGCCCGGATCGCACGCGGGGGGACACGACGACGTGGGCCGATCCGATGGCGGGAGTTGTCCGGATGACCGTGCAACCTGAGGTGGCGCAGCTCCCCGACCAGCTGCTTCGCGACTTCGTCTACGCGAGCGACGCACTGCTGTGCATCGTCGACGGCGACGGGCGGATCCTGCTGAGCAACCCGGCGCTGCAGCGCTTCACGGCCCGCAGCGCCGACGAGATGCTCGGAGAGCCGTTCTGGGACGTGTACGTCGTCCCCGAGCACGCCGCGCTCTCCCGGGACGCGGTGGTGCGGGCCATGGCCACCGGTGTCGCCCACCCCCAGGAGGGCGAGTGGGTCAGCGGCGCGGGGGAGCGGCGCAGGGTGGCGATGCGCAACACCGTCCTGCGCGACGACCAGGGCCGGCCCTACGCGGTCGGCTGCGTCGGGATCGACGTCACCGACGACCGGAGGCGCGAGGCCCAGCTGCACCTGCGGGCGCAGACCGACCTGTTGACCGGGATCGCCAACCGCGGCGCCCTCTTCGACGCCCTGCGCGCCCGGCTCGTGGACGGCCCGGACTGCGCGCTGCTGTTCTGCGACCTCGACGCGTTCAAGATCGTCAACGACCGGCACGGCCACGCCGTCGGCGACGCGCTGCTGGCCGAGGTGGCCGGGCGGATGGCCGAGGAGGCAGGACCGGGGGACCTGGTGGCGCGCTTCGGCGGCGACGAGTTCGTGATCCTCTGCTCCGGCCGTTCGGAGGAGGAGCTCGTGGCGCTCGCCGGACGGGTCCGCGAGGCCGTCGGCACGCCGTTCCCCGGCCCGCAGGGGCCGCTGTCGGTCGGCGTCAGCGTCGGGATCGCCGTCGGCCGGACGGGGGACGACGCCGACGAGCTGATCGGCCGCGCCGACCGGGCGATGTACGGGGCGAAGAGCCACCCGCACCGGCAGGCCGCGCGCCCCCGCAGGGCCACCGACACCGCCGACTGACCGCCCGGGGGACGCCGGGCCGTCAGGCCGGGACGCCGGCGCGCTCGCCGGAGCGGGGGCGGGGCACCCGCACCGCCGGCAGGACGCCGGTCAGCGCCTCCGGCGGACCGGGGCGGCCGAAGTGCCAGCCCTGGCCGTAGTCGACGCCGAGCGTCCTGAGGACGGCGGCCTCGGCTGCGGTCTCCACGCCCTCGGCGACGACGCGGACGTCGCAGCCGTGCCCGAAGTCGACCAGCGAGCGGACCAGCGTCTCCAGGACGGGGTCCTCGTCCAGTCCCGCCACGATGCTGCGGTCGACCTTGATGACGTCGGGCGCGGTGACGACGATGTGGCGCAGCGAGGAGAACCCGGCGCCGACGTCGTCGATCGCCAGCCGCAGGCCCTCGCCCCGGAACGGGGCCAGCGTCGCGTTCAGGGCGGCGTAGTCCTCGACCTGGTCGTGCTCGGAGAGCTCCAGCAGGACGCGGGACAGGGGCAGCCGGCCCAGGAGCTCGGCGCACTCCGGCGTGAGCAGGGTCGCGGGGGAGACGTTCATGGCCACGTAGCCCTCGACCCGGGCAAGGTGCTCCGCCGCGCGCTCCAGGGCGAGCAGTTCCAGGACGTGCCCGGACCCGATACCGTGGGCCTCCGCGAAGCAGACGTCCGGCGCCATGCCCCATTCGGCGGGGAAGCGGCTGAGCGCCTCGGCGCCCACGCGGACACCCGTCGCGAGGTCGACGATCGGCTGCAGCACGACCGTGGGCCCGCCGGCGGCGATCAGCGGGTCGAGCCGGTCGGAGATCTCGGTGCGCCGCTGCTGGGCGCGCACTTCCGGTTCGATGATCACGGCGGCCGCGGAGGCGAGCACGTCCATCAGCGCCTTGTCGCGCCGGGTCAGGTCCTTGTCCGACGTCAGGCCGGCCGCGCAGAAGGTGCCGTACAGGGATCCGTCGCTCAGGGTCACCGGCACCGAGACGTAGCTGCGCAGCCGGGGCATCCGCGCCGCGGGCAGCTTCATCGCCTCGGGGAAGTCCTTCAGGTTCGGGATGACCTGCGGCAGCTTCCTGTCCAGGACGGCCTGGCAGAGCGTGACCTCCTGCTTCTGCTGGTAGCCCTCCTGGAAGAGGAACGGCACCGAGGTGTCGACGACCTCGAGGTGCTGCGTGGTCCCGTCGAGCCGGCTCAGGAAGGCGACGCTGAGCCGCAGCGACTTCCGCGCCGTCTGCAGCAGATCCGCGATCTGCTGCTCGGCCTCCGAACGCTTCTTGCCCACGGCCATGTCCCCCTGCTGACGGTTCCTCCTCCTCGTGATCGGCGCGCCAGGGGCAGTCCTGGAGAAAGTTCTCCGCGCCGTGTCGATGAGGGCGGTCGCCGTTCGACGTCCTATCGAGGGGCCGAACAGCGGCCCCCGGCAACAGAGGAGTCGTCATGCGCCCGCTCGTCGTCACCACGTTCGTCACGCTCGACGGGGTCATGCAGGCCCCGGGCGGCCCGGGGGAGGACCCCTCGGGCGGCTTCTCGCACGAGGGCTGGCTCGTCCCGCACTTCGACGAGACCCTGGGCGAGCAGATGAACTCCTGGTTCACCGGCGCCCAGGACTTCCTGCTGGGGCGCACCACCTACGAGATCTTCTACGCCTCCTGGCCGAAGATGATCAGCGACGACCCGGTGTCCCAGGGCCTGAACTTCAAGAAGAAGTACGTCGCCTCCCGCACGCTCGACTCGGTGGAGTGGGAGACGGCGGAGCTGCTGGCCGGCGACGTCGGCGACGCCGTCCGGGCGCTCAAGGCCGAGGACGGCGGGGAGCTGCAGGTGCACGGTTCGGCCGGCCTGATCCAGACGCTGCTGGCGGAGGACCTCGTCGACGAGCTCCGGCTGATCGTCTTCCCGGTCACCGTCGGGGAGGGCAAGCGCCTGTTCGGCGAGGGGGCGAGCCCGCGCACGTGGCGGCTTTCCACGCAGCGGGTGTCGTCCACCGGGGCGATCATGGCCACCTACGAGCGGGTCGGTGACCTGGAGACCGGCAACTTCGTCCCCGAGTGACGTCAGCCCTCGACCACCCGGCCGTCGCTGAGGCGGACGACGCGGTCGGCGGCCGCGACCACCACGGGGTCGTGGCTGGCCAGCAGCACGCCGGTCCCCGCGGCGGCGTAGACCTCGCGCAAGGTGGTCAGCACGTGCGTCGAGAGCTCCTCGTCGAGCCGGCCGGTGGGCTCGTCGGCGATGAGGAACGACGGGCGGACGACGAGGGCGCGGGCGATCGCCGTCCGCTGCTGCTCGCCCAGCGACACCTCGTCGGGCATCCGGTCGGCGAGGTGGGCCAGGCGCAGCGTCCCGAGGGTGGCCACCGCCGCCTCGCGGGGCTCCGGTGCCCCGGCCAGCCGGGCCGGCAGCGCCACGTTGTCGGCGAGGCTCAGCTCGTCGAGCAGCCCGAACCGCTGGGGGACGACGGCGACGGCGGACCAGTCCGCCGCCTCCGGCCGGGACGCGCCGGGCACCTGCACCGTGCCGGAGTCGGGCACCTCCCACCCGAGCAGGCAGTTGAGCAGCGTCGTCTTCCCCGAGCCCGACCGCCCGAGCAGCGCGACCACCTCGCCGGGGTGCACGGCGATGGAGACCCCGCGCAGCGCGTGCACCTGCTCGCGCCCGCGGCGGTAGGTCTTCGAGACGTCGGTGGCGGTGAGCGTCACGAGGGCTCCCGCAGCACGACGCCGTCGTCGGTGACGTCGATGAGCACCCGCCGCGCGGCGAAGCGGGCCAGCGCCTCCTCGGGCAGCTGCACCCGGCCGTCGCCGTCGATCACCGCGAGCCGCCGCCCGGCGACCTCCTCGTGCGCCACCGTGCCCGAGCGCAGGTGGACGACCTGGTCGGCGGCCCGGGCGGCCAGCGGGTCGTGCGTGGCCATGACGACGGTGGTGCCGGTGCGGGTCAGCTCGGAGACGGCGGCCAGCAGGTCGGCGGTGGTGCGACTGTCGAGCTCGCTGGTCGGCTCGTCGGCGACCACCAGCGCCGGACGGCCGACCACGGCCTGGGCGAAGGCGAGCCGCTGCTGCTCCCCGCCGGAGAGCTGCCCCGGCAGGTGCTCGGCGCGGTCGGCGATGCCCAGGAGGTCGAACAGCTCACCGGTCTCCCGGGCCACCTCCGCCCGGCCGACGCCGCGCAGCTTCCCGGCCATGGCCAGGTGCTCGCGGGCGGTGAGGTGCGGCAGCAGGTTCTGCGGCGGCCGCGGGAAGACGTAGCCGATGTGCCGGCGGCGCAGGGTGCGCAGCCGGTGGGCGGACAGCCCGGTGAGCGGGTGCCCGGCGACCTCCGCCCGGCCGGCGGTCGGCCGGTCCTGGGCGGCGAGGATGCGCAGCAGCGAGCTCTTGCCCGAGCCGGACGGGCCGGTGATCGCGGTGAGCCGGCCGGCGGGCACGACGGCGTCCACCCCCTTGAGGGCGTGCACCTCCCCGCTGGGCGACCAGTAGATCCGGACCAGTCCCTCACACACCGCCGCGGGTGCCCCTGGCTCAGCCGGCATCGCGCATCACCTGCCCTCCGGTCGCCCGCCGGGCCGAGCGCCCGACCAGCACGGCGCTGCCGGCGGTCACCAGGACCACCCCGGCCAGCACGGTCGCGAGGCTGCCCCACGGCACCTCGAAGAGGGCGTCGGGACGCAGCGTCGGCACGGGGTCGAGCACCCGCAGGACCAG
>Ga0190265_10002330_pt1 | contig 12762 bp, 9 predicted proteins | sample Popmic124T_FD_133135 | JGI IMG/M metagenome (GOLD analysis project Ga0190265, IMG submission 133135) | Populus adjacent soil microbial communities from riparian zone of Indian Creek, Utah, USA - 124 T | ecosystem: Environmental > Terrestrial > Soil > Riparian zone | place: USA: Utah | collected... | reverse complement strand
GCAGTTCACGGCGTCTCACACCTCAACCGCGCCGGAACCGAACGCCGCCGCGCGCCTGCAGGGCGCCGGCGAACTGCGGCATTGAGGGAGCGGGTCCGGAGTGCCGCGGCAAACTCGTTGGCGAGTTTGCGTCGCATACCGACGCAAAGTCGTCGAGCACCGTCGCCGGCGGAGATGCGGGGCGCCTTGACCACCGCATAGGTGGTCAAAGCGCCCCACATGAACGCCACGGCACTCCGGACCCTCTCCCTCAATGCCGCCGTTCCCGGCGCCCCGCACTCCGACCGCGCCGGAGCCGAACGCCGCCACCACCGCCCGCGCGAGCGGCAACGGCGGCGCGCCACCTACTGTTGAACGATGGCCTCGAATGGCGAAGTTCGATACGGCGTCCACGTCCCGAACATGTGGGAGTACGGCGACCCGCGCGTGATCGCCGAGCTCGCCGAGCTCGCGGAGGACTGCGGGTGGGATGGCTTCTTCGTCTGGGACCACGTGCTGTTCGATCTGGGCGACCCGCCTGACGTGTGCGACCCGTGGGTGGCCCTGGCCGCCGCGGCGTCACGCACGAGCCGGATCCGGCTCGGCCCGCTCGTGACGCCGATTCCCCGGCGCCGGCCCTGGAAGCTCGCGCGCGAGGTCGCGTCGCTCGACGTGCTCTCGCAGGGGCGGGTCGTGCTCGGAGCGGGCCTGGGGGCGCCTCCGGACGCGGAGTTCGAGGCCTACGGCGAGGACGCGGACCCGATCGTCCGACGCGGGCAGCTGGACGAGGGGCTGGAACTCCTTCGCCTGTTGTGGAGCGGCGAGCGCGTCCGCTTCGCCGGCGAGCACTACACCGTCTCGGACGTCAGGTTCCGACCGACGCCCGTCCAGGCCCGCGTCCCGATCTGGGTCGGTGGCAACTGGCCGAACAAGCGCCCGTTCCGCCGGGCGGCACGGATGGACGGCGTCATGCCGGAGCATGTGCGCGGGGGCCAGGTGACGCCGGCCGAGCTCGGCGAGGTCGTCGCGTTCGTCGCCGAGGAGCGGCGGCGTCACGCGATCGACGCGGATCTGCCGTATGACGTGCTCGCCGGGGGCGACACGCCGGCGGGCGATCCGCGCGCCGCTCGCGCGATCGTCGAGCCGTACGTCCAGGCCGGTGCGACGTGGTGGATCGAGCGGTTCCACGGTGACCGCGGCCCGCTGCCGGTCACCCGCGAGCGGCTCCGCGCAGGCCCTCCGCGCGGGTGAGGCGAGCGGGCGACGGGAGATCAGCTCCTGCCGCGCCGCCACTGAAACCCTGGACCTTCGGCGCTTGTGCTGGCGCAGAGCCGCGCGCGACCATGCACTGATGCCGCGGAGGCGCCTGCTTGTCCTTGCCGTGCTCTGCCTGTTCGCCGGTGCGTTCGTGCCGCCCGCGGCGCACGCGACGACTGCGCCGGTGGCCGCCTACGGCTTCGAGGACGCCGGCGAGGCGACGGTCGTCGGCGACAGCTCCGCCTTCGGCCACACCGGGGACGTGATCGGCGGCGCGGCTCGTGTCGCCGGGAGGTTCGGGTCGGCCCTCCGGTTCGACGGGGTGGACGATCTCGTGCGGATCCCCGACGCCGGGCCGCTCAATCTCGCCTCGGGGATGACGGTGGAGGCCTGGGTCGCGCCCACCGCGACGGACGGCTGGCGGCCTGTCGTCGCCAAGGGGCGGCGCTCCGACCTTTCCTACGCCGTCTACGGCGGGACGAAGCCGAGCGCCCACGTCGACACGGGCGGTGTGACGGGATTCGCCCGCGGGTCGTCCGAGCTTGAGGTGGATGTCTGGACCCACCTGGCCGCGACCTACGACGGCAGCATGCTGCGCCTGTTCGTGGATGGCGTCCAGGTCGCCGCCACCGCAGAACGCAGCGGACCGCTCACGCCGGGCGACGGAGCGCTGACCGTCGGCGGCAGCGACGTCTGGGAGGAATCGTTCGTTGGACGGATCGACGAAGTGCGTCTGTACGACCGGGCGCTCACGGCCGCGGAGGTGGCGGCGGACATGGCGACGCCGGTCGGCGATCCGAACCCGAGCCCGCCCGGTCGTTCACGCGAGGAGCTGGGCGCCTGGACCCAACCCGTCGACTGGCCGATGGTCGCCGTGCACTCGTCGATGCTCTCGAACGGCAAGGTGGCCGCGTGGGACGCCTTCGACGCCGCGCAGAACTCGGAGCGCATCTGGGATCCGGAGACGTCCTCGTTCGAGTCGACGCCGTCCGGGATCAACCTCTTCTGTGCCGGCCACGTGCTGCTGCCGGACGGGCGGCTGTTCGTCGCGGGCGGGCACAAGCAGGCCTACGAGGGCCTGACGAGCACCAGGCTGCTCAACCCGCTGGCCGGCTCGTGGACCGCGGGACCCGACATGTCGCGCGCGCGCTGGTATCCGACCACGACCACGCTCGCGGACGGCCGGGTGCTGATCGTCTCGGGCGACTCGATCACCACCGGCGGTCCGAACACGCCGTTCATCGCGCCCTCCGACACCGTCCCCGAGATCTACGATCCGAAGGCGAACGCCATCACGGCGATGCCGAGCGCCGCGCGACGCATGCCGCTGTATCCGTTCATGTTCCTCGCGCCGGACGGCCGCGTCGTGGACGCCGGCCCGGACACCACGACGCGGATCCTCGACACGGGGACGGGCCAGTGGTCGACGCTGGACAGCCGATCCCCGATCGACGGCCACAGCGCCGTCATGTACCGGCCGGGGATGATCCTCAAGAGCGGCACCTGGACCGACACCGGCTTCCCCGACGACGTGCCGGTGACCAACCGCGCGGCGGTGCTCGACATGAACCAGACGACGCCGTCGTGGCGCGAGGTCGCCCCGATGCGCTGGGCGCGCACCTTCCATTCGCTCACGGTGCTGCCCGACGGGGACGTGCTGGCGCTCGCCGGACAGAGCCTCGCGGGTGCGGATTCCCTGCCCGACAGCCCTGTCCTGCAGCCCGAGATCTGGAACCCGGACACCGACACCTGGACGCCGGTCGCCTCCAGCGTCCGCCCGCGCGGCTACCACAACACCTCGCTGCTGCTGCCCGACGGGCGAGTGCTGCTCGCCGGCAGCGGCCGGCTCGACGGCTCGCGCATGATCGACGAGACGACCGCGGAGGTCTTCTCGCCCCCGTACCTGTTCAAAGGGCCGCGACCGACCATCGCGCGCGCACCCTCCACGATGGAGTACGGCGCGCCGTTCTCGCTCGAGACGCCCGACGCCGCCCGTATCGCGAAGGTGAGCCTCGTCCGCATGGGCGCCGTCACGCACAACTTCAACATGGACCAGCGCTGGCAGGAGCTGAGCTTCCGGGAGTCCGGCGGCCAGCTCGAGCTCACCGCGCCCGTGTCAGCCAACGTCGCGCCGCCTGGCGTCTACTACGTCTTCATCATCGACGACAACGGCGTGCCCTCGCAGGCCAAGATCATCAGCATCTCCCCCCGCGAGGCCGCCGGCGACGTGGTGGCGCCGCCGGCACCCGACGACGTGGCAGAGGCCGGCGAGGCTGACGATCACGCCGCGACGACCGAGCCGGTCGCAGACCGCCCCGTCGCCACGCCCCGGCAGCATGCCCGCGCGGCGACGGTTCTCGCTCAGGGCAGGCCGCACATCAAGGCGCGCCGGCTGCCCGACGGCAGGGTGCGGCTGGCCATCGCCGGGCGGCTCGGCAGCCCCGCCGAGCGGACCGCCGCCGCGTGTCGGGGCGCGCTCACGGCCACGGTCAAGCGCGGCGCGCGGACCGTGGCGACCGTCCGGACCGGACTCGGCCGCGACTGCCGCTTCGCACGCACGATCACGCTCGTCCGATCGCAGGCCAGGCATGCTCGGCGCCTGCGCGTCACGGTGGGCGTTCCGGGCCGCAACGCGACGGCCTCCGGGCGACGCACCTACCACGTGACGGTCAGCTAGCGCGCATCGGCCGTTGCTCGCGGCGCACTCCCGGCGAGGGCAGTGCGGATGACAGGGCGCCGACCGGTCTAGCCGGCGCGGTCGGGGTAGGGATCGTCGACCGAGTCGCCGCCCGTCTGGGTGGCGTACTCGCCGTTCGCGCAGCTCGGGCAGGGGGGCAGGTTGCCCGTCGATCCGACCTGCAGCTCGTAGCCGCAGTTGGTGCACTTGTATGTGCCGGCGGAGACGTCGCTGCCGGCGGGAACGGGTTCGGCCATGACGACGATCCTTCCCCTGCCGCGAGGACATCATGCAAGAACTCGCCGGCCGCGGGAGGTGGCGGAGGCGCCGCAGCCCGTCCCGCCGAGCTAGCGCGAGGTGCCGCCCGACCCGCCGGGCGCGGCGAGGTGTGCCACGCGCACGCGGATCGCCTGGCGCAGCGCGCCGCTCGCGCTGACGTCGGCGCCGATCTCGAAGTACGGGTGGCGGCCGGCGACACCCTTGCCCGCCGCGCCGGCGTGCACGTCGTAGCGCTCCCCCACGGAGAGCGGGGCGCGGCTGTGGAACCCGAGGCCGATGATCGCCAGCCGGCTCCACGATCCGAACATGGCGGCGATCCGGTCAGCGACGGCGAGCACCGCGTGGACCTGCAGCTTCGCGGGCGCCACGATCGGCGGCCCCCACGGCGAAGCGCCGGTGTACCACTCCTGTCGGTGGCAGAGCGGCAGGAAGAGCGGCTCGGGCGCATCGAAGCGCTCGACGGACCGGGCGAGCGTGGTCCCGGTCACCCACTCGGGCAGGATGCCGCCGCCGTCGGGCTCGCGCTCGCGCTCGCGACCGAGCCAGGGCGGGTCGCCGCCGAGGCCGGCGGCACCGTCGACGCACCGGCGCCCGTCCGCCGTCACGACCTCCAGGCGCGCTGTGCCTGCTGGCGCGGGATCGAGCGCGGCGCGGACCTCGTCCGCCTCGAAGATCGGCGCCCGGTTGCGATACTCGACCCAGCCGCCCTCGTGGAACGCGCGCCCCCAGCACGCGTCGAGGGCCGCCATGATCAGGTAGAGGATCGGCCGCGTGCCGATCACGGCGTCGGGGAACCCCGCGGCGAGCGCGGTGCTCCGGTGATGGATCGACTCGGTGAGGTCGGCGCCGTCGTTCGGCAGGCGCCGCCATGCGGCGGCGTCAGGTGATCGCGGGATCACCGCGGCACCGTGATGCCGGCTGCCTCCCGGTCCCACGTCTCGTCACCGAGCGGGGCGCCGCGGAGCGCGACCTTGCGGATCTTGCCGGTCGGCGTCGTCGGGAACGCATCCACGAAGTCGACGAACCGGGGCACCATGAAGCGCGGCATCACCCCGATGAGCGAGCCGATGAGCTCCTCGGCGGTCAGCGTCTCCGCCTCGCGGCGCCGCACGAAGATCCGGATCTCCTCGTCGCCGCCGGGCATCCTGGCGGCGACGGCGGCGCACTCGAGCACGGCCGGATGCGCCCTCACCGCGAGCTCGACCTCGACGGAGGAGATGTTCTCGCCGCGCCGGCGGATGCAATCCTTCATCCGGTCGACGAAGTAGAACGAGCCGTCGGCGTCGGCGACCATCGCGTCGCCGGTGTGGAACCACCCGTTGCGCCAGGTGTCCAGTGTCGCCTCGGGCATGTTCAGGTAGCCCGCGGTCATCGCCCAGGGGACGCCGGCCCGGATGATCAGCTCGCCGACCGTGCCGGGTGGCACCTCCTGGTCGTGCTCGTCGACGAGGCGACACTCGAAGTGGGGGTACGTGTGCGGCTGCACCCTGCCGCAGAGCGGGCGCCCCGCCGCGTCGACGTTGGGCGCCTCGTCGTCCCACGCCCAGAGCGGGGCGATGCCCGTCTCGGTCATGCCGAAGAGCAGCACCATGCGGACGCCGAACCGCGCCCGGAACGCCTCGAAGCCCGGATAGGCGCTCGCCGCGCCGCCCCAGAAGCGGAGCGCGCATCGGGCGTCGTCGGGTGAGGGCGGCTGCGCGAGCATCGCGTCGATGATCGGCGGCAGCAGCTGGGTGAAGGTGGCCCGCCGGCAGTCGTCGGCGAGCGTGGAGAGCCTCAGGTACGGCCGCATCAGCACCCTGGCGCCGAGCAGGGCCGCCATGTGCGGCCAGACCTTCGCGGGCAGGTGGTAGCTCGGGCCCCAGTCGAGGATCGCCTCGTCGGGCCCCAGCCCCATCCCCGGGAACGAGTGCAGTTGGCCCCACGGCATCAGCGAGCCCTTCGACGGACCTGTGGTCCCCGAGGTGTAGAGCACGCAGGCGATGTCCGACGGCCGCGGCGGCGCGACGTCCCCGGCGGGAGCGACGCCCGCCAGGAACTCGTCGACGAGGGTGATCCGGAAGCGGCCCGCCGGCAGCGGGTCGCCGGTGGGGTCGACGACGATCAGGTGCTCGAGGTGGTCCAGGCGATCCTGGATCTCGTGCACGCGACCGAGCCACTCCTGTCGCACGAGCATCACCTTTGCGCGCGTGTTCTCGAGCACATGGTGCAGGAGATCCACGCGGTAGTCGGTGTTGATGGGGTTCTCCAGCGCCCCGAGCCAGGCGAGGCCGAGCCAGCCGACCACGGCGTCGGCGGTGTTGAACTGCATGGTCACCACCACGTCGCCCGCCTCGACGCCGACGCGGCGCCACGCCGCGGCCCAGTGCAGTGCCTCCTCGTGCCCTTGCGCGTAGGTGACCGTACGCCCCTCGAGCTCCTCCAGCCACACGCGCTCGGGATCCGACGCGGCGCGCTCGGCGACCAGCTTGGGCAGCGTCTCGTCCCGGGTCCGCCCGGGCCTCTGTGATTTCAGCGGTTCACTCATGCACTACTCATCTTCTCATAGATGTTACGATCGTACCGTGGAGACCGAAGCGCGCCGAGCGCAGACCATGATCGAGGCATCGATCTCGGCCGGCCGCATCCGCGGCGAGACGATCCCCGGCGGCGCCGTGTTCCGCGGCGTGCCGTTCGCCGCGCCGCCCACCGGCGAGCGCCGGTACCTCCCGCCACAGCCGGTCGTTCCCTGGGCCGGCGTCCGCGACTGCACGGCGTTCGGGGCCGCCTGCCCGCAGGCGCCGATGCCCGAGGACGAGAGCGTGTTCGCGCACCTCGGCCACCCAGAGCCGACCGACGAGGACTGCCTCTTCCTGAACGTGTGGACGCCGGCCGTCGACGGCGCGCGCCGACCGACCATCGTGTACGTCCACGGTGGGGGATACGCGCACGGGAGCGGCTCCCTGCGCATGCACGACGGGCGCGCCTTCGTCCGCGACGGCGTCGTCCTCATCACGCTGAACTATCGGCTGCACGCGCTCGGGTTCCTCGCGCTCGACGGCCTCTTCGACGGCGCAGAGGGCACCGCCAACCTGGGCATTCTCGACCAGGTGGCCGCTCTGCGTTGGGTCCGCGACAACATCGACGCCCTCGGCGGGGACGCGGACAACGTGACGATCGCCGGCGAATCGGCCGGGGGGATGAGCGTCGGGACGCTGCTCGGCACCCCGGCGGCCGACGGCCTGTTCCGCCGCGCGATCCTGCAGTCCGGTGGCGCCTGCCACGGCGTGTCGGCGGCCACGGCCCGGCGCGTCGCCGAGCGCACGCTGGAGGTGCTCGGCGTGGCGCCCGGCGACTGGGCCGCGCTGCGGGCGGTGCCGGTCGGGCAGATCGTCGACGCGTCGATGCGGCTCATCCATCAGGAGTCGCTCGACCTGCTCGGCGACGAGGATCGCCACATGCTGATGCCGTTCCAGCCGGCGGTCGACGGGACGGTCCGCGACGAGCTGCCGATCGATCGCATCCGCGCGGGGCGGGCCGCCGGGGTCGACGTCATGGTCGGATGGTGCGCGGACGAGTGGCGGCTGTACTGGTTCGGCTTGCCGCCGGAGATCGCCGCCACCCTGCCGCCGCCGGACACCGCCCCGTACCTCGAGCACGCGGGCCTCGCGGCCGAGGACGTGCTCGCCGTGTACGCGAAGCAGCGGCCAGAAGCCGGCGAGCTCGACCTGCTGCTCGCGGTCATGGGCGACCACGTCATCGGTGTCCCGGCCGTCCGGCTCGCCGAGGCACAGGAGGCCCACGACGCGAACGCGTGGCTGTACCGGTTCTCGTGGCCGACACCGGTGTTCGGCGGCGCGCTCCGCGCCTGCCACTCGCTCGAGCTCGCGTTCCTCTTCGACCGGCTCGACGCGCTCCCCGGGCTCGTCGGGGAGCATCCGCCGCGCGACCTCGCCGCGAGCCTGCGCGGCGCGTGGGCCCGCTTCGCGGCGACCGGCGACCCGAACGGCGGTGACCTCGCCGAGTGGCCCGCCTACGACGTGGCCGACCGGCCGGTGATGGACTTCGGCGCCGAGCGCCGGCTGCTCCGCGATCCCGACGCAGCCCTGCGCCGGCTGTGGGAAGGCGTCTGGTAGCCATGCCCGCCTCCGCCGAGCGCGACGACCTCCAGCAGGTCGCGCACGAGCACCTGCTGCTGCACTTCGCGCGCAACGGCGCCTTCGGGCCCGACGGAAGCGACCTGCTGATCCTCGACCGCGGTGAAGGCCCCTACGTCTTCGACCGCAGCGGGCGCCGCTACCTCGATGCCCTCTCCAGCCACTACTGCGCGCAGATCGGCTATTCCTACGGTGCCGAGATGGCGGAGGTGGCGTCGGCGCAGCTGCAGCGGCTGGCCTTCAACTCCAACCTGATCCACACGGCACACCAGCCCGGCATCGAGCTGGCCGAGCAGCTCGCGGCGCGCGCGCCGGCGGGCATCGAACGCGTCTTCTTCACGACGGGCGGCTCGGAGGCGAACGAGGCGGCGTGGAAGCTCGCGCGCCAGTTCCACCTGGCCAACGGCGAGCCGGAGCGCCGCAAGGCGATCGCCCGCAGGACCGCGTACCACGGCGTGACGCTCGGTGCGCTCTCGCTCACCGGCGTCGACGCGTTCAAGGAGCCGTTCGGCCCCTCGGGCATCCCGGTCCGCCACGTCTCGAACACGAACGGCTTCCGGCGACCCGAAGGCGATGCGGAGCTGTGCGCCGCGCTGCTCGCGGAGCTGGAGGCCGCGATCGAGGCCGAGGGCCCCGAGACGATCGCGATGCTGATCGCCGAGCCGGTGCAGAACGCGGGTGGGTGCCTGCTCCCGCCCGCCGGCTACTGGCCGGGGCTGCGCGCCCTCTGCGACGCGCACGGCATCCTGCTCGTGGCCGACGAGGTCATCACCGGCTGCGGGCGCCTCGGCGAGTGGTTCGCGGTGACGAAGTTCGGCGCCACGCCGGACATGATCACCCTCGCGAAGGGGCTCACCTCCGCGTACGCGCCGCTCGGCGCGGTCATGGTGTCGGATCGGGTCGCGGCGCCCTTCTACGAGGCCGATCGTGTGCTCCTGCACGCCGTCACGTTCGGCGGGCACCCGGTGTCGGCCGCGATCTGCCTGCGGAACCTCGAGATCTTCGCGCGCGACCGCGTGCTCGAGAACGTGCGGGCGAACGAGCCGTACCTCGCGAAGCGGATGCAGGCGCTGCGCGAGCTCCCGATCGTCGGCGACATCCGCGGCGGCGGCTACTTCTGGGCGGCCGAGATGGTCCCGGACGGGGGGCACGGCCGCTTCGACGCTGGCCAGCGCGCGGAGCTGATCCGGCGCTTCATGCCGGCCCGCCTGCTGGAGGCCGGCCTCCTCGCCCGGGCCGACGATCGCGGCGACGTCGTCGTCCAGGTCGCGCCGCCGCTGATCTCCGACCGGCAGGTGCTCGACGAGGTGGTCACCGGGCTCGAGGCCGTGCTCGTCGACGCCGGCCGCCACATGGGCGTCACGGCGGGATGACCGCCGCGACCGGCGTCTGCGTGCTCGGAACGGGCCGTGCGGCCGCCGAGCTCGTCCGCGCCTGCCGGGAGCGCCCGGACGTCGCGCTCGTCGCGGGCGTGACGCAGAGCGCGTCCAAGCACGGCCGCGACCTCGGCGCGCTGACCGTCGGCGAGCCGATCGGCGTGCCGGTGACGACCGATCTGGACGCCGTGCTCGCCCGCCCGGACGTGGGCGTCGTCCTGCACGCGGGGCTCGGTCCCGCGGCCGACGTCCCCGAGCTCCTGGGCCGGTGCGTGGACGCCGGCACGGATGCGATCACGGTCTCGGGCCTGGTCCACCCCGAGCGGGCGCTCGGCTCCGCGGCTGCCGAGGCGCTCGACCGGCGGGCCCGGGCCGGCGGCGGACGAATCGTCGGCACCGGCGTGAACCCGGGCTTCCTGCTGGACACGCTGCCCGCGACGGCCGCGACGATGGTCGCGCGCGTCGATCGCGTCTACGCCCGCCGCGTCTCGGAGGTCCGGCACTGGAGCGCGGGAGTGCTCGACACGGAGCTGGGCATCGGGCGCCCGCCGGAGGAGGTCGACGCCGGCGACGGGCCGGCGCTCGACCAGTCGGTCGCGCTCGTGTCCGACGCGCTGCGCTTGGACGTCGACCGGATCGACGACGTGGTCGCGCCGCTCGTGGCGCCCGCGACGCGGCGCCACGCCGGGCGGGTCGTGGAGCGCGGCCGGACGATGGGCTTCCGGCGCCGGTCGCGCGGCCTGCGCGACGGCGCTGTGGTGGTCGAGCTCGAGTGGGTCGCGATCTTCTGCATCGACCCGGCGGTGGACGGCGTGGAGGAGTCGGCGTCGCTCGTCGTCGAGGGGGACAGCCGCTTCGAGCTCGCGGCCGCCGGGACGTTCTGCGGCGACGCGTATCCCGGCACGGTCGCGCGGGCCATCAACGCGATCCGGCCGCTGGCCCGCATGCGTCCCGGCCTGTACCGCCCCGACCAGCTGCCGCCGGCCTAGTGGGGTGGGGATGCGGTCCGCGGCCAACATCCCCGACCCCGGCGGCGTGACCGACGCCGAGTTCGCCGAGCGTCGCGCGCGGGCGCTCGACGCAGCCATGGCGTCCGGGCTCGACGGCCTGCTCGTGCTCTCCCGCGGCGGGACGTCGCTCGAGTGGTACGCCGACAACCTCTACCTCGCGGGCGTGCACTCGCCCTGCCAGAACCTGGCCGACACCGATCTGTGGGCCGACCACTCGCTGAGCGCGCTGATCCTGAGCGCGGTCGACGGCCGGGCCACGCTGGTCGTGAACGGGGGCGACCTGGAGGCCGACGCGCTGCCCGTCGACGAGGTGCACACCACGACGCACGTCGCCAGGACGCTCGCCGACGTGCTGCGCGCGCAGCGTCTCGACGGCGCGAAGCTGGGGATCGACGGGTCCGAGGCGATCTCGCTGAAGTCGTGGCGGAACCTCGTCTCCGCCCTGGGGCACGAGCCGGCGTACGAGAACGCTGACGGGCTCGTCCGGCGCCTGCGGGTGGTGAAGAGCCCTGCCGAGCTCGATCGCGTGCGCGCGGCTGCGCGAGCTGGGGTGGAGGCGATGTCGGCGCTGCTCGGCGCGGTGGCCGAGGGCAGGACCGAGGCGGACGTCGTCGCGGCGGGCGTCGCCGAGTTCATGCGCTCGGGCGGGATGCCGCTGGACGTGCCCGTCGCGTCGGGCCCGCACGCGCAGCGCTATTGGGGCAACGTGGACGTGCCCAACCTGCACGGCACGCGGCGGCTCGAGCACGGTGACCTGCTCCATGCCGACTTCTACGGCGCGGTCGGCGGGTACTTCACGGATCTGGCCCGCGGCACCGTGGTCGGAGGCCGTCCGACCGCCGCGCAGCGCGAGGTGCTCGAGCTCGGCGTCGCGCTGATCGAGGACGTCCTGCTCCCGCTCGTCAGGCCGGGGACGACGGGCGGCGAGGTCCACGCGGCGGCATCGCACTGGTTGGTCGAGCAGGGGCTCGCCGACGAGGGGCTCGCGTTCTGGGACGTCTTCCCGACGTTCGGACACGGGCTGGGGTTGAGCATCCTGGAGGAGCCGCTGATCGTCGCGGGGAACGAGACCGTGTTCGCGCCGGGCATGGTGATCGCGCTGGAGGCGTTCGTCGGCCGCACGGCCGGCGCCACGTACTTCGAGCACAGCGTGATCGTGACGCCCGACGGCTACGAGCTGCTCACGGGTGACTGCCCGTCGGTGTGGTGGCAGTGAGCGGGAGCGGTGCGTGACGACCGTCCGCCAGGTGCTGAAGCTTCCCTCGCTGTGTCGCGGCGTGCCCGAGGTCGTCGCCGGGCACGAGCAGCTCGACCGTGCGGTGCGCTGGGTGCACGTCGGCGAGATCCGCCAGATCTCCAACTACCTGGCCGGCGGGGAGCTCCTGCTGACGACGGGGATGGGCGTCACGCACACCGCGGCTGACCAGCGCGCGCTGGTGGCGGAGTTCGCCGAGCGCGGCCTCGCCGGCGTGATCGTGGAGCTCGGTCCGGTCTTCTCGCAGCTGCCCGGCGCGCTCGTGGCCGAGAGCGAGCGCCGTGGGCTCCCGCTCGTGGCGCTGCATTCCCCGACCCCCTTCGTGGAGATCACGGAGGAGGTCCACCGGGAGATCATCAGCCGCCAGTTCTCGATCATGCGCCATGGGGAGCGGCTCGGCCGGAAGCTCAGCGACCTGATGCTCGCGGGAGGCGACGTGCCCGCGCTGCTCGAGAGCCTGGCGACCTCGATCATGGCACCGGTGGTCCTCGAGGGTCCGACCGGCGAGATCCTGGCGCGTGCCACGTTCCATCTTCCCGAGAGCGAGGTGCTCGGGGCATGGGAGTCCTATCGGCGCGGCCTGCCGGGCCACGTCGAGCGGATCGAGCGGCCCGTCGGCGCCGGCCCGGCGACCGAGCAGGGTCGGCTCGTGGCGCTGGGGGTCGGCGCGCCGCTGACGGACTTCGACGCCGCGGTCGTCGAGCGGGCGGCCGTGCTCATCGGGCTCGCGATGCTGCGGCACCGGTACGAGGAGACGCTGGTGATCCGCGAGCGCGGCGACTTCCTGTACGCG
>Ga0190265_10002329_pt1 | contig 12763 bp, 16 predicted proteins | sample Popmic124T_FD_133135 | JGI IMG/M metagenome (GOLD analysis project Ga0190265, IMG submission 133135) | Populus adjacent soil microbial communities from riparian zone of Indian Creek, Utah, USA - 124 T | ecosystem: Environmental > Terrestrial > Soil > Riparian zone | place: USA: Utah | collected... | reverse complement strand
GCGCCGCCTTCAGCCGCTCCAGCCAGCGGCGGCCGAGGCGCGTCTTTCGCGCGTAGAGGGCAAGGAAGACCGCCGCCCCGGCGCCGAAGGCGGGATAATAGACCAGGCTCGATCGCGGGATGAAAAGCTGCGCCGCCGCCAGCAAGCCGATGAAGATCCCGATCATCGCCCAATCCTGCCAGGCAAGCGGGAAGCCGCCGCCGAAGTCGTCGGCATCGCGGTCCAGCCAGGGGTCTTCTTCGCCGGCCATGGTCAGTCCTCCTTGCTCGACGGGCGCCCGCGCTTGCGCTCTTCGGGCGGGTCCACCTTGACGCCGCGGCGGCCGAGCGCCTCGCGCAGCAGCACCTCGATCTGGGCGTTGACGCTTCGGAAGTCGGCCGCCGCGCAGCGCTCGAGCACGCCCCACAAAGCGGGCTCGATGCGCAGCGGATAGGCTTTCTTGGGGGCCTGGGCCACGCTCCGGCTCCTATTGGTAGAGCGAGCCCGCGTTCACGATCGGCTGAGTCTCGCGCTCCGAGCAGAGGACGACCATCAGGTTCGACACCATCGCCGCCTTGCGCTCGTCGTCGAGGTGGACGACATCCTTCTCCGAGAGCAATTGGATCGCGTTCTCGACCATCGAGACGGCGCCGATCACGATCTTCTGGCGGGCGGCGATCACCGCCTCGGCCTGCTGGCGGCGAAGCATCGCCTGGGCGATCTCCTGCGCATAAGCGAGGTGGGTGAGCCGCGATTCATCGATCGTGATGCCGGCGCGCCCGACCCGGTCCTGGAGTTCGCGCTCGAGCTCGTCGTTGACCGTCTCGGCGTCGCTGCGCAGCGTCTTTTCCTGATGCTCGAAATCGTCATAGGGATATTTGCCGGCGATCGCCCGGACCGCGCTTTCGATCTGGATCTCGACGAACTCCATATAATTGGCGACGTCGAACAGGGCCTGGGCCGTATCGGTGACCCGCCAGACGACGTTGGCCGCGATCTCGATCGGGTTGCCGCGCAGGTCGTTCACCTTGAGCTTGTCCGAGGTGATGTTGTGGATTCGGGTCGAAATCTTGTTCCGGCTCAGCCAGGGTAGAACCCAGCGCAGGCCGTTGGTCCGATCGGTTCCCTTATAATCGCCGAACAGGAGGATCGCCGCCGCCTGGTTGGGCTGGAGCAAATAGAAGCCGCACAGCACGAACAGGAAAGCGATCGTGCCGGCCGCGATCAGGATCACGCCTAAACCGACCGCGCCTTCGGAGAGCTGCCAGACGCCGGCGGCGATCATGGCCATGGTGACGAGCAGGACGAGCAGCATCAGATAACCGCTGCCGGTGCTGGCGGGGCGCTCGCGCGTGTGGCTCAGCGCCTGTTCGTAGGTCGAATTGGCTGTGGTGTTCATCGTGATTCCCTCCCAGTAATTATGATATCATATTTATATGATTTCTTCATTGCAAGCGGAATCGTTGCGGAGACGGAATCGACTGAATGGGACGGCCGCTGGTAAGTGTCCGCACAGGGCTGCTATGGGCGGCGGCGATGCCGACCGGACAGCCAGAGGCCCAGTGGCGACTCGTCATTCATGGCGGAGCGGGGAAGATCGAGCGCGGCCGCCTCGGCCCCGGGGAGGAACAGGCGATCCGCGCGGCGCTGAACGAATCGCTCGAGGCGGGCGCAAGCGTGCTGGCGCGGGGCGGCGGCGCGCTCGACGCGGTCGAGGCGGCGGTCAGGCTGCTCGAGGACGACGCCCATTTCAACGCCGGCCGCGGCTCGGTCCTCACCTATGAGGGCGCGATCGAGATGGACGCCGCGATCATGGACGGCTCCAGCCGCAATGCCGGCGCGGTCACCGGCGTCACCGCGACCCGCAACCCGATCGGCCTCGCCCGGCGGGTGATGGAGGCAAGCCCGCACGTCTTCCTCTCCCGCGCGGGCGCCGACCAATTTTCGATCGAGCAGGGCCTGCCCCAGGAGCCGCCGGACTATTTCGAGACGGCCGAGCGGCGGCGCCAGCTCGAGGAGCTTCGCGCCCGGCCCGCCGCCGAGCATTTCGACCTGCATCTGAAATACGGCACGGTGGGCGCGGTCGCGGTCGATTGCCGCGGCCATGTCGCCGCCGCGACCTCGACCGGGGGCCTTACCGGCAAGAGATGGGGCCGAATCGGCGATTCGCCCATCATCGGCGCCGGGGCCTTCGCCGACGACCGCGGCTGCGCCGTCTCCTCGACCGGCGCCGGCGAATATTTCATCCGGGTCGGCGTCGCCCACGAAATCTGCGCGCGGATGCGGATGGCCGGCGAGGACGCCCAGGCGGCGGCCGACGCGGTGATGGCCGAAGTCGCGGCGCTCGGCGGAACCGGCGGGGTCATCGTCGTCACCCCGAAGGGCGAGGGCGTGACCAGCTTCAACACATCGGGCATGTACCGCGGCATCGCCACGCCAAACGGGCGCTCCGTGGCGATCTTTGGAGACGAAAGCGAATGATCCGCCGCCTCTGCCTTGCCCTGCTGATCGCCCTCCTTCCCTCGCCCGCTCTCGCCTGGTGGGAATATGGCCATGAAACGGTGGCGAAGATCGCCTGGCTCGAGGCGAGCCCGCGCACCCGGGCCGAACTGCGCCGGCTGATGGCCGCATCGCCGCTGCTCGAGACTCCGACCTGCTCGGCCCGGACGATCGAGGCGGCGAGTTACTGGCCCGACTGCATCAAGACGCTGGGCGAGCGGTTCAGCTACGCCTCGCCCTGGCATTATCAGAATGTCGACATCTGCCGGCCGTTCGACCTGGAAACGCCCTGCCGCGACGGCAATTGCGTCTCCGCCCAGATCGAGCGGCACGTGCGATTGCTCGCCGACCGGAGCGTGCCCCGGCGCGAGCGGCTGATGGCGCTCGCCTTCCTCGTCCATTTCATGGGCGACCTTCACCAGCCGATGCACGCCGGCGACCATGGCGACCTCGGCGGCAACCGGGTGCCGGTGAGCTACGGCGTGATCGCCGGGCGGACCAACCTCCATTCGGCCTGGGACGGCTTCCTCGCCGACCGGAGCATGTCGACCCCGCCCGGCGACGCCGCCGGCATCCTTTCCGAAATCGGCGCGGCCGAGCGGGCCGGGATTCGCTCGGGCGACGTTGCCGCCTGGTCGCGCGAAGGCTGGGAGGTCAGCCGCGAATTCGCTTATGGAACGATCATGGCCGATCCCTGCGCTCTGCCGCCCGGGACGGCTCCCGCCGAGCGCCCGGTGATCAGCGAGGCGATCACCCGGCGGCTGATCCCGATCGTCCGCCGCCAGGCCGCGCGCGGCGGCATCCGGCTCGCCCGGCTGCTCGACGAGGCCTTCCAGCCCGATTCGCTTTGGCTCAGGCCGCTGGAGCGGCGGCGGAGCTAAGTCCTCCCCTGCCTTTGCAGGGGAGGGGGACCGCACGAAGTGCGGTGGAGGGGCGTCTTAGGCTCAAGAGTCCCCTCCACCATGCTTCGCATGGTCCCCCTCCCCTCGAAAACGAGGGGAGGATTTTTGGCGACTATTCCGGCACCACCGTCACCGCCCGGCGGTTCTGGGCCCAGGCGGATTCGTTCGATTCGGGGACCTGGGGGCGCTCCTTGCCCCAGCTGATCACCTGCATCCGCATCGGCGCGACTCCGCGCGACTGGAGATAGTCGCGCGCCGCATTGGCGCGCCGGTCCCCCAGAGCGAGATTATATTCGCGGGTGCCGCGCTCGTCGGCATGGCCCTCGATCGTCACCCTGACATTGGCGTTGCGGGCGAGCCAGGCGGCTTGGGCGTCGAGGGTGCGCCGGTCTTCATCGTCGATCGAATAGGAATCGAGCTCGAACAGGATCCGGTCGGAAGGCACGCTCTGGATGAAATCGGCGCGCGATCCGGGCACGGCGGCGCCGGCGATGCCGCCGTCGTCGACCCCGGTCTCGCTGCCGTCCGGCTGGTCCGAGCTCACCGGCTCGGGCGGAAGCTCGCGGTTGCGGCGCGCGCAGCCCGCGGTCAAAGAAAGGGCGACAGCGATGGCCACCAGGCTCGTTGCACTTTTCATCTCACTTACTCCTTCATCGCTTCGGTTCGTTCGAAAATCTCAGTCGCGCAACGGCGACCAGGCGGGGTCGGATCCGCCGAGCGGCGTGCGCACCTGCCGGGTCGCGCCGCTGGCGACGTCGACGTACCAGAGCTGACCGGCGCTGGCGCCTCGGGTGAACATGATGGCGCGGCCGTTGGGCGCCCAGCTCGGCCCCTCGGCATAGACGCCGCTCGTCAATATACGCTCGCCGGAGCCGTTGGGGGCCATCACGCCGATTCGGAAGCTGCCCGTGCGGGTGAAGGCGATGAGGTCGCCGCGCGGGCTCCAGACCGGGGTCGCATAGCCGCCGCCGCCGAAGCTGATCCGGCGCTGGTCGGAGCCGTCGGCGTTCATCACGTAGAGCTGCTGGGAGCCGCCGCGGTCGCTTTCGAACACGATCTTGCTGCCGTCGGGCGAATAAGAGCCGCCGGTTTCGATGCCGGGGGCGCTGGTCAGCCGCTGGGGCGTGCCCCCGCCGACGGGGATGCGGTAGATGTCGGTGTTGCCGTTCACCGCCATCGAGAAGATGATCGAGCGGCTGTCGGGCGAATAGCGCGGCGCGAAGGTCATGTGGGCGCCGGCGACCAGCGGCCGGGTCTGGCCCGAATCGATCTCGTAGAGCATCACCCGCGGCCGCTCGTCCTGGTAGGTCATGAAGGTGATGGTCTGCTGGTTGGGCGCGAAGCGCGGGGTCAGCACGGTCCACTGGCCGTTGGTCAGAAAGCGATGGTTGGCGCCGTCATAGTCCATGATCGCCAGCCGCTTGATCCGCCGCCGGGCCGGGCCGGTCTCGGAAACGTAGACGATGCGCGTGTCGAAATAGGCGCCCTCGCCGGTCAGCCGCGAGAAGATGGTGTCGGCGCAGCGGTGCGCGGCGCGGCGCCAGTCGCGGGGCTGAACGACATAACCCTGGCGGGTGAGCTCGGTCTGCGCCGCGACGTCGTAGAGATAGCAGCCGACGGTCAGCGAGCCGTTGGCATTGGCCTGGACGAAGCCCTGGACGAGGTTCTGAGCGCCGGTGGTCGAGAAATAGGGGAAATCGGGCGCGGTCACCTGGGGAAAGGAAACCGCCTGCAGCCCGCTCGGGCCGATCGGCGTGAACAGGCCCGAATCGCGCAGGTCGCTCGAGACGATCTCGGCGACCTGGCGGCCCAGCGCCTGGGTGTTGCCTGCCGGCGTATCGGCCGCCTGCGGAGACGGCATGAACGGAATCGCGATCGGAAGCGCCGCCCGGCGTCCGCCGGTGACGTCGACGACCAGCTGGTCGTCGTCGCTTCCGTCCTGGGTCGGCGGCGGCGCCTGGACCGGCACCGGCGGCGACTGGGCGAAGGCGGGGGGGCCGAAGGCGAGGCTCCAGGCGGCGGCGATGATCCATATGATGCGCACGTCTCTATTCCTCATCCTGGCAATCGATAGTTCATGGTGAAATTGCTCCAGCCGCGCGGCACGTCGTAAAGCTCGGCGGGCAGGCCCCTGAGCGGCGAGCAGCCGGTGAAGGCGGCGATGGCGATGTCGGCGACGCGCTGGGCGTAGCGGCGATTGTCGTCGTCGAGCCCGCTCTGGCGGACCATGCGCGGGCGCGCCGCGAGCGAGCCGTCGCGGTTGAGCCTCAAGTTGAGCGTGGTGACGATGCGATTGGCGCCGGGCCCCGGATCGACCTGCCGGTCGGCGCAGGGCTGGACCTGGCGGGTGATCGCCGAGCCGATATCGGCCGCCGCCTGGGCGCTCATCACCGCGCCGGGCGCGCGGCTGGAGCGCGCGGCCGGATCGCGGCCGAAGCTTCGCGGATCGAGGTCGCCCAGCCCCGCGCGGCGGGTGCGCTCGCCGGCGCCCGCGCCCGGCGGAGCGGGCCGGGGCTGCGCCCGCCGGGGCTGGGCCGGAGCGGGCGAAGGGGCGGGCACGGCCTCGCGCGGCGCCGGCCGCGGCGCCTCGGGCGCCGGCGCCGGGGCGGCGTCGTCGACAGGGCCGGTCTCGGGGGCGGTGGAGAGGGCGGCCGGCTCGGCGGAAGGCTCGGGCGAGGCCGAAACCAGGCCGACCTCGTCGACGAAGGAGACCTCCATCGGGTCGGTCAAAGCGGGCGGGTTGCCGGCCATGGCGAAGCCGAAGGCCAGCGCCGCGAGCAGGGCCGCATGGCCGGCCAGCGCGACTCCGATCCCGGTTGCCTCCGCCCGGTCCATCAGCGCGCTTCCGGCCGCGCCGTGCTGACCAAGGCGACCCTGCGCAGCCCGGCGCGGTTGATCTCCCCCATCACGACCATGACCTGGCCGTAATCGAGCGCCTGATCGGCGCGCAGGAAGATGCGCGGGCCGCCCGGCTCGCGCGATGCCGCCGCAATCTGCTGGAGCCTGGGCCCGAGGCCGTCGGCCGCGACGGCGACGTCGTCGACGAACAATGCGCCGGTCGGGTCGATCGTGATCGAGACCGGCTCATTGTCCTGCTCGAGCGCCGCCGCCTTGCTCTGCGGCAGGTCGACCTGGACGCCGGTCGCGAGCAAGGGCGCGGTGACCATGAAGATGATCAGCAGGACCAGCATGACATCGACCATCGGCGTGACGTTGATCTCCGCCATCGGCGTCCGCCGCCCCCGCCGCCCGGGGCCGAGGATGGGACCCATGGCCATGCGCTAGCCCTCCGTCTCCAGCTCGCGCGACAGGGTGCCGTGGAAGCCGTCGGCGAAGCGCTGGAGGCGGGCCTCCATTCGGTTGATCGAATAAGAGAAGCGATTGTAGGCGATCACCGCCGGAATCGCCGCGAACAGGCCCAGAGCGGTTGCGAACAAAGCCTCGGCGATGCCGGGCGCGACCACCGCGAGCGAGGTGCTTTGCTCGCCGGCGATGTCGGTGAAGCTGCGCATGATTCCCCAGACCGTGCCGAACAGGCCGACAAAGGGGGCGACCGAGCCCACCGTGGCGAGGATGTTGAGCCGCGCCGCGAGCCGGTCCGTCTCGGCGGCGACCGACGAATGCATGGCGATCGCGAGCCGCGAGCGAGTTCCTTCGCGATCGACAGTCTTGCCCGAGGTCGACCGGCGCCATTCGGCGACTCCGGCGGCGAGCACCTTGGCGGACGGCAGCTCGCTCTTGCCGCGGCCGTCGTAGAAGGTGTCGATGTCCTCCGCTTTCCAGAAGTCGCGCTCGAACCGGTCGTTGTCGCGCGCGATCCGGCGCATCTTCCACCATTGGGCGACGATGATCGCCCAGGTGGCGATGCTGGCCACGAGCAGGCCGAGCATGACGATCTTGACGACGATGTCGGCCTGAAGGAACAGGTCGACCGGGTTCATCAGGTCGCTGGTGGCGGTTGCTGCCAAACTAACTTCCTTCCCTCTTCAGCCGCTCGAACGCATCGACCCAGGCGCGCGGCTGGCGCTTCGGCCGTCCCTCGGGGGAGACGAAGGCAGCCGTGACGTCCGCGGCCGCCAGCACTTCCCCGCCGCGCATGACTCGCTGATGAATGAGGCAGCTCGCCGCGCGCACTTCGCGCAGCTCGCTGAGGACGAGGAGATCGTCGTCGAGCCGGGCGGGGCCGCGATATTTGATGGTCGCCTCGGCGACGACATAGACGCCTTCGCCGCCCTCGATCGCGGCGCGCTGGTCGATCCCGGCGCAGCGAAGCATGTCCGAGCGCGCCCGCTCCATGAATTTGAGGTAATTGGCATAGTAGACCATCCCGGCGACGTCCGTATCCTCGAAATAGATACGGAGCGCGAAATGGTGAATGCCCTCGACGAAGGCCCCTTCATAAGGATGGTTAACGTCCCTCACGAGGGCGCGTTTACCGGGCCGGGCCGCCGCCGGGAACCCCGTGGAAGCACGCAAAGACGAAGCGAGCCGATTCCGCGTCGAGCTTTTATCGCCCCGCGGCCCTAGCGCCGCGCCCGCCGGAAGGCGGCGCTCTGCGCCTCGACGACCCTGATCAGATTGCCCAGCGCGAGGTTGACGTCGACCGTGTGGATTCCCCAGCCGGGCGCCAGGATACCGCCCAGGCGGACGTCGCCCGGAATGTCGTCGGTGCGCGCGTCGGCGAGATCGGCGTTCACCGTCACCGCCAGATAGCCGAGCCGGCCGCGGTTCACGCAGGCGGCGGACACCAGGCCCTCGGTGCGAAGGAAGGGCGTCGGCGGCGGGCCCTCGCTCGACCAGGCGAAGTTCGTTTGCGTGACCGAGCTCGACTGGCCGTACCAGTAGGAATCGAGCGGCCTGTTGGCGGCGCTGCCCAGAGCGGCCGGATTGGTGCAGGCCACGGTGCGCCCGGGCGCGGCGGCGCGGCCGAACAGGGCGCCTTCGGGCGGCGGCGCCGAGGCTCGAAACGAGACGTAGGCGACGACGCAGCCGGTCTGGCCCATGCGGGTGCACAAAGGCGTGGTCCGGAAGGTGCCGCCGATCACCTGCCCCTCGGGCACCTCGACATTGTAGCCGATCAGCAGGGCCGAGAGCATCCGCGCCGCCTCGGGCTTGCCCTCGATCTCGGAGGCGAGGAGGCGGATCAGGTGGATCGCGCCCTGGCTGTGGCCGATCAGGACGAACGGCCGGCCCTGATTGCGCCGAGCGAGAAATTGGCGCCAGGCGGCGAGTACATCGCCATAGGCGAGTTCGAAAAGCGGCGCCGGATCCTGCCCCGTCATGACCGCGCCGATCGCGCGCACTGTGGCGGACCGGTAGAGCGGCGCGTAGGTCCGGCAGACCCCGCCGAAGCGGGCGAACTGGACGGCGGCGACGGCGCGCTCCTCGAGCCCGGCCTCCATGTCGCTGTTGAGCCCGGGATCGCGCGAGACGGTCGGGTAGACATAAAAACAGTCGACCGGCGGGTCGGCGGCGGGGACCGCGTGCCCGGTCGCGCCATAGCCATTAGCGTTGAGCGCGGCGGTCGGCAGCGGCTGGCCGCAAGAATCCTGGCGGCCGGGAAGGCAGAGCCAGCTCGCGCCATCGGCATAGTCGACCGGGGGCGGTGGCGGCGGAGCCGGGGCGGGTTGCTGAGCGAGGGCCGGAGCGGCGGCGAGACCGAGCAGCAGGAGCAGCAGCTTTTTCATCGTGACCCCCTTCATTCCGCGTCGAACAGGCCGCTTTGCCCCTTGGGCATCGGCAGACCGAGATGGGTCCAGCCCGGGCCGTTGAGGCAGCGGCCGCGGCCGGTGCGGGCGATCAGGCCGAGCTGGATCAGATAGGGCTCGATCACCTCCTCGATCGTGTCGCGCGGCTCGGAAAGGCCGGCGGCGAGAGTCTCGACGCCGACCGGGCCGCCGCGATAGATGTCGGCGATCATCATGAGGTAGCGCCGGTCCATCGCGTCGAGGCCGAGCTGGTCGACCTCCATCCGGGTGAGCGCGCCATCCGCCACCTTGGCGTTCACCTCGGCATCGCCGGCGCCTTGAGCGAAGTCGCGGACCCGGCGCAGCAGCCGCCCGGCGATTCGCGGCGTGCCCCGAGAGCGGCGCGCGACCTCCTTCGCCCCGTCCTCGGTCAGCGCCAGGCCGAGCAGCCGACCGGCGCGGCGCACGACCTGCTCGAGCTCCGCCACCGAATAGAAGCTAAGCCGGACCGGTATGCCGAAACGGTCGCGCAAGGGGGTGGTGATCAGCCCCTGCCGGGTCGTCGCTCCGATCAGGGTGAATTTGGGCAGATCGATCCGGACCGAGCGCGCGGACGGCCCCTCGCCGATCATCAGATCGAGCATTCGGTCTTCCATCGCCGGATAGAGGATCTCTTCGACCGCAGGCGCGAGCCGGTGGATCTCGTCGATGAAGAGGACGTCGCCATCCTCGAGATTGGTGAGCAAGGCGGCGAGATCGCCCGATTTGGCGATGACCGGGCCCGAAGTGGCGCGAAAGCCGACCCCGAGCTCGCGCGCGACGATCTGCGCCAGCGTGGTCTTGCCAAGGCCCGGCGGCCCGAAGAAGAGGACATGATCGAGCGCGTCGCCGCGGCCCTTGGCGGCCTCGATATAGACCCGCAGATTCTCGCGCGCCGCCTGCTGGCCGATAAATTCGTCGAGCGTCTTGGGACGCAAGGCCGCGTCGACATCCTCGGGACGCCGCTCGGGCGTGGTGATGCGGTCGGGATCGGTCATGCCGGACCGAGCCTAGCCCCACCCGTCATTCGCGCGAAAGCCGGAAGGAAGGAGAGGGGAATCATTTCGCCGCCTTTTTGAGCGCGGTGCGGACGAGGAGGTCGAGCGTCGCGTCCGGGCCGACTTCGGCTTCCGCCCTGGCGACGGCGGCGGCGGCCTCGCTGGGGCGGAAGCCGAGATTGGCGAGGGCGGAGACGGCGTCCTGGGCATTGCCGCCCGTCGGCGCCGCCGGGCCGCCGGGGCCGAGCGCGATGGCGCCGGTCTTGTCCTTCAATTCGTGGACGATGCGCTGGGCGAGCTTGGGGCCGACCCCGTGGGCGCGGGCGACCATCGCATTGTCGCCCGACGCCACGGCGCGGTGGAGCTCATCGCCGGTGAGCGCCGACAGGATGGCGAGCGCGACCCGGGCGCCGACCCCCTGGACCGAGGTCAAAAGGCGGAACCAGTCGCGCTCGGCGGCGGTCGAAAAGCCGACCAGGCGGATGAAATCCTCGGCGACCAGCATTTCGGTGTGGAGCACGACCTCCTCGCCGACCGCGCCGAGCGCCGAGAGCGTGCGCGACGAAGCGAAGACCAGATAGCCGACGCCGCCCACGTCGATCACGGCATGGTCGGCGCCGGAGCCGTCGAGCTGGCCTCTCAATTTCGCGATCATGGAGGAATCCTAACCGCTCCTGCTCGTCATTGCGAGCGTAGCGAAGCAATCCAGCGCGGCTCGCGGCGCCGATGGATTGCTTCGTCCCCCGGATCAAGTCCGGGGTCCTCGCAATGACGAAGTGTGGACGCTCACCCTACCCGGCGCGCCGTCGCCAGATGGTGGGCGTGGGTGATCGCCACCGCCAGCGCGTCGGCCGCGTCCGCGCCGGCGATCTTCGCTCCGGGAAGGAGCCGCTGGACCATGGCATGGACCTGCACCTTCTCGGCCGCGCCGGTGCCGACCAGCGCCTTCTTGACCAGCCGGGCCGCATATTCCCCGATCGCGAGGTCGCGCCGGGCCGCCGCGATCATCAGCACGCCGCGGGCATGGCCGAGCTTGATCGCCGCTTGCGGATCGCGCGCGAGGAAGACCTCCTCGATCGCCGCAGCCGCCGGGCCGTGGCGCTCGATCACCGCGCCAAGCTCTTCCTCGAGCCGAAGCAGACGGTCGGCCAGGGGCCGTTTGGGATCGGTGCGAATCTGGCCGTTGGCAAGGTGTGAAAGCCGGTTCCCCTCGGCCGCGATCACCCCCCAGCCGGTGCAGGCCAGGCCCGGATCGAGGCCGATGATGATGATCATACTCAAAGCCCCTCCCCTTCAGGGGAGGGGTTGGGGGTGGGGCCGGCATGGGAATTTGGCCACCGATCCGGCAATTCGCGCAAGCGCTGGAGGATAGTGATCAACACGCCGTCCATATTGTCCCGCACATCCTCATTGGTGAAACGAATAGTGGAAAAGCCGCGGCGAGTGAGGATGAAGTCACGTTTCGCGTCGGCTTCCGCGACGTGGGTTTCACCATCCACTTCGACGATCAAACCCTTAGACGGGCAGAAAAAGTCAGCGACGAACGGTGGAACCGCGGCCTGACGACGGAATTTGTAGCCGCCGAGTTGCGACCCCGAAAGATGCCGCCAGAGCCGCTTCTCATATTCGGTAGGGTCCCTCCGTTCCCCGGGCGCGGTCTCGCAGGTACTTCTCTGCTCGCACGTCTTCCCCACCCCAACCCCTCCCCTGAAGGGGAGGGGCTATTTTGGCTTAACCCAGTTTCTCCAGAACCGCGTCGGACATTTCGTAATTGCCCCAGACGGACTGGACGTCGTCATCCTCCTCGAGCGTGTCGACCAGCTTCATCAGCTGTTCCGCGTCGCCCTCGCCAACGTCGACCGAGGTCGTCGCCCGCCAGGCGAGCTTGACGCTTTCGGCCTCGCCGAGCGCGGCTTCGAGCGCCCGGGCGACGTCGTGCAGATCGTCGAGCGAGGTCCAGATCTCATGGCCTGCCTCGTCCGATTCGACGTCCTCCGCGCCCGCTTCGATGGCGGCCTCGAACACTTTCTCGGCGTCCCCCGCCGCGGCCGGATATTCGATCAGGCCGAGCCTCGAAAAGCCGTGAGTCACCGCTCCCGAGGCGCCGAGATTGCCGCCATTCTTGGAGAAAGCGGTTCGCATGGCGGTCGCGGTCCGGTTGCGGTTGTCGGTCAGCGCCTCGACCACGAGGCTGACTCCGCCCGGGCCGAAGCCTTCGTAGCGGATCTCCTCGTAATTTTCGGCGTCGGCGCCGGACCCCTTGTCGATCGAGCGCTGGATATTGTCCTTCGGCATGGACTGGGCCTTGGCCGCGTTGACCGCGGCGCGAAGCCGGGCGTTCATGTCCGGATCGGGCACGCCCATCTTGGCCGCGACAATGATCTCGCGGGAAAGCTTGGAGAACATCGCCGAGCGCTTCTTGTCCTGCGCGCCCTTGCGATACATGATGTTCTTATATTTGCTGTGGCCGGCCATCGCCGCTTACCCTCTCTTCCCTGCCAACGTCATTGCGAGGAGCGGAGCGACGAAGCAATCCAGAAACCGCGAGTCAGGCTGGATTGCTTCGCTACGCTCGCAATGTCGGCCTGGGCTCCCTCGCTCAGGCCAGCCCCAACGCCGCCTTGTAGGTGTCAAGAATCGCTTCCATCTCCTGGCGGTC
>Ga0190265_10002328_pt1 | contig 12763 bp, 13 predicted proteins | sample Popmic124T_FD_133135 | JGI IMG/M metagenome (GOLD analysis project Ga0190265, IMG submission 133135) | Populus adjacent soil microbial communities from riparian zone of Indian Creek, Utah, USA - 124 T | ecosystem: Environmental > Terrestrial > Soil > Riparian zone | place: USA: Utah | collected... | reverse complement strand
GCGCGCCGAGCTCGAGCGTCTCGGCATTCGCGTGTTGCGCAATGAAAGGGTGTCGCTTGGCGACAAGGGTGCTTCCCTCGATCTGGCGGGGGTCGACGATCAACACGCGCGCGGCTTCGGACCGGGCCACGGCCCCGATTACGATCGGCCTTTCCGCGATCGCGATGAAGAGCGGGAGCTCATCGTGCTCGCACATCAGCCGAGCCAGATCGCCCGACTCGCTGCGGCGCGGCCTGGGCTACAGCTTTCGGGACATACGCATGGCGGCCAGATATGGCCCTTCGGCGCGCTCGTCCGGCTCAACCAGCCCTATATCGCAGGCCTTCATCGCCACGACGAAACCACCCAGATCTACGTGAGCCGCGGCACTGGATATTGGGGCCCGCCGATGCGTCTCTTCTGCCCCGCCGAGATTACGAAGCTCGTGCTCTCGCCGGCGTGACGGCTAGGGAGGACCCGAGGCGTAGCGCCGGTCTTGCGGGAGGTTCTCCGTGTCCTCTTCGGCATCGCTTTCGCCGTGCGCCAGCGGATTCGGCCCGCGCTGCGTGGAACCGCAGTGCGGGCACGAGTCCATCTCTTTGGCGTACGCGGCGCGGCACGAACCGCAGAAACACAGAGACCCCGTCTGACGGTAAATCACTTGCGACGTCGCCGCTTTCACCTCGCTGAGAACGAGCTCCTGCGTGCCGATGCGAATGCGGTCACCGTCATTGAGATCGATTTGACCTTTGACGGGAACACCGTTCACGCGACAACCGTTACGACTGCCAAGGTCCTCGAGGATGGCGTGTTGTTCATCGACCAAGATGCGAGCGTGGCGCCGGGAAATGGCGGGATCGAAGATGGTGATGTGGCAGTCCTCACCTCGACCGATGAGCGTAGGACCCGGCGGGAGATCGAATTCCTGCAACAAGAACCGCAGGCGATATCGCGCTGGGCTCTCTTGGCTCGGCTGGTTCATCCTCGTTGCGCTGGCTTCTCCCCCCCAACACGATCTGATGCGCTTCATCCGTACGGTCGTTTTTCGCATCGCCGAACGGATGTGCTCAGCCGTAATTCTTATGCGAGTCCGCCCCGCTTTCAAGCCCCGCCAGCGAAACGGCAGGCAGCTCGAGGTCGCTCCTCCGAACTCTCCGAGGCCTCTCAGCGCGTATGTGCGCCGGACACGCACCTTTGGGTCCCTGCGACCACGTGCCGAAGGCGTCCCTCCTCGCCTGCAATCGCTGCACGGATCGACCTGGCAAGAAACTCGCAATCTAACCATGAGAAGGCACCGCCCCCCTGGGCGTCAGCACACGAGAGGACGCGACGATGGGCCGACTTTGGATTTTGCCAACCCAAAATGGAAAGGTTCGCATCCTCCTCGAGGAAGCCGCGGTGCGAGAAAAACGCCGAATTAGCCGCAAAATTGACAATCTCATCGGCAAAGCTCTGCGCGGCAACCTCGACGACTCGGACGCCGGAGAGGTCGCGGTGCTGGCCACCCTCGCTGACCAGCTGGCCCGCGGCAAGACCGGTTGAGCACCGGTGGAGACTCGCGACCCGCGCGGGTGAGACGCGCGCCGGGATTGCGGACCGCCGGCGGATGGTCATCCCGTCCGGAAACGCGACAACTGTCCGTCAGCGGACGACGCCCAGCGGACGCCTTCGGACATTGTGCGGAAACGGGCGCCGTCGGGACGCACGTCTAGGCCTTTAGTCTGGCCCGCCACGCGTCGCGCTGGCAACGGTTCGTTTTCGCGGAGCGAGCACGCGTTTGGTCCCGCTCGCGACGTGGTGGACGAGCAGCTCGCGCACCGGACCCCGGCGCGTTGCCTTGCAATTGATGGTGCGTGTCGCCTCGATGGTGTCCATGGCATAGCGCGCATAGAGCTTGCGAATCTCTGGCACGTCGGAGTTCGACAGGAGCACGGCCACGCCGCGCTCGGCGAGCTTGTCGAAAAAAGCCGCGAGCCGTGACTGCGCATCGAGATCGAAGCCGCCCGGCGCGTAGGCGGTGAATGCCGCGGTTCGCGAGAGTGGGACGTAAGGAGGGTCGAAATAAACGAAATCGCCGGCCACCGCGCGTGAGGTGGCGCGCTCGAAATCGGCCGCCACGAGCTCCACGTCGGCGAGCGCTGCCGAACAAGCGCGCAGGTTTTGTTCGTCGCAGATGGCCGGCTTGGCGTAACGACCGAAGGGGACGTTGAACTTCCCTGCACGGTTCACCCGGTAGAGCCCGTTGAACCCAGTCTTGTTGAGGAAAATCGTGCGCGCTGCCCTTTCGACGAGCGCAAGCTTCGCCGGATCGGCGTTGCGGACGTCGTAGTAATGTTTGGAATCGTAGCGGTGGTGGCGAAGGGCCGCGACGAGCCCAGTGACGTCGTCGCGCACGGCGGTGTAGCAGTCGATGATCTCGCGGTTGACGTCGCTCAAGAAGCCGCGCGAGGGGCGCAGCGCGAAAAAAAGCGCGCCGCCGCCGAGAAACGGCTCGAAATATCGGCCGTAAGACGGGGGAACGCGCTCGCGCAGTCGTCCGAGCAGCTGGCCTTTGCCGCCCGCCCACTTGAGAAAGGGTCGAGGAGTCACGGTCACGCTTTCCGTTTGCGCAGCAGGCTCTCGGCAGAATGGAGCCCGGAAAGAAGGTGGGGGGCTTCGGGCTGCACCGTCACGTGGCTGACGTGGTGCTCGCGACGGATGCGCTCACCGACGTCGGCGGCGACGTCGGTCCCATGTGCGGTGCCGTCGAGAACGACGTGAGCGGTGACGGCATCGAAGCCGTCGGAGATCGTCCAGGCGTGCAGATCGTGCACTTCTTTGACCCCCGGGGTGGACAGGATCGTGCGCTCGAGTGACTCGAGCTCGACCCCGGCGGGAACGCTTTCCATCAGCACGCTGACTGTCTGCGCGACGAGTCGAAACGCGCCCCACAAGATGAGCCCGGAGATAATGAAACCCGCCACGGCATCGGCGCGGTTCCAGCCGAAGACGAGGACGACGATGGCAGCCGACATCGCCGCCACCGAGCCGAGGGCGTCGGATGCGACATGCGCCAGCGCGGCGCGTGTATTGGCGTTGTGCCCGTCTTTTCCTCGCGAAAGAAGCCATGCCGCGGCCAGGTTGACGCCCAATCCCATGGCGGCGACGACGAGGACCGTGCGAGCGTCCACCTCGGCAGGCGTCCGCCAGCGGTCGATCGCTTCGGCGATGACCCACACCGCCGTGATTCCGAGCGCCACGCCGTTGCCGAGCGCGGCGAGCGTTTCGGCGCGACGATAGCCGTACGTTCGAACCAGCGTGCGGGGCCGGCTCGCGACCCGCTGCGCAGTGAGCGCCAGCGCGAGCGCGCCGGCGTCGGCCAACATGTGCCCCGCGTCCGAGACGAGCGCCAAGCTATGAGCGAGCCACCCCGCCACGGCCTCCACGCCCATGAAGACCACCGTCAAGAGGAGCGCGGCGAGAAGGCGGCCCTCGGGCGCCGCACCCGCGGCCCCCCCATGGTGATGGTGGTGGCCGTGGGCGTGCGAGCCTGGGTGATGCGCGTGCTCCGCAGCCATGGTCAGCATCCCGGTGGAGTTAGGACTCCACCAGGATCTTTACCATGACCGCGCGTGGTTAGCGCCTGTCGCGGCGCGGGCCTCGGTCGCGGTCGCCACCGCGGCCCCCTCCGCCAGGGCCATCCCGCCGCGGTCCACGCTGCGGCGGTCCCGCTTCACGGGCCTGCACGATTCGCTCGCGGGCTCGATCCCCCTCCTCCCCTTCGGGGAACGGCAATAGCTCGCGCCGCGTGAGACGGACCTTGCCTTCGCGGTCGACGGAGATGACCTTGACCTTGCACTTGTCGCCCTCTTTGAGGACGTCTTCCACGCGCTCGACCCGTTCGTGGGCAATCTCGGAGATGTGCACCAGGCCGTCGGTATTGGGCAGGATTTCGACGAAGGCGCCGAAATCGGCGATGCGCTTGACCGTGCCCTCGTAGATGGCGCCGATTTCTGGCTCGGCCGTGAGCCCGCGGATGATGTCGAGGGCCCTCTTGACGGCGTCGGAATCGCTCGACGCGACGTTGACGGTGCCGTCGTCCTCGACGTCGATGGCGACGCCCGTCTGGTCGATGATCCCTTTGATCGTCTTGCCACCGGGACCGATGACGAGACGAATCTGGTCGGGCTTCACCTTGATGGTGGTGATGCGCGGGGCGTATTTGGAGAGATCAGGGCGCGGTGCTGCCAACGCCTCCAGCATTTTGCCGAGGATGTGCTTGCGGCCTTCTTTTGCCTGCTCGAGCGCGCTCGACAAGATCTCGCGCGACAGGCCGGCGATCTTGATGTCCATCTGGATGGCGGTGATCCCCCGCTCGGTGCCGCAGACTTTGAAGTCCATGTCGCCGAGATGGTCCTCGTCGCCAAGGATGTCCGAGAGAACGGCGATGCGCGCGCCGTCGGAGATGAGGCCCATGGCGATGCCGGCCACCGGGCTCTTGATGGGGACGCCGGCGTCCATGAGCGAGAGGCAACCGCCGCAAACGGCAGCCATCGAAGACGATCCGTTCGATTCGAGCGTCTCGGAGACGATACGGATGGTGTAGGGGAACTTGTCGCTCTCCGGGATCATGCGCGAAAGGGCTCGCTCGGCAAGCGCTCCGTGACCGATCTCGCGACGGCCGGGACCGCGCATCGGCTTCGTTTCGCCCGTCGAAAAGCTGGGGAAGTTGTAGTGAAGGAGGAAGCGCTTCCACCGCTCACCCGTGAGGGCGTCGATCTTCTGCTCGTCTGACGAGGTGCCGAGCGTGGTCGCCACGATGGCCTGCGTCTCGCCGCGCTGAAACAGCGCCGAGCCGTGCACGCGCGGAAGGAGGCCCACTTCGCACATGATGGGGCGCACCGTCTTGGTGTCGCGACCGTCGATGCGCTTACCTTCCTGGAGAACGAGCTCCCGGACGATGTGGGCTTTGCGCTCTTCGAACTCCTCTTTGACGAGCTTCTCGTATTCGAGCCATTTCTCCGGCCCGATCTCGGCGAGCATGCTCTCGCCGAGCTTCTTCTTCATGGTGCTGTAGCCGTCGTAGCGCGCCTTTTTGTCGAGTACGCGGGTTGCCTTGCCGAGCTCGGCGTCGACGAGGGCCGCCACGCGCTTTTTCACGTCGTCGGGCAGCGCCTTGGCGACGAACTCACGCTTGGGCTTGCCGACCGCAGCGCGCATCTTCTCGATCAGCTGGAGGATCGGCTGGGCTGACCGGTGCGCGAACATCAATGCTTCGACGATGTCGTTTTCGGTCGCCTCGGCCGCGCCACCCTCGACCATCACGATGGCGTCCTTGGAAGCCGCCACCACGAGGTCGATGTCCGATTTCTCCTGCTGCTCGAAGGTCGGGTACGCAACGAACTCCCCTTCGATGCGCGCTACCCGAATGCCGACCACGGGACCGCTCCAGGGGATATCGGAGATGTGCAGCGCGGCGCTGGCGCCCGTTAGAGCGAGCACGTCGGTGGGGTTGATCTTGTCCGCCGAGAGGACGGTGGCGATGATCTGCGTGTCACGCCGAAAGCCGTCGGGAAACAGCGGTCGCAAGGGCCTGTCCATGATGCGACAGGTCAGAATCTCGTCGTCACGAAGGCGCCCCTCGCGCTTGAAAAAGCCGCCCGGGATCTTTCCCGCGGCGAACGTCTTTTCGACGTATTCGCAAGTGAGCGGGAAAAAGTCGAGACCGGGTCGCTCGTCGGAGGACACGGCGGTGACGAGAACGACGCTCTCGCCGAAGGTAATGAGGACCGAGCCGTGCGCTTGCTTGGCAAGACGGCCCGTTTCGAAGGTCAGGGGTTGGCCGCCGACCATCACGGATTCTCGAACGAATGACATTGGAACTGGCGCTCCTCGCGCGCGCCGCTATCGTGCGGCCTGACGCCGAGCACCTGCGAGCTCTTCTTCCTCGATTCCTGGCGGCGACGCGTCGAGCGTGGCGGACACGAAGCGAAGATGAAGTGGCCCTGCAGATGTGCTCAGAGATGAGTTGCCGTTGGGGTTGTCTTGGTGCCGGTCTCCTGCTCCTTGGGGTGAAAATCCCTGAACGATATCGAAGGTCCCCTCCTTTTCGAGTCGCCGAGAGGACAGCCGCGAGAAGCACCACACCGAAGATGGCGACCCCCGAGGGCCGCGCCGTGGAACACCTACTTACGTAGGTTCAGCTGACCGACGATCTTCCGGTAACGGTCGATGTTGGTCACCTTGAGGTAATCGAGCAGCCGGCGCCGCTGGCCGACCAGCCTCAAAAGTCCGCGACGCGAATGGTGATCTTTCACGTGCGTCTTGAAGTGATCTTGCAGCTCGGTGATGCGCGCTGTGATGATGGCCACCTGCACCTCCGGCGAGCCCGTGTCGGACTCGTGGGTGCGGTATTTCTGGATGAGCTCTGCTTTCTTTTCACCAAGAATCATGGAAAAAGCCCTTTCGGCTGACGCCCGGAAGAGAGGTCGGCACCCCCGTGCCTCGCCCCGAACCGGGCCGTGTGACGACTCCGCAAACTTCTGCGGCGGCCGGAGTATACGCGCGAGACCGGGGAGGTCAATGTGGGACGGTTTTCGGCGTGGTCGAGCTCGCCCCGAGCACCCATTTTCGGGCGTTGCGAGCGTTGCCATTTGGCATCGAAGGTCGCGCCCGCCACGAACCAACGCTTGACACCCGCCCCTCCTCTAAATAGGTTCCGCGTCCTTGCCGATTTTTGCCCAGCCGAAAACCCGAGCTAACCTGGAGGCACCCGAAACCTTGGGGGATCGTCCAATGGCAGGACACCAGACTCTGACTCTGGCTATCAAGGTTCGAATCCTTGTCCCCCAGCGAAGCAAGTAGCAGCAGATCAACGAGAAAAATAGATTCACGGCAGCGACCGCGAAAGCGCGGCGTACCGGGCCCCATCGTCTAGCGGTTAGGACACCGGCCTCTCCCGTCGGTAACACGGGTTCAATTCCCGTTGGGGTCGCCAGTTTGGTTCTGATTGCGTGAGGCGACAGTCAGCTCTTGGAGCTGATGCAGCGCGAGCCAGCGGTAGGCATCGGGGCATCCGCGAGATGCACGGGTGCCCTGCGGCGGCGGGCGGAGAGGACCGATCGGCCTGACCTTGCACTCCGTGAGCGGACGGATCAATCCCGTTGGGGTCGCAATGATTTCGAATCTTGCCGGGGTGGGAGCGATGCGCGGAGCGAAACCCTCCGCGCAAGCAGGCCGGCAGAGGGGGGAACACGTCCCCGAAAGCCCGCGCGAGCTGACGTCCTTGCGGATGTAGCCGAGCGTTGTCTGGAAGTCGCCGTGACCGACTCGCTCATGTCGACTTGAAGCTCGTGCCGCTGGAGCTCGGCATCGGGGGCGGTGGCGATGCAGTATCGACCACGTTATACGGCACTTGGTGTGCACATGACCATCCCAGCGTCGATTCAAGCATTCTGGAGCGCCTTCACTGCGTCCAACGGTCAGGACGCTTTAGATCGTTTCTACGAGGCCTTTCACTTCGACGACAACGCGCGAGACGCCGACGCACTTGCCGCACTCGTCCTGGTCGGAACGAAGCGCGCGACGGCAGGGCTTCTATGGGTCAACGAGGCCGAGGGCAAGCCCATCCCCAAGCCAGGGGATCTCAGCGTCGTCACGCTGTTTGCTGGTCAACCTGTGTGCGTCATCGAGACCTTGAGCATCCAGATCGTGCCGTTCTCCAAGGTAGACGCTGACTTCGCAGCGACAGAAGGCGAAGGAGATGGTTCGCTTGCCCACTGGCAGCGGGTCCACACAGCGTTCTTCGGGCGCGAGTGCCGGCGCCTCGGTCGTGAGTTCAACCTCGACGCCCCCGTCGTCTGCGAGACGTTCGCAGTCGTATACCGAGGCGCCGGTGAGAATGCGCCCTAGCCCCATCGTCCCACGGCAAGGACGCAAACCTCGCGGCTGACTATCGGGCTCGTCTCGCCGGCACCGACGTTTGATCGACGACAATTATTCTTGCCGGTCAGGACAGCGAAACCTCGCTCCTGAGCGAACTGAAAGATCCGCGTATCGGGCTGTCCCTCAGTCCCTCGTCACGCACGTCGGCAGCCTCGTGGCCCGCCGCGCGCAACGCGGGCCCCAATGATCGCGGCAGATCCTCGTCGACGAGGCGCCGCAGCATCTAGCCGACCGCTCGGACCTGTTCGGTTGCCAGAACTTTGGCCGCGTAGGCCAGCGCCGCAAGGACATCCTCGCGCGTGATGCCGTACTCTTCGGCGACCTGCTCGGCACTTAGCCCTGCTGCCAACTGGCCAACGACCACATCGACGGGGACCCGGGTGTCCCGGATAACCGGTCGACCGAGTCGAACCGTCGAGTCGACCACGATGCGGGCGCTAGCTCGGTAGCTGCCATCGTTCGAGCCTAGCATAGTGCAACCAAACGTCGCCGAGCGCGCGTCTCTTCTGGGTCAGGCCGTCAACCTGATTCGACCACGACAATCGCCCCGTCGAGGTTCTCTTCCGAGACAATTGCGCACTCGCGACGACCTGCTTGACCAGCATCGCCGCCGGCAAAGAGGGACTGGAACGTCGCCCCCAACGCCGCCGACGGACGCCGTGGCACGAGCGATCGTTTCGTTCTCAAGTTCGTGAAGCCGTAGCCCGCCCTTCAGCGTCGAGGCGTGACCGCGCGGCGTGACTCGCGGCCGCTAGGATGCGGCCGCGGTCACGCTCGACGTCGAGCCCTTTCAGCGGGTCTCGGTGGCGACGTTCACGACGATACGACTGCCATCCAGCTCGCTCTGGTGCAGAGCCGCGATGGCAGCGGCTCCTTCCTTCCGGTCGGCCATGGTGACGAACCCGAAATTGCGGCTCGCTCCGGTGTTGCGATCGGAGATCACCGTGGCCTCGACAATCTGGCCGAAGGAGACGAAATGCGCCCGCAAAGTGGCGCTCGTCGTCTCGTTGCTCAAGCTGCCGACGAAGAGCTTCACCGGAATGCTCGGTGCACTCCGAGGCGCGTGCGTGTCCGTCTGGAGGGACCGCATGACTTCCTCGACCGACCGCATGTTCCCGACGATCTCGGCGACCGTGGTGAATTCGGAGCCGGTGCTTGGTGGCGCGTTGCGCTTCTCGATGCGTCGCTGCGCTTTTTCGCGCGCCCTCTGGTTGCGCTTGTCTTCTCGGGCACGCTTTTCGAAGGTGCTCATGAGCGCCCTCCCGTCGATGATGCCCGCGGAATGTTCCGAATCGATTTTGCGTTGATCAGATGGACCTTCCTTTCGAGGGGCAGACCGGCAAAGCCCGTCTGCAAAAGGGGCATTGTAACCGCGTTCCGGCTCGGCGCCCGCCTTACGTGATCCGAAAGGCTCAGGGGGCTCAGCCGGCCCTCCCACTCCTTCAGCGGACGGCTCGCGGAGTACCGTCAGCACGACGCTCGACGACGTGCCCCAGTTTCTGCGCAATCTCAAGTTGCGCCGCACGTCGTACGCCGTGTCAGCCTGGATTCTTGACTACCTGGCTCCATCGGCGGCCAAAGTGCGCACGCACTGGATGCGCAGCTCAGCGTTCAATCCGGCTGTGCCCGAAGTCCCTCGTCGTCGTCCGCCGGGTTGAGTCGAGTTGGTCCCGAGCACTCATCGCGGCAAATTCAAGCGCTGGTGTCAGGGTTCATGCTGCGCATCGTCACGCGCGGCATCGTCATTGCGGTGCCTTGTGCCTCGGATATTCGAGCTGCATGGCGACCACGTCGGCTGTGCGCATTCCGTAGCGTGCCGCGATTGCGTCAAGGGCCTGGTCCAAGGCTCTTGCAGGTTGCCGATCACCGATTGCCGGAAGCAGCCGCTCCCCGGGCCAGCTACTAGCGACTTGATCGGGCAAGATGCGAATTCCGTTGCGGGTCTCCTGCGCACCCGCAGCGCCGGCGAACGTCACCGCGCGTGATCGATAGGTCCGTGACCAGGCGTCCGCGACGAGGGCGAGCGACACTTCGTCGATGCCGGGCGTAAGTTCGATGCCGAGTTGCTCGCGGTTCCAGAAGGCGATCGTGTTGCCCATCACCGTCAACGCGAACGGGCGGGTCAAACTGAACGCATCGCTACCGTGACGCGCGTCCCAGTCCATGAGGCCGAGATCCTTGGCGACTGCCTCGGCCTTGCCGCGGCCCGCGATGGCCTCGATCAGCGTAAGCGATATCGGCATCGACGCGCTGATTCCCGTCGTCGTCGCGACGCCCCGGTCCACCACCAGCCGCCGGTCCGCGACGTAAGCAAGCGCGGGATGCTTGTCGCGCAATTCCTTGACAAAGTACCAATGGGTCGTCGCCCGCTTGCCGTCGAGCAGCCCGGCTTGGCCGACGATCTTGGCTCCGGCGCAGACGCCGATGACGATCGCACCTGTGGCTGCCTGGCTTTTGATCCATTGCAGCACCGCCGGGTCGTCGTCGCGGCTCATGGCCGGGACGATGACATAGTCGGCGCCTTCCGGATTGCGCCCATCGAAGTCTGCGGCCGTCGCCTGCGGCTCGACCTTGTTGAGCGCCGGATAGAGCGTCACCGGCCCCGGCTCCGTTCCCAGCAGCACCACATCGGCGACGTCGGCGCGACGGAGGATCCCATAGGGCATGAGATAGTCGGTGACCTCGGTCCCTCGATTGGCGCCGATGATCGCGATTAGCGGGCGCTGGCGTTTGGGCGGCTTCAAGGCCGCCATCGTTGCGGCGGCCTCGTCCCTTGCGATCTGGGGCGCGGCTGCGGCAGCCGGCGTCTCAGGCAGCGAGCGAATCCAGGCTCCGCCGATCGCCAGGAAAAGTGCGGCGGCGCCCAAACCGCTCCACAATACAATCCGGAGATTCATGGCTCTTTGACTCGATGTCTCCGTCATGTAGCTCGATGCAAAGACGCGCGCCGCCGGGCCGAAGTCCGGGCAAGGTGCCGATCACCGCGTGCGGCCACGCTCATTCTGCGGCGGCATCGAGGCGCAGCACCGGAGCCACGCCCGATAGGCAGGTCCACAAGCAACGTCGTCCAGTCGATCCGGACACGCTATCGACTTTCTCTCGGCGGATGCCTTTCAGTTACAGAATCCGCCCCATCGAATTCCACCCCCGCTGAGTGAGCCGCTCCGACAATAACAATTGCCATCACCGGCCAAGATCCAACATCCGGTGGTCATTCCAGCCTGCCGCATGGAAATCTGACATTGATCGTGACAAGCCGTGCTCGTGATCTGACCGAGATTGATTTGTGGCATCGTACCGTTCGTGCAGATGGAGGCGGTGGTTACCGTCGTACAGCTCAGGGGCGGGACGAACGTTGCTGTCACCGACCGCGACGCGATCATCGTGACGGAGCAAGCCCCCATACCGACGCAGGACCCCGACCAGCCCATGAATGCCGACGTGGTGGAGGTGGCGAACATCGAAACGATCGTGCCGTGGTTGAAGGTCGCGGAGCACGTCGGTCCGCAGTCGATCCCGGCGGGATTCGACGTCACCGTGCCCGTACCGGCGCCGGCCTTGTTGGCGGAGAGCGAACGTTGCAAGAGCGTGAAGGTCGCGTTGACGCTGCTCGCCGCCGTCACCGTTACGGTGCAGGGCGTCGTGCCCATGCAGCCGCTGCCCGACCACCCCGTGAACGTCGAACCGGTGCTGGGCGACGCGGTCAACGTCACGTCTTGGCCGTAGTCGAAGTTCGCGGCGCAGGTCGGACCGCAGTTGATACCGGCGGGGTTCGACGTCACCGTCCCCGCGCCGTTGCCGTCCTTGCTCGCTGTAACGGTGTGCTGGACGAGCGTGAACGTGGCGGTCACGATGCTCGCCGCCGTTACCGATAGGATGCAGGGAGCAGTTCCCGTGCAACCGCTGCCCGACCACCCCGTGAATGTCGAATGGGTGCTGGGCGATGCCGTCAATGTCACGTTTTGGCCGTAGTCGAAGCTCGCGGCGCAAGTCGGGCCGCAGTTGATACCAGCGGGGTTCGAGGTCACCGTGCCGGATCCGTTGCCAGCCAGCGTCACGCTGACCAAGTGGGGTCCGGTATCGGCTGTCGTATCGGCTGGGGCCCCGTCCAGCTCCGAACCGTCAGCGGAATCGGGCCCGTCGACACCTACGGCATCAGCTGTCCACGTGTCGGTCGTGGCCGCATCGACGGTTCGGCTGTCGGCGGTTGCGGAATCAGCGGCGCTCGCGTCGGCCAACGGGGAATCGGCGGTGATGGAATCGGCGCTCGCGTCGGCCAACGGGGAGTCGGCGGCCCCCATGTCGGTCGGTGCAGAATCTCTCGCCGTTGCGTCCATCGGCGCAAGATCACCGGCCGGCGCGTCGCCGATGGCGGAATCAGCGACGGGCATGTCCGCCGTCGCGGAGTCGGCGCTTCGCGCGTCGGCCCTTGCGGAATCACCGTTCTGCGTGTCGGCCCTTGCGGAATCAACGGATGCCGCATCGTTGCCCGGCACGTCGCCGATGACATCACTTTCACCCGATCCACATGACGCTGCTGCGAACAGGAGACTGACGGCTAGAACCAGAGTCAGCTTCATCATTCAATAACGCGACACTCGCGGCACGTTGCATCACGCGCCTGTGCTCCGCCGCTTGAGATCGGTCGTATCACCCTTGCAATCGCCAGCGGCACAAAACGACGCTACGCAGCTGCTACAAACCCTCACCTTTGCCGCCGTTTGGCGCCATGCGCGTCGATGCTTCGCGCGAGACTCACGCCGTCAAGGTTGAAGGTGCCTTGTCGCGAGGTCGGGCGGACGGTACCGCGTGATCATATCGATCGTCTGGAAAATGGATGGCACGCGGGAGATGTTGTTCT
>Ga0190265_10002327_pt1 | contig 12765 bp, 10 predicted proteins | sample Popmic124T_FD_133135 | JGI IMG/M metagenome (GOLD analysis project Ga0190265, IMG submission 133135) | Populus adjacent soil microbial communities from riparian zone of Indian Creek, Utah, USA - 124 T | ecosystem: Environmental > Terrestrial > Soil > Riparian zone | place: USA: Utah | collected... | reverse complement strand
TCCGATCGCGGCTGACCAGGACGAGGTTGTCCACGTCGCGAAGTCCAGAAGTCAACGAATCCGAGAACGCATTCGAGAGCCACCCGTCTTCGCGATTGGCAGTGAGGTTTTCAAAGGGCAGGACGACCAGACGTGTCGGTGATACCAACTGCGAATCGGTCGCTGCCCGCAAATAGCGCCAGGTCCCAATCGCGATCACCGCCACGACAACAGCGGCAACTCCCCCTGCCAACAGCCACGTCCGCCTGTCGGGGCGCGGCGGCCCGCCGGCGTCCGCGGCAGCCGGGACCGGTTCGCGCACCGCCGCGGCGAACCGATAGCCCCGCCGCGGCACGGTCTCGATGTAGTGCGAGCCGCCGGCGTCGGCGCCCAGGGTTTTCCGCAGCACGAAAATCGTCTGCGTCAGGTTGGCCTCCTCGACGAAGCTGTCGGGCCACACCAGCTGCATCAACTCGGCCTTGTCGACGACCCGCTCGCGCCGTTCGATGAGGGCGACCAGGATGTCGAAGGCTTTGGGCGTCAGCGGGATCGATTCACCGTCGCACAGCAGGCGCCGGGTCGCGACCTCGAGGCGATAGGGACCGAACCTAAAAAAAGCCATGGGATTTGAGGCGTGTTTGAGCGAAACCTGAGAGCGCTTTGAATACGGCGGCCCGGGTCGCCGCCTACATTGAGCGCCATTCTACCCCCCGACTTGGAGGCCGACCGTGAAGTTTCAGCGTGGGCGCTCAATTGTGACCGTGTCTGGATTCCTCATCATCCTGCTGCTGACCGGCACCCCGATTGGTGAACGGGTGGCCGCGCAGGAGCCGGATCTGCGTGCCGGTGACATCTTCGTCGCCGCCGTCGAGAGCTCCAGCCCCTTCTGGGGCTACCTGGGGCCACGCATCATCTGGCGTGTGCGCGACGGCGTCAAGGAGCGCTACTGCCAGAGCTCCGACGAACTGTTCTTCGGCATCCCGGAACAGATGATGGTCGATTCGGCCGGCCGCGTCGTCTTCATCGCCAAGGTGGGCCCGGAAAGCTTCACCGTGCCTCGCGCGCTGTTCCGCTGCGATGGATCCACGGTCGAGCGGCTGGCGTATTTTTCGCGTGAGTCCGCGGCCGCCCCGGGCTTTCCGGATCCGTTTCCGGGAAAGTCATTTGACAGGATTTCGGGGCTGCACCTCGCCACCGTGCAGACCATTGAGATCACGCCCGATCACCAGCGGCTGATTACCGAGGACGCCTACGTGCTGGCGATGGAGGAGTTCGACCCGCACACTGGGGCCTTTCTCGAGAGAAACGTGCGGCGCTACCGCGCGGAGACCGGGCGGTGGGACATCGCCCCGGAGGCTGCTCAGTGGAGGGACATCATGCCGGCCATGGTCAACTACCGCGGCAACACCTACAGCACGGCGCAGAGCGTGCTGCGTCGATCGACCGATCCGCTGCGGCTGGAGGCGCACGGGACCATCTTCGACGTCGACTTCGATTTTGGACTGGCAATCTTCGGAGGTTACAAGGAAGTGGACGGCCTCATCGTCGACGACAGCGCACTCGAGAACCTCGACTCCGGCTGCGATCCGAACCTTCCGTCACCGCCCAGTTTGAAGGAGCCGCGATCCTCGCAGGGCACCTATTCGCCGATGTCAGGCTTGCATTACGACATTGAATACGACGGTTACGGCTCCCTTGGCCTCGTCCTGCGTAGCAACTCCGGCGCCAGCGGCTCGCCGTATCTCACCAGAGTCAGCGAAGTGTTGCTCAACGAGTTTCCGAACGATGATATCGGTGAATACTTCTACCTATCCAGCGCCGGGTGCGCGGTTTACGGATCCCTGAAGTACACCTCGATCCTTCCCTTTTTCGACCCGATAGGTCAAAGCAACGGGGTCAAGCTGGGCACGATGGCGGCCTCGCCGCGGGGCGTGATCGGAATATCCGGCGACCGGCTCGTGCGTGTGGTTCCCGGAGTGGGCCTCGAGACGATTGACAGCGGCTTCGTCGAACCCCAAAGCGTGGCCGTCTATCCAGCCGTCGTGCCGCCCGCTTCCGGCGCCGTGGTGGTTATCCAGATCAACTCGCCGGTGGATGTGCTGGTCACTGACGCCGACGGCAAGCGAATCGGCGTCGATCCCGCGACGGGAGAAGCGGTCAACGACTTCGGGCAGGATGGTTTTGACAGCGGCCCGGGCGAGCCGCGCTTCCTGGGCATCAGGAACCCGACACCGGGCGCGTTCGACCTGGACACGATCGGTACCGGCGATGGCCCGTTTTCAATCCAGGTCTATTCGTCACGCCTTGGCGAGCCGCAGGTCGACCTGAACCGCATCAGCGTCAGCGGCACTGCGACTTTCGGACAAGCGGGGGAGCACGACTTCACCATGGCTCCAGACACCACGGTTGCGTTCAATGCGCCTCCTGTTCCTGAAGATTCGACCCCGCCGGCCATCACCGGAGCCATCGCCGGTACGCAGGGCAACGCTGGCTGGTATGTGTCCAACGTCGCGGTGACCTGGAGCGTGACCGACGGCGAGTCGGCAGTGACCTCTGCCAACGGCTGTGAGGACGCCCTGATTGCAGCCGATACGGCCGGCCAGGCGTTGGCGTGCGAAGCCTCGTCGGCCGGAGGCACCGCGTCGGAAATGGTCACGGTAAAGAGGGACTCCACGCCGCCAACGGTGGCGTACTCGGGTCAGCAGGCCGCCTACGCGCTTGACCACTACGTGCGGATCACTTGCCTGGCGAGTGATGCATTGTCTGGCCTGGAGAGCAGCACGTGTGCGGACGTCAGCGGCCCGGCATACCGGTTCGCGCTCGAGCCAAAGACGTTCTCTGCCAGCGCGGTCGATGTCGCCGGCAACAGCGCGAGCGCGTCATTGACGGTGACAGTGGAGGTGACGACGGTCGGCGTCTGTGGCCTGATCAGCCGGTTCGTGAAGAACCGGGGCATTGCCACCGCGCTATGCGCAAAGTTGACCGCCGCCCGATCGCAGCGGCTCGCGCTCGCCAGGGCATTGCTCCTGGGCGCCTATGTGAATCAGGTGCGGGCGCAGAGCCGTAAGACCCTGCCCGCTGAGGATGCCGACATCTTGATCCGGCTCGCGAGGCGCATGCGGTAGGCAAGAGGCTGACAGGAGCTCAGGAAAAATACTCTCCTGAGCTCCTGTCACGCCTTGTTCTAAGGTCGCGGCCTCAAATCCTCATGCAACGAAATCGTGCGTCCCGGCTGCACGTGTACATCCATCGCGAGATCCTCGAAGCCCGGCATGCGGATCTCGATCTTGTGCCCGCCCGGTTCGAGCCGTAGCTGCTGGAAGGTACCGTCGAAGTCGTCGACCAGTCCCGCGTAGTAGCCGTCCACAAACACTTGCGCGTCGCGTGGCCGGATCCTTAGCCGAATCCCGCCAACGTCACGACCATACCCAGGTGCGTAATGTGCGTAATGTGCGTAATGTGCGTACGGTGCGTAGGGTGCACCATAGGCTCCATACCCGTAGGCACCATACGCACCGTACGCACTATAGGCACCGAATCCGGCCACCCCTATCGACCCGGAAATAAGACCCCAGGGGGCGTAACGGATCGGACTCCAGCGATAGTAATTGCGCGCCCAGCGGTCGTAATGGGACGGCGCGTAGTAACGGGGACCACGATTGCCGATGTTGACGTTGACGATCGGCCGGGACGGCACGGCGACCCGCACGCGCGGGCCGGGACGGCCATAGCGCCGATTCTCGCCACCGCAGTTGCCGCCACGATTATTGTCGGCACCGCGGTTGCCTCCGCGGTTGTTGTCGCCACCGCGGTCGCGGCGGCGTTGCTCTTCAGCGTCGGGTCCACTGGCCAGTGCCGGTGTTCCGAGACAGATCGCCGCGAGTAAGGGGATCGCAACGACGTGGAATTTCATACCTACTCCTCGAGGGCGCTGGCAGCGCATCGGCAGGATAACGGAATCGACCGGTTGCTGCCAGATGCAATGTCACTGCCATCACAGGCGGCTGATTTCCCTGAAAATTCTCACCCGATGCTGTCGCGCTGTCCTGTCCCGCGGACGAAAGATCGTTGACGGGTGGCAATTGCCCGACTAGTCTGCTCGAACCATGCATGACATCGTCCTGGTCGAACCCGCCATCGATGAGCGGCAGCTGCCCAATCTGGGCCTGGCCGCCATCAACTCCTATCTGCGCCTGCGCGGTTTCGACTCGGTCCAGATCGACCTGCCGAAAATCAACGACTATGCCGGCAAGACCAAGGTCTTCGGGATTTCCGTCTGGGATCACTCGTACCTGTCGGCCCGGCAGGTGACCCACTCGATCAAGCGGCATTACCCGGACTCGACCGTGATTTGGGGCGGGTGGGCGGCGATGGCCATGCCGGAGTGGATGCTCGAGAACAATCCGGCCGCCGACGTCGTGGTGCTGCAGGATGGCGAGCGCCGCGTCGAGCAGCTGCTCGAGCACTATCGCAACGGTGCCCCGGAGGGCGGCCTCGAGAAGATCGACGGCCTGGCGTATCGGCGCGCCGACGGCAGCGTGATCCGCCAGCCGGTGACGACGTATTTCGATCTCGACCAGTTGCCGGTTCCGAAGGGCGACGATCACCTGAGCGTCCGGCGGGCCGACGGCCAGGGCATTCTCTACGTCGAACTGGCCCGCGGCTGCTACGGCAGCTGCGCCTACTGCCAGCACATCATCAAGATGCGCTTCCGCGACCCGATCAAGGTCGCGTCCGAGATCGAGTTCTGGCGCGCCCAGGGCCACCAGGAGTTCTACATCGGCAACGACAACTCGATTGCCAACGTGAAGCTGCTCGAGGCGCTGGTCGACGAACTGGAACGCCGCAAGGTTGACGTGCGCGTCTGGCTGACGGGCCGTCCCAACGACGTGCTGAAGGGGCTGCACGTGGTCGAGCGCATCTTCCGCAGCGAGTATGTGCGGCCGGCGTCGATCGAAATGGGCATCGAGTCGAACTCGCGGGCGATGCTGTTGAAGCTGCGGCGCGGCCTCACTCCGGAAATCAACCGCAAGGCGATGGACGCGCTGATGCGGCTGCGCGCGGAGTATGCGCCCGAGGTGAAGATCAACGCCAACATGATCCTGTTCCCGCACTGGGAGATGGCGCTCGAGGACTTCGCCGCCAACGTGCAGTTCATCGGCGACTATGAAAGCTCGCGCTCGACCATGTCGCTGCAACTCTACGGCGTGCCGGGGACGCCGCTCTGGACCGAGATGACCGCCAAGGGCTTCCAGCCGGAAGGAAAGTTTGGCCGCCGCATCACCGATTACCCGTTCGACGACCCCGAGGTGGAGCGGCTGTTCGACGCGCTGATCCGCTGGCCGCGCGAGCAGATGCAGAAGAACCCGTTCGCGCCGAACCTGCAGTACTTCCATTTCCAGTACGCCATCCACGACCGCGTGATGGAGTGGTACCGCAGCGGCGACGTCCTGAGCGCCGCCCGGGCCTTCATCGCAAGCGAGGGCCGCGAGCGCCCCTCGGCGCCGCCCGCGGAACCGGCCGCGCCGTCCGCTGCGGAACAGGCGGTGTGAGACACTAACAGGATGGCTTCGGAGTTCCACGCCACCACCATCCTGGCCGTGCGCCGCGACGACCGGGCCGTGCTGGCCGGCGACGGGCAGGTGACCCTCGGCACCACCGTGGTCAAGCAGAGCGCGCGCAAGATCCGGCGGCTGTATAACGACAGCATCCTCGCCGGGTTTGCCGGTTCGGCGGCCGATTCCTTTGCGCTGTTCGCGCGCTTCGAAGCCAAGCTCGAACAGTATCGCGGCAACCTCGAGCGCTCGGCGGTCGAGCTCGCGAAAGACTGGCGCACCGATCGCGCGTTGCGGCGTCTCGAGGCCATGCTGATCGTGGTCGATCGGCGGTCGATGTTCCTGTTGTCGGGCACCGGCGATCTGATCGAACCCGACGATGGCATCATCGGCATTGGCTCCGGCGGGGCGTTTGCGCAAGCCGCGGCCAAGGCGCTGGCGAAGCACACCGCGTTACCGCCGCGCGAGATCGCGCAGGAAGCAATGACCATCGCCTCCGAAATCTGCATCTATACCAACGCCAACCTCACGATCGAAGAACTGTAATGTCAATTTCGCTTCCCGAGCGCACCACCAGCGCGCTTGATTCGTTGACGCCGCGAGAGATCGTCGCCGAGCTCGACAAGTACGTCGTCGGGCAGGGGAAGGCCAAGCGCGCCGTGGCCATCGCGCTGCGCAACCGCATGCGCCGCCAGAAGCTGCCGCCCGAGCTGGCGGAAGACGTCGCGCCGAAGAACATCCTGATGATTGGCCCGACCGGCGTCGGCAAGACCGAGATCGCCCGCCGCCTGGCCAAGCTGGCGCACTCGCCGTTCATCAAGGTCGAGGCGTCGAAGTTCACCGAGGTCGGCTACGTGGGCCGCGACGTGGAATCGATGGTGCGCGATCTCGTCGAGCTCGCCGTGAACATGGTGCGCGACGAGCGGATCGAGGAAGTGCACGCGAAGGCCGAGCTCAATACGGAGGAGCGCCTGCTCGATCTCCTGCTGCCGCCGCGCCCGGCCGCGCCGGACGAGGATCCCGGCCGCATCCGCGACGAGATGAGCGGCACGCGCCAGCGCATGCGCGACCAGCTGCGCGCCGGCAAGCTCGACGATCGCGTCGTCGAAGTGGATGTCCAGGAGAAGTCGTTTCCGTCGATCGAGCTGATTACCGGTTCGTCGATGGAGGAAGTCGGCGTCAACCTTCGGGACATGATGCCGGGACTCTTCCAGGGACGATCGAAGCGCCGCCGGGTGACCGTCGCGGAAGCGCGCGAGCGGCTCACGCAGGAAGAGGAGCAGAAGCTGATCGACATGGACGCCGTGGCGACCGCCGCCGTCGAGCGTGTCGAGCAGGCCGGCATCATCTTCGTGGATGAGATCGACAAGATCGCGGGACGCGAGGGCAATCATGGTCCCGAGATCAGCCGCGAAGGCGTGCAGCGCGACATCCTCCCGATTGTCGAAGGCACCACGGTGAACACCAAGCACGGCATGGTCCGCACCGATCACATCCTGTTCATCGCCGCCGGCGCGTTTCACGTGTCCAAGCCGTCGGACCTGATTCCGGAGCTGCAGGGCCGCTTTCCCATTCGCGTCGAGCTCGACGCGCTCGGGCAGGCGGAGTTCGTCCGCATCCTCACCGAACCGCGCAGCGCGTTGATCAAGCAGTACATGGCGTTAATGGCCACCGAAGGGGTCGACCTGAAGTTCACCGACGACGGTGTGGCGACGATCGCGGAGTTTGCGACCATCGTGAACGAGCGCACCGAGAACATCGGCGCGCGGCGCCTGCACACCGTGATGGAGCGGCTGCTCGACGAAGTGTCGTTCGATGCGCCGAACCTCACCGACAAAATGATCACGATCGACGCGCACTACGTGCGGCGCATGCTCGCGGACATCGTCAAGAACGAAGATCTCTCCCGATACATCCTGTGACCCATTCGCTCAGGGCCTTCGGTCTTGTGATCGTCGGCAGCGTCTTGATCACGGTGGCCTGCGGGAAAAAGGGACCGCCGCTGGCGCCGTTCGTTCGCGTGCCGGCAACGGTGGCCAACGTCGCCGCGCAGCGCGTGGGCCACGACATCTACCTGTCGGTCCCGGTGCCGACGACGAATGTCGACGGGCAGGAGCCGGCCGACATCGCGGCGCTCGAGGTCTACGCGGTGACGGCGACGCGTCCACCCGCCACCGAGGATCAGCGTGACGTGGCGACCCTGATCGCGACGGTTCCGGTGCGGCCGATCCTGCCGGACCTTCCGGTATCGGCCGACGGCACGCCGCCACCGCCAATTCCGTTGCCGCCCGGCGTCGATCGCGGGACCACGGCCGTGGTTCGCGAGGCGGTCACGGCGGAGGTGCTCACGCCGGTGGAACTGCCCGAAGAACGGGCGCGTTCCGAGGACACGGAGAAGTCGACAGAGGACACGGAGGCTGAATTGTTCGGTCCACTCGTGGCGCCGCAGCCGACCGAGCTGCCGCGGCGGCACTACTTCGTGGTCGGCGTGAGCCCGCGCGGGCGCAAGAGCGATCCGTCGCCGCCGCTGTCGGTGACGCTCGAGACGGGCAGCTCCGCACCAGGAGCGCCGAAGGTTGAGTACACCGAATCCGAGATGACCGTGGCGTGGGCGCCGTCGCCCAACGCGCGCGGGGCAACGTTCCTGCTGCCGCCGACGGTGAAGCCGACCAACGCGTCGCCGAAGAACGTCACGCCGCCCAAGCCGCCGCTGGCGCCCCTGCCGGCGAAGTCGCTCGGGTTTTCGTCGGAAGCCACGACGTACCACCTCTACGTGATCTCACCCGATGCACCCGATGCACCCGACGCACCCGACGCACCCGTTGCACCCGATGCACCCGATGCACCCGTTGCACCCGCCACACCCGATCTTTACGCCGTGACAGTGCCAAAGCCGGTGACGCCGCAGCCGCTGCTCGCCACCGAACACGTGATCCCCAACGTGAACTTCGGCGTCGAGCAATGTTTCGAAGTGCGCGCCGTGGATCAGATCGCCGGCGCACAAGTGATCAGCGCGGCGTCGCCGCCAACGTGCGTCACTCCGAAGGACACCTTTCGGCCCGCCGCACCGCGATCGCTTGCGGCAATTGCCGGCAGCGGCGCGATCAACTTGATCTGGGACGCCAACAGCGAGCGCGACCTGGTGGGTTACGCCGTGTTGCGCGGGGAAGCGCCGGGTGACACACTGCGGCCCATCACGGCCGAGCCGGTGGCCGCCGCCACCTACCGCGATGAAACCGCGCGGCCCGGGGCGCGCTATGTGTATGCGGTCGTGGCCGTCGATCGGGCCGGCAACATGAGCGAGCCATCGAACCGCGAGGAAGTAACAGCCAGATAAGGGACGAGGATGGATCGCATTTATCGAATCAGGCAGGCGAGTGGCGGACGATACGCCGTTGAACGCGACGACAAGTTGTACTGGATGACCGGCGATGTGTTCGGCGACTACGGCATCGGCGACGAGGTGCCGGGCGGAGCGCACCAGTTTCTCTCGCCGGTGAGTCCGTCGATCGTGGTGTGCATCGGTCTCAACTACAAGGACCACGCCGCCGAGATGAACAAGAAACTGCCGGCCGAGCCGCTGGTGTTCCTGAAACCGCCCGGTGCGGTGATCGGACCCGACGACGAGATTCGACTGCCGGCGTGGGCAGGACGCATCGAGCATGAAGCCGAGATGGCAGTGGTGATTCGCACGCGGGCGTCGAACGTGCCGGCGGCACAGGCGATGGACTATGTGCTCGGCATCACGTGCCTCAACGACGTTACCGCCCGCGAGCTGCAGGCGAAAGACGGGCAGTACTCGCGCGCGAAGGGCTTCGACACCTTTTCGCCGATCGGGCCGTGCATTGCCGTCGGTCTCGATCCATCCGAGCTCGACATCGAAGGCTGGGTCAACGCCGAGCGGCGTCAAAAGTCGAATACCCGCGAGCTGATTTTCCCGGTCCCGTTCCTGGTCGAACACGTCACGCGCTTCATGACCCTCAATCCCGGCGACGTGATCACCACCGGCACGCCGTCCGGCGTGGGTCCGCTCACGCCCGGCGACCGCGTGATGGTCAAGGTCCAGGGCGTCGGGACGTTGTCCAACCCCTGCGTGGCGACCAGCCTTTAGGCCGGTCGATCAGCTTATGGACCCGATCGAACGACTGAGAGAACGCGAGCGGCTCGCCGAGCTCGGCGGCGGCGAAGAGCGCCTCAAGAAGCAGCACGACCAGGGCAAACTGACCGCGCGCGAGCGCATGACGCGGCTGTTCGACCCCGGCACCTTCGAAGAAGTGGACAAGCTGGTCACGCACCGCTGCCAGGATTTCGGGATGGATCAGTTCGTGATCCCCGGCGACGGCGTGGTCAGCGGACACGGCCGCATCCACGGCCGCGTGGTCTACGCATTCGCGCAGGACTTCACCGTGTTCGGCGGCTCGCTGTCGGAGACCAACGCCGCGAAGATCTGCAAGGTGATGGACATGGCGGTGCGCAACGGCGCGCCGATCGTGGGTCTCAACGACTCCGGCGGCGCGCGCATCCAGGAAGGCGTCGTCTCGCTCGCCGGCTATTCGGACATCTTCCTTCGCAACACGCTCGCCTCCGGCGTGGTGCCGCAGATTTCCGCCATCCTCGGCCCGTGCGCGGGTGGCGCGGTCTACTCGCCGGCCATCACCGACTTCATCGTGATGGTGAAGGAGTCGAGTTACATGTTCCTGACCGGTCCCGACGTGATCAAGACCGTGACGCACGAGACCGTCACCAAGGAAGACCTCGGCGGCGCGATGACGCACAACGAGAAGAGCGGCGTCGCGCATTTCGCGGTCGACGACGATGCGCAGTGCATCGCGCTGATCCGCGAGCTGTTGTCGTTCATGCCCGACAACAACCTCGACGATCCGCCCCGCACGGCCACCGGCGATCCGCTCGATCGCGAGGACGCGGCGCTGGATTCGCTGGTGCCGGCGTCGCCGAATCAGCCCTACGACATGCTCGACGTGATCCATACCATCGCCGATGAGGGCTACTTTCTCGAGGTGCACCAGCACTACGCGCGCAACATTCTTGTCGGCTTTGCGCGCCTCGGCGGCCGCCCGGTCGGCATCGTCGCCAATCAACCGGCCTACCTGGCCGGCACCCTCGACATCAACGCGTCGGTCAAGGGCGCGCGCTTCGTGCGCTTCTGCGACGCGTTCAACATTCCGCTGATCACCTTCGAGGACGTGCCGGGCTTCCTGCCGGGCACGGTCCAGGAGTACGGCGGCATCATCCGGCACGGCGCCAAGCTGCTGTACGCGTTTGCGGAAGCGACGGTGCCGAAAATCACCGTGATCACGCGCAAGGCCTACGGCGGCGCGTATTGCGTGATGGCGAGCAAGCACATTCGCACCGACTTCAACTACGCGTGGCCGAGCGCGGAGATTGCGGTGATGGGCGCCGAGGGCGCCGTCAACATCCTTTACAAGCGCGAGATCGAGAAGGCGCAGGACCCGGCGGCCATGCGCGCGCAGAAGATTGCCGAGTTCCGCGAGCGGTTTGCCAGCCCGTATGTGGCGGCCGAGCGCGGCTACGTGGACGAAGTCATCCTGCCCCGCAGCACGCGCGCCAAGCTGGTGCAGGCCCTCGCCACGCTCGATCACAAGCGTGACAAGAATCCTCCGAAAAAGCATGGCAACATTCCGCTCTAACGGCCCCGCGCGAGGCTTCGTCGCGCGCGCCGTGATCTTCGACATCGACGGCACGATCGTCGACAACATGCACCTGCACGCCGAAGCCTTCGCGGTGTTCGCCGGGCGCCATGGCCTGCCGTCGCTGACGGCGGAGGATCGCGCCCGTCTCGATGGCCGCCGCAACAGCGAGATCTTCCCCATCCTGTTCAAGCGTGAGGTGCCGAGGCACGAATGGCTCGCCTACGAGGAGGAGAAAGAAGGCCTCTATCGCGAGCTGTCGCGGGGACGGCTGATGCCGGTGAAGGGCCTGCAGGGATTGATCGACCGCCTCAACGAATCCGGGGTGGCGATGGCGCTCGCGACCTCGGCTCCGGAAGCGAACGTCACCCATACGCTGAGGGAGCTCGGGTTGGAGGATGCGTTTGCCGTGATCGTGCGCGGCGATCAGGTGCCCCGCGGCAAGCCGGCGCCCGACGTCTTCATCGAGGCGGCACGCCGCCTCGGCGTGGACCCGGAGCACTGCCTCGTGTTCGAGGATGCGCCGATGGGCATTGCGGCGGCGCAGGCCGCGGGCATGCGCGTGGTGGCCCTGACCACGAGCTTCCAGGCGTCACACTTCGAGCAGTTGCAGCCGCCGCCGACGGTGACGTGCTGCGATTTCGAGGAATTCCTCGCGTTGCCGTGACGCCGCTCCGGCCTCGGCGCCCGCCGCTCGATCGGCCAACCGCGCCGCTCGCCCGTCGCCCCTGAACCCCTCCCCGGCCGCTGCCGTCTCACGTGTCAATCGGGCACAAGGAGACCGCCGAGATGAAACAGATCGTTCCCATCGCTTTCGTTGTCATGATCGCCGCTACCGCGCCGCACTTGAGCACCGTTCTGGCCGCAGCCGCCAGCGCGCGAGTGGCCGCCGGCACCGTGAAGGTCACGCTCAACTACAAAGGCAAAGGCACCGTCGATGGCTCGCACCGCGTGTGGGTGTGGTTGTTCGCATCGCCGGACCTCGGCCCCAACTCGATGCCGATCGCGGAACTGTCCGTGGACCGCAACGGCGGCGTGGTCACCTTCGAGGGCATCTCGGCCGAGCGCGTGTGGATCGCCGCCGCGTTCGACGAACCGGGCGTGATGAGCGGCAACGCACCGCCGCCGTCGGGCATCCCCGTCGGCATCTACATGGGCAGCGACGGTGCCCCGAAGGCCGTGGTGCCCGGCGACGCGGCCGCCGCCGCGCTGACGTTCGACGACTCGTTCCGCATGCCGTGAGCTGGACCTTGGCGTGCCGCGCAACGCGCGCGGCACGCGCTCGAACCGCAAAGTTGCTTCATCGACGGGCAAGGTCCATTTACTCAATGTGACCGGGTCTCGTCATCAAGATCGCCCCGCCTCCCCCCAGAACTGCGCACGCCCGGGCCTCTCTTGTTGGCAGCGTCATTGCTCATACAGAACACGAAGACTCGGCTTATCAGCTCGCAACACATGCGTGCGCCGAGGAGGAGGATTGATGACGTCGATTCGTAAGGCCGCCCTCGCTTGTGTCGCCAGCGCAGCACTCGCGCTTCTGATGAGCATCGCGGCACAGACCG
>Ga0190265_10002326_pt1 | contig 12768 bp, 10 predicted proteins | sample Popmic124T_FD_133135 | JGI IMG/M metagenome (GOLD analysis project Ga0190265, IMG submission 133135) | Populus adjacent soil microbial communities from riparian zone of Indian Creek, Utah, USA - 124 T | ecosystem: Environmental > Terrestrial > Soil > Riparian zone | place: USA: Utah | collected... | reverse complement strand
AGATCGATCATATGAATGGTGACCGCAGGGACAACCGCCTCGGTAACCTGCGCTATCTCTGCTCGAACTGTCACGCGACCACCGAGACGTGGTGCGGCCGCAACCGGAGACGGGGCTCGCCTGCGACTGACAGGACATAGCAGTAGGGTGTGCACCGCTAGCGCGAGTGTCGGAATGGCAGACGAGCCGCGCTTAGAACGCGGTGCCCCTAGGGCGTGAGGGTTCGAATCCCTTCTCGCGCACATCCGAGCCCCACCCCGGAAACCGGGGTGGGGCTCGTCCGTTCTGTGCCAGTTCACCCCAGCAGTTCGCGAACCTCTCCGGCCAGGGCGCGGAAGGCGCGGCCGCGGTGGCTGATGGCGTTCTTCTCCTCGGGGGTCAGCTCCGCGCACGTACGGGAGTCGCCGTCGGGCTGGAGGACCGGGTCGTAGCCGAAGCCGCCGGCGCCCGTGGGGGAGTGCCGGAGGGTGCCGCGGAGGTGGCCCTCGGCGACGCGTTCGGTGCCGTCGGGGAGGGCGAGGGCTGCCGCGCAGGTGAAGTGGGCCGCGCGGTGGTCGGTGTCGATGTCGGAGAGCTGGGCGAGGAGCAGGTCGAGGTTGGCCTTGTCGTCGCCGTGCTTGCCTGCCCAGCGGGCGGAGAAGATGCCGGGGGCGCCGCCGAGGACGTCGACGCACAGGCCGGAGTCGTCGGCGATGGCGGGGAGGCCGGTGGCGTGGGCGAGGGTGCGGGCCTTGAGGAGGGCGTTCTCGGCGAAGGTCACCCCGGTTTCCTTGACGTCGGGGATGTCGGGGAAGGCGTCCGCGCCGGTCAGTTCGAGGTCGAGGCCCTCGGCGGCGAGGATGGCCTGGACTTCGGTGACCTTGTGCGCGTTGCGCGTGGCGAGGATCAGGCGGCTGGGGTGGGAGTGGGCGCTGCTGCTCATGGGCCCGATTATCCAGTGCGCCGGGCTGCCGGTGCCGGTGGGCGGGACGCGGTGACGCGGTGCCGGGGTGCTTCCCGCTATTCTCTTACGGGCAGGCCGAGTTCACTCCGGCCGCCAGGCCGGCCGGGAGCGTGCAGGGAGGGAGGCTGAGCGTGATCCACAGGACTGTGAGCGCTTGGCGCATGTATCTCTCCGCGTTGCTGCTCACCTTCGTCGGATTCCTGCTCACCGAGGCCGGGTTGAGCACCGCGCTGACCGCTGCCGCGACGACGGCCGCGATGCTGCTGCTGTGCCGGACGGTTGTCGGTGTTCTTGCTCTTGCCGCGCCGCAGGTGCCGCCGGGCCGGGTCCGTACGGCGATCCGGGACCGCGAGCGGCGTACTGCGTTTCTGCCGCAGCGTGATCCGGACGCCGCGGGGCGTCCGCGTCCCAGGGCGCCCGGCTGCCGGGTTTCGACGGCCGCGTAGCGCTCTCGCTTCTGCCGAGCTGCCCGACTCCACCCCCGGCTCCGCCCCGGCTCCGACTCCGAGTCCGACCCCGACTCCGAGTCCCGGTCGGCGGACTTCTCACCGGTTGAGTTCCTCTGCCGGTGGCTGCCGTCGGGTTGGTGTCTGCCGGGCTTGTGCCTGCGCGGCTCGTCACGCCGATCTCTTCCCGGTCCGGTCCGTTGCGACCCGGCCGGTGACCTGACGACCCGGCACGACGAGACCCGTGGAGGGCTCAAGCATGTCTTTCTTCAGTTCATTTGTGGCGTATCTGTCCGATGTTCTCGGCCCGTTCTTCGGTGCCTCGGCGACGGCCGCCGCGATCGTGGTGTTCACGCTGTGCGTGCGGCTGGCGCTGCATCCGCTGGTGCGTGCGGCGGTCCGTGGTGAGCGCGCACGGGCGCGGCTGGCCCCGCACATGGCCGAGCTGCAGCGCAAGTACGGGAAGGATCCGGAGCGTCTGCGGCGGGCGCTGGGTGAGTTGCAGGCGAAGGAGGGGGCTTCGCCGGTGGCGGGTTGTCTGCCGATGCTGCTGCAGCTGCCGGTGTTCTTCGCGATGTACTACCTCTTCACCACCGATGAGGCTCTGCTGGGTGAGACGTTGCTGGGTGCGCCGCTGGGCGGGCGCTGGGCGGACGCCCTGGCGGCGGGCGGTGTCCTCGGTGGGCACGGACTGGTCTATGCGGGGCTCTTCGTGCTGGTCGGGGCTGTGGCGACGTGGACGTACGTGCGTACGCGCAAAGCCATGGCGGGGGCAGCGGCCGGGGCGGCGGCGGGCATGCCCGGGGGCGCGATGGGTGCCGGGGGACCGGGATCGGCGGCCATGACCCGGCTGATGCCGCTGCTGTCCTTCGGGACTCTGATCACTGTGGCCGTCGTGCCGCTCGCCGCCGCGCTGTACGTGGTCGCCAGCACGACGTGGGCGGCGGTGGAGCGCGCGGCGCTGGGTGCGGGGCGTCCGTCGGCCGGCACGAGGTCCACGCCGTCCGCGGGGTCCACGCCGTCCTCGCGGCCCAAGCGGTCCACTACATGAACACGGGGTTGTGGATCTGAACTCCCTCTTGGAGGATCAGCCGTCCCATTTGCGACAGCCCGGTGGCTGTGTCCGCCGGGCTTCGCCGAAGCCCTCAACTCCGGGAGTAGGACTTGAAGCTGCTGCGCGTGGGACCGGTGGGTGCGGAGCGCCCGGCCCTGCTGGACGGATCAGGTGTCCTGCGGGACCTTTCGGGCGTCGTTCCCGACATCGACGGTTCGCTGCTCTCCGACAGTGCGGCGCTCGCGCGCGTACGTGACGCGGCGGCTGCCGCCGGTGAGCTGCCCGCCCTGGAGACGGCTGGGCTGCGTACCGCGCCGCCGGTCGCCGGTATCGGCAAGGTCGTGTGCATCGGGCTCAACTATCACGATCACGCACGGGAGACGGGCGGGGCGATCCCCGAGGAGCCGATTCTCTTCATGAAGGCCCCGGACACGGTCGTCGGCGCGTACGACGAGGTTCTGGTGCCGAGGGGCAGCGTGAAGACCGACTGGGAGGTGGAGCTGGCGGTGGTGATCGGCCGTACGGCCCGCTATCTCGACTCGGACGAGGAGGCGCTTGCGGCGGTGGCCGGTTATGCGGTCTCCAACGATGTCTCCGAGCGTGCCTTCCAGTTGGAGCGTGGCGGGCAGTGGGACAAGGGGAAGAACTGCGAGACGTTCAACCCGCTGGGGCCGTGGCTGGTGACGGCGGACGAGGCCGGGGATCCGCAGGCGCTCGGTCTGCGTCTGTGGGTGAACGGCGAGCTGAAGCAGGACGGCACCACGGCCGAGCAGATCTTCCCGGTCGCTGAAGTGGTGCGGTATCTCAGCCAGTTCATGGTGCTCCGCCCGGGTGACGTCATCAGTACGGGTACTCCCGCGGGCGTCGCCATGGGTGCTCCGGAACCCAAGCCGTATCTGCGGGAGGGCGATGTGGTGGAGCTGGAGATCGACGGGCTGGGCAGGCAGCGCCAGGAGTTGAGGAACGCCTGAGCGCCCGGGCACGACGGGTCACCGACCTCCGGTCACCCGACCTTTCCGGTCACCCAACGCCCCGCTCACCCCGGACACTTGAGCCCGGGGGGCGAGGCGGTCGCGTCGACTGCGGTGCTGTCAGGCCAGGTTCGCCGTGATCACGCGTGATTCGAGGGCGGAGGCCCGGGCCGCCTCCAGCACCCGGATGGTGGCGACCGCTTCGTGTGCGGTGACCGGTGGCTGCGAGCCTTCGCGCAGGGCGGTGGCGATCCCCGCGTAGTACGCGGGGTAGTCACCGTCCAGCGTCGGTACGGGCCTCCGCGCGTCGAGGTCGCCCAGGGTGCCCCATGCGGATTCCGGTTCCACGCCCCACCGTTCGCCCGGGGCTGGGCGGGCGCCTTCGCGCAGGGCTGCCTCCTGCGGGTCGAGCCCGTCCTTCACGTACGCGGCTTCGCTGCCCAGCAGCCGGAAGCGGGGCCCGAGTTGGGCGGCGACGGCGCTCATCCACAGGTGGGAGCGGACGCCGTTCGCGTGTGTGAGGGCGATGAACGTGTCGTCGTCGGTCTCGGCTCCCGTGCGCCGTACATCGGATTCCGCATAGACCGCTGTGGCGGGACCGAACAGGGTCAGCGCCTGGTCGACGAGGTGGCTGCCGAGGTCGTAGAGGAGACCGCCGACGTCGGCGGGGTCGCCGGACTCGCGCCAGCCGCCCTTGAGCTCGGGCCGCCAGCGTTCGTAGCGGGATTCGAAGCGGCGGATCTCGCTGCCCAGCGCACCGTCGGCGAGGAGTGCGCGCAGGGTGCGGAAGTCGTTGTCCCAGCGGCGGTTGTGGAACGCGGAGAGCATCAGCCCGCGTTCGGCGGCGAGCGACGCGAGCTGCTGGGCCTCGGCGGCGGTCCCGGCGAGCGGCTTGTCGACGACGACGGGGAGCCCGGCCTCGAGGGCCTGCCGTGCCAGTGCGAAGTGCGTGCGGTTGGGCGAGGCGATGACGACGAGGTCGAGTGCGCCGGCGCGTGCGAAGAGTTCGTCCGTGGTGGCGAGCGTGCGCATGCCGGCGCCGTGCTCGGTGTGCACCTGCGCGCGCCGTTCGGGGTGCGCGGTGACGATGGTGTCGAGCGTCAGGCCCTCGGTGGAGGCGATGAGCGGCGCGTGGAATACGGAGCCGGCCAGGCCGTACCCGATCAGCCCGACGCGGAGGGGAGGAGCAGTTGCTTCCGTACGATCCATGGGCCCCACTTTCGCAACGCGGTTGCGTAACCGCAAGCTGCGCGGACAATGACCCCCATGACCAGTGAATCCGCCACGACCAGCGGAAGCGAACTCGTCGTGCCGTACGGAACCAACGCCGCCCGCGTCCTCGGTCTGCTGCGCAGCGCCGGCCAGGAGGGCGCGAGCCGGAACGAGCTCGCTGTCCGTACGGGGCTGACGCCGCAGGCAGTCAGCAAGATCACCGCGCGGCTGCGGTCGCACGGGCTGGTCACGGAGGCGGGCAGACGTGCCTCGACAGGCGGCAAGCCGAGCACGGTGCTCCGGCTGGCGCCCGGCGCGCGTCATGCGGTGGGCATACAGATCGACCGTGACCAGCTGATGGCCGTACTCGTCGACCTTTCGGGCAGCGTGATCGCCGGGCGTACGGCTTCGCTGGACCTGGGGGCGGGCGCGGAGGCGGTCCTGGACGCCGTCGAGTCGGCGGTGCACGGCCTGATCAGTGCGGGCCTCCCCTCGCTGGGGGCGGGCGCGGGCGGTGCGGCGACCTCGGAGGGAGCCACGGGCGGGGAGCTGTGGCAGCAGGCGGCTGCGGGGGAGGTGTGGACCGGGTCGCCTCCGGCGGGTGGTGGCGTCGAGGAGCCGGCCCGGGAGCGGGCTCCCGGCCGTGAGCGGCGGCAGGCGGTGTCGGAGGAGGGCGAGCTGTGGTCCGACACCGGCCGTGACGCCGAGGGGGAGCCGGAGCAGAAGGCGGAACACGAGGCGGAGCTGCCGGAGGGGGAAGCGGAAGCGGAGGCAGCCGAGGCCGGGGCCGCAGCCCCATCTGCAGCAGAAGCCGAGGCCGAAGCGGAGGCCGCCGAGCCCCCGGGGATGGGCGGGCGCTGGGGCAGCGTCGTCGGTGTGGGCGTAGCGGCTCCCGGCCCGCTGGACCACGCGCGCGGCGTGCTCCACCACGTCACCGGCTTCCCCCGGTGGGCGGGGTATCCGCTGAGGGACGCGCTGGCCAGGCGGCTGGGCATGCCGGTCGTCCTCGACAAGGACACGAACGCCGCCGCCCTCGGTCTGGCACTGCGCGGCCGGGAGTCTCTCGCCTACCTCCACCTCGGTACGGGACTGGGTGCGGGCCTGGTGCTGGACGGTCGTATCCACAGGGGGAAGCGGAACGGCGCCGGTGAGTTCGGCCACCAGGTGCTGCAACTGGACGGGCCTCCGTGCCGGTGCGGGAAGCACGGCTGTGCCGAGGCCCTGTGCCTGGAGGCCGTACGGCGTGGTGACACCCGGGAGGCGGCGCGTGTGCTCGGCGTGGGTGCCGCCAACCTCGTGAGCCTGCTCGATGTCGACCGGGTGCTGCTGGGCGGCCGTACGGTGCTGGCCGATCCGGACGCGTACGTCGACGGCGTCACGGCGCAGCTGCGCGGAACCCCGGCGGGTGTGGCGGACGGCGGAGCCCGCGGGCCCACGGGTGCGAGCGGGGGCGGGGGTGTGCGCGTCGAGGTCGTGCCGGAGGGGGCGCGGACGGTGGCCGACGGTGCGGCGCAGCTGGTCCTCGGTCCGCTCTTCGGCCGCGTACCGGGCGCGGTTCCGGCTGTCCCCGGCCGTACCGTCTGACGGAGCGCGTGGCCGGGGGAGGAGGGCGGCGGGCGTCGCTCAGGCCGTAGGCTGAACGTGGTGGCCGGTCACACCGGTACGCCAGTTCCGGAGGCCGAACCGACCCCTGGCAGGAGCCGCAGGTGGCAGAGCGCAAGCCGATCGAGTCATGGCTCACCGATATGGACGGTGTGCTGATGCACGAGGGGGTCCCGGTGCCCGGGGCTGACGCCTTCCTCAAGCGACTGAAGGAGTCCGGGCGGCCCTTCCTCGTACTCACCAACAACTCGATATACACCCCGCGCGACCTGCACGCCCGGCTGGGCCGTATCGGGCTGGACGTACCCACCGAGAACATCTGGACCTCGGCGCTGGCGACGGCGCAGTTCCTGGACGACCAGCGGCCCGGCGGCACGGCGTACGCGATCGGCGAGGCCGGGCTGACGACGGCGCTGCACGACATCGGGTATGTGCTCTCGGACGCGGAGCCCGACTATGTGGTGCTGGGGGAGACCCGTACGTACAGCTTCGAGTCGCTGACGAAGGCGATCCGGCTGATCAACGACGGCGCCCGGTTCATCGCGACCAACCCCGATGAGACGGGACCGTCCGCGGAGGGCGCGCTGCCCGCCACGGGATCGGTGGCCGCGCTCATCACCAAGGCCACCGGCCAGGAGCCTTACTTCGTCGGCAAGCCCAACCCGCTGATGATGCGGGCCGGTCTGAATGCGATCGGGGCGCACTCCGAGACGTCCGCGATGATCGGCGACCGGATGGACACGGACGTAAGGGCCGGTATGGAAGCGGGACTTGAGACCTTCCTGGTGATGACGGGGCTGACCCGCCCGGACGAAGTCGACCGCTTCCCCTACCGGGCGTCGAAGGTCGTCGAGTCCATCGCGGACCTGGTGGACCGCGTCTAGGAGCAACTCCGCGAGGCACAGCGAGGCACCGTGAGCCCCGCAGGCACCCGTGCGACCGACGGGCCGCCTGCGGCGCAAGCTCCCACGCCCGTACGGGAGTTGCCGGGCGCCCGGAGTCATCAGCCCGCAGAGCAAGGTGAGTCCGTTGCCGGAACGGCTGTGGAACAGCCGGGTAACGTCGGATTGAGAGCACCGCGAGCGGTGGGGACGCTGTGACACGATGGGCGATCCGGCTACGGCACCGGCCAGGAAAGCCCACCAAGGGGGAGTGGATGTACGGCAGCGACAGTGACGGTCTCCGGCAGAGAGCCGGTGTGTCCGGTGACGGCGGGCGGCGCGCTGCTGTTCGTACCCGGTCCGGACGGGCCCTGGCCGTGAGCGGCGCCTGCGTGCTGGTGGGGCTGATGCTGGCCGGGTGCTCCTCGGATTCCGGGTCGGGGTCCGGCGGTGAGGGCGGCGGTGACGGAGGCGGCGGCAAGGCGCAGAGACCGAAGTCGGTCACGCCGTACTGGGTGGACCCGAAGAGCAACGCCGCCCGTCAGGCCGACTCCTACAGCAAGGGCGGAAAGGCCGAACAGGCCGCGCAGATGCGGAAGATCGCCGAGCAGCCTGTCGCCGAGTGGGTCGGTACGGAGGACCCCGAGGGGCAGACGCGGAAGGTCGCCGCGGCTGCTGCGGAGGCGGACCGTGAGGCGCTGCTGGTGCTCTACAACTTGCCGCACCGTGACTGCGGTCAGTATTCCAAGGGCGGTGCACCGGACGCCGGGGCTTACCGGGACTGGCTGAACAAGGTGATCAAGGGCATCGGTAAGCGTGCGGCGACGGTGATCGTGGAGCCTGACGCCATCCCCCACGTACTGATGGAGGGCTGCACCCCGGCCCAGTTCCAGGAGGAGCGCTATCAGTTGCTCAGCGAGGCGGTCGGCAAGCTCAAGAGCCTCCCGCGCACCAAGGTCTATCTGGACGCGGGCAACCCCGACTGGGTACGGGATCCGGGCGGGCTCGTCGAACCGATGAAGCGCGCCGGAATCGACAAGGCGGACGGCTTCTCGCTCAACGTCTCCAACTACCAGACGACCGCGTCGAACACGGCGTACGGCAAGAAGTTCTCGCCGATGGTCGGCAACAAGCCCTTCGTCATCGACACCAGCCGCAACGGCAACGGCCCCGTCGCGGGTGCCGGAGCCGACGAGGAGGCGTGGTGCAACCCGTCCGGCCGCGCGCTGGGGGAGTCCCCGACGACGAAGACCGGCGACAAGCTGATCGACGGCTATCTGTGGATCAAGCGGCCCGGTGAGTCGGACGGCGAGTGCAAGGGCGGCCCGAAGGCCGGGCAGTGGTGGCCCAAGTACGCGCTGGGGCTGGCCGGCAACAAGGGCTGAGCCCTGCCTGGCAGACCCACAAGGGCGGACCCGCCCTCGGACCCTCTTGCAGCGGCGGCCGCCCGCTCCGGCGCCCGCTCACAGTTCGTGGACGCGCGTGCGGGCCCGCACCGTGGGCGGTGCGGGCCCGCGGGACGCCCAGGTGCCGCGTCAGTTGAGCGTGCCGGCCTGAGTGTCCTCGCTCGGTTCCTTCGCCGCCCCGGTGCGGTCACCGCGGACGTGCGCCACGAAGGAGTCGAGTTCGCGCTTGACGACGGGCACAAGCAGGTAGAGGCCGATGATGTTGATGACGGCCAGCATGAACAGGAACGCGTCGGCCATGCTGATCAGGGACTCCAGGGACAGCAACGAGCCCGCCACGGCGAACACGCTGTAGATGATCTTGAAGATCGTCTCGCTGGCCTTGCTCTTCCCGAAGAGGTAGGACCACGCCTTGAGGCCGTAGTAGCCCCAAGTCAGCACCGTGGAGAAGGCGAACAGCAGCACCGCGACGGTCAGCAGGTTCGGGAACCAGGGCAGTACGGTCCCGAAGGCGTCGGAAGTGACGGTGACGCCCTCGACCTCCTTGCCGTTCGCGGAGGTCCAGCTCTCCGGCCGCGCGATGACGATCGTCAGCGCGGTCATGGTGCAGATGATGACCGTGTCGATGAACGGTTCGAGCAGGGCGACGAGGCCCTCGCTTGCGGGGTGCTTGGTCTTCACGGCGGAGTGGGCGATCGGGGCCGAGCCGAGGCCTGCCTCGTTGGAGAACGCCGCGCGCTGGAAGCCGATGATCAGGGCACCGATGACACCGCCGGCGATGCCTTCGGGGGCGAACGCGCCCTCGAAGATCTCAACGATCGCTGCGGGCACCTGACCTGCGTTCCACAGGATGACGGTCAGGCAGGCCAGGACGTACATGATGGCCATGGCGGGTACCAGGCGGCTGGTGACCGAGGCGATGGACTTGATCCCGCCGATGAGCACGATGCCGACCAGTGCGGCGATCACCAGACCGAAGACGAGAGCGCCGCCCGAGGAACCGAGGATGCCGTCTTCGCCGCCGGTGGTGCCCTTGAGCTGTGCGTAGCTCTGGTTGACCTGGAAGAGGTTGCCGCCGAAGAGACCGAAGAAGAGGATCATGACGGAGGCGAGGCCCGCGAGAACCGATCCGAAGATCTTTCCGTTGCGCCCGAAGCGCTCGGCGAGCCCCTTGGGCAGGTAGTGCATCGGGCCGCCGGAGACGGTGCCGTCGGCGTGCACCTCGCGGTACTTCACGCCGAGAGTGACCTCGACGAATTTGGTGGCCATGCCGAGGAGTCCGCAGAGGATCATCCAGAAGGTGGCGCCCGCGCCGCCGATGCTGACGGCGACCCCGACACCGGCGATGTTGCCGAGGCCGACGGTGCCGGAGACCGCTGCTGTGAACGCCTGGAAGTGATTGACCTCGCCGGGCGCATCGCTCTCGTCGTGCTTTCCGCGGATCGTCTCGACGGCGAGCTTGAACTTGCGGAACTGGACGACGCCGAACCACACGGTGAAGACCAGCCCGGCGACGACGAGCCAGGCCACGATGAGCGGCAGCTCTGCGCCGCCCACGGGCACCGCGTAGAAGACAAGCTCGCTCAGCCAGGTGGCGACCGGATCGAAGAGGTCGTTCACCGCCTTGTCGAAGTCTTGCGTCATGGAATCGAGCGACATGGGACACCTTTGGCAGATAGAGCGGGGACTGAGGGACCGGACGCAATTCGTCGTCCGGGCTGAGCGCAGAGCTATGACCGGCTTTCAGCGCACCCCCCGGGTGTGAAGGGACAAAGGCCGGGCAAAGGCCGGGCAAAAGCCGGGTTGCCAGTTGATATCACGGACAGCTACCGGCGCAAGTGGCGTGGATCACCTGGGACATGAGATCGGGAGATTTGATGCGACCGTTATCGCGGCTTGAGGTTCTCTCAAGGGGGCACCCAAGCAGCGCTTTATCAGGATGTGAACCTCCGGAGGTCACGTCACTGTGTTCTGGTTCACAGCCCTCACACACCTCTTCGGAATGCATGGCTCCGGTCACGTTCGGTAACGAATCAGTGCTCACAGCCTCGCCCGCTCCCGCCGGGGGCGCCTCCGGCGGGAGCGGACGCGAGCGCGCGGGTGAGAGGACGGGGTCCTCCGGCAGGAGCGGCGCGGCCTACGGCGAGAGTGGTGTCGTCGTCGGTGCCTGCGCCGTCGCCGTGCGGGGCACCTTCAGCCAGACCGACTTCGAGGGAACTCCCTTGCCGTCGACGGCATTCACCATCCACCAGCCGGGCGGCACGAGCGACGGGTCCTCGGGAAGGGTGACGGTGACGCCGTCCGCCGTCTTCTTGAAGTCCAGTGCCACGGAGGACTGTTCGACGTTCGTCACGTGAGTGAAGGAGCTGGGCCGGATCAGCCGCATCTTCTTGATGGACGCGGCGTCCTTGCTGCTGAAGGACGCCGAGCCGCCCAGCCGCACCGTCTTCTCTCCCTGCGCGCTGCTCTTCAACTCCGGGCGCTCGCCCTTCTGATGGAGGTAGGACGGTGTGTAGAGGTCGATCTGCTGCTCGAACTCGCCGGGCTTGGTGTTGGCCTCGTCGGAGAAGAGCGAGTCGGAGCCGAAGGTCATCACCCGCCCGTCGGGCAGCAGCATGGCACCCGAGTGGTAGTTGCGGCCGACGAGCGGGTCGGCGACGCCCTTCTTGGTGTTGCTCCGGGGGTCGTACACCTCGGCCTTGAGCACGTTGGTCTCGCTGCGCCCGCGGTAGTCGCCGGAGCCGTTGGTGGTCATCACCGTGTCGTCGGGAAGGATGACGCTGCTGGGGTAGCGGGCCTTGGCGTACAGGTCCGGCCCGTCCTGGAAGCGCGGGCTGTCTTCCTGCAGGTCGACGATGCGGGTCTTCGCGGTCGCCTTCTTCGACTCACCGACCCCGCCGCCGCCGAGCACCATGAACTTGCCGCTCTGGCTGGGCGGCAGCGGTACGGACATCGCGGTCTCCAGCGTGTCCGGGTCGCTCATCCCGGGGATCTTGCGGAAGCCGTTGGTCTCCAGGTCCCACAGGCCGGGCGTACGGCCCTTGTCGGCGGGGCCGTAACCGGCGTTGGCGCCGGAGTAGAAGATCTTGTTCTCCGAGGTGAGGTGCAGCGCCGGGTAGGTGGGGAAGAACCGCTTCCGCGGCAGGAACTCCCACTTCTTCGTCTGCGGATCGTAGATCTCGTTCTTGCCGGGGACGACCTGACCGATGTCGTCCAGTCCGGAGACCGAGAGGACCTTGCCGTCCTCGAGGGTGGTCAGCGTCGGGTACCAGCGTGCCTCGTGCATCGGGTCGACCTTGATGTAGCGCTCGGCCACGGGGTCGAACTCGTAGGTGTCCTTGATGCCTTGGAAGTCCTTCTTGTCGAAGGAGAGCTTCTGCGCGATGCCGTAGATGTTCCTGCGGTCGGCGCCTTCGAGGCCGTGCACGCGGTAGTTGTCCTCGGTGCCGGTCTGGTGGCTCTTGCCGCGCTTGATCGCCTCCACGTATACGCGGGCGACGCTGGGGGTCGTCGTCACCTGCCCTGTGACGGGGTCGGGCTTCTTCTTCGCCCGCGGCACCAGGACGTTGTCCTTCGCCTCGAAGGTCTTCTTGTTCTTGCGGCCGGTGAAGCGGGTGCCCGCCTTGATGGTCTTGGCGCGGTCCGGGTTCTCGTTGTGGACGATCATCAGGCCGCCGGCCTTCTTCACGTCGCCGCCGAGCTTCTCGTACCGGCGCGTGCCGCCCGCCACCAGCAGCTTCCCGTCGGGCAGCTGGGTGTGCCCGGCGCAGAAGAGGTCGTTGGGCGTGGAGATGTTCTTGAACGTGTTCTTCACCGGGTCCCACAGGACCGTGCGGAACGTCTTCGCCTTGAACTGCTTGGCGTCGTTGCCGGATCCGGCGACCAGGAGCACCTTGCCGGTGTGCAGCAGCGCGGCGTGGATCGTGTTGATCCGGTACTTCTTCGGGACGTCGACGGTCTTCCAGTGCCCGTTCTCCGCTTTGTACTCCGGCTTGTTGATCGTGTAGTCGTGGTACTGCTCCGAGGCGAGGTCGTAGAGCACGGGCCCGTTGAATCCCGCGATCACCATGACCACGGCCGCGCCTATCGCGGTCCGGCGCATGCGACGGCTCGGTCGGTACTTCATCTCTCACGTCCCCCATGTGCGGTGTGCAGTGGTACGGGCTGCGTCGGGTCCGGTCCGGCGCCGCCGGCCGGCGGGATCGGGCCGCCCTGCCGGTGCCGGTGCCTGCGCTGTTTCCGCTTCTTCTTCT
>Ga0190265_10002325_pt1 | contig 12768 bp, 7 predicted proteins | sample Popmic124T_FD_133135 | JGI IMG/M metagenome (GOLD analysis project Ga0190265, IMG submission 133135) | Populus adjacent soil microbial communities from riparian zone of Indian Creek, Utah, USA - 124 T | ecosystem: Environmental > Terrestrial > Soil > Riparian zone | place: USA: Utah | collected... | reverse complement strand
TTCGAAGTGCTGATGCTGCAGAACCGGATGGTCGTCGAGCGTCATGCGATCAGCTACGCGCCGTCGCTGAACGCGCTGGTGCAATTGCGGAAGACGTCGGCCAACACCGCGCCGTTCCGCGTGCTCGCGATCGGGAATCCCGCCGTCGCCGGGGCGGCCGCAGCCACCGAGCGCGGTGATGTCGAGAACCTCGCGCTGCTGGGGCCGCTGCCGTTCGCCGAACAGGAACTACACGCGATTGGCCGCACGTTCCGCGATCGCACGCGCATTCTCAGCGGCGCCAGCGCGCGCGAATCCGGATTGCGCGACTCGGGCATGCCGCACTACCCCGTGATCCACTTCGCGACCCACGGGCTGGTCAGCGACGTGCAGCCGAAACGCTCGGGCCTCCTGCTCGCACCGGAAACCGGTGAAGACGGGCTGTTGCAGATGAGCGAGATCTACGGCCTCGGCCTCAAGGCGAATCTCGTGGTCCTGTCGGCGTGCCAGACCGCGCTCGGTCGCGAGATCACCGGTGAAGGACTGGTGGGTTTGTCGCGCGCGTTCTTCTACGCCGGCGCGCGGTCGGTGGTGGCGACGTTGTGGAACCTGAACGATCGCTTCGCCGCCGAGTTCGTGCAGCGCTTCTACAGCGAATTGAACCAGGGGTATTCATCCGAGGAGGCGCTGCGTCGCGCGAAGGTGGCGTACGTCAACCATCCGCAGTACTCGCATCCGTTCTATTGGTCATCGCTCGTGATGCTCGGCGACGGCACCCGCAGGCTCGTGCCAGAACCGGTTGCGACGCCGTGGGGCCTGACCGTGCTCGCCGCCGCACTGACCCTTTGGGCCTTCTTGGTGGCAGTACAGCAGGTCCGTAAAGAAGTGCGCAGAAACGGCTAGTTTGGCCGAGTTATCCACACGGTCGGTCAAACGCCCGGGTTCGAGATTTCCGGCCGGAATGTCTACAAATGTCACGGAAAGTCATATCTTCTTGCCCCATCCATGCCACCCCGAGATTGGGTGTATATTCCTCAGAGATTGAGTAGGACGCCGAGTTAGGCCACAGAAAGCACAGATGGCACAGACAAGGCGTTCCGTCCGGATAACGCGTGGGGACATTGGAATGAAAAGCGTCGGTTCCATTTCCCTCGGCACTGCGGTTGTGTGCCTTGGGCTGGTCACTGCACTCGCGGCACAACAGCCCGCCCCCGTGGCGGCGCCGTCGGCTCCCGCGCGCAAGGTGACCGCCACGACGCCCGCGGTCGCGCATCAGGCGGCCATGCCGGCGAAACCGGTTGCCGCGCACGCCGATCAAAACGCACTCGTGAAGCGCTACTGCGTGGGATGCCACAACGATCGCAACAAGGATCGCGCGGGCAGTCTCTCGCTGGCGTCGTTCGACATGGCCAAGGCCGGCGACAACGCCGACGTGACCGAGCGAATGATCCGCAAGCTGCAGGCGAGCATGATGCCGCCTCCCGGCGCGGGGCGCCCCGATCCGGTGACCTATCAGAACTTCCTCCTCTCGCTGGAAGGCGCGGTCGATGCGCACGCGAAGGCTAACCCGAATCCCGGCGGCCGGCCGTTCCAGCGGCTGAATCGTCCCGAGTACGCGCGCGCCGTCAAGGAGCTGCTCGCGATCGACGTGGACTCGTCGAAGTGGCTGCCCAACGACACGATGAGCGCCAACTTCGACAACATCGCCGACGAACAGGCGCTGTCGCCGACGATGCTCGAGGCGTACTTGAATGCGGCGGCGGACATCAGCCGCCTCGCGGTGGGCGACAAGGACGCGCCGTCCATCGATCACACCTACACGAACTCGACCTACGCGTCGCAGCATCCGTGGGATCACGTCGAGGGCGCGCCGTACGGCACGCGCGGCGGCATGGTGATCGATCACGTGTTTCCCGCCGACGGCGAATACCAGTTCGAGATGACCTTCAACTCGGGCGAGAACACCCGCTTCGAACAGATCGACCTCTCGGTCGACGGCCGCCGGGTGGCGGTGGTCGAGTACGAGCTGCTCAACCTCGCCGGCGCCGACGGCCGCGGCCAGACGCCGCATCGCACCGAGCCGATCCTGGTGAAGGCCGGCCAGCACAAGATTGCGGCGGCATTCGTCCGCAAGATCGACGGGCCGTACGAGGATCTGATCAAGCCGCACGAATGGTCGTATGCGGGCGGCGGGTCCGGCGGCAGCGGCATCACCACGTTGCCGCACATGGCGGACCTCGTGGTACGCGGGCCGATGAAGACCACCGGCATTTCGCTGACGCCGAGCCGCCAGAAGATCTTCACCTGCCGGCCGACGTCGCGCGCGGATGAAGCCGTGTGCGGGCGGCAGATCATCACGCGCCTTGGCGCCGAAGCGTATCGACGCCCGCTGACCACGGCGGAGATCGATCGCCTGATGCCGTTCTTCGAAGAGGACGCGCAGAAGGGCGGTTTCGAGCAGGGTGTGCGCGCCGCGCTCGAGGCGCTGCTCGCCAGCCCGCACTTCATCTTCCGTCTCGAGCGCGCGCCCACGGATGCGCGGTCGGGCGGCACCTATCGCGTCGCGGACATCGATCTCGCGTCGCGCCTCTCCTTCTTTATCTGGGGCCTGCCGCCGGATAAAGACCTGGTCGCCGCCGCGCAGCGCCGCGAGCTGTCGACGCCCGCCGGCATCGAGAAACAGGCGCGCCGCATGCTCGCCGACCCGCGCGCCGAGGCGCTGGCCTCGCGCTTCGCGGCGCAGTGGCTGCGCCTGCAGGACGTCGAGAAGGTCCGTCCCGATCCGAACTTCTACCCGAACTTCGACGAGAACCTCGCCGACGGGATGCGCACCGAGACGAAGATGTTCTTCGAGAGTCTGGTGCGTGAGGATCGCAGCCTGCTCGAGTTGCTGACCGCCGACTACACCTTCGTGAACGAGCGGCTCGCCCGCCACTACGGCTTCCCTGGTATCGTCGGCCGCGAGTACCGCCGCATCACCTATCCGGATGCGTCGCGCCGCGGCATCCTCGGCCAGGGCAGCATGCTGGTGCAGACCTCGCTCGCCAACCGCACCTCGCCGGTGCTGCGCGGCAAGTGGGTGATGGAAGTGCTGATGGGCACGCCGCCGCCGCCACCGCCTCCGGATATTCCGGATCTGGAAGCCGCGGGTGAAGCGAAGGAAGGCCGCCTGCTGACGACGCGTGAGCAGCTGGAGATTCATCGCGCCAACGCGACCTGCAATTCGTGCCACCGCTTCATGGACCCGATCGGCCTGGCGCTCGACAACTTCGACGTCACGGCCAAGTGGCGCGAGCGCGAGAGAGGCGTGCCGCTCGATACCGCCGGCGACTTCTACGACGGCACCAAGGTGACCTCGCTGTCCGAACTGGTGACGGCGCTGGTCAAGCGCCCGCAGCCGCTGGTGCGCAACTTCGCCGAAAACCTGATGGCCTACGGCCTCGGCCGGCGCGTCGAGTACTTCGACCAGCCGGCGATCCGGCAGATTGCCAGGCAGGCGGAAGCGTCGAACTACAAGATTTCCTCGTTCATCCTCGGCGTGGTCAAGAGTGACGCCTTCAGGATGCGCCGAGTGGAAGCCGAAACGTCAACGACCGATACAACCAAGGCAAGCGTTCAGTAGGAGACCGCGATGCATTTCCTTACCGGTAAGCAGTTGCCCCGTCGAACGTTCCTCCGCGGCGCCATGGGCGCCACGGTGGCGTTGCCGTTCCTTGACGCCATGGTTGCGGCCAAGGGACTGGGCGCGCCTGGCGCTGCAGGAGCAGAGCGCACGCGGTTCCTCGCCATCGAGGAGGTGCACGGCCTCGCCGGCTGCCAGAAGTGGGGCGCCTCGAAGAACCTGTTCGCGCCCGCCGAAGTCGGCGCCGACTTCAACATCGTGCCCGACAGCGCGCTGTCGTCGCTCGATGCCTACAAGAAACACCTCACCATCATCTCGAACACCGACGTGCGGATGGCCGAGGCGTTCACGGCGCCGGAAATCGGCGGCGACCACTTCCGCTCGAGCGCGGTCTTCCTGACGCAGGCGCATCCGAAGCAGACGCAGGGCTCCGACATCTGGGCCGGCACGTCGTTCGACCAGATGTATGCGCAGAAGTTCGGGCAGGCCACGCCGCTGCCGTCGATGCAGTTCTGCATCGAGAACCTCGACCAGGCCGGCGGCTGCACCTACAACTACTCGTGCGCGTATACCGACTCGATCAGCTGGGCGTCGCCGAACGAGCCGCTGCCGATGATTCGCGACCCGCGCGTCGCGTTCGACATGCTGTTCGGATCGGGTTCGTCGAAGGCCGATCGCGCCGCCCGCCGCGTCAGCCGCCGCAGCATCCTCGACTGGATCCAGGGTGAAGTGGCGACCGTGCGCAAGGAGCTCGGCACCGGCGACCGCACCCGGCTCGATCGCTACCTGAACTACGTCCGTGAGATCGAGCGCCGCATCGAGGCGATCGAGGCCCGCAACAGCAGCGGCGACGAGCGCGAGCTGCCGGACGCCCCGGCCGGCGTGCCCGATTCGTTCTCGGAGCACATGCGCCTGATGTTCGACCTCCAGGTGCTCGCGCTGCAGACCGACATGACGCGCATCATCACTTTCAAGATCGGCCGCGACTCGCAGAACCGCGTGTTCCCGGAGAGCGGCTCGCTGCAGCCGTTCCACCCCGCGTCGCACCACGGCGATCGCGAAGACCGCGTGATGGAGTTCAACAAGATCTGCAAGTACCGCGTCTCGCAGGTCACCTACCTGATCGATCGCCTCAAGGAAACGATGGAAGGCGACAAGAGCCTGCTCGACAAGACCATGGTCGTGTGGGGTTCGCCGATGGCCGACCCGAACGTCCACAACCATCGCCGTTGCCCGCTGTTCCTCCTCGGCCACGCCAACGGCGCGCTGAAGGGCAACATGCACATCAAGGCGGCCGACGGCACGCCGATGGCGAACGCCTTCCTCTCGATGGGCCACATGCTCGGGATGGACATGCAGACGTTCGGCGATTCGACCGGTGAGCTCTCGCTCAACCAGGCGTCGCCGTCGACGGTGGCGTAAAGGCAGTCCGTAGGGGCGGGTCTTTAGACCCGCCCTGTCAGGCGGGACTGAAGTCCCGCCTCTACGTACGTAACGAATCTGCAGGGAGCCGAGATGAAGCGTCAGTCCTCTTTCATCCTCATGATCGCGCTGGTGTTGACCGCGTCACTGGGCGCGCAGGCGCCGTTCGCCTCGCCGGTGGCCGACGCCGCGCAGCGCGGCGACAAGGCCGCGGTGAAGGCGCTCCTCAAGGACGGCGCCGACGTGAATGGCGCGCAAGGCGACGGCATGAGCGCGCTGCACTGGGCGGCCGATCGCGGCGACGCGGAGCTCGCCGAGATCCTGCTCTATGCCGGTGCCAACACCACGGCGCAGACGCGCATCGGTCAGTACACGCCGCTCCACCTCGCCGGCAAGAACGGCAACGCCGCCGTGGCGTCGGCACTGCTGAAGGCGGGCGCCGATGTGAACGCGCGCTCGACCAACAGCGGCGTCACCGCGCTGCACATGGCCGCATCGTCGGGCAACCCCGCCGTGGTCAACCTGTTGATCGACGCCAAGGCCGACGTCAACGCCAGGGAGATCGAAGCCGGCCAGACGCCGCTGATTTTTGCCGCGGGCCTGAACCGGACCGACGCGATCAAGACCCTGCTCGCGCGCGGCGCCGACCCGTCGATCACGACGAAGGTCATCGACATTCCGAAGTTCAACACGCTCGATCGTGCCGCCGCCGACCTCCAACGCAGGGTGCTCGAAGGTTTCGTCGGCAAGGAATCGGAAGCGAAGGCGTCGCCGAGCCAGGTTCAAGCCGCCATCCAGGCCGGCCGCGAAGTGCTCAAGACCGGGAAGATTCCGCCGCCGGATCCAAACGCCCCGCCCGATCCGCGCCGCAACTTCAATCCGGAAGAGATCAACCCGCCGGTGGCCACCAAGGGCGGCATGACCGCGTTGTTGCACGCGGCCCGCCAGGGTTACGTGGCTTCAGCCGAAGCGCTGCTCGACGGCGGCGCGAAGATCGATCAGCAGAACGCCGGCGACGGCACCACGCCGCTGCTCACCGCGATCATCAACGGCCAGTTCGACATGGCCATGATGCTGATCAAGCGCAAGGCCAACACCAACATCGCCGCGAAGAACAACGGCGTGTCGCCGCTGTGGGCCGCGGTCAACACGCCGTGGCAGCCGCGCACGCGCTTCCCGCAGCCGCAGGAAATGGAGCTGCAGAAGTCCACCTATCTCGAGGTGATGCAGGCGCTGCTCGACAACGGCGCGGATCCGAATCACCGCATCGCCTCGCATCCCTGGTACCTCGTCTACACGGGCTGCGGCAATCGCAACTGCGGTCTGGCCGACACCACCGGCTCCACCGCCTTCTGGCGCGCGGCCTATGGCACCGACTTGATGGCGATGAAACTGCTCGTCGCCTACGGCGCGGATCCGGCCATCCCGACGATGTCGCCCCGTGAGCGGCCGCAGCGCGGCGGCGGCCAGCCGCAGGGCGCCGGCGGCGCGATCATGCCGAACGCCGAACAGGGGATGGCGAAATACGATGCGCCGGCGATTCCGTACGGCGGTCCCGGCGCGTTCGCGATTCATGCCGCCGCCGGTGTCGAGTACGGCGAAGGCTTCGCCGGCAACGCCCATCGTCATGCGCCGGATGCCTGGCTCAGCGTGATGAAGTATCTCGTCGAGGAGCTTGGCGCCGACGTCAACCACCGCGACAACGACGGCTACACGCCGCTCCATCACGCCGCCGCCCGTGGCGATAACGAGATGATCCTGTATCTGGTGGGCAAGGGCGCCGACGCGAAGGCGGTTGCGCGCAGCGGCCAGTCGACCGCCGACATGGCCAACGGTCCCGTGCAGCGTCTCTCCGCGATTCCCGAGACGATCGAGCTGCTCGTGAAGCTGGGCGCCAGGAACAACAATCGCTGTGTGACCTGTTAAGAGGAGCTGACGTGGCCAACGAGATGACTCGCCGTGATGTGATGAAGTCTGGATTGGCCGCAGCGGTTCTCGGTGCCGCCGGTACGTTTGACTGGGTCCTGCCCGCGCTGGCGCAGGGCGAGGTCGTCGTTCCCTTCACCGACTCGCACCAGAACTTCAATCCCACGCCGGCTCCCGATCGCCGCCTGTTCGACACGCGGTCGCTGAGCGGCCCGTTCACGCCGAAAGATCAGTTCTTCACCACGCAGCACTACGGGCACCCCGAGATCGATCCGGCGGCGTTCCGCCTGAAGGTGTCGGGCCTGGTGAACTCGTCGCTCAACCTGTCGCTCGACGAGCTGCGCAAGATGGGCAACACCGAGTTGATTGCCGGCTTCGAGTGCTCGGGCAACCGCCGGCCGATTCAAGGTTTGATCGGTAACGGACGCTGGACCGGCGTGCCGCTGAAGAGCGTGCTCGACAAGGCCGGGTTGAAGTCCGACGCACAGGAGATCGTGTTCTTCGGCGCCGATCGCGGCAAGGAAGCGGTGGCGTTCCGCGGCAACAACTTCGACGTCGAGCAGCAGTACGGCCGCAGCCTGCCGCGCGCCCGCGCGCTGGCCTCCGAGCCGGCCCCGTTCCTGGCGTATGCGCTCAACGGCGAACCGCTGACCAGGCACCAGGGCGCGCCGTTGCGCCTGATCGTGCCGGGTTGGTACGGCGCCCCGAACGTGAAGTGGCTGTCGGAGATCGTCGTGCAGCAGGATCCCTACATGGGCAAGTTCCAGACCCACTGGTACCGCACCCTCAAGGGCGAGATGATCAACGGCGAGATGAAGTGGGTCGAGACCGGCATTACGCACCTCAACCTGAAGTCATTCGTCGCGCGCGTCACCAAGAACGGCAACGCCCACAAGGCGACGGTGATCGTGCTGAACGACGGCACGCCGATCAAGAGCGTGGAAGTGAAAGTCGACGAGGGCCAGTGGATGGCCGCCAAGGCCGATCCCGCGACCACCGCCAAGTACGGCTGGAAGCTCTATCACCTCGACTGGCCGAACGCGGCGGCTGGCGAGCACACGATTGTGTCGCGCGTCACCGATGCGACGGGCAGGGTCCAGCCGACCGAACAGGATCTCGCGAACAAGAAGACCTTCCTCGAGGACAACTCGCAGCATCCCCGCAAGGTGATGATCGGCTGACGAGCAGCCATCAGCCGCCGTCAAGTTACAGGGATCGGCTCTTCGCGGGCCGGTCCCTTGTTATTTGGCCCCCGGCAAAGCCGGGTTGATCCGATATGCATGCGCAATACATACTCATGCATATGAGAACGACACTCATTCTCGACGATGCGTTGCTGGAGCGGGCCCGGGCCCTGACCGGCCTCCGCGAGAAGACCGCGCTGGTCCATGCCGGCCTTGACGCCCTGATCCGCGAGCACAGCGCGCGGCGGCTGGCCGCGTTGGGCGGCACGGATGCCAAGGCCAAGGCGCCGCCGCGCCGGCGCTCCACTCCCCCGGGCCGGTGAAATGCTCGTCGACACCTCGGTCTGGATCGACCACCTCCGGAACGACCGCGCGGATTTGCGCGCGCATCTCGAGGCCGGTGAGGTCGTCTGCCACCCCTTCGTTCTCGGCGAACTCGCCTGCGGCAGCATCCGGAAGCGAGACGAGGTGTTATCCCTCCTGGCCGCGCTGTCGCAAGTGGCCGTCGCCGAGCACGATGAAGTAATGCAGCTACTCGACGCGCATCAACTCATGGGCAAGGGCCTTGGCTGGATTGACGCCCATCTACTCGCCAGTGCCCGACTCGCGGGGCAGACACTGTGGACGCTGGATGGCCCACTCAAGAGAGCCGCCCAAAGGCTGGGCGTTTAAGAGGCCCAGCCCTCACCCCAACAGTTCCTGCACGGCCCGATGAGCGTGATCGATCGCCGCATCGGTGTAGGCGTAAGCCGCCGCGTCGGAATTCGCGATCGAAATCCGACCGTGCGGCCGGCGCGCCGCCGCGCACGGTTGTTCGCCGTTGTTCAACCAGAAATCATCGGACAGCGAGTTGTACTGGTAGGCGTAGCCGTGCGGCCAGCGATTCACGGTGATGCCGAGGATATCGGCTGCCGGATCGAATCCGCCACCGCCAAGCGCCCGGCCCAACTGATCACGAATGCTGCGTTCGATTGTTTCGAACGACGTCGCGAGCAGCTCTGCGCGGCCCGCCCGGTGCTGATCGCGCGCCGGCAAGCCGGGACGGCACGCCGATTTCGACAAGTGCAACACGATCGGCTCGGCGGGGTTCGTCTGGTGCTTGTAGCTACCGAGGCTGACGGGGAAATCGAGGTTGACCGAGGTGTGCCACATTCCCGGCGTCGAAACGCGCTGCACGCCGAGTTTGTGAAAGGCCGTCCACGACCGGATGAAGACGTTGGTGTAGACCAGCGGCACTTTGATCGCGAATGCCATCGCGGTCTTCTGCACGGCCGGCAGCTCGGGACAAATCGACGGAATCACCGAGTGCCAGCAGGCTAGCACTACCGAACGGGCGCGCACGGTCTTGAGGCTCCCGTTCTGCTGGTAGGCCACTTCGACTCGCCGGCTCGGTCCCTCGGGACCGGCGTGGCGCACGCGCATCACCGGGCTGCTCAGTCGAATCCTCACTGCTGATTTAGCGCTGTCCAGCGTTGAGTAGTCGGCCCGTGCCGTCACCACGTCATCGGCGGTCGTTCCGGGCATCGACGCCGGCACGAGGCGGCGCACGAGGAGCCGTGCGATGGACGCGTTGCCGTCGGGAAAGTGGAAGTAATAGTCGCCGGCGTCCGGATGGCTGATGGAGTCGTAGTTCTGCCCGGGGCCTGCTCCGGGATCGAGGCCCATGCCGCTGAACCCGGGGAATCCGAGGGCGAACGCGTCCTGCGCCGGCACGGCGTCAACCCCCACGCCGAAGAGAGAGTGCGTGCGGGTATCGTAGAACCGCAACACATTGGCATCCAGCTTCCACAGCCTGATCACGAAGTCGGCATAGCTCATCCGCGCCAGGCGCGCCTTTTTCTCAGGCGAGCTGAGGCCCGGCATCGGATCGAACCGCTCGTTGAGCAGGCGCCGGAGGTCGCGCCGCACGCTGTCGGCCACGGGCGCCGCCGAGAGAAACGCCTCGTCCCGGACATCTCCGGTGACGAGCCGATCGGCGCCGTAGGTTTCCCGATCGAAGAAGAACGCCGAGCGCAGGCCGAGCGACTTGTAGAGACCCGAGTCGAGCGCCGTCGCGTAGCGCGCGACGTCGATGCCAAGTTCGGTGATCAGCGCTTTGGACACCGCGCTGTAGGGCGCCGGACTGTCGATGGATTGCGTTCCGCCGTAACCGATGTAGGTGCGGCCGTTGTGAACGAACTCATTGCGCCTGGCGTGGCCGCCGAAGTCGTCGTGGTTGTCGAGCAGCAGAATGCGCGCGGCCGGCCGGGCCTTCCGGAAGAAGTGCGCCGCCGCGAGACCGCTGATTCCCGCGCCGACCACAACAAGGTCGTACTCTTCGCCGGTGGCCTGTGGCGCAGGCGCCGTCGTCCAGAAGGCGCCGTCCCTCATCGAGTGCAGAGCCTCGAACGATCCCGCATGCGATCCGCGGAGGCCGGTCAACGCGGGTGGATACGTGGCCGCCGGGCCTTGCGCCAGGAGGGTCTCGAGATCCGGGGACGTCCACCCGGCCATGGCCCCGCCGGCGCCGACCGCGATGCCGTTCAGGAAGTCTCTGCGGGTGATCGGCGAACCCATGCCCAGCTGCCGGTCGCGCTTGGTCATGAGGCGGATTGTACGCGGACTATTCGGCTCTCAAGGCGACGACGGGATCGACGAGCGCGGCACGACGGGCTGGCAGCCAGCACGAGAAGATCGCCACCGCGAACAGCACCGTCGGCACGACCAACAGAACGGTCCACGCGCCAGGGCCGCGGCTGAACAGGTGCAGCTGCACCATCACGGCGAGCACCCACGCGAGGATCAGGCCGGAGGACGTCACGATCAATCCTTCCGTCACGATCTGTTTCACCACGCGATGGCTGGTGGCGCCGAGGGCAATGCGAACGCCGATCTCCCTGGTGCGTTGTGACACCGAATAGCTGATCACCGCGTAGATGCCGATGGCGACGAGCGTGAGCAGGAGCGGTGCGATCACCACGAACATCCGCGCCGGGATCTTCCTCAGGAACAGGTTGCGTTCGATGTGCTCCGCCATGGTGCGGATGTTGTAGACCGGCAGCGACGCGTCGATCTCGCGAACGGCGCGCTGCACTTCGGAGGCGAGCAGCGTTTCCGAGCCAGGCCTGGCCCGCAGGTGGATCTCGCCGAGGAACCGCGGCCGATCGCGATAGGAGAAGAAGAACGCCGGCGTGGCCGGCTCGCCGAACGCGTCGTAAGACGAATTCTTCACGACGCCGGCAATGGTGTAGGTGGTACCGCCGTTCACCAGCTGCCTGCCCAGCGCTTCCGACGGCGCAATGTAACGGCGCACGAACTCTTCGTTCACGATCACCTGCGGCGGCGGGGCCGCATCGATCAGCTCGGCGAAATCGCCGCCCGCCACGAACGGGATGCCCATGGTCCTGAAATAACCCGGCGAGACAATGTTGCTGAGCGCCTGTTCCTGTTGCGCCGTGGTCTGGGCGCGTCCTTCGACGGTGAAGCCACGGAGAGGGAGGCCGTGAATGTCGAGCGGCATCGCGTTCGAGAGCGCCACCGACTCAACGGAGGGCACCCGCCGCAAACGATCCAGCAGATCGCGCGCAAACTGCCGGGCGTAGGCGTCCGTCGGCGCCTTGGGCCCAAGGTCGTACGTCGCCAGCAGCAACCCTTCGACGCGGAAGCCCGGATTGGTGTCGCGTGATTCGACGAAGCTCTCGAAGAACAGTCCCGCCACCACCAGCACGAGCAACGCCAGGCCGCACTGCAACGCCATCAAGCCATCGCGGATGGCACTGCGGCCCGCCGACTTCGATCCGCTCCGCAAGGCCTGTTGCGGATCGACGCGCCCGAGTTGCAGCGCCGGCGCCGCTCCGAAGAGCAGGCCACTGACGACGCCCAGTCCGACGGCGAACGCCAACCCCAGCACGTCCAGGCTGGTGTGGAACTTGACCGGGAAGGCGCCATACGGCGGCATGGCACGCAGCGCTTCGGTGCCCCACCACGCAATCACGATGCCGACCGCGGCGCCCAGCAGTCCGAGCAGCAGGTTCTCCGCGAGCATCAACTTGATCACGCGGGCAGGGCCGGCGCCCAGCGCCAGGCGGATGCCGACCTCGCGAGACCGGGTGCTCGCTCGCGCCAGCACGAGGTTGGCGGTGTTGCCGCAGACCGCGAGCAACACCAGGAGCATCACGCCCTGCAGGATGCCGAGCGCGGCGAGAAACATCATCTGCGGCCCGCGCGGTGCCCGCCAGTACGGGATCAGCTCGCCGCTGATGCGTCCGTTGGTCTCGGGAAACGAGGTGGCCAGCTCGCTCATCGCCGTGGTGAACTCCGCCGCGGCGCGCGCCTCGGATGCGCCGTCGCGGAGGCGGCCCATCACCGAGTAGCCACGCTGATCGCGCGACTCGAGCTCGCGCGATCCGGCGAACAGCGCCGGTGCCAGCGTGGCCGGCATCCACAGATCGAACTGCAGCGCCAGCACGCTGCCCTGGAAATCCTCAGGCGCCACGCCGATGATCGTCAGCGGGAGATCGTTGACGCGGATGGTCTGCCCGACCGCCGAGGCCGCGCCCGCGAAGTTCCTCTGCCAGTAGTCGTGCGAGAGCACCACCACCGGTTCGGCGCCGGGCCGCTCGACTTCATCCGGGCGAAGAAAGCGTCCCGCCACCG
>Ga0190265_10002324_pt1 | contig 12770 bp, 10 predicted proteins | sample Popmic124T_FD_133135 | JGI IMG/M metagenome (GOLD analysis project Ga0190265, IMG submission 133135) | Populus adjacent soil microbial communities from riparian zone of Indian Creek, Utah, USA - 124 T | ecosystem: Environmental > Terrestrial > Soil > Riparian zone | place: USA: Utah | collected... | reverse complement strand
GCGGTAGGGATCTGGCTCTCGTGGCTGATCCTGCGGCCGCGCATCGGCGGCGGCCCGAAGACCACGAAGTTCATCCCGCCGCAGGCGCCAGGACCGCCCGCAGCCACGCCGCCGGGGTCACCTCACGATGGGTCGCCTACGTCATGAGCGCGTCGGGTCTACGCACCGGCGATGGGCCCGAGCCGCGGCTCCATGCCGTAGAGCTCGAACGCGCCGAAGCGGCTGAAGCGCTCGTGCTCCGGGCCGTGGAAGTCGGCTGAGCCGGTGGTCAGCAGGCCGTGCGCCTGCGCGGCGTCGTAGAGCGTGCGCGTCTGCGCCTCGTCGTGGGTCGCGTAGAACACCTCGATCCCGTCGAGCCCCGCCGCGGCGAAGCGCGCGACCGCCGCGAGCACGGTCGGCGGGTCGGCGATGTCCCAGAACGGGTGCGCCCAGACGGCGACGCCGCCGGCCGCATGGATGACGTCGATCGCCTCCTCGACCGTCGGCCGCGAGCGGGCGACGTAGGCGACGGCGCCCGGGACCAGGTAGGGCGGGAACAGCGTGTTCTTCCCCTCGATCCCCTCCGCGGCCAGCCGCGCGGCGTTCGCGGGGTGGGCGAGCACGGCGTCGGCGAGGTGCGGGCGGCCGAGCGGCAGGCCGGCCGCCTCGCGCTCGCGCAGGCCCGTGCGGTCCAGCGCGAGGCCGAGCTCCTCGAGCCGGTCCGCCATCGCCCAGATCCGGCGGCCCCGGTCGGCGCGGAAGTCGGCGAGCGTCGCGAGCAGCTCCGGGTCGTCGTGGCGCAGCTCGTAGCCGCACACGTGCAGGTCCTCGAACTCGCCTGACACGCTGGAGAGCTCGGCCGCGGGCGAGCAGCGCAGGCCGTGCTCGCGCGCCGCGCGCAGCGCCGCGGCGACGCCGTCGACCGTGTCGTGGTCGGTCAGCGCCATCAGCCGCAGGCCCGCCGCGGCGGCGTGCGCGACGACGTCCGCGGGGGCGAGCGCGCCGTCGGACTCCACGGAATGCGACTGGAGATCGAAGGCCGGGGCCACGTGTGCGTCGGTCATCGGCGGGGAACCCTAGGGCAGACCCCTACTGAAGGAAGGGAGGGCATGTCTCCATGTCCACAGGGTTGATCATCGCCATCGTCGTGGTGGCTCTCATCATCCTCGCGCTGCTCGTGCTGCTGCCGCGCATGCGTGCGACCGCTCATCGCAAGCAGGCCGAGCGTGAGCTCCATTCGCGCCGCGATCGCGTGGCCGGCGAGCCTCGTGATGCCGCGGGCGCGGCCGAGCGCAGCGCGGCCCGTGCGGAGCAGAAGGCCCGCCTGGCCGAGCAGTCGGCCCAGAAGGAGCGCGCCGAGGCCAACGTCGAGACCCAGCGCGCCGAGATGCACGAGCGCGGGATGGCGGACGACGAGCTGATCGAGGACCACGAGCGCGATCGCTTCGCCGACGTCGTCGACCGCGACGGCGACGGCCACACGGTGGACGACCGCGCGCGCTCGGCGACGGGCCGCGACGACGACCGCGACGGCGTCGACGATCGCCAGGACACGCCCGGCGGCGGCGCGACCCCTGCCGGCTCGGAGTACGAGCGTGGCCGGGAGGACGAGCGGCGCTTCGAGCGCGGCGACCGGATCACGGACGACGTCCGCGAGTCCGAGCGCTAGGACACCGGGTTGAGCGGCCCCGCCGGGTTCGTCCCGGCGGCCGGCCGCCCCGAGTGCAGCAGGTCCGCCGCCGCCTCGGCGCTGAGCGGCGGCACCAGGAAGAAGCCCTGCGCGAGCTCGCAGCCGAGCACCTGGAGCTTCTCCAGGTGCTCCGCGGTCTCGACGCCCTCGCCGACGACCTCCATCCCGAGGTTGTGGGCGAGGCCGACGATCGCCTTGACGATCTCGTGCGACCCCGGGTCGGTGAGCATGTCGATCACCAGCCCGCGGTCGATCTTCAGCGCGTCGCCCGGGAAGCGGTGCAGGAACCGCAGCGAGGACTCCCCGGTCCCGAAGTCGTCGAGGTGCGCGGTGACGCCGTGCGCGTTGCGCAGGTCGATCAGCGTGCGCCGCGCGCCCTCCGGATCCTGCGTCATGGCGGACTCGGTCACCTCCAGGCGCAGATGCTCGGCGCGGGCGCCCGACGCCGCCAGCGCCGCCTCGACGCTGCTCGTGAAGCCCGGGTCGGCGAGCTGGCGCGCCGAGACGTTGACCGACACGCAGACGCCCCACTCGGCCGCGCGGCGCGCCGCCTCGAACAGCACGAAGCGCCCGAGCGGCACGATCAGCCCGGTCTCCTCGGCCATGCCGAAGAAGTCGCTCGGCTCGACCTCCCACCGGCACAGCGCCTCGAACGCCGTGATCTCGCGCGTCGTCGTGCGGAAGATCGGCTGGAACAGGACGCGCAGCGTCTCCTCGTCGATCGCGCGCCGCAGGTCGGTCTCGAGGTCCAGCCGGGCGAGCACGCGGCGGTGCATCTGCGCGTCGAACACCGCGTGCTGGGCCTTGCCCGCCGCCTTCGCGCGGTACATCGCAACGTCGGCGTCGCGAATCAGCTCCTCCGGGTCGACGTCCGGGCCGCCGAGCGCGATCCCGATCGAGCCGGAGACGAACAGCTCGCGCCCCGCGATCGTGAACGGGTCGGCGAGCGTCGCGAGCACGCGCTCGGCGACCACCGTGGCCTCGCGCGCGTCGGTCACGTCCTCGAGCAGCACCGTGAACTCGTCGCCGCCGATGCGGGCGACGGTGTCGCCGGGGCGCACGGCGGCGTCGAGCCGCAGGGCCGCGGCCTGCAGCAGCTCGTCGCCCGCCTGATGGCCGAGCGAGTCGTTGACGACCTTGAACCGGTCGAGGTCGAGGAACAGCACGGCCGCGCCCGACCCGCCGCCGCGCCGGCGCGCGCGGCGCAGCGACTGCTCCAGGCGGTCGAGGAAGAGCCGGCGGTTGGGCAGGCCGGTCAGCGCGTCGTGCAGCGCGCCGTGCTCCAGCCGCTCGACCGAGCGCCGGTGGTCGGCGGCGTAGCGGAGGGCGCGCGCGAGCGTGTCGGCGTCGAGGTCCGCCTTGGGCAGGTGGTCCGCGGCGCCGGCCGCGCGCGCGGCCGCGACCGCCTCCGTGCCGCTCGGATCGCCGAGCAGGATCACCTGGGCGCGCGGGTCCTCCTCGAGCAGCGCGCGCACCGTGGCCGCGTCGCCGAGCGCGGCGTCGACCAGCACCGCGTCGTGCGGATGCTCGCCGACCGCGGCCACGGCGGACGCCGCGCCGGTCGCCCAGTGGATCTCGGCGTGCCCCTCGGGCAGCAGGTCACCGACGCGACGGCGGTCGGTCTCGTCCTCCGCGAGGAGCAGGATCACAAAAGGGGGCGCGGCCATCCTTCCCACGACCGTATGTTCGACCTGAAAACCGAGCAATGAGCCATTCGGCCACATAGCCCAATGTTCGATGGTCGATCGGCGGAATCGGGCCCGATCGTGTGACGGGGGTCACACCTGGTGCAACCTTGCGCGCCCTCGTTGGTTAGTTGAGATTCAGCCCGCGGGCTGAGGTGGAGAGGCCCTGCCGGCGCAGGAAGGGAGACGACGCGCCGGCACGTCCGCATGGGCAGGCACGAATCGCCGCCCCCAAGTTCCGTCCGTCAACGACCCGGCCCCAAGGGAGGTCTCGTTGCGTCTCGACATCGTCATGCCCGCTCACAACGAGCAGGCCCGGATCGACCGCACGCTCCGTGCGTACCGCGCCGCCTGCCCGCAGGTGGGCGTGCGGTTCCTCGTCGCGCTCGACCAGTGCACCGACGCGACGCCGGAGATCGTCGCGCGGCATGCCCGCGACGACGCGCGCGTCCGTGCGTTCAGCTATCCGAAGCTCGGCAAGGGCGGGGTGATCGCCGCGACGTTCGCCCGCTCGGACGCCGAGCTGGTCGGCTTCGTCGACGCGGACGGCGCGACGCCGCCGCGCGAGCTCCTGCGGCTCGCCGGCGCGGCCGGTGCCATGGGCGGGGCGATCGCCTCGCGCCGCCACCCGGCGGCGCTGCTGCCCGCCCGCCGCCCGTTCGCGCGCGAGCTGACGAGCGCGGGGTTCGCGTCGAGCGTGCGCATGCTGATGCGCCTCCCGTACCGCGACACGCAGTGCGGCGCGAAGGTGCTGCGGCGCGACGTCGCGGACGACGTGCTGCCGCACCTGGCGGCGCGCGACCTGCTGTTCGACGTCGACCTGCTCGCGGCGGCGCGCGAGCGCGGCTGGCGCGTGGTCGAGATCCCGACGGTCTGGATCGACCAGGAGGGCTCGCGCGTCAGCGCGCTCGCCGACAGCCGCCGCATGGGCGCCTCGCTGCTGCGCCTGTGGGCGCGGCGGCGCCTGCGCACGCCGCGCCGCCCGGGCTGGCGCAGCGTGCCGCCCACCGCTGCCCGCCGGACGCGGGAGGTGCACGATGGCCGCGCCTGACGTCGCGCTGATCGCGCCGTTCCCGCCGCCCGGCGAGCGCCACGGCGGGTGGACGGGCGTGGCGTCCTACGCCGCCAACCTCGCCGGGGCGCTCGGCGACGCCGGCGCACGCGTGACCGTGGTCGCCCCGCGCGAGCCCGGGCTGCCGGAGCTCGTGCGCGAAGGGTCGCTCGAGGTGCGCCGGAGCTGGCGCCGCGGCCCTGCCGCCCTGCCGGCCGCCGCGGCGGCCGCGCGCGCGAGCGGCGCCCCCGCGGTCCACCTCCAGCACGAGCTGTTCCTCTTCGGCGGGCCGGCGGCCGTGCCGGGGATCGTCCCCGCGCTCGCCGGCCTGCGCGCGGCGGGCCGCGCCCCGGTCGTGACGATGCACCACGTGGTCGATCCCGGGCGCGTCGACGGCGCGTTCACCCGCACGCACGGGGTGCGCGCGCCGGCGCCGTTCGCCCGTGCCGCGGTGGCTGGCGTCCAGGGCGCGATCGGCCGGCTCGCGCGCGCCGTCGTCGTGCACGAGCCGTCGTTCGCCGGGTTCGTCCCGGGCGCGACCGTCGTGCCGCACGGGATCGAGGCGCCGGCCGGCACGACGCGCGCCGCCGCGCGCGCGGTGCTCGGCGTCGAGCCCGGCGCGACGCTGGCGCTCTGCTTCGGCTTCCTCGCCCCGTACAAGGGGCTCGAGACGGCGCTCGACGCGGCGCGGCTCGCCGGTCCCGGCGTGCAGCTCGCCGTCGCGGGCGGGGAGCACCCGCGGCTCGACGGCGGCTACGCGGCCGGCCTGCGCGCGGCCGCCCCGCCAAACGCGCGCTTCACCGGCTTCGTGCCCGACGCCGACGTGGCGCGCTGGTTCGCCGCCGCCGACGTCGCGCTGCTGCTCTATCCGGCGCCGTTCGCGTCGAGCGGGCCGCTCGCGCTCGCGCTCGCGCACGGGACGCCCGTGCTCATGTCGGAGGCGCTCGCCCGCACGACGGGTGCGCCCGCGTCGCTGACGGCGCCGCATGGCGCCGCCGCGCTCGCGGCGCGGCTGCGCGCGCTCGCGGGGGACCCGGCGGCGGCCGCGGCGCTGCGGGACGACGCGGCGCGGCTGGCCGCGGGACGCGGCTGGCCCGAGGTCGCGCGGCGTCACCTCGAGCTCTACGCGGGGGTGGCCGCGTGATCGCTGCTCCGTTCGACGTACCGTCCGCGAACGGGAGCACGCCGTCCGCGGACGTCGACGCGCACGTGCTGCTCGCCGGCGCGTTCGGCCAGCGCAACCCGGGCGACGAGGCGCTGCTCGACGCCTTCGTGCGGGCGCTCCCGGGCGCGGCGCTGACCGCGACCTCCTCCGCGCCGGCGGCGACCACGCGTGCGCACGGGATCGCGGCGGTGGGGCGCCACGATGCCGTGGCGATGCTGCGCGCCGTGCGCAGCGCCGATGCGGTCGTGTTCGCCGGCGGCACGATCTTCAAGCGCCTGCACCCGTCGTGCGGCCGGCCGCCGCTCGCGCTGCTCGCGCGCGCCGCCGCGGTCGCGCTGGCGGTCAAGGCGCTGCGCCGGCCGCTGGCGATCGTCGGCGTGGGCGCCGGCGACCTCGAGGGCGCGCCCGCCCGCCGGCTCGCCCGGCTGGTCGTGCGCGCCGCCGACCTGCTGATCCTGCGCGACGACGAGTCGGCCGTGCAGCTCGCGGCGGCCGGCGCCGCGGTGCCGCTGCGCGTCGGCGCCGACGTCGCATGGACGCTGGTTGGGGACACCGGGCCCGGCCCCGTGGCCGCGCGTGACGCGCCCGTCGTCGTCGCGCTCAGCCACCTTGCCGGCGGCACGGACCTGCCGGCGCGGCTCGCCGGCGCGCTCGCGCCGCTCGCCGGCGCCGGGGTCCCGCTCGCGCTGCTCCCCTGGGAGGGCAGCGGGCACGACGAGGCGCTCGCGCACGCGGTCGCCGCGCAGGTCCCGGGCGTCCCGGTGCTCGCGCCGCCGCGCGACCTCGCCGAGGCCGCCGACCGCTTCGCGCACGCACGGCTGGTCGTCGGGCTGCGCTTCCACGCGCTGATCGCGGCGGCCGCCGTCGGCACGCCGTTTCTGGCGTTCGTGCACGAGCCGAAGCTCGCGGCGGCCGCGCGCCGCCTGGACCAGCCGGCGGTGGCGGCCGCCGCGCCGGCCGGCGACGTGCGCGCCGCGATCGCCGCGGCGCTCGACGCCGCGCCCGCCGATCCCGCCGCGGTCGCGCGCGAGCGCGAGCGCGCGGAGCATTCGCTGCGGTTGCTGCGCGTGCTGCTCGCGGGCGGGCGCACGCGGGAGGCCGATGCCGTCGACGGGCTCGCCCTGCGACCGGAGGAGTGGCTGTGACCAGCACCCTGACCGACCGCCCGCGGACGGCCGCGCCGCGCGACGAGCGCCGCCGCCGCGCAGGGCCCGTGCCGGCCGCGCCGGTGCGCGCCCGCCGGCTCGCGTCCGAGCAGCTCGCCGTCGCCGGCGGGCAGCTCGGCGCGGGTCTGGGCAACCTCGTGTTCGCCACGATCGCCGCACGCGTGCTCGCTCCCGGCGAGTTCGCGCAGCTCGCGGCGTTCCTCGCGCTCTACCTGCTGATCCACGTGCCAGCCGGGAGCCTGAGCGCGGGCAGCGCGCTGTCGCCGGCGCTGGCCGCCCGGGCGCGCCGGCGCGTGCTCGCGGTCGGCGTGGGGGTGGGCGCCGTCCTGGCGCTGCTGGCCGTCCCGCTCGCGGGCGTGCTCCAGCTCCCGGCCGGCCTGCTGCTCGCCGCGGCCGCGTCCGGCCCGACCGCAGGGCTGCTCGCGCTCGACCGCGGCCGGCTCTACGGGCTCGCGCGGCTCCCCCGCGCCGTCGGGAGCCTGCTCGCCGAGCCGCTCGTCCGCCTCACGCTGGGGATCGCCCTCGCGCTCGTCGCGGGCCCGCTCGGGGCGGCGATCGCCGTCGTCGTCGCGGGCTGGGTCGCCCTGGCGATCGCGCGCCTCGACGCGACCGGGCCCGTCGCCGCCGCGCCGCCCGCCGGCGCGGGGGCGACCGCGACCGTCACGGTTGCGTTCCTGCTGCTCGCCGCCCTGCAGAACCTCGACGTGCTGCTCGCGAACGCCGTGCTCGCGGGGGAGGAGGCCGGCCGGTTCGCCGTGCTCTCCACGTTCGGCGGCGCGGCGGCGTTCGCGACGACGACCGTGCCGCTCATGCTGCTCGGGCGCCGCGGCGACCGCCGTGCGCTGCACGTCGCGGTCGGCGTCGCCGCCGGGCTCGGCCTCGCGGCGGTCGCGGTCGTCGCGATCGATCCCGGCGCGCTGGTCGGCGCCGCGTTCGGCGAGCGTTACGCGGCGGTCGGCGGGCTCGCCGTGCCGTACCTGCTCGCGATGGCGCTGCTGGGCGTCGCGCGCGTGCTCGTCGCGCACGCCTGCGCCAGCGGCGCGCGCACGGGCGTGCTCGTCGTCCTGGGCGCGGGCGCCGCGCTCCAGGCGGCGCTCGTGCTCGGTGCGGGCGACGCGGGCGACGTCGCCCATGCCACGCTCGCCGCCACGGCGCTCGTCACCGCGGGCGCGGGCGTCCTCGCGCTCCCGCGCCGCCCGGCGCTCGCCGACCTCGCCGCGCTCGCGCGCCGCCAGGACGTCGCGGCCGTCGCCGCGCTCACCGTCGCCGGTCTCGTCGTCCGGCTGCTCTCGTCGCGCGGCATCTGGCTCGACGAGGCGACATCGATCTGGCAGGCGCAGATGCCGCTGGGCGAGCTGCTCGAGACGCTCCGCACGGTCGACGTGCACCCGCCGCTGCACCACCTGGTGCTGTGGGTCACCGTGCGCGTCGCGGGGACGGGGGAGCTCGCCGTGCGGCTGCCGTCGCTGCTCGCCGCGACCGCGCTCGTCCCGGTGCTCTACGCGGCCGGGCGCGACATCTACGACCGTCGCGCGGGGCTCGTCGCCGCGGCGCTCGGCACCGTCGCGCCGTTCGCCGTCTGGTACGCGCAGGAGGCGCGCATGTACGCGCTGTTCATGCTGCTCGCGCTGCTCGTGACATGGCTGCAGGTCCGGATCATGCGCGACGGCCGGCGGCGCGACTGGGCGGCCTACACCGTCGCGGCGGCCGCCCTCGTCGCGACGCAGTACCTCGGGCTCTTCCTGATCGCCGTGCAGCAGGTCGCGTTCCTCGCCGCCCTCCGCCACGACCGGCGCGGGCTGCGCGACTGGCTCGTGGCGACGGCGGCGCTCGCGCTGCTGCTCGCGCCGGTGCTCGCGTTCGGCCAGGCGCAGTTCGCCGCGAACGAGGCGGCCGGGAAGGGGTTCCAGCAGGTCCCGTCGCAGACGGGCGGCGACGTGGCGGAGGCGGGCGGTCGGCCCGGTCCGTACGCCGTGCTGACGAACGTCGTGTGGGCCGTGCTCGGCTACCACGGCGACGCCACGATGACGAGCCTCGTCGCGCTGTGGCCGCTGCTCATGCTGCTCGTGCTGGCGCTGCTCGGGCGCGGACGCTCGCGCCGGACGCTCGCGATCGTGCTCGCCGCGGGCGTGCCCGCCGTGGCGCTGTTCGCCCTCGGCCAGCTCAAGCCGTTCGTCTTCGAGGTGCGCTACTTCATCGGCGCCGTGCCGCTCGTGCTGCTGCTCGTCGCGCGCGCCGCGACGAGCTGGAGTCCGCGGCGGCTGACGCAGGTGGCCGTGGCGGGCATCGCCACCGCGCTGCTCGCGGCGGGGCTCGCCGACCAGCAGCTCAACGGCGACAACCCGCGCGTGTACGACTTCCGCGGCGCCCTGCGGGAGACCGCCGAGCGCGCGCGGCCGGGCGACGTGATCGTCTACACGCCCGCATACCTCAACCACGTCGTCGCCTACTACGCGGAGGGCGTCGAGGCGCGGCCGCTCGGCGAGGAGCCGCCGCGACCGGAGCGCGGCGGGCGGGTGTTCGTGCTCGCCTCGTTCCTCGACAAGCCGCAGTACCGCGACGCGGCCGCCGAGGCCGTGCGCGCGCTCGACCGCCGGCACGAGCTGGTGGACGAGTCCCGCTATCCGCAGATCCGAGTCTGGGAGTTCGAGCGATGACGACCGACATCCGTCTCCAGCGGCCGGCCTGGACGGCGGCCGGACGCAGCCGCCGGGTGCGCGTGGCGGCGCGCCTGCTCCTGGTCGCGCTCGTCCCGCTCGCGCTGTTCTACTTCGGCTGGCTGCTCGCGCCCGAGCGCATCGGCCAGCCGGTCCTCTACGGGCTGCTCGTCGCGGCCGAGCTGTTCAACCTCGCCCAGGCGATCGGGTTCTGGTGGACCTGCGCGGGCGAGCGCCAGCGCCGCCGCCGCGTCGCCGACGGTCCGCCGCCCGCCGTCGACGTGTTCGTCCCGGTCTACGACGAGCCGGCGGCGATCGTCGAGCCGACGGTCGCGGCGGCGACCGCGCTGCGGGGCGCCGACGTCCGCGTCTGGGTGCTCGACGACGGGCACAGCGACACGATCCGCGCGCTGGCCGAGCGCCATGGCGCGTCGTACCTGCGCCGCACGCCGCGCGAGGGCGCGAAGGCCGGAAACATCAACCACGCGCTCGCGCACGCCGACGCGCCGTACCTGCTCGTGCTCGACTGCGACCACGTGCCGGCGCCCGGCTTCCTCGAGGCGACGCTGGGCGAGCTGGAGGACGAGCGCGTCGCGTTCGTCCAGACGCCCCAGTACTACGCGAACGCCGGGAGCGGCGAGGTGCCGGCGGCCGCGTGGAGCCAGCAGGCGCTGTTCTTCGGGCCGATCGCGCGCGGCAAGGACGGGCACGGCGCGATGTTCTGCTGCGGCACGAACGTGCTCTTCCGGCGGGCGGCGCTCGACGCCGTCGGCGGCTTCCCGGCGGATTCCGTGACGGAGGACTTCGAGCTGTCGATCCGGCTGCACGAGCGCGGCTGGCGCTCGCGGTACGTACCGGAGGTGCTGGCCGCGGGGCTCGGACCGGAGGACATGGCGTCGTACGTCTCCCAGCAGCAGCGCTGGTCGCGCGGCTGCCTGGGCGCGCTCGGCGCGGTGCGGCGGTCGCGGCTCCCGCTGCGGCTCAAGCTCCAGTACGCGCTGTCGGCGTCGTACTTCCTGTCCGGCTGGACCGTGCTGATCTACATGTCGTTCCCGGTCGTGCGGATCCTGACGGGCGCGCAGCCGCTCGCGGCGACGACCGCGGACCAGTTCCTCGTCCACTTCGCGCCGTACTTCGGGATGGCGCTGCTCGCGCTGACGTGGCTCGGCGGCGGGACGTACACGTTCAAGGCGTTCGCGCTCCAGGCGGCGAGCTTCTGGATCCACGTGCAGTCGTCCGTGCTCGTGCTGCTGCGGCGCCGCGGGCGCTTCGTCGTGACGCCCAAGGAGGGCGTGCACGAGCGCCAGCCGCGTGCCGTGGCGCCGGCGCTCGTGCTCCTCGGCGTGCTCGTCGGCGCCGCGGTCTACGGGCTCCTGCGCGACCAGGACCCGGCGACGCTGAACAACGTGGCGTTCGCCGCGCTGCACGTCTGCGTGCTGCTCGCGGGCGTGCTGCCCGCGCTGCGGTCGGCGCCGGTCGCCACGCCGCTGGCGCGGCCGCGGGAGGCCGTCCCGGCGTGAGGCGGATCGCGGTGCTGCTGATCGTCGCCGTCGCGGTGTGCGGTGCGGTCGCGGTCGCGATGGCCTCGCGCGGCTCCGACGACGGCGGTCCGGCGGGCGCCGCCGCGGCGCGCTTCCTCGACGCGTACGTCGAGGACGACGGGCGCGTCGTGCGGCACGACGAAGGCGGCGACACCGTCAGCGAGGGGCAGGCGTACGCGATGCTGCTCGCGGCGGCGACCGGGGACCGCGCGCGCTTCGACGCCGCCTGGGGCTGGGCCCGCGACCACCTGATGCGCCCCGACGGCCTGCTCGCCTGGCACTGGGACGACGGCCGGGTCGTCGACGGCGAGCCGGCTGCCGACGCCGACCTCGATGCCGCGCGCGCCCTGCTCGTGGCGGCGCGCCGCTTCGATGCGCCCCGGTACGCCGACGCGGGACGCCGGCTCGGCGAGGCGATCCGCGCGCACATGACCGTGAACGACCTGCTCTACGCCGGGCCGTGGGCGCGGGACGAGCGCGTCGTCAACCCGAGCTACCTCTCCCCGCGCGCGTTCGCGGAGCTCGGCTGGGACGGCGCGGCGGCGCGCGGCCGCGCGGTGCTCGGCGCGCTCGGCGAACCGCTGCCGCCCGACTGGATCCGGGTCGAGGGCGACACGGTGACGCCGACCGGCCCGCCCGGCTCGCCGGACGACGCCGCGGTGTACGGGTACGAGGCGATCCGCGCACCGCTCCGCCTCGCGGAGTCCTGCGCGGCGGACGACCGTGCCCTGGCCGCGCGCGCGTGGCCCGCGCTGCGCGACCTCGATCCGCTGCCCGCCGTCGTCGGCCTCGACGGCACGCCGCGCGGCGGCGGCGAGCACCCGGCCGCGCTGGCCGGCGCGGCGGGCGCCGCCGCGGCCACCGGCGACGGCGCGGCGGCTGCCGGCCTCCTCGACCGCGCGACCGCGCTCGAGGCCGAGCGCCCGAGCTACTACGGCGCCGCCTGGGTCGCGCTCGGCCGCGTCATGCTCGAGACCGACTGGCTCGGCCGCTGCGGCGGTTAGCCCAGCTGCACCGTGTAGAGCTTGCGCAGCGTCTCGTGCACGTGCCACGTCGTGCGCGACCCGGCCCGGAACGCGCCCGCCACGCCGGGCGAGAGCTCGAGCGTCGCCCCGCTGTCGATCTCGACCGTCGCGCGGCCGTCCAGCACGACGAACACCTCGTCCGCCTCCACGTCGGTCACGACACCCGGCGTGATCTCCCACACGCCCGTGGCGACCGCCCCGTCGCGCGCTCGCCACAGCTCCAGCTCGCGCACCTCCGGAGCGCCCGAGACGACCTGCGCGGGGTCGAGCGCGACCGCCTCGAGCGGCACCGTGTCGAGCACGACGGCGTACGGCGGCGGCGGCATGGTCATGCCGGGATCCCAGCACATCGGGGCCCCTGGCCGCCGCTAGACTTCGCGCCTGCGCCGACGTAGCTCAGCTGGTAGAGCACTTCACTCGTAATGAAGGGGTCCCCGGTTCGAGTCCGGGCGTCGGCTCTACAAAAAGCGCCTGGTAAACGGGCGCTTTTGGCGTGTTTGGGGCCGTTCGTGCTGGGCCAGATCAGGCCAAGTGGCAACGCTAGTGGCAACATGCGCTCGCTGGACGAGCATCCGCTTGCTCACCTACGGTCCCCGCATGGAGTCCGACCCCGAGGAGATCCCACACGTCATCGAGCCGATCTCGCCCGCGGATTGGGAGCAGCGCGAGGTCTATGCGAAGTTCGGCCTGGCGATCTACTTCTGCCAGTGCCTTGAGTGGCAGCTCGTGAACTACCTGGCACTGTTGCGTCGCGCGAAGACGGGACGACCGATGCCGAACGAAGAGGTCGACGCGCTATTCGACCGCCTGT
>Ga0190265_10002323_pt1 | contig 12773 bp, 12 predicted proteins | sample Popmic124T_FD_133135 | JGI IMG/M metagenome (GOLD analysis project Ga0190265, IMG submission 133135) | Populus adjacent soil microbial communities from riparian zone of Indian Creek, Utah, USA - 124 T | ecosystem: Environmental > Terrestrial > Soil > Riparian zone | place: USA: Utah | collected... | reverse complement strand
GCCCACTCCTCGTAGGAGGGACTGCAGCCGGGCGCCGGCAGGAGGCGCCAGGAGTCGCGGCTCTCGACGCCGGGGCAGTTGGCCACGGCCTCGCCGAAGTCGGCCATCTGGCGAGTTCGCGCCAACATTCGGCGGCCGCGCTCGCGGAACAGCCAGGTCTCGAGCGAGTGAAAGCGCACGCTGCCGCGCCGCGGCGAGCCGGAGCCCTGGTGCAGGACGATCATCCACGCGAGCCCCTTGCGGTCCTCGTTGGCCACGAAGACCTTGAACCCGGCGTGCGCCTCGGAGCTTCCCGCGTAGTCGCTCACCAGGCCGAACGCCGGCATCCCCGTTCGGCCGAAATACCTGAATGCACGCGGGTTTGAGCCATGCTCGTGGCCGAACGCGCAGTGGTGGCGCGAGTCGCGCGGAGGGTGCCAGCTGGCCCAGGTGCGGCCGCCGCGATCGACCGTGTACTGGTCGTGAACCCAGGCTGCGCAGACCGGCGTGCCGTCCGGTGCGGGCGGCTGAGAGTGGTCGACCGGGTCGGCGGCGCGTGCGGTTGGCGCCCCCACGAGCAGGGCTACCATGACGGTCGGCAGGAATCGCACGGGAGTTGCGACACGCTAGCGAGCGTGAGGTTGCGCTCGCCCAGGTGTTCCATGGATACGCCGATACCGAGCCCATGACCCCGAGAGCGCTTTTCCACCCAGCCCGGCTGGCCCGCAGGCCCGTGCTCTCGACGCAGTCAGACGACCGGTTGGTGGACCTCGTCCGGGCGGGTTCCGAGCCGGCCTTCGAGGCGATCGTCGAGCGCTACCGGCGCGCGCTGATGCGCTACGTGTCGCGCCTGCTGCCGCCCGAGCGCGCCGAGGACGTCGTCCAGCAGGCGTTCGTGAACGCCTACGAGGCGATGCACCGCAACGGGGCCGAGCTCAACCTCAGGCCCTGGCTCTACCGGATCGCGCACAACACCGCTCTCAACGCTTTGCGCGACCGCGGCCTGCGCCACGACCAGCTCGACGAGCGCATCGACGGGGTCGAGCGGCCGGACCAGGCGCTCGAGCGTGCGCAGGGGCTGCGGGACGTGCTGGTGGCCGTCCAGGCCCTGCCCGATCGCCAGCGCGACGCGATCGTGCTCCGCGAGCTCGAGGGCCGCAGCTACGAGGAGATCGCCCGGGCACTCGGTGTTACCGACGGCGCGGTACGGCAGCTACTGAACCGCGCGCGCAACTCGCTGCGGGCGGCGGCCGCGGCGATCACGCCGATGCCGCTCCTCACACGGCTCGCGAGCGCCGACTCGGCCGAACCGGTGTCCGCCCGCGTGGCGGAGATGGTCGGCGTCGGGGCCGTCGGCAGCGGCGCGCTGGCGGCGAAGGTGTGCGCGACCGCGCTCGTGACCGGCGCTGTCGTGGGTGGAGTCGCCGTGGCGCCCGACAACGGTCGCGACGAGCGGCTCGGCCCATCCGTGGGTGCGGCGCCGGCACGCGCGGCGGAGGCGAGCTCCGATGACGCCGACAGTGCTGACGCCGTGCCACTCCAGTCAGGCGGCGACGCCGAGCGCGCGGGCACGCCCGGCGAGGGCGGGCAGAGCGGCCGCCGGGGCGACGACGACGAGCGAGCGGCGCTGCCGGACGACGAGCGCTCCGGACGCCGCGACGACGACGAGCGGAGCGGCCACGACGACGACGACCGCAGCGGTAGCGATGGCGGAGACCGCAGCGGCCCTGGGAGCGGCGGCGAGCCGGAGCCAGAAGACGACCACAGCGGCCCCGGAGGCGGAGGGGACGACCGCGAGCCCGAGATCGAGGAGGCCCTCTCCGAAGACAACTCGGGGCCCGGCGGCGGACGCGGCAGCGGCAGCAGCGGATCCGGCTCGGGCGACCCGCTCGACCTACCGGAGCCGGAAGAGCCGGACAACTCCGGCCCCGGCTAGGGGGTCAGACCCCTTGAGGGCCTAGCCGATCGCGACCATGCGGTCGATCGGCACCCGGGCTCGCTTGGCGAGCCTGGGGTCGACCCGGACCACGGGCTTCAGGTCGCGTAGGGCGTCGCGCAGCTTCGGCAGCGTGATCATCTTCATGTAGCGGCACGCCGCAGCGCGGTTTGCCGGGATGAACTCCTTGCCCGGGTTCTCCTTGGCCAGCGGGTGCAGCATCCCCGTCTCGGTGGCGACGATGAAGGTCTCCGCCTCCGAGCTGCGCGCGAACCTGAGCATCCCGCCGGTGGAGAGCATGTGCGTGCGCTCGGGGTCCACGTCACCCGAGGCCACGTACTCCATGACCTGCGTCGTGCAGCCGCACTCGGGGTGGATCATGAACTCGGCATCGGGGTGGTCCGCGCGGATGGCCGAGATGTCGGCGGGACGGATTCCGGCGTGCACATGGCACTCGCCGTCCCAGACGTGCATGCGCCTGCCGATCGTGCGCTCGACGTACGCGCCCAGCCACATATCCGGTCCGAAGAGGATCTCGGTGTCGTCTCCGTGCTCCCGGTAGATGTGCTCGACCACCTGCACCGCGTTCGCGGACGTGCAGCAATAGTCGGTCTCCGCCTTCACCTCCGCGGTGGTGTTCACGTACATCACGACGACCGCGCCGGGATGCTTCGCCTTCCAGTCGCGCAGCTGCTCTGCCGTGATCGAGTCGGCGAGCGAGCAGCCGGCGTCGAGATCGGGGAGCAGCACGGTCTTCCCGGGCGACAGGATCGACGCCGTCTCGGCCATGAAGTGGACCCCGCAGAACGCGATCACCTCAGCGCCGGTGTCGGCCGCCTGGCGCGACAGGCCGAGCGAGTCACCCACGAAGTGCGCAACGTCCTGCACCTCGGGCACCTGGTAGTTGTGGGCGAGGATCACCGCGTTGCGCTCCTCGGCGAGCGCACGCACCTCGTCGGCGAGGCGGGCGGTCTCCTCGGGAGCCATGGCGGGCGGGCCGGCGGGCGAGAGTGTTGGCAGCTCGATCGGGTTCATGGCGAGACGCGGGACGGTTTTTGCCTTATGATCGAAAACCGTGGGGAATCAGCTTAGCAGCCCGACCCATGTGACACTCGCCGTGGTGCTCCAGGTACGGGGCGATTCGCTCTGCGTGCTGCTCTGGCAGCGCGGCCGGGAGCCCTTCAAGGGCGCATGGTCGCTCCCCGGTGGCTATCTAGAGCCCGGGCACGCGCTGGACCGGTCGATTCGCACGCAGCTGGCTCGCAAGGTCGACGTGGCCGAGCTGTCCTCGCTCGAGCAGCTCGAGACGGTCGGCGACCCCGACCGCCATCCCGGCGAGTGGCAGCTCGCCACCGTTTACCTGGGGCTCGTCCCGCTCGGCCTCGACCCCGCGCTGCCGGAGGACACGGCGTGGCACCCGGTCGATGACCTACCTGCCGAGATGGCCTTCGATCACGGACCGATCGTGCTCGCCGGCCGCGAGCGCCTGCGGGCCAAGCTCTCGTACACCAACATCGGCTTCGCGCTCGCGCCGGAGAGCTTCACGATGTCGGAGCTGTCGTCGATCTTCACGGCGGCGCTCGGCTACGCGGTCGACCCCACGAACCTGCGCCGCGTGCTCGAGCGACGCGGCCTGCTCCAACCCACGGGCGAGCGGCGCTCCCCCGGCCGCGACGGCGGGCGCCCGGCCACCGTCTACCGCTTCGGCTCGCATGAGCTCGCGGTGACCGACCCGTTCGCGGTGCTGCGGCCGCCTACGTCGGGTCGAGCAGCAGGCTGACGTCGAGCGCTGGCGCCGAGTGCGTGAGCGCGCCCACGCTGATGTAGTCCACACCCGTCTCGGCCACCGCACGCACCGTGTCGAGCGTGATCCCGCCCGAGGCCTCCAGCTCGGCGCGTCCCCCGGCGAGCTCGACTGCCCGCCGCAGCTCCGGCGGCGCCATGTTGTCGAGGAGGATGCGCGGGACTCCGGCCGCCAATGCCGCCTCGACCTCCTCGAGCGTTGCGCACTCGACCTCCACGGTCACTCCCTCCGGGGCCCCGGCCAGCGCGAGCCGCGTGGCCTCCCCCACGCCCCCCGCGAGCGCGGCGTGGTTCTCCTTCACGAGGATCGCGTCGTAGAGCCCGCTGCGATGGCTCACCCCTCCGCCGGCCCGCACGGCCGCCTTCTCGAGCTCGCGCAATCCCGGCGTCGTCTTGCGCGTGTCGAGGATGCGCGCGCCGGTGCCCTCGACGGCCCGCACGTAGCGCGCCGTGAGTGTCGCGACGCCCGACAGACGCCCGAGGAAGTTGAGCGCCACGCGCTCGCCGGCGAGGATCGAGGCGGCCGCGCCCGCAATCTCCGCAATCGCCCCCGACTCGCGCCACTTCCCCTCCGGGCAGTGCGCCACGAAGACGAGCCCGGGATCGACGCGCTCGAAGACGCTCTGCGCCACCCTCAGGCAAGCGATCACCCCGGGCTCCTTCTGGTTGATGCGGGCGCGCGCCTGCGCGCCATCAGGCACGACCGCGCGCGTGGTGAGGTCGCCCGCCCCGAGATCCTCGGCGAGCGCGCGGTCGATCACGTCCGTCATCGCACGGCGGTGGCGTGCCGCTCGATGCCGGCCGCCGCGTAGGCGTCGACCTCGTCGAGCGTCTCCCGCTCGAGCAGTGCCTCCGCCAGCGAGTCGAGCCGCTCGCGATTCTGCGAGAGGAGGCGCTCGGTGGCGTCCTGCTCCTCGTCGACGATCCGCCGCACCTCGGCGTCCACAAGCTCCTGGGTCGCCTCCGAGACCGGCTCTGCGCCGGGCAGCAGTGCGCTCTGGCCGTCCTGCGGAGCGACGGTAAGGAAGCCCACCTTCTCGCTCATCCCCCAGCGCTGCACCATCCCACGCGCGATGCGCGTGACCTGCTGGATGTCCGATTCCGCGCCTGTGGTCGACTCGCCGAAGACGAGCTCCTCGGCCGCCCGCCCGCCGAGCGACACGCGGATCTTCGCGCGCAGCTCGTGCTCCGAGTAGTTGAAGCGATCGTCCTCCGGCGTCGAGAGCGTCACGCCGAGCGCCATCCCGCGCGGGATGATCGAGACCTTGCGGACCGGATCGGCCCCGGGTGTGAGCATGCCCACGACCGCGTGCCCGCCCTCGTGGTACGCGGTCCGGCGGCGGTCGTCCACGCTCATCAGGACCTTGCGCTCGGCGCCGAGGATGATCTTCTCGAGCGCGTCCGTGAAGTCCTCCGGCTTCACACGCTCATGGCCGCGCCGGGCGGCCAGCAGCGCCGCCTCGTTCGCCAGGTTCGCCAGGTCCGCGCCGACCATGCCGGGCGTGGTCCGCGCTATCCGCGTCAGATCGACCTCGTCATCGAGTGGCACCGAGCGCGTATGCACGCGGAGGATGGCCTCGCGCCCGTTCGCGTCTGGCGCCTGCACGAATACGCGTCTGTCGAAGCGTCCCGGTCGCAGGAGCGCCGGATCGAGCACCTCCGGCCGGTTGGTGGCGCCGAGCACGATCACCTTCGCGTCCGTGTCGAAGCCGTCCATCTCGGTGAGGATCTGGTTGAGCGTCTGCTCGCGCTCGTCGTGGCCGCCGAGTCCTCCGCCGGGGCCGCCGCGCGAACGCCCGATCGCGTCGAGCTCGTCGATGAAGATGATCGCGGGCGCCGCGTCCTTCGCCTGCTGGAAGAGGTCGCGCACGCGTGAGGCGCCGATGCCGACGATCGCCTCGATGAACTCGGAGGCCGACGCCGAGAAGAAGGGCACGCTGGCCTCGCCGGCCACGGCCCGGGCGAGCAGCGTCTTGCCGGTGCCGGGCGCCCCAGCGAGCAGCACGCCGCGCGGAATGCGCGCCCCGAGCTTGAGGTACTTGTCGGGGTTCTTCAGGAAGTCGACCACCTCGAGCAGCTCCTGCTTGGCCTCCTCGATGCCGGCGACGTCCATGAACGTGACCGTCTGCGACGACGGCTCGACCCGCCTCGCGCGGCTCCGGCCGAACTGCCCGATCACGCCGCCGCCGCCCGCACTCGCGGCGGCGCGGCGGAACAGGAAGATGAACAGCGCGACCAGCAGGATCGTCGGGCCGAAGCTGAACAGGATCGTCTGGAGCAGCGAGCGCTCGCCCGGCGGCGACGCGCTGATCACCACGTTGTTGTCCTCGAGCAGCTTCGACAGCTCGCGGTCGTTGGCGAACGTCGGGATCTCGGTCTCGAGGCCCTTCGCAGTGTCGTCCTTGTACTTGACCTCCTTCTTGAACTCGCCCTTGACCGTGTCACCGGTCGACGAGATCTCCTTCACGTTGCCCTTGCGAACCTCCTGGAGGAAGGTCGGGCTGTAGGGCACCTTGATGCGCTTCTCGGGCGGCGCGAACACCGCCACGATCAGCCAGTTCAGGACGAACAGGCCAACCAGGATCGCGATGAAGCGCCGCGGGCTCCACGGGATCATGGGCGGCTTCTTGGGCGCCCCGCTCACGCGCAGATTCCCGCGGCCCGGGTCGGGCGGCGGCGGCGGTGTGCGGGGGTCGGGGGCGCGAGCCTCGTCGGCGATGGTCCAATGCTAGGGGGCGAGGTCCTAGAGTTAGGGGCGATGAAGCAGCACCTGCGACCCCTCTTCGACCAGGTGGTGATCAAGGAGCTCGATCCGGACCGCGTCCGGCGCTCAGGATTGCTCCTGCCGCCGGGTGAGCACGAGACCCCGCCTCAGCATGGAATCGTGCTTGCGGTCGGCCCGGGGCTCGACTGGTGGGGCGGCGTGGGCATCAAGATGCCCGTCGCCCCCGGCGACCACGTGGTCTTCCCCGGCAGTGCCGGCGTGTGGGTCGAGATCGAGGAGGAGCGGCTGCTCGTCTGCCGCGTCGGAATGGTGCTCGGCGTGCTCGAGGAGCTCGACGAGCGCAGTGAGGATCGCCTAGGCGGCGGTTCGGTCGCCGGCGCGCCGGAGTAGCTCGGCGCGCACGAACTGATCGAGGTCTCCGTCCAGGACGCCCTGGGCGTTGCCCGCCTCGACGCCGGTGCGGTGGTCCTTGACCATCGTGTACGGATGCAGCACGTACGAGCGGATCTGGGAGCCCCAACCCACGTCCTGCGCCTCGCCCTTCTCCTTCGCCATCTCCTCCTGGCGGCGGCGCTCCTCCAGCTCGATCAGCTTGCCCTTCAGCATCTTCATCGCCGTGTCACGGTTCGACGACTGCGAGCGCTCGTTCTGGCACTGCACGACGATCCCGCTCGGCCGGTGCGTGATTCGCACGGCGGAGTCGGTCTTGTTCACGTGCTGGCCGCCGGCGCCTGAGGCGCGGTAGGTGTCGATCTGGATGTCGTCGGGCTCGATCTCCACCTCGACCGCGTCCTCCACCAGCGGCGCCACCTCCACGCCGGCGAAGGCCGTGTGGCGGCGCGACTGCGCGTCGTACGGGGAGATGCGCACCAGCCGGTGCACGCCCTTCTCCGCGCTGAACAGGCCGTAGGCGTTCTCGCCGTGCGCGATGAAGGTGGCGGACTTGATGCCGGCCTCCTCCCCCTCGGACTCCTCCTTCAGCTCGACCTTCATGCCGCGGCGCTCCGCCCAGCGCATCAGCATGCGCAGCAGCATCTCGGCCCAGTCCTGCGAGTCGGTGCCCCCGGCACCGGCGTTCACGGTCACGACGGCGTCGCCGGCGTCGTACTCGCCCGAGAACAGCCGCGCCTCCTCGAGCTCGGCGAGCCGCGACTCGATCGACGCACGCTGCTCCGCGAGCTCGTCCGCGATGGAGTTGTCCTCCTCGGCGAGCTCCTCGAGCGCCTAGAGATCCCCGATGTCCGATTCGAGCGAGCGGAACGTCTCCAGCCGGCGGCCGACGGAGCTGTGCTCGGCCGACACGGAGGCCGCGTGCTCCTGGTCGTCCCAGAAGCCCGGCGCGCCCATCTCGCCCTCGAGCTCGCCTAGGCGAGCGTCCAGCTTGGCTGGGTCAAAGAGAGTCCGCGAGCAGCTTCAGCTGGCCGCGGAGGCCATTGACGTCGCTAGGCGCCATGGCACTTCTTGAACTTCTTGCCGGAGCCGCACCAGCATGGGTCGTTGCGGCCGATCTTCTCTGTCTCGTCGAGGCGACGGGTCTCCACCGGCACCGGCGACTCCACCACCTCGGCGGCCATCTGCCCGGCCTCCGAGACGCTGGCCGGCACCGCGGCGCCGGCTGCAGCCGCGATCGCGTCGCGCCCCACGAGCCCCTGGCCGCCTGACATGTTGAGGTTGCGCGTGGCGGTGCTGTTCTGTCCGAAGCCCCAGTTCGGGCCCCCGGCGGCGGCCTGCTCCTGCTGCTCGGGCTGGACCTGGACCTCGACGTTGAAGACGTAGCGGGCGAACTCGTCCCAGATGTTGTTCATGAGCTCCGTGAACATGTCGAAGCCCTCGTTCTTGTAGGCCACGAGCGGGTCGATCTGCGCGAAGCCACGGAGGTGGATTCCCTCGCGCAGGTAGTCCATGTCGTGCAGGTGCTCGCGCCAGCGCTCGTCGATGATCTGGAGCAGCATGAAGCGCTCGAGCGCGCGCATCAGCTCGTCGCCGAGCTCCTTCTCGCGCTCGTCGTAGGCCTGGATCACGTCCTCGCGGAGCTGCGTGACGAGCGTCTCGCGGTCGGAGCCCTCCTTGACGTCGTCCACCTCGTAGGAGACGTCGTAGATCTGCCCGAGCTGGTCGAACAGCGCGTCGAGCTCCCAGTCCTCCTGGTACTCGCCGGACATGTACTCGCGCCCGAGGCGCTCGATGGCGTCCGCGATCTGCTCGCGGGCGATCTCGGACATGTCCTGGCCCTCGAGGATGCGGTCGCGGTACTCGTAGATGATCTCGCGCTGCTGGTTCATCACGTCGTCGTACTCGAGGACGCGCTTGCGGATCAGGAAGTTCTGCTCCTCGACCTTCTTCTGGGCGCCCTCGATCTGCTTCGAGAGCATCTTGTGCTCGATCGGCATCTCGTTGCCGTCGTCGTCGACCTGCGCGAGGAACTTGTTGTCGAGGATCTTGTAGATGCGGTCGCCCGCGAACAGGCGCACGAGGTCGTCCTCGGCGGACAGGTAGAAGAGCGACTCGCCGGGGTCGCCCTGGCGTCCTGAGCGGCCGCGGAGCTGGTTGTCGATGCGCCGCGACTCGTGGCGCTCGGTGCCGCAGATGAACAGGCCCCCGGACTCCATGACCTTCTCGCGGTCCTCGACCACCTGCTGCTCCATCTTCGGGAACAGCTCGTCCCAGGCCTTGTTCCACTCGTCGGTGTCCGGCTGCATGCCGCGCTTGGTGAGCTCCACCTGGGTGAGGTGCTCCTCGTTGCCGCCGAGCTTGATGTCCACGCCTCGGCCGGCCATGTTGGTGGCGATCGTGACCGCGAACGGACGGCCCGCCTCGGCGATAACCTCGCCCTCGCGCTCGGCGTGCTCGGGCTTCGCGTTCAGGACGGAGTGCTTGATGCCGGCCCTGTCGAGCTGCTGCGAGAGCAGCTCGGAGACCTCGACCGAGATCGTTCCCACCAGTACCGGCTGCCCGGTGGTGTTGCGCTCCCGGATCTCGTTGACGACGGCGGCCCACTTGCCGTCCTTTGTCTTGTAGATCTGGTCGTTGCGGTCGTTCCGGATCATCGGCTGGTTCGTCGGGACCTCGACCACCTGGAGCTCGTAGATCTTCATGAACTCGGTGGCCTCGGTGAGCGCCGTGCCGGTCATTCCCGCGAGCTTGTCGTAGCGGCGGAAGTAGTTCTGGTAGGTGATCGTGGCGACGGTCTGCGACTCCTCCTGGATCGCCACTCCCTCCTTTGCCTCGACGGCCTGGTGCAGGCCCTCCGACCAGCGCCGGCCCTCGAGGATGCGGCCGGTGAACTCGTCGATGATCTTGACCTCGCCGTCGATCACGGCGTAGTCGACGTCCTTCTTGTAGAGATCCTCGGCCTTCAGCGCCTGCTGGAGGTGGTTGACCATGTTGCCGTACTCGGCGCGGTAGAGGTTGTCGATGCCGAGGAACTTCTCGGCCTTGGCGACGCCCTTCTCGGACACCGACACCGTCTTGTGTTTCTCGTCGGGCTCGAAGTCGTACTCGGCCTCCCAGTCCTTCGACTTGGCCTCCAGCCCCTCGGGCTTCTTGCCCGGCTCCATGATCTTCGCGAGCTTCGCGAACTTGTAATAGAGGTCGGCGGCCTGCTCGGGCTGGCCGGAGATGATCAGCGGCGTGCGCGCCTCGTCGATGAGGATGTTGTCGACCTCGTCGACGATCCCGTAGCCGTGGCCACGCTGGGCCTTCTGCTCCATCTCGACCGCGAGGTTGTCGCGCAGGTAGTCGAAGCCGAACTCCGAGTTGGTCCCGTAGACGACGTCGCGGGAGTAGGCCTCCTGCTTGTCGATGTCGTTCTGACCCGACTGGAGGATGCCGACGGTCACGCCGAGCAGGTCGTAGATCGGCTTCATCCACAGCGCGTCGCGGCGCGCCAGGTAGTCGTTCACCGTCACGAGGTGGACGCCCTTGCCCTGCACCGCGTGGCCGTTCTCGTCACGCGAGGAGAGCGCGTTCAGGACCACGGGCAGAGTGGCGGTGAGAGTCTTGCCCTCGCCTGTCCTCATCTCGGCGATCGAGCCGTCGTGCAGGACCATGCCGCCGATCAGCTGGACGTCGAAATGGCGCTGGCCCAGCGAGCGCCTGCCCGCCTCGCGCGTGAGCGCGAATGACTCGTACAGGAGGTCCTCGAGCGATTCGCCGTTCAGATGCCGTTCGCGCAGGCCCTCGTAGCGCTCGCGGAGCTCGTCATCCGACTCCAGTTCGAGCTCGGGCTCGAAGGCATTGATCTGCTCCACGTTGCGCTCGAAGTGCTTGAACTTCTTCGACTCGCCGACGCGGAGCGCGCGGTCCAGAATTGACATCTCTGAGCAACGGTAGCAAGGGGGCAGCGCGCAGCCGTGCGGGCCCTCTCGCCGTTCTGGGACCGTTGAACGGCATCGCTCCGCGGCGGGCCACGCCCGCCGCCTCACGCACTACGCAGCGTGTTCCTGCGCCGCGTGCTTCTGTGCCTCTCGGCGCGCCCGGCGCTTGTCGCGATGCTTCTTGACCTGGCGCGCGAGGTCGTCGGCCACCAGGTTCACCGAGTGCCCGATGTCATCGGAGCGCTCGCACGCTCTCAGGGTCACTCCCTTGAGCCGCAGTGTGCCCTCCGCCACCTGCGAATCGCCCTTCCCAGGCTCCTCCCTGAGCTCGATGGTCAGCTCAGCCAGGGGCGAGACCTGACGCGCAACCTTCCCCAGCTTCTTCTCCACTCGCGAGAGAAGCTCCTCGTCAGCGCTTGCGCCGCCTCGACCCTTCACCTGGATGCGCATCTGCCCTCCTGGACCTTGGGGTACCCGATGATAGGACTCCCCCTCTCCGCTTTCCAGCCGTCAGCGCCCGATCGTTCTCGCAAATACCAACGCGGAGACCTCGATCGACCCGGCTGCCCGCAGCACGGCCGCGCATGCGGCGAGCGTGGCGCCGGTGGTGGCCACGTCATCCACGAGGGCCACGCGCCCCGGCGCGGCGGCGCGCAGCTCGATGCTGCCCGCCGGACCGAGGCCTCGCTCGCGGCGATCGCGGCCGACCTGCGTGGCGGACGACCCGGCACGCCGGAGGCAATCAACGACCTCGAGGCCGGTCCAGCGGGCCAGTGCATCCGCGATCAAAGCGGCCTGGTTGTAGCCCCGCCGCCGACGGCGGCGCGGATGGAGGGGAACCGGCACGAGCGAGCCCTCCAGCATCCACTCTGGAGCGTTCGCCGCGATCTGCGCCGCCATCGCCTCGGCCACGCGGGTTGCGCCGCGGAACTTCAGCGCGCCGACCAGGTCGCGCGCCGGCCCCCCGTAGGCCACGGGCGCCCACGCGCGCACACCGGACAGCACGACGGGCTCGGGTCCGAGCCGCCGCAGAAGGCGCCGGCAGTCGAGGCAGAGCGGCTCCGTCCTGCGCGCCACGCGGCCGCAGCTCCAGCAGAGCGGCGGAACCAGCATCGAAGCCAGCATGCCCGTGAGCGCGCAACGGTTGGGCACGCCATTGCGACAATCCCGTCACGGTGGACCACCCACGCATCGAATGGTTTGCGGACCCGGCCGTCCTGGCGCCGCTCGCGCTGATGGTCTGGATCTACGTCCGGCGCTTCCGCAATGCACGCCGGGAGGCAGGTGGCCGCGGCGCCGGCCCGCTCCAGGCGATCGCCTTCGCCGGCGGGATGCTCGCCCTGCTCGCGGCGCTCGTGTCACCGATCGACGGGCTCGGCGCGGACTACCTGTTCTCCGCCCACATGGTCCAGCACGTGCTGCTCGGCGACATCGCGCCGCTGCTCCTGCTGCTGTCGCTGTCGCGCGTGATCATGCGGCCCACCACCCGCCGGCTCATGCGCGTGGAGCGCGCCCTCGGCCCACTCGCGAGTCCGTGGACCGCCATCGTGATCTGGCTGGGAATCATGTACCTCTGGCACATCCCGGCCCTGTACGACGCGGCCGCCGAGTATCCGCTGCTGCATGCGCTCGAACACCTTTCGTTCTTCGTGGCGGGCGTGGCGCTGTGGTGGCCGCTGATCCAGCCGGTCCCGATGCGCAGAAGCCTCAGCGGCATGCAGCCGCTCGCCTACATCGCGCTGTGCAAGGGCGGCCTCGCGGCGCTCGGACTGTTCCTGGCGTGGAGCTCGACGGCCCACTACCCGTGGTACGAGAGCGCTCCACGGATCTGGGGCCTCAGCCCGGTCGAGGACCAGAACGTGGCCGGCGTGATCATGATGGTCGAGCAGTCGCTCACGCTGGTGCTCGTGATGGTCTGGACGTTCATAGGGATGCTGACTCGCTCCGAGCAGGAGGAGCTGAGGCGCGAGCGGCTCGAAGAGGTGGCGGCGGCGGACTGAGGCGGTGACGACCG
>Ga0190265_10002322_pt1 | contig 12773 bp, 10 predicted proteins | sample Popmic124T_FD_133135 | JGI IMG/M metagenome (GOLD analysis project Ga0190265, IMG submission 133135) | Populus adjacent soil microbial communities from riparian zone of Indian Creek, Utah, USA - 124 T | ecosystem: Environmental > Terrestrial > Soil > Riparian zone | place: USA: Utah | collected... | reverse complement strand
CTCCTCGTGCAGCCAGGGCCACCAGCCGGTGAGAAAGCGGTTCCCGGAGAGTGACGGTGGAAGCGCGACCTCGCGCTGCTCGGTGAGGACGTCGGGGGCGTGCTCGCCGTCGAGCAGCGGGCGGAGCTCCAGCCCTTCGTCACGAGCGCAACCCGCCGCCCAGGCCAGGACGAGCAGGAGAGTGGCGCGCGGCACTCGGTTCCTCATCATCACCCCACTTGCCATGCAAGATCCGTCACCGATTCGTCACCGGACGCGGCGAATGCTAAAGGCAAGGGAGGGGCGGAGTCCAGCGACCTCACCCTCGGTCCCTCTCCCGGGGGGAGAGGGATGGCTCCTGCGGTCTGGATTGCCTGAACCCTGAACCTCTCCTCCTTCAACCCTTTTCGGAGCAAGACCTCCCTCTCCCGGCGGGAGAGGGACCGAGGGTGAGGTCCAGCCGTCGTTGACACCCCAGGGTCGATCGCTTTAGATTAGGCCGTGCACCCCAACGCGTCCCCAACCCCAAACACCGCAGGTGGAACGGGTATCGTGGGCGCCATCCCGGCCCGCTACGGGTCGACCCGACTCCCCGGAAAACCGCTGCTCCCGATCGCCGGAAGGCCGATGATCGAGCACGTCTACAACCGGGTGGCGCAGGCCCGGGGGCTGTCGCGGGTGGTGGTGCTGACGGACGACGAGCGGATCGCGCGGGCGGTCGAGGGCTTCGGCGGCGAGTGGGAGATGACCCCGCCCGAGTGCGCGAGCGGCACGGACCGCATCGCCCACGCAGCCGGCCGGTGGGGCGAGATGACGGCGGTGATCAACATCCAGGGGGACGAGCCGCTGATCGATCCCGAGGCCGTGTCGCTGCTGGCGGCCCACCTGGCCGCCAATCCCGAAGACCCGGTGGTGACCCTGGCGACCCCGGCGCAGGCCGAGGAGATGGAGAACCCCAACGCGGTGAAGGTGGTGCTGGCGATGGACGGCTCGGCCCTCTACTTCAGCCGCTCGGCCATCCCCTACGTCCGCGAGGCGGGGGGGACGGCGCCCCTGAAGCACCTCGGCATCTACGGCTACCAGCGCGAGGCCCTGCTCAGGCTCGCCGCCCTGCCGCAGTCGCCGCTCGAGAGAAGCGAGTCGCTGGAACAGCTCCGGGCGCTCGAAAACGGCATCCGAATCCGCGTGCTGGTGATTCCAGGGGGCTCGCCGGGGGTGGACACGGCCGAGGATCTGGAGCGGGTGGAGAGAATCCTCCAAGACGGAAGGCTCTGACGGACCCAAGGAGAGAAACCATGGCGACCAAGTTCATCTTCATCACCGGCGGAGTCGTTTCTTCCCTCGGCAAAGGCGTGGCCGCCTCCTCGGTCGGAGCCATTCTGGAGGCGCGGGGATTCTCGGTGACCCTGATGAAGTTCGACCCCTACATCAACGTCGACCCGGGGACCATGTCCCCCTACCAGCATGGCGAGGTGTTCGTCACCGACGACGGGGCGGAGACCGACCTCGACCTCGGCCACTACGAGCGCTTCACCCACACGGTGACCTCGAAGCGGCACAACTACACGACCGGCAAGATCTACGAGACGGTGATCAACAAGGAGCGGCGCGGCGACTACCTCGGCAAGACCGTGCAGGTGATCCCCCACATCACCGACGAGATCAAGGAGGCCATGCACCGCTTGGCCGGCGAGCACGACGTGGTCATCGTCGAGATCGGCGGCACGGTGGGCGACATCGAATCGCTGCCCTTCCTCGAGGCCATCCGCCAGTTCCGCCAGGAGCTGGGGCGCGGCAACGCGGTCAACATCCACCTCACCCTGGTGCCCTACATCGCCGCGGCCGACGAGCTGAAGACCAAGCCGACGCAGCACTCGGTGCGCGAGCTGCGCGAGATCGGCATCTCGGCCGACATCGTGCTCTGCCGGGTCGACCGGGCTCTACCCGAGGAGATGAAGAAGAAGATCGCCCTGTTCTGCAACGTCGACCCGCGGCAGGTGATCGCGGCGCGCGACGTGCCGACGATCTACGAGGTGCCACTGATGTTCTGCCAGGAGGGGCTGGACGACATCGTTCTGGAGCTGCTGAACCTCCCCCACTACCACCGCGACATGTCGCGCTGGGAGAGCCTGGTGTCGCGGGTCAAGAACCCCCGATACCGGGTACGCATCGGCATCGTTGGCAAGTACGTCGAGCTGCCGGACGCCTACAAGAGCCTGAACGAGGCGCTGCTCCACGGCGGCATCGCCAACGACGCGGCGGTCGAGCTGGTCTACATCGACGCCGAGGAGGTCGAGGGGGCCAACTGGCAGCGCGAGCTGTTCGAGGTGGACGCCCTCCTCGTGCCGATCGGCTTCGGCCGCCGCGGCACCGAGGGCAAGGTGCGCTCCATCCGCTTCGCCCGCGAGCACAAGGTCCCCTTCTTCGGCATCTGCCTGGGGATGCAGTGCATGACGATCGAGTACGCGCGGAACGTCTGCGGCATCAAGGACGCGACCTCCTCCGAGTTCGACCCCGATACCGAGCACGCCGTGATCTACAAGCTGCGCGACCTTCTGGGGGTCGAGGAGCTGGGCGGCACCATGCGCCTCGGCGCCTATCCCTGCCGCTTGAAGGAGGGATCGCTGGCACGGAAGATCTACGGCGCGGCCGAGATCTCCGAACGCCACCGGCACCGCTACGAAGTCAACCAGAAGTACCTGCAGACGCTGACCGAGCACGGCCTCGTGGTCTCGGGGCTTTCGCCGGACGGCAAGTTCGTCGAGATGGTCGAGCTGCCGGACCACCCCTGGTTCCTCGGCTGCCAGTTCCACCCCGAGTACAAGTCGAAGCCGACGGAGCCGCACCCGCTCTTCGTCTCCTACATCGCGGCGGCGCTGGCGGAAAAGCATCGGCGCGAGCGCGGCGAGGGGACGGCCGCGGCACCGCAGGTGCTTTCCGAGGTCCAGGTGCAGGGCTGATGGCCGTCCACAAGGTCGAGCTCGCGCCCGGCGTCGTGATCGGCGCCGGGGCGATGCCCGTCATCGCCGGCCCCTGCATGCTAGAGAGCGAGGAGCTGGCGGTCGACATGGCGCTCGCGCTCGGCGCCATGGCCGAGAGGCTGGGTGTCGCGCTCATCTTCAAGTCTTCCTTCGACAAGGCGAACCGGAGCGCCATCGACAGTCCCCGCGGCCCGGGCCTGGAGGAGGGGCTGCGCATCCTCGCCGTGGTGCAGAAGGAGACCGGCCTGCCTCTCCTGACCGACGTCCACGAGCCCGCGCAGTGCGCGCCGGCCGCCGCGGTGTGCGACGTGCTGCAGATCCCCGCCTTCCTCTGCCGGCAGACCGACCTCATCGTGGCCGCGGCGGCGACCGGCCGGGCGATCAACATCAAGAAGGGCCAGTTCATGGCGCCGGACGACGTGCGCTGGGCGGTCGAGAAGGCCTGGAGCGCCGGCAACGACCGGGTGACGGTGACCGAGCGTGGCTACTCCTTCGGCTACCACAACCTGGTAGTCGACATGCGGAGCTTCGAGATGATGCACCGCGAGGGCATCCCGGTGATCTACGACATCACCCACTCGCTGCAGCTCCCCGGCGGCGGCGGCCAGAGCGGCGGCCTGCGCCAATACGCAGAGCCGCTCGCCCGCGCGGCGGTCGCGGCCGGCGCCGACGGCGTCTTCCTGGAGGTCCACCCGGACCCCGCCAAAGCCCTTTCGGACAGCGCCGTGCAGCTCGACCCGGAGCGCGCCGAGGCTCTCCTCAAGTCGCTCGTCGCGCTGCGCAAAGCGCTCGCGCCATGAACGCCCCCCGCACCGCCCGCGAGGTTGCTGTCGAGGTGCTGGAGACCGAGGCGGCGGCGATCCGCGGCCTCCTGGGCCAGCTCGACGAACGCTTCGACCAAGCCGTCGACCTGCTGCGCGGAGCGACCGGCCGGGTGGTCTGCAGCGGCATGGGGAAAAGCGGCCTGATCATGAAGAAGGTCGCCGCCACCCTCTCCTCGACCGGCACGCCCGCCCTCTTCCTTCACCCGGCCGAGGCGGTGCACGGCGACCTCGGGATGATCATGGCCGGCGACGTCGTCCTGGCCGCCTCCTACTCGGGCACGAGCGAGGAGTTGCAGCGGCTCGTCGAAACGCTGAAGCGCCTGGGGGTGCCGCTCGTCGTGATGACGGCCAATGCCGCCTCCCCCCTCGCCCGCCACGCCGACATCCACCTGCCCGTCGCGATCGACCGCGAGGCCTGCCCGCTGAACCTCGCCCCTACCGCCTCGACCACCGCCACCCTGGCGATGGGGGACGCGCTCGCCATGGCGCTCCTCGAAGCGCGCGGCTTCACCCGCGAGGACTTCGCCCTCCTCCACCCCGCCGGGCGGCTCGGCAAGCGGCTGCAGAAGGTCGAGCAGCTCATGCACGCGGGCGACGCCCTGCCGCGGGTCGAGGCAACGACGCCGATGCGCGACGCCATCTACGAGATGTCCAAGAAGGGGCTGGGGATCACCGCGGTGACCGACGCGGACGGCCGGCTCCTGGGCTGCATCTCGGACGGCGACCTGCGCCGCCTTTTAGAAGCCGGCGAGGCCGTGCTCCACAAGACGGCCGGAGAGTGCATGAAGCCCCGGCCGCGCACCATCTCCGGCGACGAGCTGGCCGCCGCCGCCCTGAAGACGATGGAAGAGCACCGCATCACCTCCCTCTTCGTCTGCGACGCTGGCTCCCGCCTCGAAGGCATCGTCCACCTCCACGACCTCTGGCGGCTGGAGCTGTTCTAGTGCCGCGAACGGTCACCCTTCAACCCTTTTTCGTAGGGGCGGGGCTCGTCCCCGCCCGGGTGGGGGCAAGCCCCACCCCTACTCCTTGAGCCGCATGCCGCCGCTTTCAGACGACCGTTTCGCCGAACTCGCCCGCGGCCTCGAGTGGATCCTCTTGGACGTCGACGGCGTGCTCACCGAAGGCACCCTCGTCTACGGCGCCTCCGGCGAGCAGTGGAAGGTCTTCGACGTGCGCGACGGCTTGGGTTTGAAGCTCGCCCAGAAGGCGGGGCTCAAGGTGGGCCTACTCTCCGGGCGCGACAATGCCGCCCTGGAGTCGCGGGCCCGCGAGCTGGCCCTCGACGCCGTCCTCCTCGCGCGAGCGGACAAGGGACCGGCCTTCGCCGAGTTCCTGGCCGCCCAGGGGACGGAGCCCGGCCGGGTGGCCTACATGGGAGACGACCTCGTCGACCTGCCGGTGATCCGCCGCTGCGGCCTCTCCTTCGCCCCGGCCGACGCCGTGGCCGAGGTTCGCGAGCGGGTCCACCGGGTGCTCAGCCTGCCTGGCGGACGGGGGGCGGTGCGCGAGATGTGCGAGCTGCTCCTGCGCGCCCGGGGGGACTGGGAGGGGCTGGTCGCCTCCTTCTTAGAGGCCTGAGCGTTCCATGCCGCGCCGCGACGGCCTCAAGCATCGGCTGCAGCCGATCCTCCTGAACGGCGCGCTCCGCCTGCTGACCGCGACCGTGGGCCTCCTCTCGTGGTCCGCGGCCCAAGGCGTGGGGCGGGGGATCGGAACGCTCGGCTGGACCCTCTCCCGGCGCGACCGCCGGCGCGCCCTGGACCACATCGCCCTCGCTTTCCCCGAGATGCCCGAGGCCGAGCGCCGCAGCCTGGGGCGCGCCTGCTTCCGCCATCACGGCACCACCCTGGGCGAGTGCCTCCACCTGTTCCGCTGCGACTGCCGGGACGTCGCCTCCCATGTCGAGATCCGCGGCTGGGAGGAGGTCGAGAAGGTCCGCACGGCGGGCCGCCCCATCCTCATCCTGACCGGGCACTGCGGCAACTGGGAGCTGCTGGCCGCCGCCATCAACTGCCGCGGCCTGGAGATGGCCGTGGTGGCGCGCCCACTGGACCAGCCCGACCAGCAGAACCTGCTCGCCGGCCTCCGCGAGCGTTTCGGCACCGTCACCATCGCCCGCGGCGGCGAGGGCGCCGCCCGCCAGCTCCTCGCCACCCTGCGCCGCGGTGGCGCCCTCGGCATGTTGATCGATCAGGACACCAAGGTCGACGGCGTCTGGGTACCCTTCTTCGACCGCCCCGCCTTCACCCCGGTGGGCGCCGCCAAGATCGCCCTGCGCCAGCATGCCGCGGTCATCCCCACCTTCATCGAGCGGCTCCCCGACGGCCGCCACGTCGCCACCTTCCAGCCGCCCCTCGGCCTGCCGGACGATCCGCGGGAAGCGACGGCCCTGATGACCGCCAGGATCGAGGAGCAGGTCCGCAAGCGGCCCGAGCAGTGGGTCTGGATGCACCGCCGCTGGCGGCGTCAGCCGCCGGCTTGACCGCGTGGTATCATCCTTTCATGGCATCAGATCCCCACCGGCGTCTCTCCATTCGAGAATATTTGGCGCTGGAGCGCCAAGCCGAGACGAAGAGCGACTACCTGGACGGCGAGATGTTCGCCATGACCGGAGCGAGCCTGGAGCACAACCGGATCGCCTTCGACGTAGCCCATGCTCTCGAAGCGCAATTCCAGAGCCGCAAGTGCGAGACCTTCGCCAGCGACATGCGGGTGCGCACTCCGAGCGGCCTCTTCACTTATCCAGACGTGGTCGTACTCTGTGGCGAGCCTCGATTCGACGACTCCGAGACCGACACCCTACTCAATCCGAAGCTGATCGTCGAGGTACTCTCGAAGTCGACCGCAGCTTACGATCGCCTCACCAAGCTTCCCCACTACCAGACCATCCCGACTTTGGCCGAAATTCTCCTGATCGCCCAGGACCGTTGCCACGTCGAGCACCGCATCCGGCAGACGGAGGGCGAGTGGCTCACCTTTGAGGTCGATGACCTCGGTGAGACGCTGGAGCTACCCTCGCTCGGTTGCAGCTTGGAGCTGATTCAGATCTACCGCCGAGTGCTCGGTCAGCCCGTGGAGGCCTGAGCGAGCGTCAGCCGCTCCAGCAGCTCCCGCACCTCCCCAGGATCCCGTAGCGAGTACTCCGCCGCGGTCTCCCGAGGCTCCTCGGAAACCAGGATGCCGATCCCCCGGCCGGCGATCGCCCGGAAGGCGTCCTCGTCCGTGATGTCGTCCCCCAGATAGAGAGGAAGATGGCCGCCGTCGTCGATGCCCAGGGCGTCGAGGAGCCAGAGGAGGGCCTTGCCCTTGTCCCAGTCGAGGTCGGGACGCAGCTCGAAGAGCTTCTTGCCGTGAGCCTTGCGCAGGCCGGGGTGGGCCGCGGCCGCTGCGTCCACCGCGGCCTCGATGCGCGGCAGGTGGCGCTCGTCGGCTAGGCGGAAGTGGATGGAGACGGCGAAGCGCTTGGGCTCGATCAGCACGCCGGGGATATCGGCCAGGTCGCGGCGGAGTCGGGAGGCGGCGCTCTCGATCAGCTCGGGGATGCCCTCCCCCACCTCCAGACGCAGGCCCGGGCCGGCGATGTCGAAGCCGTGGCTCCCGGCATAGGCGAGGTCCGGCAGGCCGACGAGCGCGGCCACGTCCTCCCGGCCGCGGCCGGAGAGGATGGCCACCGGGGCGCGCTCCGCCAGACGGCGCAGGATCTCACGCGTCTCCGCGGGGAGGGCGGCGAGCTCGGGGCGCAGCGCGATCGGCGAGAGGGTTCCGTCGTAGTCGAGGAAGACGGCGGGGCGGCGGTGGTCGAGGCGTCTGACGATCTCTTCCCAGTGCTCCAGGGCGGAGGGCCGGTTCACCAGAGGTCCTCGTCGAGGCCCAGGGGCGGGAAGTACTCGCTCGGCGTGCGGAAGCCGTCCGGCACGCTCCCCAGAACGGCCTGAAGGTAGTAGTCCACCCACCAGAAGATGTCCTGCTCGCGGAGGATCTCGCGCATGCCTTCCATGCGCCGCCGACGCTCTTCCGCCTCCATGGAGACGGCCGCCTTCAGGGTGTCGGCCATGCCCTCGATGTCGTGCGGGTTGACCAGCAGGGCGCCGCACTGAAGCTGCGCCGCGGCGCCCGCGAACTCGGAGAGGATGAGCACGCCGGAGCCCTCCACCTGGCAGGCGCAGTACTCCTTGGCCACCAGGTTCATGCCGTCCTTGATCGAGGTGACGAAGCAGACCCGGGCCAGCCGGTAGAGCGCGATGAGGTCGCGCCGCCCCAGGCTCTTGTAGTGATACTGCACCGGCACCCAGCCGACCACGGAGAACTCGCCGTTGATCTCCCCCACCAACCGTTCGACGGTGGCCTTGAGGGACTGGTACTCGGGCACCGACTCCCGGCTGGGCACCACGATCTGGAAGAGGATGACCTTCTCGCGCAGCTCGGGGTAGCGCTTCAGGGCATCGCGGAAGGCCTCCAGCCGCTCGGGCAGCCCCTTGGTGTAGTCGAGGCGGTCCACCCCCACGATGATGAGGGAGGGGCCGATCTTGCGGCGCAGCTCCTCCTTGCGCCGCGTCACCTCGGCGGAGAGCGCGGTCTCCTCGTAGGAGGCGAAGTCGATGCCGATGGGGAACGAGCCCACTCGCACCGTGCGGGAGCCCAGGCGCACCTCTGCGATCGTGCCGCTGTCGTCCACCTCGGAGCCGGGCAGCAGGTGGTCGACGCAGGTGAGGAAGTTGCGGGTGTCGCGCGGCGTCTGGAAACCGATCAGGTCGTAGGCGAGGAGAGCCTTCAGGATCTGGCCGCGCCAGGGCAGCTTGATGAAGATGTCGAGCGGCGGAAAGGGGATGTGGAGGAAGAAACCCATCCGCCGCGCCTCGGTCTGCTCGCGCACGAACTGGGCGATGTGGATGAGCTGGTAGTCCTGCACCCAGACGAAGTCGTCTTCGCCGCTCTTCGCGGCGACGGCGTCAGCGAACTTGCGGTTGACGTCGAGGTAGGTGTACCAGAAGGAGGGGTCGAAATTGCACCGCCCGAGCAGATCGTGGAACAGGGGCCAGACGATGCCGTTGGAAAATCCCTCGTAGAAGCCCTTGACCTCGCTCTCCGAAAGCAGCACGGGCTCGAGGTCGTAGCCCCGCTCCCGGCAGCCCTCCTCCAGCACCCTCTCCCACTCCCCTCCCTCGTCCAGGGGGAGCCCCGGCCAGCCGATCCACAGGCCGCCGCGGTGCGAGAGCACCGGCCCGATCGCACTCACCAGCCCGCCTGAAGCGGCCTTCAGGCTCCAGGCGCCGTCCTTTTGGGTGAGGACGATCGGGAGCCGGTTGGAGACGACGACGAGGCGCTGGGAAGTCGGGCTCAAAGCAGTGAGATCTGATGCAAACGGCAGGCCGCGGTTACGATAGCATGTCCCCCAAGGCAAGGAGGAGGACTGCATGGGAGTCGAGGAACAGCTTCAGCCGGGCGAGGAGATCCTCTACCGGGCACACGTCACCCGCATCTCGCTGCTGCCTCCGGCCCTCGGGCTCGTGCTGACCGCAGGAGCCGGGATCTTCTTCTGGCGCCTCTCGGAGGACCCGGTCGTGCTCCTCGTGGCCGGCGTCATCGCCGCCGTGCTGGCGGTCGTGATCGGGGTGAAGTACCTGGTGCTCCAGTCCAAGGAGTACGTGCTCACCAACCGGCGGGTCGTCCAGCAGACCGGGATCCTGGCCAAGCGGTCGAACGACGCCCACCTCGACAAGGTCAACAACGTCGAGCACCGGCAGACCTTGTGGGGTCGCCTCCTGGGCTACGGCGACGTGGCGATCGACACGGCGAGCGAGACCGGGACCACACTCTTCGCCCGTATCTCCGCGCCGCTCGAATTCAAACGCGCCATCCTCGGCGCCCGCGAGCAGCATCGCGCAGGCTTTGGCGCGGGTATCGGAGCCGTGCCGTTGATGGCTCCGACCCCTTCGGGCGCCGAGCGCATGCGCGAGTTGAAGGCCCTGCTGGACGACCGCCTCATCTCCCCCGAGGAGTACGAGGCCAAGCGCCGGCAGCTTCTCTCGGAGCTCTGAATGCCCTAGGATATGGCGGTAATGCCCCGTAACGCTTCGCTCGCGGCCGCCGGTCCTCCCCCCTCTTCACTAGGTACCCTGGTCGACGACCTGCGGGCGGACGAGAAGATCGCCGGGCAGCTCGTCTACCAGACCTACCTGCCCGGCAGCGAGCCGGTATGGGGCGAGCTCGACCCGCCTCTGGCCGAACCCATCGCGCGGGCGCTCGGCCGGGGCGGCGTGCCGCGCCTCTGGAGCCACCAGGCGGAGGGGATCGCGGCGGTGCGGCGGGGGGAGAACGTGCTCATCACCACCCCCACGGCGTCGGGCAAGTCGCTGGTCTTCCAGGTGCCGGCTCTGGAGGAGGCGGTGCGCGGCGGCCCGGGGCACGGCCTCTTCCTCTTCCCGCTCAAAGCCCTGGGACAGGACCAGCGGGGCAAGCTCGTACGCCTCGCCGAGGAGGCCGGCCTGCCGCCCGAGGTCGCCGGGTGCGAGATCTACGACGGCGACACCCCGACGGCCAAGCGCACCGCGATCCGCAAGAACTTCCCACGGGTCATCGTCACCAATCCCGACATGCTCCACCTCGGGGTGCTCGGCCACTGGACGGCCTGGGGCCCCTTCCTCGCCGACCTGCGCTGGATCGTGATCGACGAGCTGCACACCTACCGGGGGATCTTCGGCAGCCACTTCCACCACGTGCTGCAGCGCTTCCTGCGCCTCTGCCGCTCGGTGGGGAGCGACCCGGTGCTGATCGCCTCGTCCGCCACCGCAGCCAACGCCGGCGAGTTCGCCGAGACGCTGACCGGCCGGCCGTTCCACTGGATCGCCGAGTCCGGAGCGCCGCGCGAGGGGCGCCACCTCCTCCTCTTCCGGCCGGAGGCGAGCCCGTATACGGCGGCCCTCCAGCTCTTCGTGCGGCTGGTCAAGGCGGGGTTGAAGACCATCGTCTTCACCAAGGCGCGGCGCATCACCGAGCTGCTCTACTCGTGGCTGCGCCGGCAGGAGCCGGAGATCGCCCGGCGCGTCGCCTCCTACCGCGCCGGCTTCCTCCCCGAGGAGCGGCGCAGGATCGAGCGCAACCTGTTCGACGGCAAGCTCGACGGCGTCATCTCCACCTCGGCCCTGGAGATGGGGATCGACGTCGGAGGCCTGGACGCCTGCATCCTGGTCGGCTACCCCGGCAGCATGATGGCTACCTGGCAGCGCTCGGGGCGGGTGGGCCGGGCCGGCCGCGAGTCCATTACCGCGATGGTCGCGATGCCCGACGCGCTCGACCAGTACTTCCTCGACCATCCGGAGCAGTTCCTCGACCGCCCGTGCGAGCGGCTGGTGGTCGACCCGGTCAACGACCCGGTCTCGCGGGCCCACCTGATCTGCGCCGCCGCCGAGATGCCGCTGTCGAGCGAAGACGTCTCCTACACCGGCCGGCACGCCGAGCGCATCGAGAAGCTCCTGCGCCAGGGGCACCTCCTGGCCGCGGCGGACTCGGACGAGGTCTTCTCCCTGCGCCGCCGGCCGCAGCGCTCGGTCAACCTGCGCGGCGCGGGCGAGACCTTCACCATCGTCGCCGACGGCCGGACGATCGGCACGGTGGACGGCGTCCGCGCCCTTCACGAGTGCCACCCTGGCGCGGTCTACCTGCACGCCGGCCGCCAGTTCTTGGTGGAGAGCCTCGAGCGCGAGGAGCGCCGGGCGGTCGCGACGGCGGCGGACGTCGACTACTTCACGACGCCGCTCACCGAGAAGGAGACCGAGATCCTGGAGGTGCTGGAAGAGAAGACCGCTGGCCCCCTGCGCGCCTGGCTCGGTCGGGTGAAGGTCACAGAGCGGGTCGTGGGCTTCGAGAGGAAACGCATCCACGGCCAGGAGACGATCGACCAGACACCGCTCGACCTGCCGCCCGTCCATTTCGAGACGGTCGGCCTCTGGTGGTCGGCGCCGAAAGCCATCGAGGAGACGCTGCGCCGCCAGGGCGAGCACTTCCTGGGCTCGCTCCACGCCAGCGAGCACGCCGGCATCTCGCTCTTCCCCCTCCTCGCCCTCTGCGACCGGGGGGACATCGGCGGCATCTCCTACCCCCTCCATCCGCAGCTCGGCACCGGCGCCGTCTTCATCTACGACGGCCACCCCGGAGGCGTGGGGATCGCCGCGCGCGGCTTCGAGGACCTTACGGACTTCCTCGGGCGGATCCAGACGCTCATCGAGGGCTGCCCCTGCGAGACCGGCTGCCCGTCGTGCGTCCAGTCCCCCAAGTGCGGCAACGGCAACCGCCCCCTGGACAAGCCGGGAGCCGCGCGGGTGCTGCGCCTGCTGCTCGGGAGGGAAGAGCCGGCCATCGAGTGGGGGGAGGGGGCGGTGGTCACGCTCGCCGTCGAGGAAAAGCTGGTTTTCGAGGAGATGTCCGAGGAGGTGACGGAGCCCGGTCCCTCTCTTCCCCCTACGCCCGCCCAGCGCCACGCGGACCTCCCCGGCCGCCGAACCTCCACCCACAGGCCGATCGTCGCCGAGCCCTCGATCCTCCAGCGGGTCTTCCTTCCACCGGTCCACCGCGACGGCCCGCGCCGCACCGTGCTCTTCGACATCGAGACCCTGCGCTCGGCGACGGACGTCGGCGGCTGGAACAACGCCCACCGCATGGGGGTCGCGATCGGCGTCGTCTGCCACCTGGAAGAGGGCCGCCTCGAAGTCTTCTTCGAGAACCAGGTGCGCTCGCTGGTGGAGGCCCTGCGCGCCGCATCGCTCGTCATCGGCTTCAACATCAAGCGTTTCGACTACCACGTCCTCTCCGGCTATACGGGCGAGGACTACGGCCGCACCCTTCCTACCTTCGACCTCCTGGAGGACGTCCACTCCCGCCTCGGCTTCCGCGTCGGCATGGGCCACATCGCCCTGGAGACCCTCGGCTACCCGAAGACCGCCGACGGCCTCCAATCCCTGGAATGGGTGCGTCAAGGCCGGCTCGACCT
>Ga0190265_10002321_pt1 | contig 12773 bp, 12 predicted proteins | sample Popmic124T_FD_133135 | JGI IMG/M metagenome (GOLD analysis project Ga0190265, IMG submission 133135) | Populus adjacent soil microbial communities from riparian zone of Indian Creek, Utah, USA - 124 T | ecosystem: Environmental > Terrestrial > Soil > Riparian zone | place: USA: Utah | collected... | reverse complement strand
TCAAGCACGTGCGAGCTTCGCCAGGCGCCGGGCCGTCGGCCAGCGCACCGAGTGCGCCCAGCCGAACTTCTCGAAGATCCAGATCAACCGGGCCGAGATGTCCACCTGACCGCGTTGGACGCCGTGCCGGGCGCAGGTCGGGTCGGCGTGGTGGAGGTTGTGCCAGGACTCGCCGAAGCTCAGCACGGCCAGCGGCCACACGTTGCGGGACTGGTCCCGGGCCGCGAACGGCTGGTCGCCGATCATGTGGCAGATGGAGTTGATCGACCAGGTGACGTGGTGCAGCAGCGCCACCCGCACGAAGCCGGCCCAGAACAGCGCGGTCAGCGCTCCCCACCAGGACCAGGTGAGCAGCCCGCCGAGCACGGCCGGCACCAGGAGCGTGGCCGCGGACAGCGCGATGAACGAGTTGTTGATGCGCATGATGTCCCGGTCGGCCAACAGGTCGGGGGTGAACCGCTCCTTGTTGGTCTCTTCGCGGTCGAACAGCCACCCGGTGTGCGAGTGGTAGAAGCCGCGCGCGACGGCCGCCAGGCCGGTGCCGAACAGCCACGGCGAGTGCGGGTCGCCCTCCTTGTCGGAGAACGCGTGGTGTCGCCGGTGGTCGGCCACCCAGGTGATCACCGGCCCCTGCATCGCGATGCTGCCGGCCAGCGCCAGCGCGATCCGCAGCGGCCGCTTCGCCTTGAACGAGCCGTGGGTGAAGTACCGGTGGTAACCCACCGTGATGCCGAGCCCGCTGATGACGTAGAGGACCAGGGCGAGCGTGACGTCCACCCAGCCCAGGCCCCACCCCCAGGCAACCGGAACCGCCAGCAACAACGCCAGCAGCGGAAGGACGACGAAGACATAGACGGCGTAGTGCGCAGCTGCGCCTCGCTGGCCGTCGATGATCGGCTTGCCGGTGGCCTTGGCCGGTTTGGTCGGGCTGTCGGCAACGGTCATGTAGTCCCACCTCGGACTCGTCGAAATTAGGCTTCCCTTACCTGCCCTGTCTACCAGGGATGGGTCGAGTGTCCTATACGTCCAACCCAAGTAGGGCATTCTCGACGACTTCCGGCAACGCGGGGTGGATCCAGTACTGGCCGCACGCCATGTCGCGGGCCCCCAGGCCGAACGACATCGCCTGGATCAACGGCTGGATCACCGTCGACGCCTGCGGCCCCATCAGGTGCGCCCCGAGCAGCCGGCCGCTGCTCCGGTCGGCGATCAGCTTGCAGAACCCGGTGGTGTCCTCCATGGCCCAGCCGTAGGCCACGTCGCCGTAGGCCTGCACGGCGACCGCGATGTCGAGGCCCTCCGCGCGGCACTCACTCTCCGTGCGCCCGACGGCCGCGATCTGCGGATCGGTGAACACCGCCGCGGGGACGAAGCGGTGGTCGCTGCGTCGCGGCGAGTCCGGGTGCAGCAGGTTGTGCGCGACGACCCGCGCCTCGTGGTTGGCGACGTGCTTGAGCTGGTGCTCCGAGCTCACGTCGCCCATCGCGAAGATCCCGTCGACGGCGGTCCGCTGCTGCTGGTCGACCCGGACGCGGCCGTCGGCGTGCACCTCGACCCCGGTCGCGGCCACCTCCAGCCGGTCCGCGTTCGGCACCCGGCCGGTGGCGACCAGCAGCAGGTCCCCGGACACCGTCGAACCGTCCGCCAGCTCGACCGCCAGGTCGCCCACGCGGCCGCGGACCCCGGCGACCTCGTGTCCGAGGTGCACGTCCCAGCGCTCCCGGCCCAGGGCGGTGAACCGCTCGGAGATCGTCTCGTCGAGCGCGCGCAGCAGCCGTCGGCTCCGCCCGATGATCGAGACGCGGGAGCCGAACGCCGAGAACACGTGGGCGAACTCGGCCGCGATGTAGCCGCTGCCCACGATCACCAGGTGCTCCGGGAGCGCGTCGATCCGCATCACGGTGTCCGAGGTCTCGAACGGCACCCCGGACCTCTCGATCACCGCGGGCACGATCGGCCGGCTGCCCGCCGCGATCACGATCCGGTCCGCGCTGAACGCGTCGGTCCCGGACCCGTCGGTGCGCTCGACCTCGAGCAGCTTGCGCCCGGTGAAGCGCGCGTGTCCGAAGTAGACGCTGACGTTCGGGCTGCGGCGTACCCGGTACTCCTGCCCGGCCGCGGAGATCGGGTCGATCCGCCCGAAGATCCGGTCCCGGATGTCGGACCAGCGCACCTTGTCCAGGCTGGCGTCGATGCCGTACCGGCCGGCGTGCCGCACGTGCTGCGCGACATCGGCCGGGTAGACGAACATCTTGGTCGGGATGCAACCCACGTTCAGGCAGGTACCGCCGAACACCCCGTGCTCGACCATGGCCACGTCCAGCCCGTCGAAGCGGCGGTCGATGATCGAGTTTCCGGAGCCGGTGCCGATGACGGCCAGGTCGTGGTGGCGCACCAGACGAGGCTAGCCGCGATCGATCTGGTAGGCAGAGCGTCATGGGGGGCGAAACGTTGACGGCTACCGTGCACCGGGCCTGGGCGGCCGACCTGGACACCCACACGCTGTATGCGCTGCTCCGGCTGCGGGTCGACGTGTTCGTGGTCGAGCAGGCCTGCGCGTACTCCGAGCTGGACGGGCGGGATCTCGAGGACCGGGCCCGGCACTACTGGCTCGGTGGCGACGCTCCGGAGCAGCCCGTGCTGGGCTGCCTGCGGCTGCTCAAGGAGCCCGGCGGTGAGTACCGGATCGGCCGGGTCTGCACGGTACCGGCGGTGCGCGGCCGCAAGCTCGGGGTGCGCCTGATGGAGGCGGCGTTGGGCGAGGTCGGGGACGGCGTCTGCGTCATCGACGCGCAGCAGCACCTCGGGGAGTTCTACCGCCGCTTCGGCTTCGAACCCAGCGGCCCGGCCTACGACTGGGACGGCGTCGCGCACGTTCCGATGCGCCGGCAACGGCGCTGATCCGGCCGCTGGCCATCGCGGGCGTCGGTAGCGGACCGGCGGTCTTCTAGGCTGGACCGATGGCCGGATTCCAGCGCGCGCGCAGCGAGGAGCAGCGTGCGGTGCGGCGGCGGGCCGTCCTCGACGCCGCCGCGGGAATGCTCGCCGAGATGCCCGTCGCGCAGGTCAGCCTCAACGAGCTGAGCCGCCGCGCCGGGCTGGCCAAGTCGAATGTGCTCCGCTACTTCGACTCCCGGGAGGCCGTCCTGCTGGACCTGCTGGATGCCAGCTGGCGGGAGTGGCTGCAGCGGCTGCCCGACGAGCTGGCTGCCGGGGTCGACGCTGCGGCGCGAGCGAGCGTGCGCGCCGACCAGCTCGCGGGGGTGCTGGCCCGCTCGCTGGCCGCGCAGCCGGTGCTGTGCGACCTGCTCGGCGCGCAGGCCGCGGTGCTGGAGCGCAACGTGTCCCCGCAGGTCGCAGCCGCGTTCAAGCGGGCGGCGGTGGCCAACGCGCGGGCACTGGCCGGCCTGGTCCGGGCGCGGCTCGCCGAGCTGGGCGAGGAGGGTTCGATCCAGTTCGTGGCGGTCGCGGCGCTGAGTACCGGCGCGGTCTGGGCCCACACCCACCCGTCGGCGGCGATGCAGGCCGCCTACGAGGCCGACCCCGGGCTGGCCGCGCTGCGGCTGGACTTCACCCCGGCGCTGCGGGAGCTGCTCGCGGTGCTGCTGGCCGGCTTGCTGGCCCGCCGCCCGTCCCCGTCAGCGGCCTGAACCGGGCGCGCTGAGCGCCTTCCGCCCGCACCGCGGACGGCCAGCGTGTTCAGACCAGCTCGGTCAGCAGCAGCGCCTCGGCGAGCACCCCGCGGGCGAACATCCCCAGGTCCAGGCTCTCGTCGATGCCGTGCCACCGGCTGGCCGGATCGCCGACCCCGGTCACGAGCACCGCGGCCCCGGGGAAGGTGCGGGCGAACTCGGCGATGAACGGGATCGAGCCGCCGATCCCGGTCTCCACCACCTCGGTGCCGTAGGCGGCGGCGAAGGCGCGCCGCGCCGCGTCGTAGGCGGTGCCGGTGGCGTCCAGGCTGAACGGCTCGGCGCGACCCGGGCCCGGGGTGACCCGGACCTGAGCGCCCCAGGGCACGTGCGCGGTCAGGTGCTCGGCCAGTGCGTGTTGCGCCTTGGCCGCGTCGTCGCCGGGGGCCAGCCGCAGACTCACCATGGCCCGGGCCCTGGGCAGCAGCACGTTGGACGCCTCGGCCACCCGCGGGGCGTCGATCGCGAGCACCGCGACCGCCGGCTTCTGCCAGCTCCGTTCCGGGATGCTGCCGCGCCCGATCAGCTCGACGCCGGGCAGCAGGGCGACATCGGAGCGGTAGGTGGCCGCGTCCGGTTCCGGGGCGTCGGAGCGACCCTGCGCGAGCCCCGGCACCGCGACCTCACCGTGGGCGTCGTGCAGGCTGGCCAGGGTGCGGCAGAGCGCGGTGAGCGCATCCCCGACCGGGCCGCCGTACACCCCGGAGTGCACCGGCCGCTCCAGCATCGCGACCTCGACGGTGACGGCCACCAGCCCGCGCAGGCTGGTGGTCAGCGCGGGCACGTCCACCGCGGGGTTGGCCGCGTCGGCGATGACGATCACGTCGCAGGCCAGCAGGTCGCGGTGCTCGGCCAGCAGCGCCGGCAACGTGGGGGAGCCGGATTCCTCCTCGCCCTCGACGAACAGGGTCACGCCGACCGGCGGGCGCCCGCCGTGGGCGCGCAGCACCGCCAGGTGCGTCATCACCCCGGCCTTGTCGTCGGCGGCGCCGCGGCCGTAGAGCCGCCCGGCGCGCTCGGTGGGCTCGAACGGCGGGCTGGTCCAGTGCTCGTCGCCGCCGGTGGGCTGCACGTCGTGGTGGGCGTAGAGCAGCACGGTGGGCGCGCCGGGAGGGGCCGGCCAGTGCGCCACGACGGCGGGCGCGCCCCCGGCGGCCGCGATGATCGCGGTGTCCGCGGCGCCGGCCGCGCGAGCCAGCTCGGCGACGGCCTCGGCGCTGGCCGCGGTGTCGGCCGCGTGCGCCGGATCGGCCCACACGCTCGGGATGCGCACCAGGCGTTCCAGGTCGGCCCGGGCCGCCGGCAGCACGGCCTCGACGGCGGCGGTCAGCGGGCTGAGGGGGAGCTGCACGGGCGGCACGCCGTCGAGGGTATCCCCGCGGCCAGCGGCCCCCGGTGCGCGCGCCGTCCGTCCATCCCGGGTTCCGTCTCCCGCGCCCTTACCGAACGAACGGCACTTTCGCACGATAGGTTCGTGCGACAGTGCCGTTCGCTCGGTGAGGGCGGGGCGGGGGCGGGACCGTAGGCTCCCGCTCATGTCCCGCTTCCTGGCGACGCTGCTGGAGTCCGCGGCCCGGTCCGAGCACGGCATGACCACCGGCGAGCCGACGGCACCGGCCCGCCGACCGTGGCGGGAGGTGCACGACACCGCTCGCCGGATGGCCGCGACCCTGGGTACTGCCGCCGGCGACCGGGCGCCGCGGTCGGTCGGCGTGCTGGCCGCCGCGCCTGCGGTGATCGCGCCGGCCGCGCAGGCGGTCTGGCTGACCGGCGGCAGCGTGACGATGCTGCACCAGCCGACCGCCCGAACCGACCTCGCCGCGTGGGCCGAGGACACCGTCTCGGTGCTGCGGATGATCGACGCCGAGCTGGTGCTGCTCGGCCCGCCGTTCGCGGCGCTGGCCCCGGTGCTCGGGCAGCGCGGGATCGCCTTCCGGACCATCGACTCGCTGGACGCCGGCGGCCCCGGCATCCGCGCCGACGCCGAGGTGGCGGCCGAGCGGGACATCGCGCTGCTCCAGCTGACCAGCGGTTCGACCGCCGAACCGAAGGCCGTGCGGATCACCCACGGCAACCTGCACGCCAACATCTCGGCGATGGTCGAGGCCGCCCGGCTCGACGTGCAACGCGACATCATGGTCAGCTGGCTGCCGCTGTTCCACGACATGGGGATGGTCGGCTTCCTGACCATCCCGATGGTCACCGGTCTGGAGCTGGTGTCGGTGACGCCGGCGGACTTCCTGGCCCGCCCGCTGCTGTGGGCCGAGCTGATCTCCCGGTACGGCGGCACCGTCACCGCCGCTCCGAACTTCGCCTACGCCGTGCTCGCCCGGCAGCTGGCCCGCGCGGAGGGCCCGCTGGACCTGTCCAGCCTGCGCATCGCGCTGAACGGGGCGGAGCCGATCGACCCGGATGCGGTGGGAGCGTTCACCGCGGCCGGCGCCCGGTTCGGGCTGCGCCCCGAGTCGGTGCTGGCCGCGTACGGCATGGCCGAGACGGTGCTCGGGGTGGCGTTCGCGCCGGTCGACACCGGTCTGCAGGTCGACGAGATCGACGCCGAGCAGCTGGAGGCCCGGCGCAGGGCCGTCCCGGCCGGCGACGGTCCGGCGCGCCGGTTCCCCCGGCTGGGGCCGCCGCTGCCCGGTATCGAGGTGCGGGTCGTCGGTGACGGCGGCGAGGTGCTGGCCGAGCGGGAGGTCGGGGTGCTGCAGCTGCGCGGCCCGTCTGTGACCCCCGGCTACCTGACCGTGGACGGCGCGGTGGACGCGCTGGACGGGGAGGGCTGGCTGGACACCGGCGACGAGGGCTACCTCGCCGAGGGCATGGTCGTCGTGTGCGGCCGGCGCAAGGACGTGATCATCATGGGCGGCCGCAACATCTACCCCACCGACATCGAGCGGGCGGCGGCGGAGGCGGAGCACGTCCGGGCCGGCAACGCGGTCGCGGTCCGGCTGCTGGCCGGCGACACCGGACGGCACCGGGAGTCGTTCGCGGTCGCGGTCGAGTCGCGCAAGGCCGGCGACCCGGAGGCCGAGCTGCTGATCCGTAAGGACGTGACGTCCCGGGTGGTGTCCGCGATCGGGGTGCGCCCGGCCGAGGTCGTCGTGCTGGGGCCGGGGACCCTGCCGAAGACGCCGTCGGGCAAGCTGCGCCGGGCCGCGACGGCGGAGGCGCTCCGCGCCCGTGAGCGCTCCGCCGCGTCAGGCGCTCCGCGCCCGTGAGTGCTTGGCCGCGTTAGAACACGGCTGAGCACTCACGACCGGCGGGTCAGCCGGTGAGCGCGTGGAACCGGTTCTGCGCCGGCTCCAGCCCGTCGGCCAGCAGCGCCTCGGTGGCGTCCGCGGCCAGGTCCACGGCGACGTCGAGCTCCTTGCGTTCGGTGCCGGAGAAACGCTTGAGCACGTAGTCGGCCGGATCCTGGCGGCCGGGCGGGCGCCCGATCCCGAACCGCACCCGCAGGTAGTCGCGGGTGCCCAGGGATGTGCTGATCGAGCGCAGCCCGTTGTGCCCGCCCTCGCCGCCGCCGCGCTTGAGCCGGATCACCCCGAAGCCCAGGTCGAGGTCGTCGTGCACGACGACGAGGTCGTCGACCGGCACCCCGAAGTAGCGGACCAGGCCGGCGACCGGCCCACCGGAGACGTTCATGTACGTGCGCGGCCTGGCCAGCACCACCCGGCGCCCCGCCAGCCGGCCCTCCAGCACGTCGGCTCCCGAGCGGTGCCGGGAGAACCGGCCGCCGCCGGCCCGCGCCGCGAGCAGTTCGAGCACGCCGACACCGATGTTGTGCCGGGTGTCGGCGTAGTCCGGGCCGGGATTGCCCAGCCCGATCACCAGCGCGGGTCCGGCGTTCACCTGCTCAGCTGTCCGAATCCTCCGACCCGGAGTCCGACCCCGCGGCCGAGGCGTCGTCGGCGCTCTCCGGCGCGTCCTCGACCACGCCGGCACCCTCGGTGTCGAGCTCGGCCTCCAGCTGCTCCTCGGTGGGCGCAGCGACCACGTTGACCACCAGGATCTCGGGGTCGGTGCGCAGCTCGGCGCCCTCGGGCAGGCGCACGTCGGACGCCTGCACCTGGGTTCCGATGCTCAGGCCTTCGACCGAGACCTCGATCTGCTCCGGGATCGAGGACACGTCGGCCTCGATCTCCAGCATGTTCAGCTCCTGGGTGACCAGACTGCCCGGGGCCGCGTCGCCGGTGACGATCACGCCCACCTCGACGACGACCTTCTCGCCGCGACTGATCACCAGCAGGTCGATGTGCTCGATGTAGGGGCGGATCGGGTGCGCCACCACGGTCTTGGTCAGCGCGAGCTGCGGCGTGCCGCCGATGTTCAGCGTGATCACCGCGTTGCGCCCCTGCTCGCGGAGTACCCGCTTGAACTCCAGCTCGGGCAACGACAGGTGCTGCGGGTCGGTGCCGTGCCCGTAGAGCACTGCGGGGATCCGGCCGGAGCGCCGGGTGCGGCGGGCAGCGCCCTTGCCGAACTCCGTGCGGGTCTCGGCGTCGATACGGCCCTCGGCCACGATGGTCTCCTCGATCGGCTGCGATGTGCGTGCGCGCGGCGACGCAGCCGGACGGGCCGGGTCTGCGTCGATAACGGCGGGCCAGCGTGCACCCGCCCTCGCCGCGAATCTGTGGCCACGATACGGCACCAGGGCCGTACCGAGCGGCGCCGGGTCCCGACGAGGTCGGGAGTGCTGTGCCGTGCTCCAGCACGGCGGCACGTCCAGGCCGTCAGGCGTTCCCGTCGAAGAGGCTGGTCACCGAGCCGTCGTCGAACACCTCGTGGATGGCCCGGGCCAGCAGCGGGGCGATCGGCAGCACCGACATCTGCGGGAAGCGCTTCGAATCCGGGATCGGCAGGGTGTCCGTGAAGATCACCTCGCGGGCCCCGCAGCTGGCCAGCCGCTCGCTGGCCGGGCCGGAAAGCACGCCGTGCGTGGCCGCCACGATCACGTCGCTGGCCCCCTGGTGGAGCAGCGCCTGCACCGCCTTGGACACCGTGCCGCCGGTGTCGATCATGTCGTCGATGACCACGCAGAGCCGGCCCTCGATGTCGCCGACCACCCGGTTGGCCACCGCCTCGTTGGGCCGGTTCGGGTCACGGGTCTTGTGGATGAACGCGAGTGGCCTGCCGCCCAGGGTGTCGGCCCAGCGCTCGGCCAGCCGGACCCGGCCGGAATCGGGGGAGACCACGGCCAGCTCGTGCTCCGCGTAGGTGCGCTTGATGTGCTCGGCCAGCACCGGCAGCGCGAAGAGGTGGTCCACCGGCCCGTCGAAGAAACCCTGGATCTGCGCGGTGTGCAGGTCGACCGTCATGATCCGGTTGGCGCCCGCGGTCTTGAACAGGTCGGCGATCAGGCGCGCGGAGATCGGCTCCCGGCCGCGGTGCTTCTTGTCCTGGCGTGAGTAACCCCAGAACGGCATGACCACGGTGATCCGCTTGGCCGAGGCCCGCTTGAGCGCGTCGACCATGATCAGTTGTTCCATGATCTGGTCGTTGATCGGTGCCGAGTGGGACTGCAGCACGAACGCGTCGCAGCCGCGGACCGACTCCTGGAACCGGACGAAGATCTCCCCGTTGGCGAAGTCGTATGCCGACTGCGGGGTCACGGTGACGTCGAGATGCTTGGCGACCTGCTCGGCCAGCTCGGGGTGGGCTCGACCGGAGAAGAGCATCAGGTTCTTCTTCGGGGTCGCCGACATTGCACTCACCGTGTGGTGCCTCCTGGGCCGTGGTGGACGGGCGCGGTGGTCGACTCGTCGGGTGCCCGGTCGCCGTCCGCGACCTGGGCACGAGCGGCGGCCTCGGCGGCCGGGGTCCCTGATCGCTTCTTCTCGACCCAGCCCTCGATGGTGCGCTGGGTACCGGCGGACACGGCGAGTGCCCCCGGTGGAACGTCCTCACGCACCACGGTCCCGGCGCCGGTGTAGGCGCCGTCCCCGATGCGCAGCGGCGCCACGAAGGTGTTGTCCGAGCCGGTTCGCACGTGTGAACCGACTACGGTGCGCTGCTTGCGGACGCCGTCATAGTTCACGAATACCGAGGACGCTCCGATGTTGCTGTGCTCACCGACGGTGGCATCGCCCACATACGTGAGGTGCGGCACCTTCGAGCCGGCCCCGATGTCGGCGTTCTTGACCTCGACGAAGGTGCCGATCTTCCCGTGCTCGCCGAGTCGGGCTCCGGGACGCAGGTAGGCGAACGGCCCGACGGTGGCGCCTGCCCCGATGAACGCCTGTGTGCCGTGGGTGCGGACGACCGTGGCGCCTGCGCTGATCGTGCAGTCGGTGAGGGTGGTGTCGGGGCCGATGGTGGCCCCGCCGGCGACCGTGGTCGCCCCGTGCAGCTGCGTGTTCGGCAGCAGCACCGCATCCGGCTTCAGCTCGACCTGCACGTCCACCCAGGTCGTGGCCGGGTCGACGACCGTGACCCCGGCCAGCATCCAGCGCCGCAGCAGCCGCCGGTTCAGCTCGGCCCGCACCGCGGCCAGCTGCACCCGGTCGTTCACCCCGCTGACCTGCCACTCGTCCGCACAGCGCACGGCCCGGGCCGGGCGACCCCCGTTGCCGGCCAGCGCGACGAGATCGGTGAGGTACAGCTCACCCTGGGCGTTGGTCGGGCGCAGGGCCTGCAGTGCGGCCCGGAGGAACCCCGGCTCGAAGGCGTAGACGCCGGAGTTCACCTCGGTGACCGCCCGCTGCTCGGGCGTCGCGTCGGCCTGCTCGACGATCGCCGCGACGGTGTCGTCCGGCCCGTGCAGCACCCGGCCGTAGCCGGTCGGGTCGGCGAGCTCGCTGGTCAGCACCGTCATCGCGGCCGCGCCGGCGGTGTGTTCGTCGGTCAGCCCGGCCAGCGTGCCGGCCTGCAGCAGCGGCACGTCGCCGTAGCTCACCAGCACCGGCCCGCTGAGCTGGGTGGGCAGCGCGTCCAGCCCGCAGCTCACCGCGTGCCCGGTGCCCAGCCGCTGCTCCTGGACGGCCACCAGCACCGGCCGGGCGAGCTGCTCGGCCATCTCCGCGACCGCCGCGCCGACGCTGTCCGCGGCATGCCCGACGACCACCACGAGGTGCTCGGGTTCGAGTTCGGCGACGGCATGCACGGCGTGCGACAGCAGGTGGCGGCCACCGATCGGGTGCAGCACCTTGGGGATCTCCGAACGCATCCGGGTGCCCTCGCCCGCGGCCAGCACGATCGCGGCGCTCGGCCGGACGTGCCCGGTTGCGGACCGATCGGGGTCGAGCATGGGCCGCTCCCTGTTCAGCTGCTCCGGCCCGGCACGGCGCTGCCCGCCGCCGCGGTCACCCGGAGCGACACGACGGGGAAATCGTACGGCGTCCCGAACGCGACCCGGCGTGATGGCGCTGAGCTGCGGTGATAACTCTCCGCTGCGGAGGCAGTATCCGAACGCTCGGTGACTCGTTGGCATGCCTGTGACACGCTCCGTACTCAGGCGAAGGAAGTTCATGGGCCAGCACCGCATCTCGTTGTCGGGTTTCCGGTCGCGGGCCGTGATCGCGGCCGGACTGGTCGTCCTCGGCACCTTCGGGATCGTCGGTACCGCCCAGGCCGACGACGTCGACGAGGTCGACGACACCCCGTGCACCATCGGCGCCCGGGCGTGCGTCGATCTCGACGAGGAGGAGGCCTGGCTGATCGACTCGGACGGTGAGATCGAGCGCGGGCCGGTGGACATCAGTCCCGGAGGCAAGGGCAAGGAGACCCCGCGCGGCAACTTCCGGGTGCTGTGGAAGCACAAGGACCACCACAGCACCGAGTACGACTCGCCCATGCCGTGGTCGGTCTTCTACGCCCCCGGGGGCATCGCGTTCCATGAGGGCAGCCTGAAATCCCCGTCCGGCGGCTGCGTCCGGCTCGACGGCGACGACGCCGAGGCCTTCTTCACCTACCTGAACGTGGGGGATGTGGTGCAGGTTCGGTAACGCGAGGGACCGTTCGTCGTCGAACGAGTGCCGGTCGGCTCATCGCCTGCCACCCGGCGAACTTCTCGTGCGTCTGAAAGGTTGTCGCAGTCACGAGCTGCGAGAGCTGTAGGAGGATGCACAGATGCCCACCCGCACCGCAAAGACCGCCTGGACCGGATCGCTGCAGGAAGGCTCCGGCCAGGTAGAGCTGGTCAGCAGCGGAATCGGAACCTACGACGTCAGCTTCCCCAAGCGGGCGGCCGACGACGCCGACGGCACCACCAGCCCGGAGGAGCTGATCGCGGCCGCGCACTCCTCGTGCTTCGCGATGCAGCTCTCGGCGTTCATCGGCGAAGCCGGCGGGACGCCGCAGTCGCTGGACGTCACGGCCGACGTGACGCTGGGCCCGGACAAGGCCGGCGGCTTCGCGATCAGCGGCATCAAGCTGACCGTGCGCGGCCAGGTGGATGGGCTCGACGAGGCCGGTTTCGAGAAGGCCGCCCAGGCGGCGAAGGACGGTTGCCCGGTCAGCAAGGCACTGACCGGCACCGCGATCACGCTGGACGCCGCGCTCGTCTGAGACGGCGGTCGGCTCAAGGGAGCACGAGCATGAGCTGCACCGGCAACGGGCGTCGGCCCGAATCGCCTTCCCGACCGGAGGGCCGGAGCCAGATCAGCTGATCCGACACGGGGCCCGCGCCCGGCGCGGGTCCCTTTCGTGCGCCGAGGACCGCCCGTGCGGCGGATCGCGTCGAGCGCGCCACGACACAGGTTCCGAGTCGCATCCCGTTGAGCTGTTCCGTCCTGGAGGTGGTCTCGGACTCGACGCTGCCGGCCGCAACGCAGGAATGGGTGAAGGTCCGCACCGGCGACTACCAGCCCGGCCAGTTCGGAGTAGATGGCCGCCGGGCCCGCTCGCCAGGGAGCGTGGCAGGGCCGCTTCCTGCCGGCGTTTCCGCTGCTGCCGTCCCCGACCGCTCGATTTACAGCGGCTGCCAGAGTTCGAAGCGGTTTCCTTCGAGGTCGTGAGCCCACCCGAACCGCCCGTAGTCGTACTCCTCGATGCGCTCGCTCACGTCAACCCCGGCATCCCGGAGCTGAGCGAGCATCGCGTCGAGGTCGCTCACCCGGAAGTTGAGCATCCATGCCTGCTCGG
>Ga0190265_10002320_pt1 | contig 12775 bp, 7 predicted proteins | sample Popmic124T_FD_133135 | JGI IMG/M metagenome (GOLD analysis project Ga0190265, IMG submission 133135) | Populus adjacent soil microbial communities from riparian zone of Indian Creek, Utah, USA - 124 T | ecosystem: Environmental > Terrestrial > Soil > Riparian zone | place: USA: Utah | collected... | reverse complement strand
TCTGCGAGGGGATCCAGAGGGCGAGCGTGGAGATGAGCGCCCACAACGGCAAGGAGCGCAGCTTCAGGCCTGTTGTGGGGAATGGGTGCTCGAAGAGAGAGGAGGCGCGCAATGGCAAAGGCTCTAGGGGCAGGCATTGACCAAAGGCTCACTGCCTCATACGTCGAGAAGTCCGTCTGCAAGGTGGCGCGCCAGCATGTCGGCAATTTCGTCGGGCCCGCCTTCGGTGTCGAAGGCGTTTGAGGCGAGATCGCCGAGATCGACGAAACTCTGCCAGAGCTGCTCTATGACCTGTGGACTTTCGAGCGGCCTCCGCTGGCGGGTTTCGGCACGTGTCTTACATGTCGTGAGCGGCGCTCTCAGGACGGCGTAGGCAACGCGATGGCCAGCATCGCGAAGCGAATTCCGCAGTGGCTCGTAGAACTGGCCGGGGATTACGATTCCCTCGACGACGGTGAAGTATCCAGCCTCGGCGTAGGCGGAGGCGGCCTGCGCGACGATGCTCATCACCAATTGGTTTTGAGCGTGCGACTCGTGCTTCCACGGCTCGACGTAACCGGCCCGGATGAAGTGGAAGAAGGCGTCGGATTCCAGATGAACGGCGCAGGGCGAGCGCCTCGTGAGGATCTCGGCAATGGTGGTCTTCCCCGCCCCGGGGGGGCCGCTCAGAATCAGTATGGGTGTGTCGTTGGCGATGACGGTCAGGTGACGCTACCGATCCAGAGCTCTAAAAAACATCCTGTCCAGATCTGATGCGGGGAGGAAGAGCAGGCGCCGCCGTTCTTGCGTTGCTAGTCGGAGTAATGGGCGGCCAGGCGACGGGTGTTTCGGCGGCCCTGCCCGACGGGCGGGGCTGGGAGATGGTCTCGCCTGTCGAGAAAAACGGTGGGCAGATCGATCCGGCGGGGGCAATCATGGGGGGTGGGGTGCTGCAGGCGGCCGAGGACGGCGCTTCGATCACCTATGGCTCCGCTGCCTCCTTTGGCGCAGGGGCAGAGGGGGCGCCTCCAGCCTCGCAGTACATCTCGCGCCGCGGCGGCGCCGGCTGGTCGGCCGAGAATGTAACGACGCCGCTCTTCTCCTCCTCCTACGGCGCCGAGCTCGAAGGCGTTCCCTACCGGATCTTCTCGCCCGACCTCGCTCGTGCGCTGCTGCTCAACGGCCATCGCTGCCGGGGAGAAGCGGGGTCGTGCGCGGTTGCGAACCCACCGCTTGCCGGGACCGATGCGCCGACCGGCTACCAGAATTACTACCTGCGCACGAGCGCGCCGCTCGGCTTCGAGGCGCTGCTGGCGTCGGCGGACATCGCCACGCTCGCCCTCGGGCCGGCCGAGTTCGAGCTTGCCCTTGCCGGTGTTTCACCCGACCTGCGCCATGTCGTCATCTCGACCTGCGCGGCGCTCACCCCCGACGCGATCGAAGTGCCGCTGGGGGAAGGCTGCGACCCGGACGAGCCCAATCTCTACCTGCGGTCCGCGGGGGCGGGGCTCAACCTGATCAATCTCCTGCCCGGAGACACGGTGGGGACGCCGGGCGCCGTACTCGCCGCCCCGGCGCGTGCGATCTCCGCCGACGCCGGGCGCGTCTACTGGAACGACGCGGCGACCGGCAACCTCTACCTGCGCGAAGGCGGGCAGACGAAGCGAGTCGACGAAGCCGCCGGTGGAGGGGGTGACTTCGAGGTGGCCAACGCCGACGGGCAGATCGCCTACTTCACCGCGGGCGGACACCTGTGGCGTTACGACGGGGTGACCGAAGTGAGCGTAGACCTGACGCCCGCGGGCGGCGTGGAGGGTGTGCTCGGCGCCTCGGCCGACGGCGAGTACGTCTACTACCTGAGCGCCACCGGCCTCTTCGTTTGGAATGACGGCGCCACGACCGAAGTCGCCGCCGACGCCGACGCTTTCAACTATCCGCCGGCGACGGGCAGCGCGCGGGTGAGCGCCGACGGTACCCGCCTTGCCTTTGTCGCAACGCCCCCCCTGACGGCCTATGACAACACCGAGGCCAAAGCGGCCGCCTGCGGTGACCCCGGGCTGACGGGCGATCGCTGCAGCGAGGTCTACCTCTACGACGCGGTCGCCGACACGCTCACTTGCCCTTCCTGCAAGGTTGGCAAAGGTCGCCCGATCGGCGCCGCGACCCTGCCGGCCGCGAGCGCCAACGGCGAGGGCCCAAACGCCGTCCGCGCCTACAAGCCCCGCGCCCTCTCGGCCAACGGGCGCCGGCTCTTCTTCGACACTCGCGACAACCTCGCCACCGGCGACACCAACAACGACTGGGACGTCTATCAGTGGGAGGCGCAGGGCGAAGGCGACTGCGGCAAAGCCGCCGGCTGCCAGGCGCTGATCTCCTCCGGGCGCTCCGAAGACGGGGCCTCCTTCGTCGACGCCTCGCTCAGCGGCGACGACGTCTTCTTCCTCACCGACGGCTCGCTCGTCGGCGCCGACCCCGGCTCGGTCGACCTCTACGACGCCCGCGTCGGCGGCGGTTTCACCGAGCCGGAAGCGCCGATCCCCTGCGAGGGCAACGCCTGCCAGAGCCTGCCGCCGGAACCGGTCGATCCGCCGCTCGGCACGACGCTCGCGGGTCTAGGCAATCCGCCGGCGCGCTACTCGGGGACGCGCAAACGCTGCAAGAAAGGAAAGGTCCGACGCAAAGGCAAGTGCGTGCGGAGGGGGGCACGGCGGTGAGACGGACCCTCCTCGCCGTCCTGTTGATGTCGCTCGCGCTAGGCGCGTCCCCCGCCCAGGCTGCGCCGCCCACCATCGGCCCGGTCTCGGCGACGAACATCCAAGGAGTCTCGGCCCTGCTCGTCGGTACGGTCGACCCTGGCGGGCCGGCGACCACCTACTCCTTCCAGTACGTCGAGCAGACAAGCTTCGAAGCGAGTGGATTCGAGGAGGCCGTGGAGACCCCGCCGCGGCCGCTTGGACCGGGCACGGGGCCGATGCCCGCCCGCGCCGCGATCGAGGGGCTTGCCCCTGGCACGACCTACCGCTTTCGCCTCCTCGCCGAGAACGAAGACGGAGACGTCCAGGGCGGCCCCGCCGACTTCACGACCACTTCCGGCTTCGGCTTCCTTCCGAGCGAGGCAGGCTTCGCCGTCGACGCGATCGCCGAGGGCGGGGGGGCGGCGACGCTGGCCGGCTCCCACCCCTTCCAGCTCGGCTTCCAGCTTGGCCTCGAGCTCGGCGGTGAATTCGAAGGCCAGCCCGGCGTTCCCTTCGCCGACGGCGACCTGCGCAGCCTGCGCCTGCAGCTGCCGCCCGGGCTGATCCTCAACCCGGCCGCGGTCGCGAAGTGCGACCCGGAGGAGTTCCACACGCCGCGCTCCTCTCCCTTCGAAGAAAGCCACTCGGGGGAGAGCTGCCCGGAGAACACCCAGGTCGGCACGGTCGAGGTGCAGACCAGCCTCGCCGGCGGCGAGATGAGGCGCTTCGGCGTCTTCAACCTGCGTCCGTCGCCCGGCGTCGCGGCCCAGCTCGGCTTCGCCCCCTACGGGGCGCCGGTAGTCCTCAACGCGCATCTGCGCGAAGCCGCCAACGGCTCCTACGCGATCGACCTCAGCGTTGCCGACTTCCCCCAGCGAATCGACCTGCACGGGCTCGAGCTCGTCCTCTGGGGCAACCCGCTGGCCGTCGCCCACAATGGCGAACGGGGCAACTGCCTGAACGAGGCAGAGCCGACCTTCCCCTGGGCCAAATGCTCGGTCGGCGCGCCGCGCCTCTTCCCGCCCAAGGCCTACGTCAGCCTGCCCGCCTCCTGCAACGGGCCACTCTCCTTCACCGCCACGGCGGACGCCTGGCAGCAGCCCGCTTCTGTGTCGACCGCCGCGCTCGCCGGGGAGGAGGGCGGCGAAGCGCCGGCTATGAGCTGCGCGGGCCTCGGCTTCGACTCCCATCCCGAAGGGCTGCTGACGACCAGGAACGCCTCGACCGCGAGCGGCTTTCGCTTCCTGCTCGCCAACGACGCTCCGGGGCTGATCGACCCCGCCCTGCGGGCCCCGACGCAGGCGCGCAGGGCAGCCGTGCTCTTGCCCGACGGGGTTACGGTCAACCCTTCGCTGGGCGAAGGGATGGGCGTCTGCGCGCCGGCGCAGTACGCGGCCGAGACCGCCTTCTCCGCCGAGGGGGAGGGGTGCCCGAACGGGGCCAAGATCGGCGAGCTGGAAGTGGCGACGCCGCTCTTCGACGACCGGCTGGAGGGGGCGCTCTACCTGGCCCAGCCCGACGATCCGGCGACCGGCGCCCCGGGGGCCGAGAATCCGTTCGACTCGCTGATCGCGCTCTACCTGGTCGCCAAGTCGCCGCAGCGCGGGGTGCAGGTGAAGGTCGCGGGAGAGGTCATCCCCGATCCGCGCAGCGGGCGTCTGACGGCGATCTTCGACGATTTGCCGCAGCTTCCCTACGACGAGCTCGAAGCGGTGCTGCGCTCCGGTCAGCGGGCGCCGCTGATCAGCCCTCCCGCCTGCGGCAAGCATTTCACCCGCATCGATCTGTCGCCGTGGACGGACGGGCTCCCGGTCACCCATACCGAAGTCAACACCGACATCGGCGCCGGGATCGGCGCCGGGCCTTGTCCCAGCGGCACGCCGCCCTTCACCCCGGGGGCCATCGCCGGCGGGCTCAACTCCAATGTTGGCTCCTACACCCCCTACTTCGTCCACCTGAGCCGCGAGGACACCGAACAGGAGATCACCTCCTACTCGCTCGTCCTGCCCAAGGGCGTGACCGGCAAGCTCGCCGGCATCCCCTTCTGCTCCGACGCGGTGATCGCGGCGGCGCGGGAGCGGCGCGGCGCGGCCGAGAGCGCCGACCCCTCCTGCCCGGCGGCGAGCCAGGTGGGTCGTACGCTGACCGGCTACGGGGTCGGTCCGGCGCTCACCTATGCACCCGGGAGGATCTACCTCGCCGGCCCCTACAACGGCCGCCCGCTCTCGTTGGTGACGATCAACTCGGCCACGGTCGGCCCCTTCGACCTCGGCACGATCGTGATCCGCTCGGCCTTCGAGGTCGACCCGGTGAGCGCTCAGCTGCGGATCGACTCGCGCGCCTCGGACCCGATTCCCCACATACTGGCCGGCATCCCGCTGCACCTGCGCGACGTCCGCGTCTATGTCGACCGCCCGGAATTCACCCGCAACCCGACCAGCTGCGAACCCTCCCAGCTCGAATCGACGCTGACCGGGTCGGGGGCACGTTTCGACGACCCCGGGGACGACTCGACCGCGAGCGCGACGGCGCGCTTCCAGTTGCTCAACTGCCTCACCCTTGGCTTCCGCCCGAAGCTGGGGCTGCGGCTGCGCGGCGGCACCAGGCGCGGCGACTATCCCTCGCTGCGGGCGACCTTCGCCGCCCGCCGCGGCGATGCCAACCTGCGCCGCATCGCGGTGACGATGCCGCACTCGCTCTTCCTCGCCCAAAACCACATCCGCACCGTCTGCACGCGTGAGCGCTTCGCCGCCGAACGGTGCCCCGCGGGGTCGGTCTATGGCAAGGCGGTCGCCCACACGCCGCTCTTCGACGGGCCGCTGCGCGGCTCCGTCTACCTGCGCTCCTCCGAGAACCAGCTACCCGATCTGGTCGCCCTGCTGCGCTACGAAGAGGTGAAAATCGTCCTCTCGGGGAGGATCGGCCCGGCCAAAGGCGGCATCCGCGCCTTCTTCGACGAGCTGCCCGACGCGCCGATCACGCGCTTCGTGATGACCCTGGCCGGGGGACGGCGGGGGATCCTCGTCAATTCCTCCGACATCTGCGCCAACCCGCCGCGGGCGAGCATCAAAGCGCTGGCGCAGAACAACCTCGGCCGGGTCTTCACGTCGAAGCTGCGCGGCCGCTGCGATCGGCGGGACCACGGAACCGACCGAAAGCGAGGCAGGCGATGAGGACCGCAAGACGCATATGGGGGACGGCGCTCTGCGCCCTGCTCCTTGCCCTCGCGGGCGCCGGGCAGGCCCAGGGCGCCGCAGAGGACCCGCTCTTCGTCTTCAAACCGGTGCCGCCAAAACCGGAGTCGGGATTGCCGCCGATCCCGCCCTTCGCCGGCTACTTCGAAGGGCCCTGTGGGCTGACCGTCGACTCACACGGAAACATCTACGTGTCCGATTACTACCCGGAAGAAATCGCCGACCACAACGCAGTCGACGTCTTCGGGCCCAATCCGGCCGGCTACCCCCATGACTACCGCACCCAGATCAGGGAAGTCGACCCGCTCGACGGTCCCTGCGGGCTCGCCGTCGATTCGGCGGGCACGTTGTTCGTCAACGACTACCACCGCGCCGTCCTGCGCTATGAGACTCCCGAATTCCCGCCGCCTTCCCTTCCCTCCCCTTACTTCGAACCGCACGGCCCCCCCTTTCCCACCTATTACGGCGACCCCACGACGATCGATACGGGCGACCCGACCACGCGACCGACCGGGGTGGCGCTGGATGAGACCGCCAACCGCCTCTACGTCGACAACCGCACCCATGTCTCCGTCTACGACGCGAGCGGAGCGCCGCTGGACTCGAGCGGAGGGACGTTGGAGGAAGGCGAGGAACAGCTGCGCGTCGGCGCCGGCCCGAACGCCGACAGCATCGAGGACGGCTACGGCATCGCGGTGTCGACTTTCCCCGGTACTGCCGGGCGCCTCTATATCCCCGATGCTGCTGACGGCGTCGTCGAGGTCTACGACCCCGCGGTCGACCTTGACGAACCGGTCGCCACCATCGACGGCTCCGAAGTTCCCGGCGGCGGCTTCGTCTCCCTGCGTGACTCCGCCATCGCCGTCGACAGGGTGAGCGGCAACGTATACGTCGCCGACAACCTCGAGCCGCTCTTCACCGAACACCCAGAAGCGGCGATCTACGTCTTCGGTCCTGGCGGCACATATCTGGGTCGGCTCAAGCACAACGTCGTCGACGCCCTGCCGCCGGGGCTCGCCGTCGACAACTCCGCAGAACCGACCCAGGGGCGTGTCTACGTCACCTCCGGCGACACCGAATTCGCGAGTGTCTACGCCTATGGGCCGGGGGCGGAGACCAATACGGCTTTGCCACCGCTGAGCCTGATGAGCGCGGGTGGGGGACCGGGGTCGGGGGCAGGGGCCGACGGCTCCACCGTGCCCTCGAGTGGCGCCCCTGCGACGCGCACCGCCGGGGCGCGGCCCCCCGCCGGCGCCCATGAGGGCTCGGTCCTCGCCCAGAAGGGCGACCTGCGCGTTGCCGTGCGCGGCGACTTCGCCCCCCACGCCCTGCCGCGCAAAGGCAGGGCGCCGATCTCGGTCAAGGTCGGGGGGCGGATCTTCACCGTGGGCGAGGGCGAGCTGCCCCAGCTGCGCAGGATGCGGATCGAGTTCAACCGCAACGGGCGGCTCGAAGACACCGGCCTGCCGACCTGCTCGGGGTCCAAGATCCGCATCGCCTCCAGCGCCCGCGCGCTCGCCGCCTGTCGCGCGGCGCTGGTCGGCGCCGGCAGCTTTGAGGCAAACGTCGTCCTCGATGGCCAGGCGCCATATCCGACCAAGGGTCGACTCTTGCTCTTCAACTCGCCGACGGACGGTCGCCCGGCCCTGCTCGGCCACATCTACGCCGCCAAGCCCTTCGCAACCTCGTTCCTGATCCCCTTCGCGGTTAGCGAAGGCGGTCGGGGGACCTTCGGCACGACGATCACCGCGTCCCTGCCCGACGCGCTCGGCGACTGGGGCTACGTCACCGCGATCGAGCTGAAGCTCTTCCGCGCCTACCGCCGGGAAGGTCAGCGGCGCAGCTTCCTCTCCGCCGGCTGTGCGGCTCCGAAAGGATTCCCCGGCGCGCTCTTCCCGCTGGCACGGGCGAGCTTCACCTTTGCCGGAACGGTCCTCAGCACCACCCTGGTGCGAAGCTGCAAGGTCAGATAGATGCTGGAGCTGGCGAGCCGCTTGCGCGAACGGCTGCCGGAGGTCGAGCAGACGATCTTCGCGCGCATGGTCTCGGTCGCGGATCCAGCCGAGGTGGAAGATCCGGAATACATCGCCGGCCTGCATCAGGCCGTGAAGGCCGGCATCGAGTACGGACTTGCTGCTGTGGAAGGCACGGGCGCCGCCCCCGCGCCGATTCCGGAACCCTTGCTGGCACAGGCGCGTGGGGCGGCCCGCCTGGGCATCAGTCTCGACGTCATTCTCCGCCGTTATTTCGCGGGCTACACGGTGCTGGGCGAGTTCGTTGCGCAGGAGGCCGAGAAACTCGGTCGACGGGGAGGGGACGAAGCTCGTCGCTTTGTCCGAGTGCAGGCGCCCCTTCTCGACCATCTCGTTGCGGCAGTCACAAAGGAACATCGGCAGGAGATCGAGGACGGGCAGCGCTCGGCCGAGCACGCCAGGGTGGAGCGCGTCAGGAAGCTGCTTGCCGGTGAGCTTGTCGACGATCCCGGTCTGGGGTACGAGTTGGGCGGTTACCTCCATCTTGGCGCGGTCGGCGCCGGTCCCGGCATCCTTCAGGCCTTCCGCGAGCTCGCCACCAGATTCGATCGCCGGCTGCTGCTCGTCCGGCCGGCGGAGGGAACCGCTTGGGCATGGCTTGGAGGCAAGAAGGAGCTCTCGGCCGAAGAGGTGGCCTCCGCGGCGCCGTCGCTCTGGCCCGAGGAGGCGAGCTTGGCACTTGGAGAGTGCGCCTATGGGATCTCAGGCTGGCGCCTCACCCAGCGCCAAGCGCTTGCCTGCTTTCGGATTACCTCCTTCAACGGTTTGAGAATCGTGTCCTACGGTGGCACTGCTCTGTTGGCCACCGCCCTGGCGGACGACCTCCTCTCCAGCTCCCTGTATGAGCTCTACCTCGTCCCTTTGACTGAGGCGCCGGATCGAGGCGCTGCATTGCGCCAGACTCTGCGCGCATACTTCGCGAGCGGCCGAAATGCCTCGTCGGCTGCCGCCAGACTCGGAGTCAGTCGCAAGACAGTTGCGTCCCGACTTCAATCGGTAGAAGAGCGGATTGGTCACTCACTCGCTGCCTGCGCAGCCGAGATGGAAACGGCGCTGCGCTTACAGGAGCTGTCGAGCGATTCACCCCTGACTGACAGGTGACACATTGGCCCCTGGAGGTCCACATTGGCAAGGCGGGCTCTCGACCATGCGGCAAGACTCATATCCAAGGCTCAACCGGCCTTTGTGAGCGGAGAGGGCTCGCACGCAGTCACTTGCTCATAAGCTTTTACAGGAAGGGGAATTTATGAGGTCTGTCAGGACGATCCTGCTCGCGCTTGCTGCACTTGCGGTAACCGCGCTCGCGGCTCCGGCAATTGCGGCGGCCGAGGAATGGACGGTGGAAGGTCAGAATCTCGACTCGATGGCGCCGATCTTCACCGACGAAGGCTTCCCGGTCAAAACAGGGGCGGGGAACGTTGCCGTCCAGGGAGCGATCAGATGGCAAGGCGGGAACGGTGGTGTCGAATGCACGCTGGTCGCCAATGCAACCTTTGGCGCTAACAGTGGCATTGGCTCGGTCACTGAAGCCAGTATCTCTCCGGCATCCTGCAAAGGGCTAGGAGGCCAGGGATTCTGCACGGTCGAATCAGCAACTACCGGTGGGCTTCCTTGGGGCCTTGCCGCCGCCGGCTCCAGCATTTCGACTGGCGCCACGGTTACTTTCAAATTCAAATCGTTCGCGTGGTGTCCCGTTAAAGAAGACACCTACAGCGGCGGGTTTTCGTTGATTCCGGACAACGTCAAAGCCATGAGCGCCTGGACGCCATCCGGAGTGGTCAACTCTACGTTCAGCGGATCCGTTGGCGTCTCCGGCAAACTCAACCTCACGCCCGCCGGCCGCTATGGCATCGGCAAAACGGTTGCCGTTGGCTTGAGCGGTACGCTGGCGTGGGCTGATGGTATGAGAAGCATCTCATGCCAGGTGACTGCTGATCAGGCACTCACTGCGGGAGGCACGGGACTGGTGAAGTCACTGAAAGCGAGCTCCTGCTCTACGGGCGGCAGCTGGACCTGCAGCGCTAACTCTCTGACCCAAAACGGTCAAGCCTGGCCGATTCAGAACGAAGGCGTCAAAGTCAAGATCGAAAACGTCAGCTTTACGGTTGGCCTGAGCGGGTGCTTCTATAACCCCGGCTTCCAGGTCGTGGGCACTCTCTTTGAGACCCCGGCCGGAGGCGAAGTCGGCGCGATCAACAAAGCAGCTATCTCAGGTACGACCGAAACGCGCCACAACGGCATCAACATCGGTGGGTCGTGGACGGGCAGCTTGAACTGGTCGCCCGCGGGGGTCTACGGACTTTGATCCGGATTTAGGACCAGCCGTCGAAGTAAGCAAGGGCCGCCTCGGGCGGCCCTTGTTCGTTACGCGTCTGACCCGCTGAGGTGTTGCGGCAGACCCGACGCCTACGTCGGGATGGATGACCAAGATGGGCGCCTGCCTTCCCACAATGGCAATGCAGGCGCCCAGGTCGCGCGAGAGACTAACCCGAACGAGTTGGCGATTGTGGCGATTGGCGAGGTAAGGGGGAAGAAATGGCGGGGAAACTTCGAGGGAAGCACCGGATGCTATTGGTCACCGCAGTGGTGGCCTTGCTCACTCTCCTGACCGGCGCATCGGCTGCCTCGGCCAAGGTGAACGCCTTCGAAGTCGCCGCCTATAGTGATCACTTCGGCGTCTCCAAGGCCGTCGCCGAAGAGAACCTCGCAGTTCAGGCCATGGAGACCAAAGTGAACCTGATCGACAATCTCGAAGAGGGATTGGGTGAAGATTACGCCGGAATCTGGTTCGACAACGAGGCGGGTGAATTCGTGGTGCCCGTCGTATCCAGAGCTGACCGCGCAACCGTCAAGAGTGAGCTTGACGATGGCGCTCTCGCCGGCGACTATCGGACGACGCTCGTGGATTTCAGTTGGGAGGAGCTCGATGCCGCCCGAGCGCGGGTCGATGCGAGCCTGGGCAGGCTCATCGATCGCGGGGAGATCGAGACCGGAGTGACGCGGATCTCACTCGATCCTGCCAGCAACGACTTGGTGATCACCGCGTCCGAGGAGGTGTCCGGCCAGGAGAGAGCTGAACTTCAAAGGCTCGTCAACAACGTCGACGTAGACGCAGCACTCAAGCTTGACGATCGTCGGAAATTCAATGCTAGGCCCATGGCGTGCTTAACATCTTGGAAAACATGCGGCCTTCCAATGCGGGGAGGGGTCGAAATATTTCCGGACGACGACCCCTGGACGTGCTCCTCGGGATTTCGTGCTCGCGGCGATACCAATGGCAGGAGATACATCCTTACGGCTGGTCACTGCATGTACTACGAATACGGCAAACCGCTATGGAACTGGAACACGGGAGATGACACGCAGAACTATCAGCCCATTGGCAAAGCCAGTCAGTGGGCTTGGCCTGCCTGGGGGCAGTCCGGTAACGATTGGGCCAAGATCGACGCTACGGGCACCTGGGCCGATCAATCGCCGTGGCCATCCCATCTTGCTCTCTGGGGGATTAACGAGAACTATCCGATCAACGGCGAAGCCCCGAGCTACGAAGGTAAATTCGTTTGTCACTCCGGCATAACAACCGGCATGAGCTGCGGGCAAGTCGACGTAGCTGACACCTATGTCGAATATGGCGAAGAAAACAAAAACGGCGAATTCGAACTGGAAGCGAAACTGTATAACGTCGCAGAAGCGTCCGGCGCCAATCTCTGCGCGGCCGGTGGGGACAGCGGTGGCCCAGTCTACTTCAACAATCAAGCGGTTGGAATTTTCTCCGGCTCGACTTTGCCGCCTGTATGCGGTACGACGGTCTGGTACTCCGAAATCACCGCTGCTACGGATGCCCTAAACGCGCACGTCGTCGCCAACTTCCCCAGCCAGACGACCGTCTACGCATCGCCCAAACAGTGCCCCGAGCAGTCGGTGCACATCAGCGGCAGCGTCAAATCTGACGACAGCCCCGTCGTCTCGGGGCAGGTCACGATCAGCCTCTGGAAGTGGGAGAACAACCAGTGGGTCTTCAAGGAGTCCGGCCAGACCGGGGTGGGGAGCAGCTCCTACCAGCGGGACTTCCTCAACCTCTCGGCCGGCAAATGGCGGGCCAAGGCGGCGCTGGCATCCGTCGAAGGCCTCTCGGGCTCCGAATCCGGCTACCAGGAGTTCGTGATCGAGCCGATCGTCAGCACTGACGAAAACGACGCCTCGCCGGGCCCCCGCGCGGTGGCGCAGTGCAACGGCACGGTCGACGTCTTCTACCGCACCCCCTCAGGTGATTTGGGCCACCAGTGGTTCACCTCCGCCAACGGCTGGCTGACCGAAACCAGGCCCGCCTCGATCGCCTCCTCCTCGATTCCCCGCGCCGTGGCTCAGCCCAACGGCGTCGTCGACGTCTTCTACCGCACTCCCTCGGGCGACCTAGGCCACCAGTGGTTCATGCCGGGGGTTGGCTGGATGACCGAAACCCGCGCCGCCTCGATGGCCTCCGACCCGCACGTCGTCGCTCAGCCCAACGGCGCCATCGACGTCTTCTACCGCACCCCCGCGGGCGACCTCGGCCATCAGTGGTACACCTCGGGCAACAGCTGGCTGACCGAAACCAGGGCGGCCTCGATGGACTCCGACCCCCAGGTGCTCGCCCGCTCAAACGGCACCATCGACGTCTTCTACCGCACCCCCGCGGGCGACCTCGGCCACCAGTGGTACACCTCCGGCAACAGCTGGCTGACCGAAACGAGGGCAGCCTCGATCGCCCCCTCCTCAGTCCCGCGCGCCGTCGTGCAGCCCAACGGCACCATCGACGTCTTCTACCGCACCCCCGCGGGCGACCTCGGCCACC